>Ga0187819_10001901_pt1 | contig 10887 bp, 9 predicted proteins | sample NC_wetland_sal_i_15_FD_132411 | JGI IMG/M metagenome (GOLD analysis project Ga0187819, IMG submission 132411) | Wetland sediment microbial communities from Neuse River Estuary, North Carolina, USA - SO4_4 | ecosystem: Environmental > Aquatic > Freshwater > Wetlands > Sediment | place: USA: North... | reverse complement strand
TACGGGCTGTATCGAAGACGCGGACAGGAATGTCCGCGCCACACATTCCGCTCCACGCGAAGATGAAAGTCACTGAAAAAGACGTGAGCTACGTCGCCGACTTGGCGAATCTGGAGTTGACGGACGAGGAACGCAGCGTCTTGCTGCGCGACCTAAACTCGATTCTCGATTACATGGATCGGCTGAACCAACTGGATACGACCGACGTGCCACCAATGGCACAGGTATCGGACAGGTACGGGGTTGACCAGTCGAAAACTGGGAGCGCGCGCTTCGCTTACGCTAGCCGTGAAGATATTCACGAAGGTCTTCGGAAATCACTGCCACCCGAGGTGGCGCTGCAAAACGCACCCGATTCGGACGGAACCTTCTTCAAAGTGCCTAAGGTGATCGAGAGATAGAGAAGTAGTTCGCGGCCATTTGTTTGTTCCGTTCGACACCTTCGGTAATCGCCAACCAGTCTTATGGACCTGAACTCGCTCACGATCGATGCAGCCCGGTCTGCCGTACAGGAACGTAAAACCACGGCTACATCGCTAACTGAGGCGTTCTACTCCAAAATCGAAAGAGATGATCCGCAGATTGGCGCGTACTTGATTCTTTCCAAGCAGCGCGCGTTAGCAAAGGCTGCGGAGATTGATGCCTTGGCTGCAAAGGGCGAGGAACTGCCACCGCTGGCCGGGGTTCCGGTGGGCATCAAGGATGTGATGGTCACGCGCGATGTTCGTACCACGGCGGGCTCGAAGATTCTGGGCAATTACATTCCACCTTATGACTGTACGGCAGTCGCTCGCTTGGAATCTGCCGGTGCGGTACTGCTGGGAAAAATGAACTGCGACGAATTTGCCATGGGATCGTCCAACGAGAACTCCGCATGGCGCCCGGTTCACAATCCCCGCGACCTGAGCCGCGTGCCTGGAGGGTCCTCGGGAGGCTCTGCGGCAGCGGTGGCTGCAGATATGGCAGTTGCCACGCTGGGATCAGACACCGGCGGGTCGATTCGCCAACCTGCGTCTTTTTGCGGAGTCGTCGGCTTAATGCCGACCTATGGCCGGGTATCGCGCTATGGGCTGATTGCGTTCGCATCGTCCCTCGATCGCATCGGGCCGCTCACCAAAACTGTGAAGGATGCGGCCATCGTGCTGCGCACCATCGCCGGCCGCGATCCCATGGATGCCACTTCCGCCGAAGTGCCGGTTCCCGACTACGTTGCCGAACTCGATAAGCCGGTGCGCGGCCTCAAACTCGGCGTAGCAAAAGAATATTTCGGAGAAGGATTGGACTCCGAGGTTCGCAACGCGGTGGAAGCGGCGATTCAAAAGCTGGCCGATTTGGGCTGCGAGATCGTTCCGGTTTCGCTGCCGCACACCGAATACGCGATTCCGACTTACTACATTCTGGCCACAGCAGAAGCGTCGTCGAATCTGGCCCGTTTTGATGGCGTTCGCTATGGTTACAGAGCTCGTGACGCACATACGCTCTCCGAAATGTATCGTCGCAGCCGCGATCACGGCTTTGGCGCGGAGGTGAAGCGTCGCATCATGTTAGGCACTTACGCGCTGAGCGCCGGATACTACGACGCCTACTACCTGAAGGCGCAGAAAGTGCGTACCCTGCTCGCCAGCGACTTCGAAGAGGCTTTCAAGAAAGTGGATGCGATCGTGACTCCTACTAGTCCGACGGCGGCATTCAAGCTGGGCGAGAAGGTCGACAATCCGCTCTCTATGTATCTCGCCGACATCTTTACTGTGACTGCGGACTTGGTAGGCATCCCCGGAATCTCGGTACCGTGCGGAGAGACAAAAGACAGCCTCCCGATTGGCCTACAGATTCTAGGCAAGCACTTTGATGAAGCGACAGTTCTGCGCCTGGCCCACAGCTACGAGATCGCCGCCGCAAGCAAAGAACCAGATCTGTCGGTTCGCTCGGGATGACACGGTTGCTTCAGAATGCCTCGTAATATCGTTCGCCGGCGCAGGCGCGGCAGAGCAGTTTTCCATCACGACGCATTTCCCGGCGAAAATTAATTCCTTCGCCACAGACTTCGCATACAATACGTTCGCCTTTGTATCCGGGAAATTCTTCGGGAGGCAAATCGACTTTCACCCATTGGCTGGTGAATAAATCATCGTCGGGCATTTCACGATAAGCCAGCATCTGCTGGCTATTTTTGTTTTCGAGTTCCGGATGCATCTGCCGCGCCAAAGCCTTGGATGATTCTTTGGCCGCAATGCGCACGGCTTTGCCGCTGTTCACGTCGACGAAAGTCGCAGCCATTTTGCCCCAGTCGCGGAACTTCAATGCACGCTTGCCGAGACGGCAGCCAGTAACCACCGCGACGGCATCCGTGGCGCAGCGATCGATCTCCACAAAAGTGACGAGGCGTTTTCGATCCCTGCCGCGAGGATCGTCAATTCCGAGCTTCGTCAGGCCAAGCATCGCCATGCGAACGCCGAGCACTTGACCGGCGCACAGATGACCATGCGCCTGTTCTGCCTCCTGAAGATATTCGTCGAGAGATTTCATTTCAGTTGTGAGGTGCCAGTCGCCGCCTGCATTGCATTGTAGTCCGCGACGTGGCGAATCGTCAGGACTCAAAACCAATACCAACCAAAACTAAGGAGAAATTTCAGCATGAAGTTAAGCTCAAAACGAATTTTAGGCTCCATCTCAAAATCCAAAAGCATTCTCGTGATTGTGTTGTCGATTTCCCTTCTCGCGACCGGCTGCAGCGCTCAATGGATCAATATCGCACTCGCCGATCTGCCAGTACTAACCCAGATGGCGCTGAACATCGGCACCATCATTACCACGCTGCAGTCCGGCAAGCAGATCAGCACCGCCGACGCCGCTGCCATCCAGAACATCTCGGCACAAGCCAGCAAGGATTTGAATCTGCTCGAATCTCTCTACAATGAATACAAATCGAACCCCAGTACAAGCGGTTTGCAAAAAATCGAAGACGTGATCGCGGACATCAACCTGAGCCTGCCAGCGCTGCTGCACGCGGCGCACATCGGCGATCCGGTGCTATCCGCCAGAGTGGCAGCGGGAGTCAACCTGATCCTGACTACGGTTGCCAGTTTCGCCGCACTGATTCCGCAGACCTCGGCACAACCCACGCTGCAAAAGGTGGCCCGCACGCAAGTTCCGATCCCGAAAGCGAGCGATTTGAAAACACAGTGGAATCAGCAAGTGTGTGGACCGACTAGCAACTCAGCGCTGGATTTCAGCAGTGCAGGTTGCAGGGTCCGATAACGTTGCCGTCTTCCCGCGCACAACCCAGGCCTCTATCTTCGAGCAGAGGCCTGGGCAATATTCTTGCCGGGCAGAAATTATTAAGGAACACAGTCAGCGTCCAGCGGTAAAACGGTACCTCCAGCGAGCAGCGACAAAAGATACAGATAGGAAGTCATGTGGTGCTCACAAGCAATATCGAACTTAACCAGAACCTTCGGGGGAATCAGCGTGACCGAGTTTAGCTCGTACAGTCCGAGCACATGCTCGTACTCAGGAGGCAAAGGCAGCTTGGGAACGAGATCGACCCGATTGGCGATGCGAGAAGTGTTCGGGACGACCTGGTTGTAGGTGCTCACAAACAACGGGTCTCCGGTGCGGGGACTCGCATAGGTGTAGATGGTCGGCTTATTGAAGTTGGTATTGGCCGCGACATCAAGGGCGAGCAGCGTGGCCAGAGCACCGCCCAAACTGTGTCCGCAGATGGTCAACGAATTAGTAGCTTGATTGAACGGGAGCGCTGCCAGCGCATCTACGACCCGTGCGGACGTGGTCGCAACATCAACCCGGAGAGAATTGTAGATCGCCGTGAAACCATCCTCGGTGTTCCCAGCGCCGACCAGGAACGGACACTTCACCGTGCCGAATTCCGCGTCATGGATCCATTCCCAAATGCCCTCCGTGCCGCGAATGGCGATGACGACATCATTATTCGGAGCCTGGAGAATGTAACCGAAAGACACAATCTGCTTGCCGCGTTCGGGATTCAAATCCGTCGCGAGATCGTTACCAAAAATCGTGGTGACAACTTTGTAGCCAATGCTGTTAGGGTCATACGCTGCAGGAATCGTTTGACCTGCGGCATTGGCAGTGTTCGATGGAGGCACAGCCTCCGCTGCCTTCACCAAGAGTCCGAACTGAATTGCCCGGTTGAGGTCCATAAATCGTCTCCTAATCCTATTGCTGATTTCCCCCTCGATGGGGAATCATAACAGGAGAAAACAGGTCGCTAAGGACAGCCGGCACAATTTCAGTCGGAGCGTCCAGCAGCAGGCGAGTCAACGATACTTCTCGACTACTTGCGTTTCCAGCGCGCACCGTCTTTCGTGATTTCCACGATGATGCCGAGCGCCGCAAGTTCGTTGCGGATGGCATCGGATGCCTTGAAATTACGCGATCGGCGCGCGACTTCCATCTCCGCAATTTTCTTTTCAATTTCGGCGTCGGAGTGTTGCTGCGCACCGACAGTTTCGAGCAGTTCCTTGCTGATCTCGTTCTCGCGACCTTCGGCTTTCGCCCATTCCAGCATGCCGCGAATTTTCGTTGCATCGTCGTCTTTCAGCACCGCGAATAGTTCATCAAATGCGAGAAGAGCCGCAAGCAGCGCAGGGATGTCGTCTTTGTTGAATTGTCCAGCATCCATGGCGGCATTGGCCTTGCGCACCATGTCGAAGATTGCGGCTTGGGCCTGCGCAGTATTGAGGTCATCGTTCATCCCCGCACGCATGCGCTCCGTCGTCTCGCGCCCGAGTTCGGCCATGCTGGCGGTTGCGCCCGGGGGAAACTGGCCCGTGGTCAAACGCAGTTGAAAATTTCGCAGCCGCTCTACCGATACGGCGGCTTGCTTCAGGCCGTCGAAGGTGAAGTTCAACTGGTTGCGATATGGGACCGAAGCCAGCAGAAACCGGATTGACGACGGCTTATGTCCCTTGAGCACCAGGTCACGCAAGGTAAAAAAGTTTCCCAGGCTCTTGGACATCTTCTCGCCCTCGACCAGAAGAAACCGCACATGAAACCAAAAATGGGCGAAGGGTTTTCCACTGAGCGCCTCGGATTGCGCGATTTCGTTTTCATGGTGAGGAAAGATCAGGTCCTCTCCGCCTGCATGGAGATCGAAGGTCTCTCCCAATTCCTCCATTGCCATGACTGAACACTCGATGTGCCAGCCCGGCCGACCGGGACCGATCGGCGTCTCCCACGAAGTTTCGCCGGGCTTAGGCGCCTTCCATAGCGCAAAGTCGCGCGCGCTGTCTTTCTCGTAGTCGTCCACATCCACGCGCGCTCCATCTTCCATTCCGGCAAAATCTTTCTTGGAGAGTTTTCCATAAGCGGGGAAATTCGCGATCCTGAAATAGTAGGACCCATCCTCGGTTCGGTAGGCGAATCCTTTTTTCTGCAATGCGGCGATAAACTCGGCCATCTCCGGGATGTGATCGGTGGCGCGCACGAGGATCGGCTGTTCAAGATTCAACGCCGACGCATCTTCGAGGAAGGCCTTCTCATATTTTGCCGTATATTGCTTGACGCTCACCCCAGCACTCACGGAATTGCGAATGATCCTGTCATCGACGTCGGTAATGTTCATCACGTGGCGTATCTTGTAACCGCTCTGGCGCAGAAAACGGCGCAGAACATCCACCGCAATGAACGTCCGGAAGTTGCCAATGTGTCCGTAATCGTAAACCGTAGGCCCGCAAGAATACATGCGGACCACGTTATCTTCGAGCGGCTGGAACTCTTCCACTTTGCCAGAGAGTGTGTTGTAAAGACGAAGCGCCATAGAGTGAGAGCCGCGAATAGAAAGGAGAACCGTTCATTCTAGGGGGATGAAAGAATGAGGGTCAAATCGCGGCGGGGGTTAGTTCTGACTAAGTTCTGACTAAAAAGGGAAGAGGGGAACCGAGAGGATTGTTCGAATTTCCCCTCTGGCTCCCCGCCTTGGACTTCGTCAGCCGGCACGCTCAGGGCTTGGCGTATACCGTAGCCACCTCGGGCAGCTTCTGGCTGCTGCGTGCGAGCGTAAGTTCGGCGGTTGATTTGAAGCAATCATGTACCTCGTTGTCTTGTTCCGTCCAAACCTGCGACAGGAAGTATTTTTCTCCATAGCGGTTGAAAATCAACTTTGAGCTCGATTCGCCAAGAGCGATCGGTGAAACGAGTACCCTCACCACCGCCTGGCCCTGTCCATTGCGGTTGCGGAGCAAAATTGTGTTGGGATTCATGATGTGGAGAACGTCGTACTCTCCCGCCGGCAGATTCACGCCCCCGGCTACAAATTCAAAGGGCACCTCCACCCTGAGCAGCGACCTAGGCGGCATCTGCCCCTGCAAGGCGGCGGTCAACCACAACATGGCGGCGCTGAGCGTTAATACTGTCTTGAAGAACCGGGTTTTCATATAGCCTCCTTCTGATCTGACCTGGGTTTTTGTGAAAGCCTGCGTCAGCGTTCACGGCTTCAAAAATCTACCCGGACGGGAAATACCGCAATGCATTGTGGATGGAATGAAAGAGGAACAAAGGTGGCAACCTAATGCGTACAAAAAAGGGGACTTGGCAAGGCGGATGGAACAGCGGATTCTGTGCCAGCGGTCTCCATTAGGTCTAAAATGATGAGGGTCGGTGAATTCAAGATTGTCTCGCGGGTTGAGTCTTATGCCTCGCCCAGCCAGCTCCGTTCAGTTCGGCACGTTTGAGGTGGATTTGCGTGCCGGAGAGCTGCGCAAAGATGGCCTCAAGATCAAGTTACAAGGGCAACCAATCCAAGTCCTGACAACTCTGCTGGAACATCCGGGTGAGGTCGTGACGCGAGAGGAACTGCGCCAGCGGCTTTGGCCCACCGACACTTTTGTTGACTTCGAGCACAACTTGAACTCAGCGGTCAAGCGGCTGCGCGAGGCCTTGGGAGACTCGGCCGACAATCCCCGCTTCGTCGAGACACTTCCCCGCCATGGCTACCGCTTCATTGCCCCAGCAGCAGAGTTGGGGCAAGCTACCCAGGGAGCGCGGGTGCGTGCGCAAGCCCTCTGGGTTCTCGGCCTGTCGGTGCTCGCAATAGCAGTGCTCGTGGTCGGAATCAAAGAGGGAGGGTGGGGGCACCTTCTGTTGCGCGGCGCCGACACCGGACGCATCCAGTCGCTGGCGGTACTTCCCCTGGAAAATCTATCCGGCAAGCCCGAGGAGGAATATTTTGCCGACGGGATGACGGAAGAAGTGATCACGGAATTGGGTGGTATCCACGCCCTGCGGGTGATTTCGCGGCAGTCAGTAATGCACTATAAGGGGACAGACAAGCCGCTGCTCCAGATTGCAAGCGAACTACACGTGGAGGCGCTGGTCCAGGGATCAGCGCTGCGCGCGGGTAACCGAGTGCGAATCACCGTGCAGTTGGTCCGGGCAACACCAGAGGAACATCTGTGGGCGCAAAGTTACGAGCGCGACTTGAGCGATGTGATCGGGTTGCAGGCGGAGGTAGCGCGGGATATCGCCAGCCAGATCCGAGTTACGCTCACCCCCGAGGAGCAGGGGCAGCTGGCCCGTGCGAGCCCGGTCAGTATCGAGGCTTACGATGACTACCTGCAGGGGCGGTACTCGTCCCACTGGAACCGCAAGCAGGACGTGGACAAGGCCATCAATTACTTTGAGCAAGCGGCCAAGCTCGATCCGGGCTACGCGCTAGCCTGGGCAAGTCTGGCCGAGGCCCGCAGCTTTCGGGCGACTCACTATGGGCCTCTGGAAGGTTTCAAGATGGCGCGGGGGGCAGCTGAGCGGGCTTTGGCGCTGAATCCAAACCTGGCAGAGGCGCACGTGGTCATGGGGTGGATCAAGAGGGAGTACGACTGGGACTGGGCCGGCTCGGATGCGTCCCTTCAGCGGGCGCTTGCCATCGCACCGGGAAGCGCCGCGGCTAATCGTGAAGCTGCAAGGTTGGCTGGGACTCTGGGCCGTTTTGAACAGGCCCTAGCCCTGGACCGTCGGGCCCTGGAGCTAGACCCTCTCAATGGGTTGGCCTACATGACTCTGGTGATGCACCTCCAATATGCCGGTCAGCGGGACGACGCAGCAGCGGCTATAAAGAAAGCCTTGGGCCTCAATTTGGACGTTCCTGTGTTACACCTCTTGCTCGGTCGGGTCTACTTGGCACAATCTCGTCCCCAAGACGCGCTGGCGGAAATGGAAAAGGAGACGGACCTGGGCTATCGTCTGCAAGGATTAGCGCTCGCCTATCATGCCCTGGCGCGAAAGAAGGAATCGGACGCGGCCCTAGCGCAGGTGATTGCGAAGATACAGACGGATGGCGCTTTCCAGATTGCCGAGGTGTACGCCTTCCGCGGAGAAGCCGACCGGGCGTTTGAGTGGCTGGACCGGGCCTACTCCCAGCACGACTCCGGCTTTACTATAATGAAAGGCGACCCGTTGCTCAAGAACCTCGAGCCCGACCCACGCTACGCCGCCCTCCTGAAGAAGATGCGCCTGCCTGCCTGAGAGCCCCACCGTTTTTGTTAGGAACGCCGGGGCTTTCCTAATGCAAAAAGCGGGTGCCCGTCCTTCTCGCGTTCGTTGCGAAAGGGCGGGGCTGTTCCGCCGTCAGAGCGGAATAGCCGAACGCAATCGTAGTCGGCGACCAGACTTCCCAAATTGGAACCGGCTCCCCAATTCCCCACTTTCTTCTTGCTCTCCCCCCTCGTTTGCGATAACATAGAAACACGCAGGTTATCTAAAAGATAATCTGGATCATTGGAACAACCGATCTTTGACAACCCGACCCTCGGCGCAGCTTTGGGCCGCCCAACTGCGGAATCCAACCAATTTACGGCGAAGGGGAAAAACCCTTCCCCAGCTCAATGCCGGACGGTTCCAAATCGGAACCGCAGACGCTTTGACATCCGTGTAACTTCCATGTTTTCTAGATTTTGCCTGTAAGTACCTTAAGAACCATAGATCTAGGAGGCAAGAGAAATTTCCGACCCTTTGTTTTCTAGATTTTGCGCCAAAGTGAGCGTTTTTTTGCGAGAAATTCTGCACCAGAATGTGTGCATGAGAAACCAGGATTTTGGCGCTGCGACGGACAAAACACGAGTTGGTCAGCCGCGAAGCTGCGTAACAGGCCGGTGGGAGTCTTGGGAAGAGCGGGAAACAGACAAGCTATCCCCGTCAGATCCTATCGCCCGCGGAGGGCACGGCTGAAACATGGTGAATGGCGTGCAGCCGCTGTCCCACGACGAACACGTAGTGCATTGCGGAAATGATGGTGAAGGCAAAGGTCGCGCGCAAGAATGTTAAGCGGGCGATGGCGACACATCGCGATTTGTCGATTTCCAGCAGCAGCACAAAGAAGATGGCCGCGACCTGCGCGAAGGTGTTCGCCTTGCCAAAGATGCTGGGGCGAAAGTCGCGCAGCCCGGCGATGGCGTAGAGCACGGCGCTGGCCAGCAGGATGGAAATGTCACGGCTCAAAACCAGGACAGTAAATTTCCACGGGATCTTGTGCAAGATGGAGAGCACGGGAAACATGGTGCTGAGCAGGAGTTTGTCAGCGATGGGATCCAGATATTGTCCCAGCACGGTTTGCTGTTTGAGCTTGCGGGCCAGCAGGCCGTCGAGCCCGTCGCTGAGGCCAGCCAGCACAAATAAAATAATCGCCGAGGAATAGTGGCCTTCGACCAGTTTAATCACGATGAAGGGTACGAACATCATCCGCAGCAGGGTGAGCTGGTTAGGAGCACTTAGGATTTGCGAGAGCTTCACTTCCGCTCCCCGATGGTTTGCGGATCCGTGGCGACGTGTCGGATGAGCACTGCGGCGGGGTTCAGACCGGTCTTGCTGGTGAAGCGCTGCGACAGCGAGGGAATGCTGCCATCGGGCAGGTCGAGCTCCATGCGTTCCAAGCGGTGCATGGGCAGAAAAACCACGCCGGGAGAAAAGGGCTCGCCGTCCTTGACCAGAGACACCAGGTCGTCGAACGAAGCCAACTCGACACCGCACAGGCTCAGCCCTTCCGCGGTGAGCGAAAGGATGGCCCCCCAAAACTTCTCTCTCGGATTGCCCAGCGTCACCAGTACCATGATGCCGGGACGGAACGGGTTTCCGCCGGTGTAGTCAAGGCCCTCGCTTGGATTCACGTTCTCCATCCCATCGATTGTCGCCGGGACACGGCCGGTTTGCAAACGCCACGGATGGGCGCGTCATTTCGTTAGGTTACGAGGCCGGCCGCTCCATCACTCGACTATCCTTTGCCTTCGCAATCCTGATCATCGCCTCCAGGCTACGCTCGACATCGTCCTCGGTCGTGGCCCAACACGAGACGCTGATGCGCATGGCCGTATGCCCCTGCCACTGAGTTTCCCCGCACCAGCAAGTTCCATCATTTTGAATTTCGGTGATGACGCGCCGGGTCTCTTCGGGAGTGCCAAACGAGACCAGCACCTGGTTCAGTTCGACATCATTCAGGATGGTGAATCCCGCGTCCAGCAGGCGTTTCGCGAACAGCTTCGCGGCGCGGCAGTTTCGCTCCACCATGTCTCGCAGGCCGCTGCGTCCCAACGACCGCATGGCCGCCCACAACTCAATGCCACGCGCCCGCCGCGAGGCTTCCGGCGCGTAGTGACACGGCTCGCGGTGTTCGCTAGGCGTCAGATACGCGGCACTCAACGACATGGCAGTGCGCAAATGCTCTGGCTCCCGAACCGCGGCAATGCCGGAATCGTAAGGCACGTTCAGCCACTTGTGGCAGTCAATCGCCCAGGAATCGGCGGCATCCGCGCCATTGAGCAAATGCGCGTAGTGTGGCGAAACCGCTGCCCAGAGCCCAAAGGCACCGTCCACGTGCACCCACGCGCCGGCTTCATGAGCGCGGCTGCAAATTTCTCCAGC
>Ga0187819_10001900_pt1 | contig 10889 bp, 8 predicted proteins | sample NC_wetland_sal_i_15_FD_132411 | JGI IMG/M metagenome (GOLD analysis project Ga0187819, IMG submission 132411) | Wetland sediment microbial communities from Neuse River Estuary, North Carolina, USA - SO4_4 | ecosystem: Environmental > Aquatic > Freshwater > Wetlands > Sediment | place: USA: North... | reverse complement strand
TCGTTATCGCAAGATCGATACACTGATACAAAGCAAGTTTGTTGGCAACATGAGCGGCTAGATGCATAACAACTGACAACTGATAACTGACAACACGGCGTGAGACCTTACTTATGGACAGCGCACTCTTCATTCACCGTTTGCACTTCGCCTTCACCGCCACCTTTCACTATCTCTTCCCGCAGCTCACCATGGGCCTTTCTCTGCTGATCGTCGTGCTCAAGACGATCGGCTTGCGGCGCAACGATCCCGTGTATCACGAGGCGGCGCGCTTCTGGGGAAAGATTTTTGGCATCAATTTCGTATTGGGGGTTGTAACCGGCATTCCGATGGAATTCCAGTTCGGCACCAACTGGTCGATCTTTTCGCGATTCGCGGGCGGCGTCATTGGCCAGACGCTGGCCATGGAAGGCATGTTTGCCTTCTTCCTCGAATCGGCGTTTCTCGGATTGTTCCTCTACGGAGAGAAGCGGCTGAGCCCGAAGGCGCACTGGCTCTCGGCGGTCGCCGTTTTTGTGGGTTCGTGGTTATCGGGCTATTTCATCATCGCCACCGACGCTTTCATGCAACATCCCGTCGGCTATTTCACGGCCGCGGATGGGAGTTTACAGCTGGAGAGCTTCTGGCATTTCGTGCTGAATCCCTGGGCAGGGTGGCAGTACGCGCACAACATGAGCGGCGCGGCGATTACGGGAGCGTTCATCATGACGGCGGTGGGCGCGTTCTATTTGCTCTCCAGCAAGTGGACCGAGTACGCCCGCATCTTCGTCAAGACCGGCGTCATCGCCGGTTGCGTATTCAGTGTTCTGCAGATTTTTCCGACCGGCGACCAGCAGGGCAAAATGGTGGCCGACTCGCAACCCGTGACTCTGGCGGCGATGGAGGGACTGTTTCAGGGCCAGACCGCCGCGCCCTTGCTGATCGTAGGTCAGCCGAACGAGCAGCAAGGCAAGATCGATAACCCGCTCGAAGTGCCGGGAATGCTGAGCATGCTCACTTACAAGCGCTGGAATGCCAATGTCCGCGGACTCGACGCTTTCCCCAGGCAAGACTGGCCGGGTAACATCCCGTTGCTCTATTACAGTTATCACATCATGGTTGGCCTGGGGACATTCTTTGTCGCCGTCATGGTCGTCTCATTATTCCTGCTATGGCGCGGCAGACTGTTTCACGCCAGGTGGATGCTCTGGATCCTGATGATGGCGGCGCCATTTCCCTATATCGCCAATACCGCCGGATGGATGACCGCGGAACTCGGCCGGCAACCCTGGCTGATCTATGGGCTGATGCGCACCGAAGCGGGCTACTCCAAGGTTGTCTCAGCCGGGAATGGCATGTTTACTCTTCTGGGCTTCATGGGCATTTACATGGTGCTAGGCATTCTGGGCCTGTTCTTGCTCCGGCGGGAAATTGAACATGGCCCAGTAACCGGGCCGGCGACGGAGGCAAAATAATATGGCGAGCCTTTGGTTCTGCATTGTCGCAGTGATGGTTGCGGCCTATGTTGTACTGGACGGATTCGATCTTGGCGCGGGTGCGATTTATCTGATTGCAGCCAAGACTAACGACGAAAGGCGCCGGGTGCTGCGCTCGATCGGCCCGGTCTGGGATGGCAACGAAGTCTGGCTGCTCGCTGCCGGGGGCGTTCTGTACTTTGCCTTTCCTCAACTCTATGCGTCGAGCTTTAGCGGGTTCTACCTTCCACTGACCATTGTCTTGTGGCTGCTGATGCTGCGCGCCATCGGCATTGAATTCCGCGCTCACATTGAAAGCGCGGTCTGGCAGGACTTCTTCGACACGACCTTCAGCGTCTCCAGCATTTTGCTGGCGGTGTTTTTCGGGGCGGCGCTGGGCAACGTAGTGCGCGGAGTTCCGCTGGATGCTACCGGCTATTTCTTTGAGCCCCTCTGGACCACCTTCAAGCTCGGCCCGCAGACGGGAATCCTGGATTGGTACACGGTACTGATTGGCGTGATGGCGTTAGTAACTCTGACCGCGCACGGTTCTTACTATGTCGCCCTCAAAACCGATGAAGACCTTGGCCGCCGCGCCCGCGGTTTTGCCTTGCTCTGCTGGCCTGTGCAGTTTTTTCTGACCTTCAGTTCGTTGGTTGCGACTTATTTCATTCGTCCGGAAATCGTGGCGAACTACGGCAAACACCCGGTCGGAATGCTGGTTCCGATCATCGTGGCCGCCAGTCTGGCAGTCATGCTCTGGGCCAATCCCAAGGGCAAGCCGAAACTGGCGTTCGTTGCCTCCAGTCTGTATATCACCTTCATGCTGGTGGGCGCGGCGTTTGCGCTTTATCCGGTTGTACTGCCCGCCCGCGACCACCAATACGACCTCACCATCTACAACACTGCTGCTGGCAATCACGGATTGAGCGTCGGCTTGGTTTGGTGGACGTTGGGCGCGGTGCTCGCGGTGGCGTATTTTGTATTCGTCTACCGCATGTTTCGCGGCAAGGTGCAATTGGGAGAAGGACACTACTGAAGAGGCAGCATTTAGCGTTTAGCACTTAGCATTTAGCCAAAGCCGAGCGCTGCGGCGTGGGTTTTGGCTAAATGCTAAGTGCTAAATGCTGAGTGCTGCCTTTCCCTCCCGTATAATCGCAGGATGAGCTCGCATTCCCATCTTCCCGGCCAGCAACAGCCCGCTCCTCAACCTTTGCCTGGCGTCAATGCCATCATCGCCGTCGGTTCCGGTAAGGGCGGAGTCGGCAAGACCACGCTTTCCGTCAATCTCGCAATCGCCCTCAGCAAGATGGGCCACAAAGTAGGATTGCTTGACGGCGACGTGTATGGTCCGAACGTCCCGCTCATGCTCGGCACCAGCGAGCAGCCCAAAGTGATTGGCGAAGGCCAGATCGCGCCCATCCAGGCGCATGGGCTGAAGGTCATCTCGGTCGGCTTCCTCAATCCTGGAGACAAGCCGCTGATTTGGCGCGGTCCGATGTTGCATTCGATCATGAAGCAGTTTTTGGGATCGGTGCAGTGGGGACTGCTCGACTATCTGGTCATCGACCTTCCTCCGGGAACCGGAGACGTGGCGCTCTCGCTGATTCAGACGGTGCCGCTGACCGGAGCCATCGTGGTCTCGACGCCCTCCGACGTGGCGCTGCAGGATGCGCGCAAAGCCATCGAGATGTTCCGCCAGATGAAGGTGGACATCGTCGGCATGGTCGAAAACATGAGTTACTTCGTTTGCCCGCACTGCCAGCACGAAGTCGACATTTTCTCGCGCGGCGGCGCGGAGAAGACGGCGAAACAATTCGACGTTGCCTATCTCGGCGGCGTCGAGCTCGATCCCGAGATTCGCAAGTCGGGCGACGGCGGAACTCCGTCGGTGCTTCAGGGAGAGGACTCGCCTCATGCGAAATCGCTATTCGCGTTTGCCCGTAACGTGGCGGCGCGCGTGGAGGAGATCAAGGCCAGCAGTTCGGAGAGCGTGATTCAGATTCAGTAGGCGATCTGTTGGAAGCTAACTTTGTTTGTCATCCTAAGCCTGACTTTTTACTCATTGGTAACGGTACCCCCCCTATTTCTCGGTCTTTTGGAATCAAAGACTTAGGAGGTGGCTCCCGCCAGGTCTTTGGGTTTAAAGGACTTGCGGGTAAAGTCTTTAAGAACCAATGACTTAGTGAGAGACCCTTCGCTTCACTCATCATCTCGGCAACTGGTTCCAGCTTCGCTCACGCCCGCTAAACGCCTCAAGTTATGTTGTCAAGGAGCGCTGAAAATTGTTTTTGGCAGTTTCGTTGAACTGCCGCAATCAGATCTCTATCGTCACGTACGATGGGGCTTAAGTCAATGGATTTCGGTCCGGGCGAGGGGCTAGGCTTACTGAATGGAGATGCTGGCCGCGCGACCGAACCTTTCATGGAACTGGCGGCGTTCAAATCCCACCCTTCAAAAAACGAAGGGTGGGGCACCCGGCGCGCCCCGCACCTCAAGATGTGACTTTTCGCACTGACAGTACACGCTCATTTGTGTTGGCATCAGGGGACAGCTTGGCTCCGGACTGCGCCACGTTACGCGCTTCGGAAATTGGAACCAAAGGAGATCTGCGCTCGTGAGAAAGTCAGCGATAGCTCTCTGCGTTCTGTCCCTCTCTCTATTCGCGATTTCCATTCTCGGCTTGGTTAGTTGTGGGGGCGCAAGCGGCTCTTCAGGCCCGCCTCCCCCACCTCCGGCAACCTTTACATTGTCGTTGAATCCTACCCAAATCGGCTTATCCCAGAGCGCCACGCAGAACGTGCAGGTGCAAGCCGCTTCAGACAACGGTTTTTCGGGGTCTATAACCGTCTCAACAACCGGGTTGCCTTCGGGAGTGACGGTCTCACCATCAACACTAACGTTGACCGTCGGGAATAGCGGCTCGTTCGTTTTTTCGGCCGCTGCGAACGCAACCGCCGGAAGCACCCTAGTATCGGTGACTGGCGTCTCCGGTTCACAACAAGCGAAGGCGACTCTCGGGCTGAATGTACTTCAGCAGACACCACCCATTGCCGTGCCCTTCACTACAACTGGCGGAAGCATTATCAAGGCATTCTATGATGAATCGCGGAAACTGCTGTTCGCGTGCAATCTGGGTTTGAATGAAGTGGATGTTCTTTCGGGCGATGGCTTATCACTGCAGGCCCGCATTCCTGTCGCTCAACCTTTTGGAATTGATCAAATGCCCGATGGCAAGACTCTAGTGGTGGGCACATTCACGCAGGCTTTCTATACCATCGATGAAAACACGTTGGCTGCCACACGTTACCTGGCTCCGAATCTGACCCAGCAAAATAGCACAATGGTCCTGCTTGTCCCGGTGACGATGGCAAACGGCAAGGTGCTGTTTATGGGCAAGGACATCGGAGCCGGCGGTGCCGACATATTTATCTACGGTGCCCAGGCGATTGTCGAGTGGAACCCAAGCAATGGCCAATTTAGCGTCCCGTACTATATCCCCTATCTTTCTCTTGAAATAGACAATCTAAAACGAAGCGCCGACCACAACTGGGCGGTGTTTGCCACCAACGAGTTATACATTTACAGCTCGGCCACAGACAGCTTTGTTTCTTCATATAATCCCGTCAACAGTGCTCCATTTGGAGTTCGGGATATCGCGGCAAACCCAATCGGAAGCCAGTTTGCTGTTGTCTCGGCGTACTCCGTTTCCTTTTATGATGGGGCATTCAATCTTTTGGGAACCGTGGACCTCGGACAAAGTGCGGGTAAGGTCTTCGAGTACTACAACACACAGTACAGCGCCGATGGAACGCTCCTTTATTGGGAGATGTTTGGCGATCAGGGTGGAGGTTCCATTGTGGATGTCCTGGATACAACCCATTTTGCTGAACTGGGAAGCGTAGCGACGAACATCGGTATTCAGACGCAATTCGAACCGGATCTTCTGTGGGTGGACAGTGCGCAGCAAGCGTTCGTGTCCGAACTTGGCGGGGTGGGCGAAGTAAATGTCAGCACGCTGCGCATGGGAATGCCGGACATGGTCGGAGGGGTGGGACCAAACCCTGTTGCAATCCCGCTCAACCAATCCGTCGCTGTCACCTTCAATATAACTAACACCTACCTGCCCACCGGGACATCGGTGACATTCGCAGGGGTGATTGCGCCCACAGAATCTACGAATCCCTGGGTGGTCCAGGTGCCCGCTTCATCGGTCGCCGGGCCGGTGAACCTAGTCCTGACGCAACCGGACGGCGAAACGCTGGTCGAACCCCAGTACTTCAGCTACGGAGTCGATGTCGCTGCGGCAACCTCCACCCTCGTTCCTCCAATTGGAAATCCGGTCATGGGTCTATTCGGTTTTGGGATGCTGAACAGTTCATCGGAAGCGCCTGCTGTAACGGTAGGTGGGCAAACAGTCACAAACCTTGAGATAAACCCCCAGGCTAACTACACCTTGCAGGAACTCTTCTTGCAGCTCCCAAACGGAAGCCCTGGCCCAGCCGATATAACTGTCACCGGCATCAATGGCACGGGTACGCTGAAAGGAGCCGTGACTTATATTCCTTCGGCCAAGATCATTCCGGCCAGCGCGCTTGTCCAGCTACTTTATGACACTCATCGCAGTTTGGTCTACGCGCTGCAGAGTAACGAAGTACAAGTTCTTAACCCGACGACTCTGACGTGGCAGTCCCCTCTGGTCCCTGGTGGAAAGGCAGGCGCCGGATACGTTTCCATGGCGCTGACGCCGGATGGATCCAAGTTGTTGGTGCTCGATACAGTGGCACAGACATTGACTGTCTTTGATCCCGACAATCCATCGCAGAGCGTTTCGACGCAGGTCATTCCGAGCACCGGTGCCACGCTCGAGAGTGTTGTAGCGACCAGCACCGGCAAAGCCTTGATAGGCAGTTTCAACGGATTTCCCATCGAATTCGATCTCGCTACAAACACCTATTCGACGACGAATATGTTTAACGGCCTGCCATCGCGATTCGTGGCAACGGCCGACGGGAACTATGTAGCTGGCGTCAATCAAAACTCGAGTGGTGGAGCGATTTACGTTTGGACCAGCACCGGCGGCGGCAGTGTGCAAAATTTAGGCGGCGGGTTGATCTGGACTGACGTAGCTGTATCTCCCAGCGGAAATATTTTCGCGGGGGTGGAAGGCGACGTACTCGCCGCCGGCGTTGCTGCTGGCTTTTTCGATAGCGGTCTACACTTTACCAATGCTACGGTTTACCCCGATTTGGCCCCACCCGACGCGCCATTTTGTACGGGAGCCATGTTCAGCGCAAGTGGTCTGACACTGCTCGCTCCTTTGGAGGACTCGATCGATTTTTTCAACACTCAAACTGCGACATTACAAGGGCGGCTCCTGATGCCGGAACTATCGCCGGTGGGCGACCTTACATCAGGGGCAATCGCACTTGATCCCAATCAACAGACGATCTACGCGATTTCAGCGTCTGGTCTTACAGTTGCGACCTTACCTTCCACGGTGGATCAAATCAGGCCATTCCCCTGGCCTTACGTTACAAAATCATCCCACTCCGTTCCGCTCGGTGCGGCAGCGCGATTTCGAAAAGCAAATGGAGCGCATCACGCCGCACGCGTCCCGTTGGCCAGCCAGCGCGCCAAGGACTCAGGCCAAATACCAATCCAGTGAGGAACGCCAGGGCGGTCGATTATTTTCCCCGAAGTGCACTACCTCGCCGCATCCTTGACACCCCCGCCACCACTCCCTAGAATTCCAATTAGGCGTGGTGGAATCTTAATCTAAGCCACTGCATCTAAAGAATTTAGAGGAGCGGTTCGGCTCTTTACTCAGGTTGATATGCCAGCAGGGCCAGCGGGCGGACGGGAACGCGAAATCCTTACCGCTATCGTCGAGACATTCATTGCCAGCGGAGAGCCGGTGGGGTCGCGCACGCTGGCTCGCTCCAGCCGCGAGGGGCTGAGTGCGGCTACGATTCGCAATGTGATGGCGGATCTGGCCGATGCTGGATTTCTGGAGCAGCCGCACGCTTCGGCGGGGCGCGTGCCTACGGCGGAGGCTTATCGTTATTATGTCGAGCAGCTTAGTGGCGAGACGCATCTTTCGCATGAGAACCAGAGCATTATTCAGGACACTTTGACCGGCGTCACCGATGTGGCGGAGTTCATGGAGCGGACTTCGCATGTGCTCTCCCTGATCTCGCATAGCGTGGGCATTACGGTCGCTACCAGCGGACCTCGGAATGCTTTGGAGCATGTTTACTTTTCTCGCCTGGGCGATCAGAAGGTGCTGGCGGTTGTGGTTACTCGCTCGGGGGTGGTGCGGGATCGCGTGCTGCGGCTGGATATTCAGCAGTCCGACCTCGACCTGGCCGCGCACTACATCAATGAAAATTTTCGCGGCTGGACGATGGGCGACATGCGGGCCGAACTGGCTCGGCGGTTGGAACAGGAACGCAGCGAGTATGACCGGCTGATGAAGTCCATTGAGCAGCTTTATCAGCAGGGGGCGCTGGCTTCGACCGACGACACGCAGACGGTGTTCGTGGAGGGAGCGGCGAACCTGGTTACGAACTTGGTCACAAATCAGGCGGCCGGGGAAGAAGACCGGCAGCGGCTGCAGGACATGCTGCGGACGCTTGAAGAAAAAGAAAAAGTTGTGAAGCTGCTCAGCGCTTATCTGGACACGCGGCAGGAGGCGGTGCGGGTGGTGATTGGGCTCGATGAGGCTTTGCCGGCTTCGCATTTGCAGAATTTTGTTTTGATTGGCGCGCCCGCGCGCGTTGGCGGCGAAGTTATGGGGTCGCTGGCCGTGATTGGACCTACGCGGCTGGATTATCAGCACACCATGTCGGCGGTGTCATACATTGCGCGGCTGTTTGACAAACTTTTGAACGAATCGGAGTAATCGAGAAGTATGGGTAAGGGAAACGGAAAGACCGATGCGGGGCTTGATCTGGAGCACGAACTTCCGGCCGCGGAAGGCGGAGAAGAAGCTGCGCCTGCCGGAGCCGTGGCCCAACCGGCCGAGGCCGGCGCGGGATCGGAAACCGACCAGCTTAAGGCCGAGCGCGATGCGCTTCTGGACCGGCTGGCCCGCTTGCAGGCGGAATTCGACAATGCCCGCAAGCGCGCGGTGCGTGAACAGCAGGAATTCCGCGAATTTGCCGCCGCCGACGTCATCCGGAACTTTCTGCCGATTCTCGACAGTTTTGAGCGCGCGCTGAAGGTTGGCGGCGACTCCAATTCCAATTCCAAATCCGATTCCAAGTCCAACGACTTCCGCAACGGCGTTGAGCTCATCTACCGGCAGTTTCAGGATGCGCTGCAGAAGATTGGAGTGCAGCCGATTCCGGCGGTGGGGCAGGCTTTCGATCCGCGGGTTCACGAAGCCGTCGAAATGGTCGATACGACTGAGGTCCCGGATCATCAGGTCTTCGACGAACTGCAGCGCGGCTATAAGTACAAGGATCGCCTGTTGCGTCCCGCGATGGTGCGGGTCGCCCGCAATAGCCGCGGATAATACGATTTACAATTTGCTCAGCCGATTTGTTTAATCACAGTGGGGGGAGTTTCTGGCCGCTAATACGAAACGCGATTATTACGAAGTACTCGGTGTTGCCCGTGCGGCCACCGACGTTGAGATCAAGAGCGCTTACCGCAAGCTCGCGATGACGTACCATCCCGACCGCAACCCGAATAATCCTGACGCGGAAGATAGGTTCAAGGAGATCACCGAGGCGTACGCCATTCTTGCCGACAGCGAGAAGCGATCGCTGTATGACCGCTTCGGACACGCGGGTGTGGGCGGCGCGACTGGCGGCGCTGGGGGATTCGATCCCACGATCTTCCAGGATTTCGGCGACATTTTTGGAGACATGTTCGGGTTCGGCGACCTGTTCGGACAGGGCGGACGCCGTCGCAGCCGCGCCCAGCGCGGAGCCGATCTTCGCGAGGACTTGCATCTTGAATTTGACGAAGCTGTCTTTGGCGTCGAGAAGCAAGTCAGCGTGCGCCGCCATGAGACCTGCGACTCGTGCCGCGGCAACGGCGCGGCACCCGGTAAGACTCCGGTGACCTGCCGGTCGTGCGATGGCCGAGGGCAGGTGCGGTATCAGCAAGGGTTCTTCAGCATCGCTCGCACCTGCCCGACCTGCCAGGGCGCGGGCAGCGTGATCACCGATCCGTGTCCGAAGTGCAAAGGCGAAGGCCGGTTGCTGCGCGAGCGCGTGGTGGAAGCCAAGGTGCCAGCGGGAGTGGAGGATGGCACGCGCATTCGCTTCAGCGGACTGGGCGAAGCGGGCGCGTTCGGCGGGCCGGCGGGCGATTTGTATGTTGTGCTGCACGTCAAAGAGCATGCTTTCTTTGAGCGCGAGGGCAACGACCTGCACTGCGTGGTTCCGATCTCGTTCCCCCAGGCTGCTTTGGGCACGGAGATCGTGGTTCCTACGCTGGAGGGAGAACACAGGCTGAAGGTTCCCGAAGGCACACAGTCGGGGACGTCGTTTCGCATCCGGAACAAAGGCGTACCGGTTCTCAATGGGCGCGGCAAGGGCGATCTTTATGTCGAGGTGCGAATCCAGACACCCGGAAAGCTGACGAAGCGCCAGCGCGAATTGTTGAGCGAACTGGGGGAAATATTTCCGGTGGAGAACAAGCCGCAGAGCCGGTCGCTGTTGGGACGGGTGAAGGATATGTTTGCGTAGGGCAGGTCTTAGGTGTCAGGTCTTAGGTTTCGGATTCAAGCTCCTTGCCTTATCCTTCCATGAACGAGCCTTTGCTAAAACCTAAGACCTGAGACCTAAGACCTAAGACCTGTCCATGACACGACGCCGCTGGATTGCCGACGAGGTTCGCGGAGACACTGCCGCCCTGGTGGGCGAGCACGCTGCTCACCTTGCCCGCGTGCTTCGCGCTGAAGTGGGGCAGGAGTTCGACATTGCAACCGGGGATGAGGTTCGCCGCGGAACGATCACGTTTATCTCTGACGACCGGGTTGATTTCGCGCTCGACACGAAGCCGCTCCATCGGCTGAGGTCGAAGCCGGCGGGTGCTCCGAAAATCACGCTGGCGCTTGCCATTTTCAAGTTTGACCGCATGGAGTGGGCGATCGAGAAGTGCACGGAGATCGGGGTCGCTCGCATCATTCCGGTAATCGCTCGCCGGACGGATGCTCATCTGGCCGCTGCTGCCGTGAAGCGCCGTGAGCGCTGGCAGCGCATCGCTCGTCAGGCGACCGAGCAATCGCGACGGTTGGCGCCGCCGGAGATTGCGGCTCCGGTGAAATTGAAAGAGCTTGACGGCGCTCTGCCTGCGGACCTGCTGACTCGCGTCGTTCTGGCAGAATCCGAAGAAGAGACTCGGCTGGGAGCGGTTTTGCATTCCAGACCGACCGAAGTGGTCCTTGCCATTGGCCCCGAAGGCGGATGGGCCGACGGG
>Ga0187819_10001899_pt1 | contig 10892 bp, 11 predicted proteins | sample NC_wetland_sal_i_15_FD_132411 | JGI IMG/M metagenome (GOLD analysis project Ga0187819, IMG submission 132411) | Wetland sediment microbial communities from Neuse River Estuary, North Carolina, USA - SO4_4 | ecosystem: Environmental > Aquatic > Freshwater > Wetlands > Sediment | place: USA... | reverse complement strand
TGTTGATCTCGCCGGTGACGTCACCCTCGTTGCCTGTGGCCCAGACGGGCGGCACGTTCGGCGCGGAGTCGAAGTAGGCGTTCGGGTTGAGCAGCGAGGTGTTCGCCGGGACGCCGTCCGCGCCGGGGAACTTGCCGAAGAGGTTGTCGAAGGAGTGGTTCTCGAGCATGATCTCGATGACGTGCGTGACCGGCACGTCCGGGACCTGCGCCGTGACCGCCCCCGAGGGCGCCCCCATGGAGGACACCGCCGCCGTCGCGGCCAGGAGGGACACGCCGCCCGCCGCGAGAAGTCTGGAGTGCTTCACCTGACCAATTGTGTCGGCGGCCGCACGCCGCGTCTCGTTCCGCGCCCGCGTTTCGGTCTATTTCGCGGTTATGACGCAGCAGAGCGGCCGTGCTGATGATCTTGCGGTCCTGCTCCCGCCGTGCCGATACTGCAAGCATGGGCGACCGAAATGTACTCGGCGGCGAACTCGAGCCATGCGGAACCGATCCTCTCACCGGGTTCTACCGAGACGGGTGCTGCACCACCGGACCCGAGGACCTCGGCAGCCACACGATCTGCGCGGTGGTGACGGCGGAGTTCCTCGCGCATCAGCGCGGCATCGGCAATGACCTGTCCACGCCGATGCCCCAGTTCAGCTTCCCAGGGCTGGTGCCGGGGGACCGGTGGTGCGTGACCGCGGCGAACTGGCTCCGCGCGCATCGCGACGGCACCGCCGCTCCCGTGGTGCTGGCGTCGACCCACGAGCGCGCGCTGGAGATCGTCCCGCTGGACGTGCTCAGGCAGTACTCCGTTGACGTCCCCGCCGACGCCGGTGCCCTGGACGAATGACCACGCGCGGTCACCCCTTCTGCTAGAGATCTTTTCTGCCGAACGGACCGTGCTGTCAGCTCGCCGCACGCTCACCGAGCCCAGGGCGGACGCCCCCGGCCTCCCGCCCCGCCGAGGCGAGCTGGCGCCAGGCATCCGGGGTGAGCGAGTAGGCGCCGACGGCCCCGCCGGAGAATTGCCGCCACGTCGAAGGCCGGATCAGGGTGGCCAGCGCGGCGACCGTCACCGGGACCGCGGCCAGCGGATCGCCGCGGAGCGGGGTCAGCTCCTCGGTGCTGCCCCGGTAGTCGCCACCCCGCCTCAGCGCGTCGCCTAGCTCGCGGGCGACCGCGAGCCGCCCGCCCTGCTGGGCCGCGCCGAGCAGCGCGAGCAGCAGCTGGTGCGTCCGAACGCCCGGTCGGCCCCGCGCCCCGGTCGGCCGCCGCGGCGCGGTACCGCAGCGCGCGACCTCGACCAGCGTCCCCACCAGGTCAGTGCCCGACAGGTACGCGTTGACCGGCTCGACCAGGCGCGGGTTGATGTCGATGAACTGCGGGCCCGGCGCGCTCAGGATGACGTCGGCCGACAGCGCGCCGTGCCAGCCGAGCGCCGCGCCCAGCCTCGCGATGTGCTCCCGCGCCTCGGGCAGCCGCACGCCGATCTTGTGGCTGGCCCCGCCGCCGGCGCCCTCGCGGACCCGCTGGCAGGCATGGAACGCGACGAGCTCGCCGCCGGCGAAGACCGACTGGATCATGACGAGCGGCCCGCTGACCGGCTCCTGCACCAGGACCCCGCCCGTCCCGAAGGCCCCGTCGCGTTCGTACTGCGCCGCGAGCTGGCGAAGTTCGGCCGCGGAATCGACCCGGCGCACGCCGGCTGACGCGGTGCCGACCGGGGTCTTCACGAACGCCGGCAGCGTCCCGGACGCCTCAAGCTCGGCCCGGCTCGCCGCCACCGAGGCGGACGGCTGCGGCAGGCCCAGCCGGGCCAGGGCCTGATACGCGGACAGCTTGTCCTGCACCTGGGCCAGCGCACCGAAGTCAGGCACCGCGGTCAGCAGCCCCGCGGCCACAATCCGCTCGCGGGCCAGCGACATGACCGCGACCTGCTCCTGGACTGGAAGCAGCAGCTCGGCGCCGCGCCGCGCGGCGATGTCCAGGGCCGCGTCCAGCCAGCCGAACGGATCCGCGCCCAGGCCCGGCACCCGGTGCACCGCGCGGACATGCCGGGTGAGGCGGCACAGGCACAGCGGGTCCGGTGACAGCGCCTCGACCTGGTGGCCGTCCCGGGCCAGCAGGGTCGCGCACTGCCGGGCGGTCAGCCCGGCGCCGTCGCTGAGCAGGATCAGCATGGCCGTCTCCCAAACCGTACAATTTAAGTATACGTCATATATTTTGAGTCCGGCGACGGGAGAGCTGGCCGGTGGGAAGAACGCCGCGGATCAGCCGGGACGCGGTGCTGACGGCCGCGCTCCGGCTGGCCGACGAGCAGGGGCTGGAGGCGGTGACCATGCACGCGGTCGCCCGGCGCCTGCGGGTCACCCCGATGGCGCTGTACCGCCACGTGGACGGCAAGAACGCGCTGCTCGACGGCCTGGTCGAGCTGCTGCTGACCGAGCACCCGCTGCCCCCGGCCGACGAGAGGTGGGATGAGCGGCTCGTCGCGCTGGCCGCGGCGATCAGGGACACCGCCCGCAGGCATCCCGCCGTCTTCCCGCTGCTGCTGACCCGGCCCGCGGTCACTCCGGCCGCGCGCGCCGTGCGGGACGCGATCCGGGCCGCACTGCGCGAGGGCGGCCTGCCCGAGGGCCAGGTCGCGCGCGCGGAACGTCTGATCAGTACGGCCGTCCTGGGCTTTGCCGCCAGCGAGGCGGCGGGCCGGTTCCGCCAGCACGACCAACCCGTCATCGACGAGGACTTCGCCGAGCTGCTCCGCTGGCTCCGCCTTTCGCTGCCCGCCGCCCTGTGACTGCGGCCGGCGGGCACCCGCCGGCCGCAGGCCGTTCGTCAAGGTGCGACGAGGGCGGCCTCTTCCTCGCTCATCGGCGGTCCGATGACCGGCTGGCCGGTACGGGCCGCGACCTCGATCGCCGCATCCATGTCCGTGGCCAGGATCAGCGCGGGTGGCAGGGTACGGCTGGGCGCGGGCTGGCCCACCGCCCTGATGAAACGCAGGAACGAGTCATCGGAGTGGACCTGGAGCATGACGGCTGGTTCGTCGCCCGTGACGCGGAAGGTGTGCGGGACGCCGTGCGGCAGGGCGACGTAATCCCCGGGGCTGACCGCGAAGGCCTGCTCGCCGCAGCGCATGGCCAGCTGTCCCGAGACCAGGTAGAAACTGTCGTCCAGGTCGGCGTGGACATGCAGCGGGGCGCCGCCGCCGGGCGCGACCGTCGCCTCGATGATCACCGGCTGGCCCGGCTGGTCGGCCCGGATGACCATGAGGGAATCGAAGAACCAGTAGGCTTCGCCCGTTCGGGCTGTGGTGCGCCGGGCGCTCGCCTGGTCCGTGTCGGTCATGGTGTCCTCCCCTTGGGTTGCGATGGCGGCTCGCCCGCCATCTGGTTTTCCTGCCTGAGCTCGCCTATCAGGGTGCGGATGGCCCAGGCGATACCAAGCCGGGCGTCTTCCGCGCTGAGCCCGCATTCCTCGCTGACCGTGATCCAGGCCGGCAGGCTGGCCAGGTAGACGATCGCGCCCTCCCGCCTGCGCGCCTCGGCGGGCGGCAGGTGCGAGGTCACCTCGCCCAGCGCCGTGGTGATGGATTCCACCCGCCGCCGCCGGTGCGACGAGCGGGCGCGCCGGCCGAGCCGGGTCCACAGCATCGCGCGGACCAGCCGCGGGCTCTGCGCCCCGCGCTGGGCTGACTCCAGGAACACGGGCGCGATATCGTCCGCGCCCTCGATGTCGCGCGGCAGCCCGAGGCGCGCGACGACATGGTCGCCGACGGCGTCGAACATGGCTTCCCTGGTGGGGAAGTAGCGGTACAGGGTGCGCAGCGAGATCCCGGCCTCGGCGGCGACCTGCGGCATCGCGATGTCGTCCGGGTCGTCGTGATCCAGCCGGTTCGCGAGGGCCTCGAGGATCGCGTCCCTGATCACGGCGGCCTGCCGTTCCCGGAGACTCGGCCCTGGCTTCATGACACGACTGTGACATATATGACACGAGCATGTCAAATTTGGCAAGCTCATGCCTAATTGCGGTGCGTGGGACCACGATGTGCGGGGAACTGCTTTGCTAGCGCAGAGAGAGAGGGGGGCGCCCATGAGCTCCACCGGCAAGGTCAGCGTCGGGACGCCGACGCGGCTCCGGTCTTTTGATCCCGTCCGTCTCGCCGACCTCGAATACCGGGTCTGGGTGGCGTACTACCTGCGCCGCTGGCCCCGGTTGCTGATCGCCTCGGTCGGCCTGGTCCGGCTGGGGTTCGGTATGGACTGGTTCCGCACGATGCACGGCGCATGGCTGGTGCTGCGGGCCAATCAGCTGTGGGCGCCGTATCCCGACAACCACGCCAAGCAGGCCCAGGCCTGCATGCGGCGGTTCTACGCCCTGGTCAGGCTCACCTACGGCGAGCCCGCCAACCCGGCCAAGGCCGCCGAGCTCGAGGTCGACTGGTGGCGCGTGCACCGCGAGGGCCAGCACCGGGACGGCTCGCACGGGATCGACGACGCGGAGCCCAGCGAGGATCTGGTGGAGTCGCTGCTCCGCCTGTACTGCTACATGTACGGCGACCCTGAGGCCGCACTCCGGCCGGCCGCGGTGCACCGGGCCCGGGCCATGGATCTGTCCGATCAGTGGGTCCGCGAGGGCTGCCAGCCGGACAGCCGGCTGCTCCCGCTGGAGCACGCGGCGCTGGTCCGTTCCTACGCCGCCATGCTCGCCGCCGTCCACCACTAGGCCGGTCCGATGAGCGCCGCGCCGGATCCTAACGCGGCCTGATCAGGCGCCGCCGGTCACGGACGTGCCGGAGCGGTCCGCATCCATATGATCAGCCGTATGACCGATGCGGATCGGCCCGCACCGACGCCGATCGACATGGCGGCCATGCGGGCGGCCGACGCGGACCGGGAGGCCGTCGCGGAGCGGCTGCGGATCGCGGCCAGCGAGGGTCGGCTCGAGACCTGGGAGCTGGATGACCGGCTCGGCCGGGCCTACCGAGCCAAGACGTACGGCGACCTCGAGACCCTGCTGGCCGACCTGCCCGCGCAGCCGCCGTTCGTCTCCTACCCGGGGATCGGCGTCGAGCCCGAGACGCTGGTCCTGCGGACCACGACGCCCAACATCAGGCAGGCCGGGCGGTGGATCGTCCCGGAGCGGATCACCGCCGAGTCCACCACGGGGTGGATCACGATCGACTTCACCCAGGCCTCGTGCGCCTACCGCGAGGTCACCGTGGAGGTGATCACCCAGACCGGGTGGATCCAGCTGATCCTGCCCGAAGGCTGGGCGGCTCGCGTCGGCCCGCTGAGCACCTACACCGGGCACATCAACAACCGGGCCGCCGAGACGGCGGACCCGGGCGCCCCGACGGTGATCGTGACCGGCCACCCGCTGTTCGGCTACATCAAGATCAGGCAGCGCCATCGGCGGCGCTAGGGTGGTCACGGTGCCCGGCCATGAGTGAGGCCAGGATCGAGCCGGTCCGGGACGGTGACCTGGCCGAGATCCCGCGCGACTTCGAGCGGTTACGCGGGCAGCGGCCGGGCCCGCGTCGTCACGCGGCGTCCGCTATCGCCTTAACTGAGAAATAGTCGTGGCATGCTGGCGTTGAGGAGGCCTGATGCCGTCGCAGCTGCCAGGCGGTACCGCGCCGGGTTGGGAGCGGCCCCTCGCGACCTACGCCAGCGTCGCGCATGTCGCCCGGGTCTACGACTACCTGCTGGGCGGCAAGGACAACTTCGCCGCGGACCGCGAGGCCGCCGAGCAGGCCAGGCGGATCAACCCGGACATCGTCTCTGCCGCGCGCGCCAACCGCGCGTTCCTGGTCCGCACCACGAGCTACCTGACCGGCCAGGCCGGCATCCGCCAGTTCCTCGACATCGGCACCGGCATGCCGACCAACAGCAACATCCACGAGGTGGCCCAGTCCATCGCGCCCGAATCCCGCATCGTCTACGTGGATCGCGACCCGATCGTGCTGACGCACGCCCGCGCGGTGCTGACCAGTGCCCCGGACGGGGTCACCGACTACCTCGAGGCCGACCTGCGCGAGCCGGGGAAGATCCTGGCCAAGGCCGCGCAGACGCTGGATTTCCGACGTCCGGTCGCGATCATGCTGATCGCCATCCTGCACCTGATCCTGGACCGGGACGATCCGTACGACCTGGTGAACCAGCTGGTCGATGCCGTGGCCCCGGGCAGCTACGTGGTGATCAGCCACGCCGCCAGCGACATCGACAACGGGGTGATGTTCAGCATGACCAACCGCCTCAACGAGCTGATGGCTCAGCAAGCCGTCCCCCGCACCCGCCGCGAGGTCGCGGCCTTCTTCGCCGGGCTGGACCTGGTCGAGCCCGGCCTGGTGCGCATCCCGGAATGGCACCCGGCCTCGGTCAGCGACGCCGCCGTCCGGGCCCAGATGTGGGGCGCCATCGGCCGCAAGCCCTGACCCGCTCACCGGGGCGATCCGGCCAGCGCGGCGGTGTGCCGGAAGAACGGGGCGCTGCGCGCTGTTCGGACAAGTCGTGGACGACGCCCTCACCTTCGGTCCCGAGCAGGTCCCGCTCTCCGTCCTCGACCTGGCCCCGGTCCCTGACGGCGGGAACGCAGGCGACGCGCTGCGCGCCACCATCGACCTGGCCCGACACGCCGAGCGGCTCGGGTTCCGGCGGTTCTGGGTCGCCGAGCATCACAACATGCCCGGGATCGCGAGCTCGGCCCCGCCGGTGCTGATCGGCCACATCGCCGACGCGACCACGACCATGCGGGTGGGTTCCGGCGGCGTCATGCTGCCCAACCATGTCTCGCTGGTGGTGGCCGAGCAGTTCGGCATGCTGGAGGCGCTCCATCCTGGCCGCATCGACCTGGGCATCGGCCGCGCTCCGGGCACGGACCAGGTCACGGCCGCCGCGCTGCGCCGCTCGCCGGAGGCGCTGTCCGCGGATGACTTCCCCGACCAGCTCATGGACCTGCTCGGGTACTTCACCGGCCGGTGGCCAGAAGGCCACCCGTTCGCGCAGATCACCGCGGTGCCCGGCCGGGGTGACCAGCCCGCCATGTGGCTGCTCGGCTCGAGCGGCTACAGCGCCCAGGTGGCCGGCCTGCTCGGCCTTCCGTTCGCCTTCGCGCACCATTTCAGCCCGGCCAACACCCTTCCGGCGCTGGCCCTGTACCGCTCGCACTTCCGCCCGTCCGAGGCGCTCGACCGCCCCTACGCCATGGTGGCCGTCGCTGCGGTCTGCGCGGACACCGACGAGCGGGCCCGCTTCCTGGCGGGCTCCGGCGCCCTGTCCTTCCTGCGGCTGCGCTCCGGCCGCCCCGGGACCTTGCCGTCACCGGAGGAAGCGGCAACCTACCCCTACAACGACCCGGAGCGCGCCTTCGTCGAGGACCGCCAGGCCACCCAGATCATCGGCGCGCCCGAGACCGTCCGTCGCGGCCTGGCCGATCTGCTGGCGGCGACCGCGGCCGACGAGCTGATGCTGACCACCATGGTCTTCGACCCGGCCGACCGGCTGCGCTCCTTCGAGCTGGTCGCCGCCCTGGCCACGTACCCTGGACACCCCGTAACGCAAAAACGTTAAAAGTTGGCGTTGACACCAATATTCCGTAACGCTCTCGTACCGCCGGCTTCCTAGGCTGCTGTTCGGTTGGACAACGACACTCAGCGCCAGGAGGACACCATGGCCGAGCTCACCGGACCCGAGACCGCTGCCTCATCGGCGAGCACGGAGCCCGACGCGCCTCGCGACGCCAGCCACTGGGCGGCGAAGGTCGACCGGCTGCAGGTCGAGGCGCGCGAGGGCGTGCGCGGGACCAACGTGGCAGGCAAGCGGCTCACCGGCCCGGTCCAGGGGTTCGGCAAGCTGTGGCAGAAGACCTATTCCGTCGACGTCGGCCCCGCCACGTCGCCACAGGACGCGATCGCGGTCTGGAAGGCGCACTTCCCGGAGTTCTGGCCGAAGGGGAACCGCTTCGCGGGCGCCCTGACCGGCATCAGCCCCGGCGACGTGGCCCTACTCGACATCGCCGTGGGCGGCGGGGTGAAGATGTCCACCGGCGTGTTCGTGCTGTACGCCGACGCCGAGTCGTTCACGTTCGCGACCCCCCAGGGGCACCAGTTCGCGGGCTGGATCACGTTCTCGGCCGAGCGCTCGAGCGAGACGACCGTGGTACAGACGCAGGTGCTCCTCCGGGCCGGCGACCCGCTCTACGAGCTGGGCATGCCGGTCATGCACCGCATGGAGGACCGCTTCTGGGCCCAGACGATGACCGCGCTGGCCAAGCGCCTGGGCGTGGCCGACCCGGCCGTCCAGACCCGGTCGGTCGTCCTGGACCCCAAGCGCCAGTGGCGCCGCACGGGCAACGTGTGGCACAACGCCATGGCCCGCAGCGTGCTGCAGACCGTGGTCCCGGTGCGCCGCCAGCGCCGCGGCTAGCCCGCCGCGGACGGCGCTTTCGCCACACGTCTCGGCTGCATCCTGCGGCGCCAGCGTTCGGCTCGGCGGTCGGCCAGGACCTGCCGGACCACGTTGCGGCCGGGGATGCCGGTCACCCCACCGCCCCCGTGGGTGGCCGACCCCGCCTGGTACAGGCCGCCGACCGGGGTGCGCAGGTCGGCGTAGCCGGCCGCGGGCCGGGCGTGGAACATCTGCCCCAGCGACAGCTCCCCGTGGAAGATGTTCCCGCCGACCAGCCCGTACTCCTCCTGCATCTGGTGCGGCCCGATCACCTGCCGGTGCAGCACCGAGTCGGTGAACCCGGGCGCGACCGCGTCCACCCGGGCCAGCACCCGGTCGGCGTAGGCCTCCAGCTCGTCCGCGAACGGCGCAGCAGCGTAGTCACAGGGCACCCACTGCGTGAACATCGACATGACGTGCTTCCCGGCCGGCGCCAGCGAGTCGTCGAAGACGCTCGGGATGCAGATGTCGGCGAACGGCAGCTCGGCTGGCCGACCCACAACAGCTTGCTGGAACGCGGTCTCGATGTCGTCGAGCGACTCCGCGAGTACGATCGTGCCGCCGTAGACCGCAGGGTCGGGTTCCGGATACGCAGCGAACACCGGCAGCCGGTCCAGCGCCAGGTTGATCTTCACGGTGCCGCTGCGGCTGCGCCAGCCGCGGATGTCGGCGACGAACCCGTCGGGCAGCTCGGCCGGGTCCAGCAGCCGCAGGAATGAGATCTCCGGGTGCGCGGTGGTGACCACCACCGGCGCGTTGATCGACTCCCCGTCGGCCAGCGTCACCCCCGTTACCCGGCCGTCGCGGGTGCGGATGCGCGCCACCTCGGCGCCGGTCCTGACCTGGGCCCCGAACATCCGTGCCGCCCGCGCCAGCGCCCCGGACACCGCCCCCATCCCGCCGCGCGGGAACCCCCAGGCCGTCTCGCCGATGTGGTGGTGCAGCATCACGTACGCGGTCCCGGCCGACCGCGGCCCGGCCCACGTGCCGATCACCCCGGACACCGACAGCAGGCCCCGCATCGCGTCACTCTCGAAGGACCCCTCGACCAGGTCCGCGATGCTGTCGGTGAGCAGCCGGGTCACGTCGACCGCTCCGCGCTCGTCCAGCGCTCGCAGCTGGCCCAGCAGCCGCGCCTGCCGCAGCAGGTCCGGCGGGCGCTTGGACCCGAGCCGCGGCGGGATCTGGTGCAGCAGCGGCCCGAGCACCCGCCCGAGGCGGGCCAGGTGCGCCTCGTAGGAAACGTAGGCGTCCGCGTCGCAGGCCGAGAACTTGGCGATCTCGGCCCTCCGCTCGGCCGGGTCCTCCGGCAGCCGCAGGTACCGCCCGTCCCGCCGCGGCGCGAAGTAGGGTCCCTGCGGGTACACGTGGTAGCCGTGCTGGTCCAGGCGCAGGTCGCGCACCAGGTCGGGCGGCAGCAGGGAGACCACGTAGGACAGCGACGTCACCGTGTAATCCGGCCCGAACGGGTGCTCGCTGACCGCCGCCCCGCCGGGCACGTCGCGCCGCTCGCACACCACCGTCGCCAGCCCGGCCCGGGCCAGGTACGCCGCCGCGACCAGCCCGTTGTGCCCGCCGCCGACCACTATGACATCCGCGTATCCCGTCACCGCCAGCCCTTCCTTCCGTCCGCAGGCCCCAAGGAGACGGTACGGGATCCCGGCGAGCCGGCCGGCAAGCCAGGGTGCTTTCATGGCCTGGAACGCCCGAACACCCCACGACGAACGGAGCTCGCGCAGTGGACCACACCGTGATCGCCGTCGCTCAGCTGGCCATCGCCATCGGCGAGCCAGACGCCAACCGCAAGGCCACCGCCGCCGCGGTGACCGAAGCGGCCGCCGCGGGCGCACGGCTCGTGGTGCTGCCCGAACTGTGCGACTCGGGCTACGTGTTCGGCGACGACGCCAGCCAGGCCTCCGCCGAGGCCGGCGCGCTTGCCTCGCCCGCGGACGACAGCGCCACCCTGCGCCAGTGGCACGCCCTGGCCGCCGAGCACGAGCTGGTGATCGTCGGCGGCTTCTGCGAACGCGGCGCCGACGGCCGCCTGTTCAACAGCGCGGCCGTGGTGGACGCGTCCGGGACCCGGGCGGTCTACCGCAAGGCGCACCTGTGGGACAAGGAGAAGCTCGTCTTCACCCCGGGCGACGCGCCGCCCCCGGTCGTCGACACAGCCGTCGGCCGGGTCGGCGTGATGATCTGCTACGACCTGGAGTTTCCCGAATGGGTCCGGCTGCCCGCACTAGCGGGCGCGGACCTCCTAGCCGCCCCGGTGAACTGGCCCGCCGTGGCCCGCCCGGCGGGGGAGCGGCCCGCCGAGGTCCTCAAGGCGCAGGCTGCGGCGGCCACCAACGGGATCTTCGTCGCGGTCGCCGACCGCTGCCAGGCCGAGCGTGGCGTGTCCTGGGTCAGCGGCTCGCTGATCACCGGCCCCGACGGCTACCCGCTGGCCGGGCCGGTG
>Ga0187819_10001898_pt1 | contig 10893 bp, 6 predicted proteins | sample NC_wetland_sal_i_15_FD_132411 | JGI IMG/M metagenome (GOLD analysis project Ga0187819, IMG submission 132411) | Wetland sediment microbial communities from Neuse River Estuary, North Carolina, USA - SO4_4 | ecosystem: Environmental > Aquatic > Freshwater > Wetlands > Sediment | place: USA: North... | reverse complement strand
GCCGCCTCCAACTTCCGGTCGCGCTCTGCCTGGATCTCCTGCTGTCGCCCAGCGAGCATGTCCCTCGGCGTGATGTAGCCCGTGGCGCTGTTCAGGCGGACATTATTGTAATGATCCACGTAGCCCTCTACCAGACGCCGTGCATCAGCGAGCGACAGGGGCGTTCCCGGCCGAATGCACTCCCCTTTGAGCGATTTGTGCCAGCGTTCGATCTTCCCGTTCGATTGCGGGTAAAACGGCGAGGTGCGGGCGTGGGTCATCCCCGAGATCCGAATGAACTCCTTGAATTCCTTGGCGATGAACTGCGGCCATTGTCCGAGATGATCCGGGGCCGCGCCTCCGGGTAGTCTTCCTTCGCCCTCTGCAAGATGATCTCGATGTCCGCCTCGGTCATCGACTCCCGGATGTCCCAGTTGACGATGTAGCGGCTGTGGCCATCCAGGATGCTGCACAGGTAATAGAACGTCCCGCCAATGTTGAGGTAGCAAACACCGATGTGCCAGTGCTGATGCGCTGCCAACGGCTGCGCGAAGCCCGTGCCCTTCTTCGATGACTTCCCACTCCACTTCGACAGGAGTCCGGCTTGGCTGAGCACTCGCCACACGCTGGATGGGCTGACCGCCACGATGTCGGCATCGAGCATCATGAACGTCAGCCGCCGATAGCCCTCCAGCAGGTTCTTTAGGTGGAACCCGATGATGGCCTGCTTCTCCCAATCCTCCAGCCGGAAATCCCGGGGAACCCAGCCGTTGTGCTTGTTCACTTTGCCGTAGCGTTCCCGCCAGTCGTAGAACTTGCTGGCGGTGATGTCGAGCCACACGATGAACTGGCCGGCGCCGATCTCGGTCTCTCTGACCAGCGCCGGACGAAATCCACGATCTGATCCCGCGTATCGTGCGGAACCCAGACTCCGGTCAGAGAACTCCCAGTCCGAAGGCCCCAACCCTCAGCGAATCCTCCGCAACCGCCGACCGTTTACTTACAACGGCCTACCGATGGGCTTTCTGGGCGTCCCAGTTTCCGCTCCTGCTTCAGCTCAGCAATCACCTTCGGGTAAGACGGGCTGCCGTCTACGGTGATGACCCGCGGCCGGGGATGACCAGGAGCCTGCAAGGCTCGCTGGAAAAACTGCTTGGCCGCACCCGCGTCACGCTCAGCGGAAAACAAGAAGTCGATCGTGGCGCCGGTGGAATTGACGGCACGATACAGGTACCGCCAGATCCCACCCTGGCAAATGTACGTTTCGTCGACCCTCCAGGAGCCGTTGGTTGGTTTCAATTCCCGCCGGCATCTCCGGTTCAATTCGGGCGCGTAGCGCTGCACCCAGCGCCAAATGGTGTGTGGTCCGCCGGGAGACCTCGTTCCATGAGTAATTCCTCGACGTCCCGATACGAAAGTGAGAACCGCAGATACCAGCGGACCGCGCAAACAATGATCTCGGGTTCGGGCGTTCTCCGCGCACATGCAGCGTCCCTTCATAGCTGTGCCATAATCGTCCCGGAATGGGAGATCGTGATTCCTCAGGCGGCGTGGAATTCCAGAACATCTTCGTCTTCAACAACGTGAGTGCGTTCCACCATTACGCCATCGTAGCCGCCTAATCTCCGGAACAGCCTGGCATACTTCAGATGTTCTGCGAAATCGCGATGCACGTGTGCAGCTGCGTCTTGTACCGTTGCGCCGGATCGTAACACGTAAGGCACCTCCAGGTCCGGTTTCTTTCCAGGCGCCTTGGAATAGAACCGCACCAGGTCGAGACAACGAAATGCCTCACGAGCAAACGCGTCCAAGCCGGTGCCGGTCACTGCGGAAATGCCCACATAGTGGAAGCGATTCCCGTAGAGGGCTTGCACTGCGGCGAAGTTCTCCCTGGCGTCAGACTGGTCGAGCTTGTTTCCGATCAACAGTTTTGGGGGTGGGAGCTGCCAACCCTCAAAGGTGTGAAGGATGAACTCGGTTTCGCCCAGCACATCGAGATCATTTGGGTCGACGACCAGCGCGCTGATGTGCGCCGGGCGAATCACCTGCGACATCCAAGGCTCCATGAACTCGGCGGACATTGGTGGCGTGTCCACCAACTGAATCTGCACGTTTTCGAATAGCATCATGCCTGCGGTCGGCATGCGGGTTGTAAAGGGATAATCGGCAACTTCGGGATGAGCATGTGTCAGCCGACAAACCATTTCCGACTTGCCGGAGTTGGGTGGCCCGATCAACACGACTTGCCCAGCTCCTTCACGCTTCACGAAGTACGCAGGGGTCGTATGCGGGGTCGTCTTCTTGCGGGACTCTTTCCGAGTTTGAGACAGCCTCCGCCTCAACTCGGCTTGAATTTTTTCCGTGCCTTTGTGCTTCGGCACAGTGGCAAGCATTTGCTCGAGGGCAGCAATTTTTTCCTCATGCGAGTGTGCATGCTTGTAGGTTTGCTCCGCAGCAAGGTACTCAGGCGTGAGGTTCGCAGGCATGATCCTGCCCCCGCCAAGAAGCATAACACCGAGACGCCGTGCATAACTGGTTTTAAGGCGCTGGAGGTACCAAGCCGGGGCTTAGCCGTCAAAACCGGCATTGGGCGACAGCTAGCCCAACCCTGATGTGGCGTTCCGTGACAATCCGCGAAATCATGGGAAGCTGACAAATGGAAGGTCAGAATAGAGTCCCTGCCGGGCAAGGGAATGTTTTTCGGAGTTCAGGATACAGGTGTGAACAAGCAGCGCATTGGTGCATCGGTGAGTTGGAGGCTGTGGTACCTCAAGCTGTTTCTTGCAGCGTTCCAGATTGCAGCCAGTTCGGGACTGGCGTGGAGCCAGGTAACCGCTGCGATTAGTGGAACGGTGGAGGACCCATCTGGAGCCGGCGTGCGCGGTGCAACCGTCACCGTAAAGAGTCTGGAGACCAGTGCGACGCGCGTTCTGACCACCGATGCGGCGGGCAATTTCAGAGCGCTCTCTCTGCCTTTAGGTCCACAAGAGGTGAAAGCAGAAAAGCAAGGGTTCAAGGCGAAAGTCAGGACCGGGGTCAATCTGGCCGTAGGGCAGCAAGCCATTGTTAACCTGCGGTTGGAGGTGGGCGACTTTGTTCAGCAGGTCACTGTCGTGGAAGAGACCCCTGTCGTCAATACCACGACCGAGTCGGTCTCTGGCGTCGTAGGTGAGAGCCAAGTCAAAGAGCTACCGCTCAACGGACGCAGCTTTGACAATCTGATCACGCTGAATCCCGGCGCCATCAATTACAGCTCTCAGAAAAGTCTGAATACGAGCACGAGCAACGGGAATACGTTCTCGGTGGAGGGGAGGCGACCGACCGACAATCTCTTCCTGTTGAATGGCATCGAATACACGGGGTCTAGCCAACTCGCTGTGACTCCCGGCGGTGTCAGCGGAGATCTGCTCGGAATCGATGCCATCCGGGAGTTCAACATCCTGACGGATTCATACCCAGCCGAGTACGGGAAGCGCGCCGGCGGGCAGGTCGTAATCGTAACCCAATCCGGGACAAATGCTCTGCGTGGATCCGTCTTTGAGTTTCTTCGAAACAGCGCGCTGGATGCGCGAAACTTTTTCGACCAGGCGTTCGTTCCTCCGTTCCGGAGGAACCAGTTCGGCGGCGCCCTCGGCGGGCCCATCAAGAAGGACAAGTTATTTCTGTTCGGAAATTACGAGGGATTCCGGCAGGCTTTGGCTGTGAGCAACGTCAGTATCGTCCCGGACCAGCAGGCGCGCCACGGCTTTCTGCCGAACGCTTCCGGTCTGGAAACGCGGGTTGCCCATCTGGACCCGGCGATGCTGCCGTACATGACGTTGTGGCCTCAGCCGAACGGCCGGGAACTGTTGGCCGATGGCTTGCCGAGCGGGATGGCGCTGGCATACAACAATCCGAAACAGTCCATCCGCGAAGACTTCGGTACTGTGCGAACCGATTACACCCCACGGGATCGAGATGCGTTTTCGGCGGCGTACACGATCGACGATGGCAACAGTTTGGTTCCCCTGGCCGATCCACTTTTCGCTTCTTACACAGTCCTCCGCATGCAGGTAGCCAGCTTGCAGGAAACACATGTCGTATCCTCGGAGATTCTCAACACGGCCCGTACCGGATTCTCGCGCGCCGCCTTCAATCTGGATTCGTCTCTTCTGGCCTCTTTCCCATCGAGCCTGTCGTTCGTTTCTGGCGGTGGACCTGGCGGGATCGTCATCGGCGGCGGCGCCACGACAACCGGTGGGGCCTCTCTCACCTCGGCGGGCCCGAATAACGCCGCTGGCGCGTGGAATCGCCGCAACCTCTTCACCTTTACCGACAGCGTGCAAATCAGCAGGGGAATTCACCAGATCAGCCTGGGGGTGTGGTTTCAGCGGCTCCAGGACAATGAGAACTCGGCTTCGCGCCAATTGGGCCAGGCGAGCTTCACCAGCCTGACGAGCTTTCTGCAAGGAACCTTGAGCACGTTTCAGGTGGTGCCCGACCCCAATGAGCTGGGCTGGAGAAGCTTTTTTGGGGCGTGGTACTTCGAAGACGCAATCAAGATCTGTCCGAATTTCACGCTGCAGGCTGGCATCCGGCACGAGTTTACGAACGGCTGGAATGAGGAGTCGGGTAGAGCCGCCAACTACATCACGGACGCCGAGGGCATCCTTCTCACCACTCCGCGCGTGAACGGCTCGGCGTTCAGTCAGAACAATGCGAAGTGGCTGTTCGGTCCTAGGGTTGGCATGGCGTGGAACCTCTTCGGAAATGGAAAGACCGCAATCCGAGCAGGCTTCGGCGTCTACTATTCGCTGATGGATGCGCTCAGCTTTCTGCTGAACTCGCTTCCACCGTATAACGGCTCCGTTTCGTTTTCGAACGTTCGGCTGTCTTCGATCCTGCCCCTGGTTCCTGGAGTGCCATCGCCCTCGTGCGGACCGGGTGTTCCGAAACCCTGCACCATATACGCACCGCAAGGAGTGCAGGCCAACGCGCAAACGCCGGCAGCGGAGGAGTGGAATATAGCGGTGGAACAGCAATTGAGTCACGATACCGCTCTGCGCATCGCGTACGCGGGATCGCATGGGTACCATGGACAGCTAAGCATCGATCCAAACAGCATTCCGGCCGCGATCTGTTCGAGCGCGGACGGCTGCACCTCCGGCGGCACGCCCGGTACTTCGAAAGGCGCCGTGCCCCAGGGAGCTCAGTACATCCCGCTGGCGAAACGGCCCAATCCGTATTTGTCGAGCGGCTTCTTCTGGTACACGGAGGGAAACAGCAGCTACAATGCACTGCAAATCGACGTGACCCGCCGTTGGAGTCAGGGCTTGCAATTTCGGGGGAACTACACGTGGGCGAAGAATCTCGATATGAATTCGGGACTGACGGGCGCGCAAGCGCAAAATCAGGCGCAAATGATTTTGGACCGGAACAATCTGCCGAGGGACTGGGGGTTGTCCGCCTTGAACATCACCAGCCAAGCGAGTATTTCCGCGACCTATGAGCTGCCGTTCGGCCAGAACAGGCGCGGGTTGACGCACGCAGGAACTCTGGGAAGCAAGTTGATTGGCGGTTGGCAGCTCAACGGTATCGCGACGCTGCTGAGCGGTTTTCCGTTTACTCCGCAGGTGGGCTCGAACCGGTCCGGGGATGGAGACACACGAAACCCCGACCGTCCGTCCTTGAATCCAGCTTTTACGGGGCCAATTCTGATTAAGAGCCCGAGCCAGTGGTTCAATCCGAATGCCTTCATTTTGCCCACCTCCGGCACCTACGGAAACCTGGGTAGAGGAACGCTAACCGGACCCGGATTGGCCGACCTAGACGTATCGCTGTTCAAGACCACGGCTGTGACAGAGCGGGCAAACCTGCAATTTCGGGCTGAATGCTTCAACCTGCTCAACCGGGCGAACTTCGCAACGCCCAATGCAATCGTCTTTTCGAACGGCTCAATCAGTGCGTCCGCGGGATTAATCACCGCCACGGCGACAGCGTCGAGACAGATTCAATTCGGGTTGAAGCTGATATTTTAGATGCGGCGCACGAAGGTCCCGACGAGCCGCCAATGGCACCGGGCCTTAAAACCTAAGGAGGTAACTTATGCAAGAGGAAAACCGCAGGTTGTTTGTAAAGAAGCTGGGGACGGCTTCTGCAGTGGCAGGCTTCATAAACTGGAACCCGCGCGCGAAAGGTGCTAATGAGCGGGTTGTGTTGGGGCTGATCGGAGGGCGCAATCAGGGCCGCGGGGACGCTTTGCGGGCGATACGTGAGGGGGCTGAGATCAAGACGTTCTGCGATCTTGATCAAGCCATTCTCGACAAGGTCAACCCCGACCTGGAGAAAGCCCAGCACAAAGCGTCCGGAACGACCAAGGAATTTCGAAGGCTGCTGGATGACAAAGATATTGATGGCGTCATCATCGCCACGCCAGACCATTGGCACACGCACATCGCCCTGCTCGCGTGCCAAGCCGGTAAAGATGTTTATGTCGAAAAGCCGCTGTCGCAAACGATTCAAGAAGGGCACCTCATCCGCGAAGCGGCGCGCAAATACAACCGTGTGGTCCAGGTGGGCACTCAAAACAGAAGCGCCGAGAATTTTCAAAGTGCCATTGAATTCGTAAAATCCGGAAAACTGGGAAAGATCTGCGAAATTACAGCTTGGGAATGCCAGGTGCGCGATAGTATCGGAAGACCGCCTGATAGCGATCCGCCATCGACAGTCGACTACAACCAGTGGCTGGGGCCAGCACCCAAGCGCCCGTTCAACGTCAACCGGTTCCATTACAAGTGGCGATTCTTTTGGGATTACGGAAATAGCGAGCTAGGAAATCAGGGGGTTCATATGCTGGATGTCGCGCTCTGGGGCATTCAGGCGTTGCGTGGGGTGGAGAATTGTCTTCCTACGCGTGTGGCCGGTAATTCCGGGGTTTACTGGCTGGATGATGCGAAGGAGGTTCCTGATACCCAAATCGTCACGTACGCTTACAGTGACTTTATACTGGTATGGGAATTGCGCAGCTTTGCCAAGCACCATCCGATTGATGGAAGCGAGGAGGGCATCGGTTTCCACGGCACTGAGGCGAGTCTGATGATTCACGGTGAAGGCCACGAAGGTAGCTGGAAGGTGTACTACAAAGACGGGAGTACCGGACCCTCTGCAGAGGCGTCGGAGAAGTCACCGAGCAGTTTGCATGAGAGGAATTTTCTCGATTGTATCAAGAGCCGCCGGCGGCCCAATGCGGATGTGGAGATCGGTCGTCTGGCTACGACGATCTGCCACCTTGGCAACATTGCCTCCCGCCTGGGCCGGGAAGTTGTCTTCGATCCTAAAACAGAAACGTTTGGGAATGACAAAGCGGCGAATGCCTACCTCAGTAAGGAGTATCGCCAACCGTACACGCTGCCGAGGGTCTGAAGCTGTATCTGTTCGATCGGTATTCCGGCCGTGGCCCGGATAAGGTGGATGGGTTCCGTAATGTACCTCAGATTCCTTCTCTTCTCTTTGCTGCTGGCGATGCTGCTCCCGGGACAGGAGCCGCCGGCCATGCCGATGCAGGCACGCTACGAAGACGGGGCGGCTTTTCGCTGGTCGAACAAGAAGGTGCTCGATTCACGTTTGCTGGATGACATGGAAGATCTCTCCGCCTGGAGGTTCCGCGGCCAGGGCGACATGGCGCTCACTACGGAGCATGTGCGACATGGTCGTCACGCGCTGCGCCTGCTCGCCGTTCCGCCGGCTGAGCCGGCACGACCGTCAGGTCCGGCCGGCAGCTACGGCTCCAGGCCCTATTGGGGCCAGGTCGAGGCCACGCGCCGCGTTCCGGGCGAAGACTGGACGCGATTCAATCGCATTTCGGTCTGGATCTTTGCGGAGATCGACGGTGTCGACGCCATCTCCTTCTTCATGACGCTGCATAACGACGGAGCCGAGAAACTCCCGGACATGTCACGCCGTGAGGGCTATCACTTCGTCATCCTTCAGAACCGCGCATGGAACCACGTCGTGTGGGAGATTGGCCCGCTGGCGCGGGAGAAAGTCACCGCGGTGGACTTCAATTACTCGGTGCCCAAGACCATGGCGGAACCTGACGATCGTGTGATGTTTGATCTTGATCAACTGGAACTGGAGCGAGTGGACGCCGATTATTACGAAGGCTGGAGCGTCGCGCCCGGGCGGATTGCGTTCAGCCACAGCGGCTATCCGGCGGGGTCGACTAAGACGGCGATCGCGAGTGACCTGGACGCGAACGAGTTCCAGTTGATCCGCATGGAGACCGGCGCGGTGGTGCTGCGCGAGCCGGTGAATCGCGTCGCCACGCGCCTGGGTGCATACGAGGTTTTGGATTTTTCGGAGGTGCGCGAACCGGGCACGTACGCTATTCAGGCGGGTGGCCGTGCTACGCGCTCTTTTCCAATCGGTGACAGCTGCTGGCGCGAGAGCATCTGGAAAGCTCTCAACTTCCTCTACGCCGAGCGTTGCGGTTTCGCGATCCCCGGCATCCACGGCGTCTGCCACCGTGATGCGCTCCTCACTCACAACGGCAAGCAGATCGTGATGAATGGCGGCTGGCATGACGCAGGCGACCTTTCCCAAGGGCCGGTGAACACCTCGGACGCCGTCTATGGACTGTTGGCGCTGGCCGAGCGCATGCAACTGCGGGGCGAGGATCCGGTGCTCCGCCGGCGGGTGATCGAGGAGGCCAAGTGGGGCCTCGATTGGGTGCTCAAGACGCGTTTCGGCGACGGTTACCGCGCGAGCTTCATCGCCATCGATTCCTTCACCAATGGCATTCTCGGTGACTCCGACGATCGTCAGGTGGAGGCTCAGGACAACCCGAGCGTTAATTACCTCTCAGCCGCAGTGGAAGCGCGCGCGTGGCGCGTTCTGAGAGAAATCGATCCCGAAACGGCGCGGCGCAGTTTGCGCACCGCGCAGGAGGACTGGGAGTTCGCCGTCAAGGGGCCGGACCGGCGGCACGTGGCACCCGGCGCTTATAGCGGCCCTGATTTGGAGCTGGCGGCCATCGGCATCATAGCCTCCACCGATCTCTACCAGGATACCGGCGAAAAGCGCTACGCCGACAAGGCGCTCGAATTAGCCGAAGTAGTGATCGGCTCGCAGCACCAGAAGCTACCGGATTGGAAGACGCCGCTCGCGGGCTTTTTCTCTACCAACCCCCGGCAGGAGGATTTGTATCACGCCTCCCACGTGGGCAACGAACAGGCGCCGGTGGTGGCCATGGCGCGGCTGTGCGAACTTTTCCCCGATCACCCCGATTGGATGCGCTGGTACTCTGTTGCGGCGCTGCACTCTGAGTATTACCTGAAGGCCGGGGCGCGCTTCACGGACCCGTACGGCGTGCTGCCGGCCTCGATCTACAGGGAAAGCGAAGCCCTGAAGATACCCGAGACCAGCGCCTCCGATCCCCTGACGCGCAATATCTTCCGAGACCAGATTCATCATGGCGTGCCGCTGGGCGGCGACTACTTCCTGCGCATGTTCCCTGTCTGGATGGAACGCCGGGGCCAGTTCGGCGTGCTGCTTTCTCAAGCCAAGGCGCTGGCGGCGGCTGCGCATTTGCGCGGCGACGCCGAAGCCGCCGACCTGGCCGGAAAGCAGGTGGAGTGGGTGCTGGGCCGCAATCCCTTCAGCGAGAGCGCCATGTACGGCGAAGGCTACGACTTCCCGCCGCAATATTCGGAACGCTCCGGCGACATCGTGGGGTCGCTGCCGGTGGGTATCGAAACGCGCGCCAACAACGACGAGCCTTATTGGCCGGTGCAGAACTGTTTCAACTACAAAGAGGTCTGGGTGCACCCGGTGGCCCGCTGGTTCTGGCTGATGCAGGATGTGGCGGGCCCGGCATTGGTAGAGGGCGTGTCGCCGCCGGCGACACGCGAACCGGTGGAGTTTCGGCCGTTGTCCGGGTCAGGAACGACCGTGGTGATGCCGGATTTCGTCACCGGACGATTCCACGCGTGGCTACCGCAGGGCCGCTACACAGTGTCACAGGGTAGTGTGCATGTCACCGTTGCGTTGTTACCCGGCGGCACACATCGCGTGGATCTGCGGCCGATGCACGCGGTCGACTTCCGCGTATCCTCAGAGGCCGGTGCTGGCGGGGTGGCGATTGTCCTGCGCGATACCGGACACGGCGGCGGCCTGGCGGTGACCCTGCGCCTTACCGCCGAAGGCCAAGGACGCCACACGTTCACCTTGCGCGCCTTTAATTTAGATGTCCCCGATCCCGAAAAGGAGGTCGCGCTCGAGCCCGGCAAAACCGCCACTCTGGTCTGGGAGGCGATCTTGAAGTCGCCCGATGTGCCCTGGGTAGTGGTTGCGTTCCCGGATGGCGACCTGAGTCGACGCCAGGAAGCGACCGGATTGCTGCGGTAGAATCATTCAACACATGTGTTTATTCCCCGTGGGACGCGACTCCTCTCGACTTCACAAAGAGCGGAAATGATGGAACCATGTTCGTAATAAGAAACGGGGTGGTTCGCCCTGGGCTGCACCCTTCGGGATGGTCTGGTCTGCTGATTCTGCTCGCGCTCGCCGCGGCCGCCCGTGCACAGGACCGTAACCCGTTCGCGAACGACCCCAAGGCGGTGGACGCAGGTAAGTCTCACTTTCGCATCAACTGCTCGATGTGCCATGGACTGGGCGCGCGCGGCGGAGGCCGAGGTCCCGATCTGACCCTCGCCAGGAAGAAACATGGCAACTCCGACGCCGCACTCTTCCGGACCATTCACGATGGAGTGCCGGGAACAGACATGCCTGCCGCGCTCGGAAGCGTCGGTGTCGAGATGAAAGACCAGGAGATCTGGCAGGTCATTACTTATCTCCGGAGCATCGAGATCAAAACGCCGCCGCCGGCCGGCAATGCGGCGAATGGGAAGGCGCTTTTTTATGGCGCGGCCGGTTGTT
>Ga0187819_10001897_pt1 | contig 10894 bp, 10 predicted proteins | sample NC_wetland_sal_i_15_FD_132411 | JGI IMG/M metagenome (GOLD analysis project Ga0187819, IMG submission 132411) | Wetland sediment microbial communities from Neuse River Estuary, North Carolina, USA - SO4_4 | ecosystem: Environmental > Aquatic > Freshwater > Wetlands > Sediment | place: USA... | reverse complement strand
GGCAGCGGAAAGTCGACTCTCTTCTATTTATTGGGCGGCCTCACACGTGCCGACGGCGGCAGCGTGGTGCTCGACGGCGACGACCTGGCCACGCTCTCCGACGCGCAACGCACCCGCATGCGCAAGCGCAAAATCGGTTTCGTCTTCCAGAAGTTCAACCTGTTGCCGACTCTGGATGCCCGCTCGAACATCGGGATCGCCCGGGAAATCTCGGGCAACGGTGACGGCGATCCCGCGCACTTCGACCGCATCACTGACCTTCTCGGCTTGACCAAGCGCCTGGGGCATCGCCCCTCCGAGCTTTCTGGCGGCGAACAGCAGCGCGTGGCGTTGGCCCGTGCGCTCATCAACAAGCCCGCGGTCGTGCTCGCCGACGAGCCGACCGGCAACTTGGATTCCAAGAACTCCGACATCGTGCTCAGCATGTTGCGCCGCTCCAATCAGGAACTGGGTCAGACCGTGCTGATGATCACGCACAATCCCGCGGCAGCGGAGTACGGCGACCGCATCATCCACATGCGCGACGGCCAGATCGTGCGGCCCGAAGAAGATCCCCAGTGGGCGCTGCATTCAAAGTAGCGCTGGCGTCTCGCCAGCGCATGCAAAAGATCGTACGAGTAGCGTAAGCCAAGCCGCCCGTACTCCCGACTGCGGTGTTATCCTAAGAAATCGTATCCCGCGACGAGGGCCGTAACCGTTCATGTCCAATCCAGAAACTCCTGAAACCCAACCTGCCGTCGAAAGCACCGAATCCTTCGGCGACATTCTCTCGCAGTACACCAAGAGTCATTCCCGCAAGACCGAAGGCAGCAAGCAGCTGCAAGCCACGGTGATTGCCGTCAATGCCGAGTCGGTATTCTTTGACATCGGATACAAGTCCGAAGGAATCCTCCCGCTGTCGGCCCTGCAAGGCGAAACTCTGAAGCCCGGCGACAAGTGCCTGGTCACGGTCAAAGGTCGCGATCTCGACGGCTACTACGAACTGTCGCGCTTCAAAGTCGAACGGCCCATGGATTGGTCGGCCTTGGAAAAAGCTTTCGCCGACAAGACAACTGTCCTGGGTACGGTGACCAGCGTGATCAAGGGCGGCTTCAGCGTCGACGTGGGCGTGCGCGCATTCATGCCTGCCTCGCGCAGCGGAGTTCGAGAAGCCGCTGAGATGGAGAAGTTAGTCGGGCAGGAGATCCGCTGCCGCATCATCAAACTCGATGTTACCGATGAAGACGTCGTAGTCGACCGCCGCGCGGTCGCCGAAGAAGAGGAACGCTCCGCAAAAGACAAGTTCTATTCGCAGATGAAGGAAGGCGATACCGTGAGTGGCACCGTGCGCAGCCTTACCGATTACGGCGCCTTCGTCGATCTCGGCGGAGTCGACGCGTTGCTGCATGTGAGCGACATCTCGTGGGGGCGCGTCAACAAACCGTCGGACGTGTTGTCCGTGGGCCAAGCGGTCGAAGTGAAAATACTCAAGGTCGGATCGGAGTCCGGGAAGAAGCGCATCTCCGTCGGGCTCAAGCAGCTTCAACCGCATCCCTGGGATGCTGTCGCCGCAAAATTCAGAGCCGGCGATCGCGTACGCGGCACCGTCACCCGCCTCATGGAGTTCGGCGCGTTCGTGGAACTCGAGCCCGGCATTGAAGGTCTGATTCACATCTCCGAGATGTCGTGGTCGAAGGGAAAAATTCGGAAGGCCAGCGATGTCGTGAAAGAGGGCGAGACCGTCGAGGTCGTGATCCTGCAGGTCAACCCCGGCGAGCGCCGCCTCTCACTGGGACTTAAGCAGGCATTGGGCGATCCCTGGGCCGACATCTCACAGCGCTTCCAAGTTGGTTTGGCGGTCGAAGGACCCGTCACCAACCTAACCAAGTTCGGCGCATTCGTGCAGCTCTCTGAAGGAATCGAGGGTATGGTTCACGTCAGCGACATCAGCGCTGAAAAACGCATCAACCAGCCGGCAGACATGCTGCGCGTCGGGCAAGTCGTCAAAGCGCAAGTGCTCGCCATCGATCTTGAAAAGCGCCAGATGCGGCTGGGCATGAAGCAACTCGTGCCGACCGGTCTCGACGAATACATTGCCGAGCACAACGAAGGCGACGTAGTCACGGGCCGTCTGATGGAAGAGTCCGCCGGTCAAGCAAAAGTAGAGTTGGGCGAAGGCATCCATGCCGTCTGCAAGGTCACTGCAGCTGCGGCGCCAGCGAAGGCCGAGGCACCGAAGGAATCGAAGGCTGACCTCTCTTCTCTGAGTTCCATGCTGCAGGCGCGCTGGAAGAGTGGATCCGGCGGCCCTCCCAAAGCTGAGCCGGTGCGCGCAGGGCAGGTACGCAGTTTTCGCATAGTGAGTCTGGATCGGGCCGCGAAGAAGATTGGATTGGAGTTCGCATAGCCGGAACACCGCGGAGGATTTTCCATGTTGCGGATCGTGCTGCTGTTGGCGGTTGTGCTGGTCCTGATCGTACTTGTTCCGCGCCTGTTGTCTCGTTCGGCAGCGCCGTCCCAGGGCAGCAGCGCACCTGAGTTTACGCTGCCCTCGCAAGACGGCTCGTCCGTCAGCCTCAAAGACTACAGCGGAAAATGGGTTGTCCTTTATTTCTATCCCAAAGACCAGACTCCGGGCTGCTCCCGCGAAGCCCACAATTTTCAGGTGGATCAGCCGAAGTACGCCGAGCGGAACGCGGTCGTGCTCGGCGTGAGCCTCGACAGCGTAGACTCGCACAAGAAGTTCTGCACCAAGGAAGGTCTGAACTTCAAGCTGCTCGCCGATACCGATCACAAGGTCACCGACTCCTACGGCTCGCTGACTAATTTCGGGGTGGTGAAGTTTGCCGCCCGGCATACGTTTCTCATCGACCCCACCGGCAAGGTCGCAAAAGCCTATACCAGCGTCGATCCCGTAAAGCACAGCGCAGAAGTTCTCGCGGACTTGGATGTGCTGCAGAAATCTGAAGCAGCAAAGCGCTAGCGGGCGAATATGCGGGGACAGCCGCCACCAGCTGTCCGCTGAGCGAAGCTCAGCGGGGCATCCTTTCTCTTGCGTGATCGGCGTCAAAATTTGACTGATTCTTGCACTGGCAGGAAATTTGAATCGCTCAATCCGAGTCTCATCCTCCAACACCCCAGTCGACACAGTAAACTAACAAGATGGCAACGGCGGCCCGGAACAGCGTACCCAAGAGCAGCATCTCCGGCTCCGCCGCGTACCACTACCCGCCCGGCCTCGAGAGGAATCTCCTCTGGTTTGCCCTCCGCAAACTCCGCCCCGCGAATCCAATCGTGCTTTTCCAGCAGCTGGCCGAGAAATACGGCGACATCGCTCACTACAAAATCGGCTGGCATCACATCGTCTTTCTGAATCATCCCGACTACATCCGGGAAATCCTCGTTGTCCAGAACGACAACTTCATCAAAGAACGCACGGTGAAGCGCACGAAAATGCTGCTTGGCGAGGGCATGATCACGGCCGAGGGCGCACAGCATCGCGCGCAGCGGCAAGTAGCGCAGCCCGCTTTTCATCGCCAGCGCATTCCTGAATACGCCGGCACGATGGTCCAGGAAGCAGTACGCGTCCGTGACCGCTGGCGCGCCGGCGAGCAGCGTGACATTGCCATCGACATGATGCACCTTACGCTCAACGTGGTCGCGCAAACTCTGTTTGCCACCGACCTCCGAGGCGTCGCTGGAGATGAAGTCGAAGAACTGGCGAGCGCCATCAACCGCATCATGGGCCTCTACAATTTTCTGGTGATGCTTCCGGCCGCGGAGTGGCTGGTCCACTTGCGGCCTCCCGGCCTCGCCGCATTCGTGCGAGCGCGCAAACGCATCGATCGAGTCGTCTACCGCATGATCGCTGCGCACCGGCAGCGCGGTCCCCACGGCGGCAGCCTGCTCGACATGATGCTCGCCGCATCGCCCGATCAAACGCCTGCTTCCGAGCAGTCTTTGCGCGACCAGGTCATCACAATTTTCCTTGCCGGATATGAGACGGTAGCCAACGCACTTTCCTGGACGTGGTATCTGCTCTCGCAAAACCCGGAGTGCGAACGCCGTTTTCACAGTGAGATTGATCGCGAGTTGCACGGCCGCTTGCCCACGTTCGGCGACGTTCCTCGCCTGCGTTATGTAGAAATGGTTCTGGCAGAATCGATGCGGCTCTACCCGCCTGCGTGGGCCATGGGCCGTTACGCGCGGGCCGATTTTCAACTCGGCGATTTTTCTCTCCCGGCGAAAACGACGGTGTTGATGAGCCAATACATCACTCACCGCGACCCGCGTTTTTTCCCCGACCCCCTGCGCTTCGATCCCGAACGCTTCACCCCCGAAGCCAAGTCGCGGCGCACGAAGCTGACTTATTTTCCTTTCGGAGCTGGCGTTCGCCAATGCATTGGCGAGTCGTTTGCCTGGATGGAGGCTGTGTTGCTGTTGGCAACGATCGCGCAGAAGTGGAAATTGAAACTCGTTCCGGGGCACCGCGTCGAGCCCGAGCCGCTGATCACGCTGCGCCCAAAATACGGCATGCGGATGATAGTCGAATCGCGCGAACCAGCGTCCTAGGAGTCTCAGCGCAATGACAAGAAACGTTGAGGGAGACTAATTAGCCTCTGTGTCCTCTGAGTCCTCTGTGGTGAATATCCCTACTTGTCGGCCAGATACATTTCAGCCACATGTTGAGTGATCTTTCCCGGGTTCGAGCCCGCCAGATTCGCAAGCGCCACCACCGTCAACTGATCATCCACATAGCGATCGATGGCCGTCTCGAATCCCTGCCAGGAACCGTCGTGGTGAATGCACCGGTGTCCCGCTCTCTCATCGATGAACCAGCCAAACCCATAGTGGCCCTTGTTCGGTTCGCCGTTCTTCAGCTTGACCGGAGTCCACATCAGGTCGAGGCTGGACCGCTTCAGTAGCTTCTCGGTGTACAAAGCCTCGTTCCACTTGGCCAGATCGAGAATCGAGAAGTATAGGCTGCCGTCGGCGGTAGTGTTCACCACAGGCGACACCCACTCCTGATTTTTCAATTCCCCCTTGACCAACCGGTAGCCTGCCGCGCGATTCGGAACAATATCCGCCTCGCTGATAATCCGCGTCGACGTCATCCCCAGCGGCTGAAAGACCCGCTGCTGCAAAAAGTCGCCATAGAACTCACCGGTCACACGATGAATCAGAATTCCCAGCGTCACATACCCGAAATTGCTGTACGCCCAATTCGTCCCCGGAGGATACGCCAGAGGGATGCTCTCGATCAGCTTCAGTTCCTCATCCTCGGTCCAGTCCTTGCGGAAGTTGAAGTCCTTGGGATAGTCGCCAAACCCGGCCGTGTGACTGAGCAGTTCTCGCACCGTCACGTCTTTCCAAGTCGCCGGTGCGTCCGCAAAATATTTCGTGAGTGGATCATCGAGACCGATCTTGCCCTCTTCCACCAGCATTATGACCGCAGTCGCCGTGAACTGCTTGCCGACGGATCCCGACTGGAAAATCGTCTCTGGCTTTGCCGGCACCTGCAATTCCACGTTGGCCAGCCCGAAGCCCTCGGCGCGCACGATCTTGCCGCTCTTCACCACGAGAAGCGCCAGCCCGGGGATGTGCTGCCTCTGCATCTCGGCTTTAACGTAGTCGGTGGCGGCAGCCGTGGTCGCGGGGCTCTGCGCGTTAGCGATGCAAACTGCAAAGAAAAATGTCAGGCAAAGGACGCAAGCAGAAACTTGGCGAAGGCTCATGGATTTGAAAAGGGGGCGCTGATTTGCGCCCCTGAGTCTATCGGCAAGAGTCCATCGCCCGCAAGATGAACGCGCTGCACGCGCGCCTGGACGCGAGCGCAACTACTTAGTGCCTCCGGAAGTTTCATCCAGTCGGTGCACTCCCGAGCGCCGCATGGCGAACAGAATCGCCCACCCAATCAATCCCGCAGCGTAGAAAAATACGAATCCCATCACAATGCCTCCCAACAAAACCGAGTGCACGGGATGGATCGGTCCGATGGGAGGGCTCACAGCCCCCTGCAGCGAAGCTGAAATCGATTCTCCCTTCTGGATGGCCAGCACGACTCCGCCCAGAATGATCGCCATCAGCACTGCCGTTGCCTTCGGAAAACGAAATTCGGTATGCATCGTAAACCTCCTTTGTGGGAACCACAGCCCGATTGCATCACAACCCAATACTCGCCAATGTTCCTGCAGCGCCCCGCTCAGAACTCCTGCGGTTTCGCGAACCCAGAAGGCCGCGCGCTCGCCCATGCTCTTCGAAACCGTGTCGGTCTCCATCTCCCCGAATACCGCCGCCATCTCCTCGCCGAACCGTTCACGATGAGGCGCCGGATACAGCCGCAGCAGACTCCGATAGATGCTGACGCTGAGCATTCGATCAGGCCTCCTTCACCACGATCCGCAGATTTGCCAAACGTGTGAGCTGCTTCATCCGGCCGACTTCGAGCTGCAGGTTCTTGCGCCCCCGCGCAGTCAGCCGATACGCCTGGCGCCCCCGCGGAGTGTCGTCCTCTTCGATGCGCTCGATCCATTCATCATCCAGCAGCCGCCGCAGTGCCCCGTAGAGCGTGCCCGTGCTCAGCACCACGCGCCCGTCGCTCATCTGCTCGACGTCTTTGAGAATCGAATACCCGTGCCGCGGCTGTTCGGCCAAGCTAAGAAGAATGAGCAGCACGGGCTCGGTGAGTGGCAAGGACTCCATTGTAACCTCTGGCGACATGTCGTCTAGCGCCATATTGCCTCAACACCATCCTGAAGTCAAGCCCTTGAAATGAGGTTTCTCTGTGTCCTCCGTGTCCTCTGTGGTAAAGAGCCTAAGAAACAAACCACAGAGGACACGGGGGACACAGAGAAGTTACACCCGACCCCGGAACCGTATGATGTGCCGCCGGTCGCGTTTCGACGGCCGCCCCTCTGGCAGGATTTCGAACTCGCGCATCGCCTTCCGCTCGGCTGCAACCTTCTGGCGCAACTCCCGGCTCTCCTCCGATTCGCGGTAGAGCGTCTGCGCCACCGAAGCTGGCCCGCGAACCTCGCTGAGCAGCAGCACTTCCACCTGAAAGTCGCCGCCTTCGTTGGTCACGCGCAGCTGGTCGCCAACCCGGACCTCGCGCGCTGCCTTGGCAATCTGTCCGTTGGACAAGATCCTGCCCAGTTCGCAAGCCCGTTTCGCCAGCGGCCGCGTCTTAAAAAAGCGCGCCGACCACAACCAAACGTCCATCCTCACGCCGGTCATGAATCTATTTTCCTACAAAGACAATCGGAAGCACGCAACTAGAAGTGAAAAATCAGAAATGAAAGATCAAAAATGGAAGATAAGGTCGCTGGCCACCGTCAGCTGGTTCTGCCGCCGGCCATCGTCGTAAGCCTTCATATCCCAGGCCCGCTCGAACCGCACTTCCGGACGGATCTGGATCGTCGTGCCGATCCAGTGACACCACGTAATTGTGTTCTCGGAATATCGCGTCGCGTAGCCTGTCCGCTGCCCTTTCTTGTCGTCCAGATAATCGCTCCGAAACGACAGAAAGTCATGCACGGTCAATTCCTTTTGCAGGAAATTGACCACGGCATATTCCGGAGAGGTGCATCGCAGTTCGCCGGGCAGGCAGAACGCCGGATTGGCTCCGACTTCGGGCTGGATCGGACCGCCCAAAGCTGGCACGTCGCGCTCATACATGTACCAGGTCTCGGTTGCCATATGCCACGTCTTCGAGAATTTGTGATACCAGGTCGCGTCGTACTGCTGGAGATTGTTGTATGCGTATTTGCCGTCGTTGATCCCGTTGGCGCAGACGTAGAAATTGTCATTCACCGATGAAGTCGTATAGCTCAGGCATGCCGTGCCCGAAGGCTTTGCATCCGGCGTCCACATCGCCACATCGTGTCCGTCGGTAATCCCAAGTTGCACCAGCCAGTGATCGTTCAGCTTCACCGTCGCCATCAGCCCAGTGTCGGTAAACGGATCAATCGCATACAGCAGCGAGTGGCTGAAGATGTAGTTGTTGGGCGCGAGCTGCGCCTCGATGCCCGGCACGGAGATGAAACGCCCGAACCGCAGATTCATCCCCTGCCCAACGTGAGGGAAATAAATGTCAACGTACTCCAGCGTCGGATCAAACCCATATAGATGATGATCGTTCACCCACTGCCCGCTCCCGTATCCCTTCGCCGTCGTGAAGCGGTAATCCGTGCCAAACAGAGCCGTCAGGTGGTAGCCCCAGTCGACATGATCGCGCTCCACTGAATCGGGCAGCCGCTCGGCATAAAGAACAATTTGGTTCAGCTCCAAGCGATTCGAGTACGAATCGTTGGCCTCAGGCTCATTGCGATTCGTCGAAGTGCTGAAGTTCAGCGAAGGATCGATCCATCCATACATTTTCGTCCGGCTGGTAGCGCCGTTGATCGCCGTCATCAGCGGATAGCTGTTCGTGTCCGGCTCTCCAATCACCGGCGAACCACCGTACGACCAGTCCGAGTTTGGAAACGGCGGCGAATCCAGCGGCGACGGCAGTCCGCGGCGCGCCGGAGCCGGTGAGGAAGCCGCCGACGAGGCTGCGGCCGGCGACCAGTCCTGCCGGTAAAACTCCGCCCAACGCGCAAAGAAGTTTTTTTTCTGCACCACGTCAGGCTTCAGACCGTCGGGCAAAGTTTTGTCATCTGCTTGCGATGACGCCAGACCGCACCACAAGAACACTACGCATATGCAGAGGAAGAAGACATTCAGACCACGGTACGGGTCGTTCTTTGGGCGCATAGAAGGGAAGCGATGTAAATCGGCGAAGCCAGTCGATCGGGCAGGTCGCAAGTGAGCAGAAATCTACACTCTGCAATTGTACCCTCCACGCTGCGAGAACCATGCATTAGCAAGATGTGCACAAGGCCCTGACAAGATTCTAAAATGGGAACAACCAATCATCACGGGGGTCGGTTCGGAGGTGGGGTTATGAAGAGTCTAGTTGTCCTGGGTTTCCTGATGCTGTCCTCGGCGCTGTCGGCGCAAGATGCGATCCCCGCGGGCACAATTCTGCCGGTACAATTGAATTCCTCTCTCAAATCGAATCGGGCGCACCCGGGGCAGATCATCACCGCCCGCGTCATGCAGGATTTGCCCTTGCCGTCTGGCCCAAGAATTCACGCCGGGGCGAGAGTGAGAGGCCAGGTGCTTGCCGTCAGTCCGGCAAGTAATGGAAAGAGCGCAAAGATATCGTTCCGCTTCGACACCTTGACGGTGGGAAAGCGGCACATCCCCGTCATCACAAATATGAGGGCGCTTGCCAGCATGATGGATGTTTCACAAGCGTACATCCCGGAGAGTGGCCCGGATCACGGAACCTCGGAATACAACTGGACCACCGACCAGATTGGCGGTGAGGTCGATTACCACGGCGGAGGAGCCATCGTGCACGACTCCGAGATCGTCGGCTATTCCGTCGCCGATGGTGTGCTCGTGCGCGTCACCACAAAGCCCGGGTCCACATGCCGCGCCGCGGTCGCTGGAAACGACCGGCCACAAGCGTTGTGGGTCTTCTCTTCCGATGCGTGTGGTCTGTACGATTTTCCTGGCGTAACCCTTGTCCATGCGGGCCGAACCGACCCGGTGGGTCAGATTGTGCTCGAATCGAACGCAGGAAATCTCAATATCAGAGCCGGCAGCGGGATTCTGCTACGCGTCAACTAAGCGCAAGGTCGAGTTGAGGCACCGTCAAGACTGCGAGCCGTGAATGGCTATTGCGTCTTAGCTTGACCGTCAGAAGGCAGGAAGAACTTGGAGGCGCGGGTCGGAATCGAACCGACGCATAAAGGTTTTGCAGACCTCTCCCTTACCACTTGGGTACCGCGCCCCTGCTCCCTACGTTAGCGTTCCGGCCGGAAAAAGTCCATCAGCGGTGAACTAGCTGGGGTCAAAAAACTGGAGCGGGAGACGGGGGTCGAACCCGCGACATCGACCTTGGCAAGGTCGCGCTCTACCACTGAGCTACTCCCGCTCAAACTTTCATTTTACAGTACTTGCGCGCCGCCTGACAATTCGACGCGCTGTTGGGTAGTGGCTGAATAATTAAGCCACTACACGCTGTTAGGTCGCAGGGCCCGAAGAACGCGTAAAGCGCACCTCAGGGTAGAATTTGTGAGCGTAAGCTGCATTGTCTAGAAACCAGATCGGAATCCCATGCAAAGATCGGCGTCGATTCTTCTCCTCTGCCTCATGTTTTGTGCGCCATTCGTGCTGGTCGGTTTGAGCTATCGTGCGTTGCCGCAGGAGTTGCCTGTGCTGCGTTTTGGGATCGGTCACGTGATGACCGAAGCGCCAAAATCTCTGTTCATGGTCTTTCGTGTTCCCACCATGAATCTGATCCACGGCCTTATGGCAGCCGTCATGCTCTCCCACAGTTCGGATTTCGGGACCATTCAACGGCGAGCTTCCTACTGGAACATGTTCTCGACGCTGGCGTTCACGATTGCGTTGAAATCGGATCTGGAAGGCTTTGGCTTCTTTGCGTCCACAATACCGGCAATCTTGCCCTATTCGCATTGGATCGGATTCGTCACGCTGACTTGCGTTGTGGTAGGCCTCGCCTTAGCGTGCATACGCGGCGCGAAAGTAACCCTCCCGTGGCCCGACCTGCGCTTGGCGATTCGAGACAAAATTGCACTGTGCGGATTGTTCGCCATGTACGTGGCGATCGTAATCGGATCATTGGCCGGCGGACATCGAGTATAGATTGCCCGATCTGGCGATGTTTCCTGGTCCGCCCAGTTCCCTCAGCCAGTCGGATCGCGTGCGCGCTCGCGCCTTGGCCAGCAAGAATCCCCACATTTGAATTATGATGAAGTATTGCGCATTCTACGACGGAGAAACCAGACGTGGCTCAGACGGAAACTGACGGCTTAGAGGTTTTGGAAACCAGGGAGTGGGT
>Ga0187819_10001895_pt1 | contig 10902 bp, 5 predicted proteins | sample NC_wetland_sal_i_15_FD_132411 | JGI IMG/M metagenome (GOLD analysis project Ga0187819, IMG submission 132411) | Wetland sediment microbial communities from Neuse River Estuary, North Carolina, USA - SO4_4 | ecosystem: Environmental > Aquatic > Freshwater > Wetlands > Sediment | place: USA: North... | reverse complement strand
TCGACTTGACGCGCCGTCACTCAGGGCTTGGCCACGCCGATGACACCCACGGCGGCACGCCCGCCAGCGTTACCGGTCGGCTGCGTCTTCAAGTCGTCGGCTTTCTCGTGAACGACCAGGCCGCGGCCGATGATCGACGTGGGGCCGTGGAAGCTGAGGCTAGGATCATCGAGATCGATGGTGGCGTTGCCATTCGCGTGTGCCCAGTTCGGATCGATCTGATAAGTATTCATCGGGATGAGAAGGCCGGCGGAGGTCACCACCGGCGGGACAAGATTGACATCGTCGGCAGCGACGGAAAGATGAACCGAGCGGGATCCCACATAGCCTACGATGGCGGTCCAAGTCGGTGCCACTTCGCGCTGAACATTGAAGTTCCAGTTCAGCACCAAGGCGCGCTTGGGATTCTGGTCTACATATCTGTTCCTGATGTTATTCGGGTTAAAGCTGACGTTGGGGTCGGGCACGCCAGTTCCAAGAGTTGCGTTTGGGTCCGCCCCAATGATCTGAAAAGGCGCAGTTGCCGCCGTATTGAGGCCAAACTCATAGGGGAGGGGCAACACGTCGAACATCGCAAACCCACCGCGCACGGCTGTCTTTCCACTTCCGGAGGGATCCCATGCGAATCCAATGCGCGGCTCGAAGTTCTTGGTGGTGGGATTACTCGCGATAAAGCTGCCCACATGAACCGGGCCGCAGGGGCTGGTGAGGCTGGGCGCAACGCCCGGAGTAGCGCAGTTCACGAGCGTGGTGATCTCCTGGATTCGGTTGTTGGCATCTTTGGGGAGGGTCGTAAATTCGTAGCGCATACCAAGGTTCAAGGTGAGACGAGGCCGCACCCGCCAATCATCCTGAATGTATCCGGCAAAGAGACTCTCACGGATCGCAACCTCGTGCGATCCTCCCGGAGCCAGCGCGTTGAGCTGCTTTGGGGCATTGCTCAAGAAGTCGGTGAGATTGTAGGTATTCATGCGCCCGTTGGGGCTGAGCTGTTCCAAAACGTTGTAGAGCATTCTTTCGAAGGCAAAACCGAACTTAATCGAGTGAGTGCCGCGTGTGACGAAGGCGTCATCGTAGAACTGGCCCGACGTCCATCGATGTTGAAAGCGGTTCAGGCCGCCCAATCCGATAGCGGTGGTGAGGCCGGTGACCGCGATCTGCGGCGTCGCCTTTGCGCCAGGGGCAATCGCGAGGGTGGGATCAATGGCCGCGCCACTCCCAGACACAGGAGTGTTAATGTCGCCTCGAACGCGGTTGACGCCGACACGGAAAGTATTAACCACCGAAGGACTGAAAATGTGCGTTTCCTCGACGCTCGCCATCTGCCGCCGGGAGAAAACTTCGTGGGTAGCGTTTCCCAGAGGGGCTTCCTGGGATTGGGGCCCGGAATCCCAGAAATAGCTGGCGCTGAGTTTGTCGTTCGCTCGGAGCTGTTGGTCAAACCTTCCTGTGGCGTAGTTCTCAGTCGTAATGCTTGGCAACGCAACGCCGAAGGTCAGTTCTCCGTTACTATCAACCGGCGTGCCGGCGGGAGCTTCCGGCCACAGTTTGAGGTAGGGGATAATAAGGAGGGCTGCCGAATTGCGTTGCGCATCGGTGGGCACGTGAATTAGCTGGGACACCGGGTGGTTCTGGCGCACTCCTTCGTACGTTCCATACAGAAAACTCTTATCCTTTACGATCGCTCCACCGCCGGAGGCCCCAAACTGCACGCGCCGGAACGACGGAATGGGCTGGGCGTGACTATCGAAGAAGTTCTTCGCATCGAAGATCTTGTCGCGGTCGAAGAAGAACGCGGTGCCGTGAAGTTCGTTAACACCGCTCTTGGTGATAGCGTTGATAACGGCTCCCGAGGTGCGTCCGTACTCAGCGGTATAGTCGCTGGTCAGAACGGAAAATTCCTGAATTCCATCCACGCCTAGATTGAGTCCCGACGGGCCTCCAGGTGCCCCGTTCGAGTAATCGTTGATCACGACGCCATTGATCCGGTAGGTATTCTCGTTGGCTCGGTGGCCCGCATCGCTCAATTGGTTGCCGAAGCCACGATTACCCTTGTTGGCATTGAAGGTTGTTTGGGCCTGATCGGAGATCTGGGAAACGCCTGGCTCCAAGGTTGCAAGAGAAGCCCAGTCGCGCCCGTTCAGGGGCAGTTCCCGCACCGTCCTCGCATCGACCGTGGAGCTGATGGTCGACGAGGACGTCTGCACTTCCGGCGGTGCGGCCGTCACCTCGACGGTCTGGGAAACTTGGCCGACCTTCAGGCCGAGATTGAGAGCCTGTTGTTCGCCAACGGTCAGGGTGATTCCCTTCTGCACAACTTTGTTGAAACCTTGGGCCGTTATTGTGACCTCGTAGATCCCCGGCAATAGGTTCGGCGCGGAATAGAAGCCGTCTCCATTCGTCGGCACTTCGCGCACTTCGCCGGTGCCCGTATTCTTGATGGAAACGTTGGCGTTCGGGATGCCTGCGCCCGATGGGTCGGTGATCAGGCCCGACATCGTGGCACCAGATACCTGGGCTACGGCTGGCGCCGACCAGAACAAGGTCAAGCAAAGCGCAAGCGCCAGGCATGTCATCCAACCAACCGCCGTCTCAAATCTCTTTTCGGTCATCGTTGTTTCGATCATGGTCGTCGCCCTCGTTTCGTGGTTTGGAAGTGACTGTGTGCCGCATTCTGCAAATGGGTTTCCGCCGTCGCAGAAAGAGGACTTTCTTGGCCGCGACAATCTGCACTGCACCTGTGGCTTAATGCAATACTCGATGTGTCCAATCGGAAACATTTCTGCATCCTTACGCTTGTCATTGAAAATAGGAAGGATAGAGCTCTCGCTCTCCAACTTTGACCTTGCGCGCCAGCGGAGCTATACTCCCACCCTGACCCATGGGTAGCCCTGCGGCGGTTGCGAGGATTTTGCATTTCGGTGTTTTCGAAGTCGATCTGAAGGCTTGCGAACTCCGGAAACATGGACTCCGAATCAAACTTCCAGAGCAGCCTTTCCAGGTTCTGGTCGTGCTGCTGGAGAAGCCGGGCGAAATTGTCACACGCGAAGAACTGCGCAATCGGCTCTGGCCCGGCGATACCTTCGTCGATTTCGACCACGGACTGAACAATGCCGTCATGCGCCTGCGCGAAGTGCTGGGCGATGCATCCGAGAACCCGCGCTTCGTGGAGACGATCCCGCGACGCGGGTACCGTTTCATTGCGCCGGTCGTAGGTTCCGCCTTTCCAGAATCGACCGCTGACTCTGAGCCGGAGGGCGGGGATGTTGCCGGCCAAGGAACTGCGCCGAAAACGACCGGCGCGGCTGCCCTGGAGGCTGCTTCCAAGCCAGCAACAGCGGGTTCCGAGCGACCCGTCTCGAAGACCCGTTTTGCGATCCTGGCTGCCGCTATTTTGGTCGCGGCGGTTCTCGTCGGCGCTGGCTTGATTTACCGCAATCGGGCCGATGCGAACCAGGCCGGCCGGGCGCGAAATAAGTCCCTGATCGTGCTGCCGATCGAAAATCTCTCGGGAGACAAAGACCAGGAGTACTTTGCCGATGGCATGACCGACGACTTGATTGCCAACCTGGCGAAGATCCGCTCGCTGCGCGTGATTTCCCGTTCGACAGCCATGGCTTACAAAGGCACGCACAAGCCCATGTCGCAAATCGCCAGCGAACTAAATGTGGATGCCGTGTTCGAGGGCACGGTCTTACGCGTGGGCGACCGCGTCAGAATCACTGCCGAACTGGTACAGGTTTCCACCGACCGTCACTTGTGGGCCGAGACCTATGAGAGTCCGATGGGGGACATCCTCGCGCTGCAGAATCGTGTTTCTTCCGCCATTGTGAACGAGATCCGCATTAACCTGACGCCGGAGGATCAAGAACGGCTCGCCAGCAATCCAGCGGTTGCGCCGGAAGGGTATGAAAATTATCTGAAAGGACGCTACTACTGGAACAAGAGATCGGATGAGAACCTGACCCGGGCCATCGGATACTTTGAACAGGCAACCAAGCAAGATCCGGGGTACGCCCTGGCTTACGCAGGATTGTCCGATTGCTACGCCATTATCAGCGCCGAGATCTTTGGAACCATGGCCGCGGCGGAAGCCGCTCCCAAGGCGAAAGCGGCCGCACTGCGAGCCCTCGAAATCGACCCGAAACTCTCGGAAGCGGAAACCTCGCTGGCCACGGTCAAGTTTAACTACGATTGGGATTGGGGCGGCGCCGCGGCAGGCTTCGCGAAAGCGATTCAGGATAACCCCAGCTATGCCACCGCCTACCAGAGATATTCCCTTTACCTGGTGGCGATGGGCCGTCCAGAGGATAGTTTCGCGCAGATCAACAAAGCTCGCGAGCTGGATCCCCTCTCCATCAGCATCAATTTCAGCCTCGGCTGGCGGTTCTATATGGCGCGCCAGTATGACCGGGCCATCCAACAACTTCGCAATACTCTGGAGATGGATCCATCCTACGAACTGCCGCATCTGGTCCTCGGTTTGTCGTACGCCCAGAAGGGGGATTTTGCTCTCGCCATTCCAGAATTGCGCAGGGCAGCGGAGTTGTCCCACGGAACTCCGCTGATGACCTCGGCCTTAGCCAATGTTTATGCACGTTCCGGGAACAAGGCGGAGGCCGAGAAATTGCTTGCCGGCCTGATCTCGGAGTCCAAAAGGCAGTACGTCTCTCCGTATTACTTCGCACTAGTGTATGCGGGTCTGGGGAAACCGGAAGAAGCGCTTAATTGGCTGGAGAAGGCTTTCGCCGACCGATCCAATGGCCTGGTGTTTCTGAAGGTGGAACCCGCGCTCGACGGCCTGCGTTCCAACCCGCGTTTTGTCGCTCTCCAGCGAAAACTGAACTTCCCCGGATGAGAATCGCCAGGACTGCGGTGCGCGGAAGTTTGCATGGTCTGGAGAAGAGGGATTACTCGGGGCTGGTGGAGAGGCTGGTTGCGATCCAGTAAGTAATGTGGGGGGATGGTCACCCTAACGAGCATGCCACCCCCTGCATCTTTTACGGCACCTGGTTTTACGGTACCTGGAACGAAACCCTGCTGTTAAGCGTCGTACCGCTCAAGGTCGTCACCGTCACCGTGCCGCTGGTCGACCCGGTGGGCACGGTCGTGGTGATTTCCGAACCCGAAACAACCTTGAACGTGGCTGCGGTCCCATTGAAGCGGACGGCCGTGGCTCCCTTCAGACCCGTTCCCAGGATGGTCACCTTCGTTCCCACCTTGCCCGACGTCGGGATGGTCTCGACGAAAGCTCCCAGGCCGGTGGCGAGGCTGAAGACGGTGCCGTAGCCGCCGTTTTTACCTCCAATCCAGGTGGTTCCGTAGAAGGTGCCGTTGGTATCTAACAGCAGGGCGCCAGTCGGATTCGATCCCTGAGTACCGGTCCCGCTAAAGGTGTGCAGCGTGGTTAATTGGCCCGTCGAGGTGATCTCGAAGACCGTCCCCGTACCGTTGTTCGCGCCGCCGTTGTGTGTGGTTCCGTAGAAATTTCCGTCCGTGCCCAGGATCAAGGCCTGCGGATCGCTGCCGTCGGCGCATCCACTCTGCAGACAGAAGGTGTACAGCGAAGTCATCGACCCCGCGGGGGTCATCTCATATACCGTGCCGGAGCCAATGTCGATCCCGCCTCCGCCAGTAGCGGTTGTACCGTAGAAGTTCCCGTTCGCAGCCGGAACCAGCGCCGAGTTGGGGTAGAACCCGTTTGGTTGGCAGAATAGGGCCAGCGGGGTCAGCGTTCCGGAGGAAGTCATTTGGAAGAAGGTTCCACCGCCGCTATAAGGGGAGCAGCCACCTTCAGGGCCCCCGCCGTAAGCGGTCCCATAGAAATTCCCGTCGGCAGCCTGGATCAGTCCGCTGGACAGCCCGTCACCATCGCATGTGGCACTCCCTGCACAAAAACTATGCAGACTCGTAAAAGTTCCGCTCGGAGTGATTTCGAACGCAGTGCCCGCGCTGTAGGCCCCGCCGACGTATGTGGTTCCGTAGAAGTTTCCGTTAGTCGCTTGAATGAGTCCGGCCTGCGGATACGCCCCGTCCGTCTGGTTGAAACTGTGCAGCGTGGTTAGTTTGCCGGCGGTGATTTTGAATACGGTGCCATAGCCGTAGGCCCCACCCTGGTTGGTTACGCCATAGAAGCTGCCGTTGGCCGCCAGCAGTAATGCCCCTTGCGGATTGCTGCCATCCGCGCACGACGCCAGCGAACAAAAGTTGTAGATCGTGGTAAGGCTGCCGCCCGTGGTGACTTTAAAGACCGTCCCATCGTTGTTGGTCCCGCCGTAGAACGCTGTTCCGTAGAGGTACCCGTTCGCGCCCTGCACCAGGGTCGTGGTAGGGTTCTTGCCATCGAGACAATATCCCGCAGTGTTCTTGCTGCTGCAGAAGTTGTGAAGGGTCTTGAAGGTCTGCGTCGGCGAAGTTGCGGCCGTCGCCGCCACCAGCAGCAGAAGCATCAAGGCCGCTCGCAGAATTCCGGTCCTCTCTCGAAAGCTGATGTGCGCGCTTGACGCGGGCATGGCTGTGACTTCCTGGAAACGTGTCCGAGACATTGCAGGTTTCTCCTTAGGGTCAGTCGATTTTCTGGCAAATTGTGCTGCTGATGCTGTAAAGCGAAACGGCGGTACTGCTACGTCAGGGGAGGTGATGATGAAACAGCGGCTGCGCGGCTCTGAGACAAGCGGGCCGAGCAGGCCAAAAAGTGAGTGATCATACCACGCACCACGACCTACCGAAAAGGGTGGGCGACGGGGCTCATCCCGGTTCGCGCTGGCCCCTCGGTTTCTGCTTGTGTCCACCCGTAGGCTTACTACCCTTGCCCCGGTTTCGCCGGCAGACTCAATCAGAGGTTTACCGCTAGTGAGGCATCCTGTTTCCCTAACCCCTCTTCGCACCGCTTGTAACCGCAATTGGCAACGACAGCGAGCGCATTTTCCCAATACGCAGCGCAGCTTGGGATCGGGGATTCGAGCCGTTTCCATTGCGTGCGTGCGCGGCTCCGTTGGCCTTGCCCACATTCGATTTGCGAGCCACCGTGAACGCAGGCTCCGCCGTTCCGGAATGACTCGGGAAGAAGCGGTTGTGTAAGTGGCGCACCGCGCGCGGAACATCGCTTTCCTTAATCACAAAGCTGATGTTGATTTCAGAAGCTCCCTGGGAAATCATGCGCACGTTCACTCCCGCCTCAGCCACGACGGTGAACACACTCGCCGCTATCCCCGGCCTGCCATGGATGTCTTCCCCGACCAGACAAACAATGGCCTGCTGGTCGTCGCAAGTCACATCCGCAATTCGTTCCAGTTCGGAGAGCAGGGCCTTCGGCAGCCGTTTGGTTTCCATCGTGAACGACAGGCTCACCTCGGAGATGGCAACAATATCGACCGAAGCCCCATGCTGATCGAGCTGTTCGAATACCGCCCGCAGGAAGCCGTGGACCATCACGCCGCGGGAAGCGACAACATTGACGATGCTAATGCCCGTCTTCGCCGTGATCGCGCGAAAAGTGCCGCGGTCGTGCGGCGCGTGCGCGGTGATTCGAGTGCCCTTGCTCTTCAGATTGCGGGAATTCAAAACGAATACGGGAATATTCTTGTGAATCGCCGGCAACAGAGTGGCGGGATGCAGCACCTTGGCGCCGAAATAAGCCAACTCGGCCGCCTCGTTGAAACTGATTCGCCGGATGGTTTGCGCATCCGGGCAAAGCCGCGGATCGGTGGTCATCATGCCTTCGACATCCGTCCAGATCTCAATCGACTTGGCATCCAGTGCCGCTCCAACGATGGCCGCTGAGTAATCGGATCCACCGCGTCCGAGCGTGGTCGGCACGCCATCTTTGGTCGCTGCGATGAATCCAGCCATCACTGGAATCCGCCCTTTCTTTACGATGGGAACAATCTTCCCGAGCGATCGCTCGCGGGTTTCTTCCATGAGCGGTAAAGCATGAGTGTGAGTGCCGTTTGTCACGACACAATCGCGGGAGTCCACCCAGACCGCTTCCAACCCTAGCGGCAATGCGGCAGCCACGATTCGGCTGGAGAGCAGTTCACCGAAAGAAAGCAGGTAATCGCTGCTTCGCGGAGAGAGTTCCTTGACCGCCGCAACGCCGCGCAAGAACTGCTCCATCTGAACAAAAATGCGCTCGAGCTCAGGGGCGATTTGGGCGGAGAGTTCCTGGCCGAGCAATTCGTCCGCCGTAGCCAAGTGGCGTTCCCGAAGCGCTCGCAACACTTCGAGACTGGAGTCGCAATCCCCGGATGACGCTCTCTGACCCATAAGTACGAGCTGATCGGTGACCTTCGCGAACGCGCTGACCACGACCACCGGGCCCAGCTTTTGCCGGCTGCGTACAATTTCCGCCACGCGCTGGATCGCGCTGGCATTTTCCACTGAGGTACCGCCAAACTTCATGATTACCATGAGACTCACCTTTCTTAATTAGATAATGACAATCGTCGCCTTCGTTTTGACGGTCAACGTCTCCCATCAAAACCAAAAGCCCACTCGCCGGTTCTTTCCTGGCGGTGGGCTTGAGCTTGCTTTGAAATCTGATCCAGCTCAAATGTACCCATGCCAGAAGAACGTAATTCGTGTGCCCGATGTTGTCATGGGCCGCTTGAGCGACGAACTCGCCTTCTGGGAGGTACCGAACATGGTCCAAATATACGCGAACAGACCCCCTGGGCTTGATCTGAATTTTCGTTTCGATCGATCGAAAACACCGCTACGAAGACATCGGAACTGTTTGGATTGGCCAGAGTGGGGCGCATCCGCAGTACGCGTGATCCGCACGTTGTTGATGGCCTGAGCGCCAAATGGCTGGTCAAACCTGTACTGATCTGAATTTCCTCTGCTACAATTCATTCACGGGGCAGGGACAGCTGCTCCACAGTTTTTGGACTGCGGTTTAGCTCGGTGTCCATGGCGTCCATTAACCTCAGAGCTTGGTTCTCTGGAGTTGAAACAGACGACGCAGGCGAATCGCGATTGATCCTGAGGAAAGCCACTAAACACGCGGGTTTCCGGTAAAGGTAAGAAAACAAAGTTGGGGACGTAGTTCAGTTGGTTAGAACGCTGCCCTGTCACGGCAGAGGTCGCGAGTTCGAGTCTCGTCGTCCCCGCCATTCCTTTGAATGGTTTACAGCTGGGCACCTTTGGAATCTGGGTGCAATTAGGGTGCAACCGCTTCCGCGGTCTTCCCGGGCAGCAAATGCACCGGCAGAATCGCCTCAACCAGCCTCGCCTGAGCGTTGCGCTTCGTATTCGATGCCGCCTGCAAATACTGGTTCGTCACACTGAGATTCGAGTGACGCAAGTAGTCGCGGATCGTCAACTGATGCTCGCCCAGTTCCGCTAACAGCGTTCCGGCCGTATGGCGGAACGTGTGCCAGCCCACGCCGGTGATCCCAATCTTCTCGAATGCCGGACGAATCTTCCTTTTCAAGACCGCCGCCAGATCGAGAGCTTTGCGACCACCATAGAGTCGCGAGGGAAACACGAAATCCGTGGGCTTGGTGCGATGACTCTGCGCCCTCCATTCCAGCAGTGCTTGCTTGAGTGCTGGATGCATGGGGAGCGGCTTCGCGGAGGCCTCTGTCTTGGTGTCCTTCAGAATGCCACCACGCCGCCAGTAGTAGGAATGCTGAATCTGAAAGGTATCACTTTCAAAATCGCAGTCCTGCCACCGCAAAGCTGCCAGTTCGCCCCGGCGAGTTCCCAGTGCGCCATCTAAAAGCACCAACAATTGATCCCAGACCTCAAGCATCATCAAACCCAGCTTGACCTGCTCCGCTGACAAGACTGTTGGTGCCCGTTGTCGCTTTGCACTCACGCGAACGCCAACGCTGGGACCACGCTTTCCACCCGATCCCACCGCAATGCCCGAGGAGATCGGATTCGTGGAAGTGAACTCCCAACGAACGGCGTGTGAAAACAAAGCCGACAAGACGCACTTGATCTTGGCCCTGGTGCCGTTTGAAACCGCCGCTTCACGCAACCAACGCTCGACATCAACGGTCTTCACTTTCAGGAGGAGAACGCTACCCCACCGCGGAACGATCCAGTTCTTGGCATATGAAAGGTATCCGTCCTGCGTGGAGAAGCCCGTCATCTGGCTCACGCCGTTGCGCTGCGAGTGGTTATTGATTGTCAACCGAAGAGCGTCGCTGGCGACCTTGGCCGCCCCTTGAAAGGAAGTTCCTCCCTGGAGTAGTGCTCCCAGAGAGACTCGTTTCGTTTGGGTACTGGCTGAGATCTCCGATTTGTTGTTTGCGGTACACCCGCTTGCCATTGCCGTCGGTAGTTGGATGTGTGCACATGAGAGTGCTACCTCGACAGGGTAGCGTCTTCTCATTTGCCCAAGCGCTTTCCACGCCGCCGACATCCGCGCGGGCCGACACCGCCCGCATCCGAGGCATTGGCAGGCGCTGGCAGAATTGGCATATTTTTCAAAAGTTAAGGTCTGGTCAGGCTCTGCGCTGTGGCTCTTGGGAATGACTGCACATCAAAGATGTGAGCCTACTCACTGACAGAACGCGGTCATTTGTGCTCGCATGAGCAAGAAATGCCGGTCAACTTGAGCGAGGTTCGATGAAACTACACATTGTGGGCACGGTGGGTCTGGCGTTGTTGTTTGCGTCGGCGGTTGCGGCGCAGACCAAGGTTGCCGGCAAGATGCAATGCCCGAAGCCGGAAGTGGTCGGCACGGCAGAAGCTGGGGACCAGGCCGGACACAGGTTGACATTGGAGAGAAATACTTGCCCGTGGTCGACTCCGATGGAAATGCTGGGTGAAAAATCGAAGGATGGAACCTACGTTGCGTTCTCAGAAAACAGCCCCACTCGAGCCTCAACCCGTGGAACTTACGTCGGCAATATGGAGAACGGCGATAAGTTCTTCCTCAGCTTCGATTGG
>Ga0187819_10001894_pt1 | contig 10904 bp, 8 predicted proteins | sample NC_wetland_sal_i_15_FD_132411 | JGI IMG/M metagenome (GOLD analysis project Ga0187819, IMG submission 132411) | Wetland sediment microbial communities from Neuse River Estuary, North Carolina, USA - SO4_4 | ecosystem: Environmental > Aquatic > Freshwater > Wetlands > Sediment | place: USA: North... | reverse complement strand
GTTCCATGGCCCGGACCCCCGCCTGCGCCCCGGAGGCCTGTTCCTCGACCGCCGAATTGGTTTCGTGCGTGATCTCGTTCAGCCGCGTGGTGGCGCGGGCGATTTGCGAGGAGCCGTGGGACTGCTCGTTGGTTGCCGCGCCAATTTCCTCCGCGAACTTGTAAACCTCGGTGACCACGTTAGAAATCTTGTGCAATGCGCCATTCAATTCCTGTCCCAGCCCCAAGCCCAGGTTGACGATGGTCGTGCTCTGGTCCATGTTCTCGACGGCTTTGCGGGCTTCTTTCTGGATGCTCTGGATCAGTTCGGAGATTTCCTTGGTGGATTGGGCGGATTTCTCGGCCAGCTTGCGGACTTCGTCGGCCACTACGGCAAACCCCAGGCCATGTTCGCCGGCTCGGGCGGCCTCGATGGCGGCGTTCAGCGCCAGCAGGTTCGTCTGCTCGGCTAGATCGTCGATTACCTCGATGATCTTGCCGATGTCGTCGGCCCGTTGTCCGAGGATGTCGATAATCTGCCCCGAAGAACGAATCGTCGTGTTGATCTTGTTCAGGCCTTCGGTGGCCTTTTCCATGGTGGTGATGCCGCTCTGCACCTCTTCGCGGGAACGGTTGGAAATATCGAGCAGCACTTTGGCGGTGTCGGCCACGCGCTGAATGGAAGTGACCATCTGGTCGATGGATGCGGAGGTCTCGGAAACGCTTGAGGCCTGCACCTGCGTGTTCTTCACCACGTTTTGGACGTTGATGCTCATCTCGTGCATCGTGCTGGTGACTTCGTCAATGGCGGAGGCGGCCTGCACGCTGACCTTGGCGGATTCGTCGGAGGCCGCGGCCATTTGTCCCGCGCCGCTGGCCACTTGCGAAGCGCTGTCGCGGACCTGGCGCACGAGATCGCGAAGGCCGTGCGTCATGCGGGTGAAGGCCTTTGCCATCGTGTCCTGCTGCGACCGGGGCTGGACGGAGACGGAAAGTTCGCCTTCGGCGATGGCTGCCGAAACGGAAGCCATCTCTTTGAGGTGAACGATCATTTTGTTGAAATTTTCGGCCAGCACGCCGACTTCGTCTGCGCGATGGATGTCGATCGATTGATCGAGATCGCCGGAATCGCCGATCTTGCGGGCAACTTCAATAAGGTGGTAAAGGGGCTCTTTGATTGACTTCGCCGTATAGAAGGCTATGCCGATTCCCAGCGCCAAGGCGAGGAGCGTGCCGACGGTCGTCATGACCCCGTTCCACACATTGGCGGCACCGGACGACGCGTTGGATTCGTCGTAGGCATTCTTCACCGAGCGGCTGGCCTGATCGAGGACCCCTGTGGACTTGTTGACCCAGGATGCGGGATCGTGTTGCAGGTAGCTGATCTGCAGGTCGGCGACGGTTGCGTCTCCGCTATCGACCTGATGCCTTTTCGCGATCAAGTCTTTTGCGAAGCTCTGCGCCCACTGGTTTTCGTTGTCGTCTACCTGCGATAGAGCCGAACGCAGGTTGGGATCGTTGACGGTGGTCTCGCTCTGCTTCAAGAGAGTCTGAAGGTCGGTGATGCCCTTATTTGTTTTTCCCTCGTCGCGCAGGTCGCCGCTCAGCAGGTAGTTGCTGAGGTTAAGGCGATTCTCCATCACTTTGTAACGAACGTCCCCGATCGTTTGGACGTCGCTGAACGTTGACTTCACCGCATCCCGCGCGCTCGACTGGCGTATCACAGCGTAGATATTGATCAGGAACAGGAAGAGGATGATCGCCAGGATGGCGCCAAACCCCACGTATAGCTTCTTGCCAATCGTCATGTTGAAAAGCCTCCGCTCCCGGCCCGCAGAGCCCCCATCTCGCGTCGCAAGTTATTCTTGCCCGCTGAATTCGAACTCGATGACTTCCGTGGTGTCTTTGGATGCCGGCTCGAAGCGCCACTTCTTGACGGCGTCGAGCGCGGCATTGACCAGCAGCGGGCTGCCGCCAATCACCTTCGTCTCCATCACGTGTCCATCGGCCGCGATCGTGGTTTCGATCTTGACCTTGCCCGTGACGTTCATCTGCCTCGCAAGCGCGGGATACTCGGGCGCGACTTTGGTGCGCACCTTGCGCTTGGAAACGTCCGTTGACTCCTCTTGAGCTCTTCCCTTCGGTGGCAGCAGAACCGAGCCCCCGAGAACCAGCGCCAATCCGATTCCTACGATCCATACTCGAAGCTTCATCAGAGACTTCCTCCTCAGATTTAGGAATGTATGGGCCCGAAAAAGCCGGCTAAAGTGTCCGAAGAGCTGCCTCAGTCCGGCTTGTCAAAGTCGAATTCGAATGTTTGCGTCGTGTCCTTGGTGCCGGGCTCAAATCGCCATTGCTTGATCGCATTGAGCGCCGCGTCTACCAGCAGGGGGCTGCCCCCGACCACCCTTGTGTCCACGACCCGGCCGTCAGCGGCAATAGTCGTCTCGATCTTGACTTTGCCCGTCAGATGCATTTGCTTCGCAATCGCCGGGTAAACGGGCGCCGTTTGACTTCTGAGTTTGCGCTGAGAACCGCTGACCGAAGTATCCTGGGCCATTCCCTTCGACGGCAATAGCGCCGACCCTGCCAAAATTACGGCCAATCCCAATCCCATCATCCAAGTACGGGACCCCATTGCACACACTCCTTATTGCCAGTGGAGAAATCCAACGTCGGAAAATGCACGGGTGATGCCACGGATGGAGAGAGGCCGATCGGGGTATGTAACTTGGCAACAGCTACCGTAACCATAAGCTATATAAGGGGTTGTCGCGGCGGGAAAATCCTCGCTCCGCGTGGACAGCGGAGACAAGTGTCTCACCGGTCAAAGGGCGGCGACCTTCCGGTCTCAGGTTGCGACGAATCCGGGTAGCGCTTAGAGCAACTGGCCGCGGGGCGTTCCTTGACTCAAAATGAGATGAGGCCGTAACGTCTCATTGTATAGGCGCGGCGCGCGCAAGCCCCCGATCCTCCATGCGTGCACTGAGACATATCCGAGAAATATCTGCCCGTGTCGATGGCTCGCCCGAGAGCCTGTTGACGCAGTTTTCCGCGACGACACTGGAATTAAATCCTTCCCTGGGCTTGGCTGAGTTCGCCAGACGACTGGCGTGCCGTGCCGCGGAGATGATGGGGGCGCGCGCGGCGGTCCTGGCACTAAGTCACGGAGGCCAAGGGAGTTGGGAAGTCGCGTCGCTTGCGGGGACCGCCCGGCACTGGGAACCTGCTACCCAACAGCAGCTGGCGATTGCCCTAGCCAAACAGGCAGCCGGTTCGGGTAGCCCAGTGCGGTCTGGGGGTGCGGCCAAACTTTTGGGCAGAGATATCGCCGAGGCTTTGGGATGGCATGAGATCGTCCTGCTAGGGCTTGGGGGTAGCGAGGGGGAGCTCTTGGGTGTGCTGTGCCTCGCCGATCTCAAGCGCGAGACATCGGATACGGAGCGCCGCCTGCTCGAAGCGCTGGCGGGGCACGCTTCCGTGGCGCTGGAGAACGTTCGTCTCTTTTCGCGGATCGAGCGCTCGCGGAAGCAGTGGGTCGAGGACATCGACGCGATTTCCGATTTCATCGTTGTCCACGACAAGGCCGGGCGGGTGTTGCGCCTGAATCGAGTTCTCGCCGATCTGCTCGGAACGCATCCCGCGGAGTCGGTAGGGAAAGATGTCGGCAAGCTGGGTCTTCTCGATTCGCCCGTTCAGCCGGGGCGTTGCCCTTTCTGCCGCAGTTCCGAAGCCGTCCACGAAGAGTTCGTACAGACGGCAGGAGATCGTACATACCTTGTTTCCGCTTCGCGCATTCACGGGGCCGAAGAGGACGAAGTGCGAACGATTCACATCCTCAAGGACATTACGGACCGCCGCGAAGCCGAGCGCCGCTATCGCCGCGAGCGCGATTTCAATCGCAACATCCTGAACAACACGCAGAGCATGATTCTCGTGCTCGATACGGCGAAACTCGTGAGCTACGCGAACCGCCGCTGCTACGAGGCCGGATATCGGGAGCGAGATCTGCTCGGGCATCCGCTTGTGGGGATGGTCTCGCCGTCGCGGCGCTCCATTCTCGACGAAGCCCTCGACAGGACGCTTCAGGGAAGCACGATCGATCATTTGGAGGTGCCGGCATTCCGCGGAAACGGCGCCGCCGGAAAATTCTCGATCAGCCTCAGTCCGATGCGGGACGAAAAGGGCGACATCAACAGCATCGTCGTCGTGATGACAGACGTGACCGACGCGGCCGATCTGCAGGCGAAGCTGATGCACACCGAGAAAATGGCGGCGCTCGGGCAGCTCGTCTCCGGAGTCGCTCACGAGGTGAATAACCCACTCGCGGCGATTGTGGGTTTTACCGATCTTCTGCTCGAAAATACGGACATTCCGGAAGAGGCGAAGGGTGAGCTGAAAGTAATTTTGCAGGAAGCGCAGCGCACGCGGACTATTGTGCGAAATCTCCTCAGCTTTGCGCGGCAAATGCCGGAACAACGAGAGCCGCTGCAAGTGAACTCCGTCGTGCAGCAGGCCTTGAAACTCCGCGCCTACGACTTATCGAACCGCGGCATCGAGATGGCCGAGCGCTACCAGGACGATTTGCCGCTGACCGTCGGCGATCCAAACCAGCTCCAGCAAGTGTTTCTCAACATTGTGAACAACGCCTACGACGCCGTGCAGGAGGTCGAGCGCCCGGGAAAGATCGAAGTCAGCACCTGGCACGGCAAGGGACAGATCGAAATCGCATTCCGGGATAACGGGCCGGGAATTTCGCATCCCGACCGGATTTTCGATCCGTTCTTTACGACCAAGGAAGTTGGGAAGGGGACTGGGCTCGGCCTCAGCATCTGCTACGGAATCGTTCGCGCGCATCGGGGCGAGATTATCGCGCGCAATAATCCGGATGGTGTGGGCTGCACCTTTCTCGTGCGGCTGCCGGTATCGACGCATGTGTCCGAGGCTTTGGCGGTAGAAGCCGCGTCGTGATCGGCGTCGAGGATTTCGCTATTCCAGCGGCACAGGCTGTAGCTCAGAAAACGACAGGGAAACCATGAAAGAAGAAACGCGGCTCCGTTTTTTGATAGTTGACGACGAGCAAAGCATTCGCCGGCTCTGCATGACCGTTGGGCAGGGATTGAATTTCGCGTGCGCGGAAGCCGAGACGGCCGAGGCGGCGCTCGAATCTCTCGAAACAGTGCCTCCCGATATTGTCGTGACGGATTTGAAGCTGCCAAGCCTTTCTGGAACCGACCTGCTGCGCAAGATTAAGAAAGCGCTCCCGCGCACGGAAGTCGCGATCATGACGGGGCACGGCTCGATCGAATCCGCCGTCGACGCGATGAAGCAGGGCGCCTACGACTATATCGAAAAGCCATTTCGAGTGGAGAGGTTGCGCCAGCTCCTGCAGCGGATGGGCGAAAAAGTCCGGCTCGTGACCGAGAATCAATTTTTGCGCGAGCGCGTGAACGCGGAAACGCAGATGGAAGGAATCATCGGCACGTCGGAGAAGATTCAGGACGTACTCCGGATGGTTTCGCGACTCAAGGAGACTCGCACGCCGGTTTTGATCGCCGGCGAGAGCGGGACGGGAAAAGAGCTGGTAGCGCGCGCGATCCATTTTCGCGGCCCGCTGGCGGAGATGCCGTTTCTTGCCGTGGACTGCGGCGCACTCGTGCCGACGTTGATGGAAAGCGAACTCTTCGGGCATGAGAAGGGCGCATTTACGGGCGCCGTGAAATCGAAGCCGGGACTGTTTCAGGCAGCGAACGGCGGGACGATTTTTCTCGATGAGATCGGCGAACTGCCGCTGGAAATGCAGGCCAAGCTGTTGCGGGTGCTGCAAGAAAAGGAAGTCCGCCCGGTGGGACGCAACGACAGTGTTCCCGTGGAAGTGCGCGTGATTGCGGCGACGAACCGCGACCTCGAAGCGGCTTACCGTGCGGGCACTTTTCGCAAGGATCTCTACTTCCGGCTGAACGTAGTCACCATCCATTTGCCGTCGCTGCGCGAGCGCCGGTCGGATATTCCGCAGCTCGTGCACTGCTTCCTGGAGCGCTACGCGCCTGGTCAGAACACGCAGATTGACCCTTCGGCTATGAAGAGTTTCCTCCAATACGATTGGCCGGGGAATGTGCGCGAACTCGAAAATTGCATTGCGCGAGCGATCGCGCTAGGCGCTCACCGGGTGATCGATGTATCCGATTTGCCGCCCACGATCGGCGGAGCAAAGGATTCAGACTTAACGCGCGAAGATGCGGCGGATCTTTCCACGACCGCACTGGCCGATCTCGAGCGCATGACGATTCTGCGCGTTTTCGAACAAGCCGGCGGCGACAAGGCTCTCGCAGGCAGGATGCTCGGCATCAGCCGCGCCACGCTGTATCGAAAGCTGAAGCGCTACAACATCCCGCTGCGTGCGTCGCAAAAGCAACTCGTGGAAACGGCCTCGTAGGCGTTTTGAGACAGCGAATGCGGTTTCTTTCGGGTTCCCGTTTCGGCGCATGCTTGAGACGCAGATGTGTCAGCCTGAGACAGTGCCGCAGCGCCACAGATCGATCGCTCGCCGCAAGTCACGCTGCGCAAACCACTTCTGATTCCCCGGCCGGAAAAATCTTTGGCTGTACTCGTGCAGTTCCCTCTTGGACTTATTCCTATCCGTCCACGTGTAACTGGACGATGTGGACTTGGGGGCCCTTTGTCGCGCGACGCCGTGGCTGCTTCTCTGCTAACCGAACGGACGTGCGTTGAGAAGTTGGCACAACTGTTTCCGAACGCGTCGGCGATCCGAATTCCGGTGCGCGTGACGACGGCCGGCGCCGGGAAGCGGCGTTTGAAGGAACAGACGGTGATCGAGTTCGGAACCGCGCATGAGGTTCTGTTCTCGTCGTCGTTGCCGCTCGAATTTGAAGATAGCGTACGGCTGGTGAATTCCGATGGCTCGCTGGACGCGCGCGCAACGGTGGTTGCCGTGCGATATCACGGCGGAGGCAAAGCTGTGGCAGCGCGTTTCGTGGGAGAGGTTGGAAACTGGATTATAAAACCATGACACCGAAAACTAGCGGCATGACGATGAATCCGCCCAAGAAGCCAGTGACTTCAGCCGCCAGTGGTCCGGCGGATCTGGCAGCCCAATGGGCCGAAGCCCGCGCCGTCTACCCGATCTACGCCGCGCTGGCGACGCAATTTAACCTCGCACCGCTGCCGTACGCCGTCGGCGAGCTCCCTCCGGCCCGCCCCACGAGGAGCGCCTTCGACAGCGTGCTGAAGTGGCTCAGCGGTATCGATGAGCAGGCGTTGGCCTATCAAATTCGGCAGCTTGCCTCCGACGTTCTGAACGCGAGCGAGGAATCGCTGCGAGCGCTGATCCATCGCCAGTTGCGGAAGCCGGACAAGACCAACGCCGATCGCGACAAGATCGATCTTCTGCTGGTGCAATATTTTGCGATGTGCGCCCCCGAGCAGCTCTATAGCAAGGACATCACGCTGAACGACGTGGCGGATGTTCTGCGACCCGTCCTGGCGGAAGCGGATCCGACTCCGCTCGAATGGTGCGAGCCTCTCGATAAAATTCTCGCGAAGGTTGAGACGTGCCACAGCCTGCGCGATCTGATGGAGGCCGGCCTCGTTGAGCAGGGGCGCATGCTAAAGGATTCCGCCGGACCCATGTTCTACGATCCGGCGGCGCTGGTGGCCTTCTGCCGCTTCAGTTTTCTCGTGCGGCGCGCGTTCATCCGGATGTTGCACGCCGATTTGCAGGCGGTGCGAGAAACGATCAACTCGATCGAGAAGCTTGGAGTGAAGACCGTCGACTGCCGGCGGGCCGGATTTTCGGCCGCCGAAAAACCCATGCAGCTTCGGTTTTTCTGTGAAAACTGGCGCCAGCCGTTTCAGAAGGACTATACCGAGAATTCGGTGAGCCATGCCTTCGAGCAGCTTCTCGCTTTGCGTGCAGACTTGGAAGACGCGCTCGAGCGCGCACAAAAGCCTGCGAAGAAGGCCGCGGCCCCTGCTCCAAAGCGCGCGGCGAATGGGAATCCCCCGACGGCGGCGGCTGTTTCAGCGGCCGCGCCCACGATGTTCGAAGGATTTTTCGCGGACGAATCTCCGGTGAGCGATGAGTCTGACTCGCAGGAGGAAGCGCCTGCTGCTTCCGTGGCGGAGACGCCGGCACGGGAACCCGCAGCAAAACGCGTGCCGCCTGCCAAGCCTGGTAAAGCGGCCGAAAAACCTGCGGTCGTTTCGTCCGCGTCGTCCGAGCCGATGGACGCGGAGAAATGCCTGGAAGTGATCTGGGAGCAGTTGATCGCGGCGCCGCCATCGCGTGGGCGCTCGATGTCCACCATCGTTTTGCAGGACAGCAAGGTTTTGCTTTCATCGTGGGAAGTCGCGGCTTTCGTCAGCGAAGACGGTCCGGAATCCGAGGATTTGCGGCGCGCCGTCGTGGCGCGTGCTCTTCTGGCCGTGGCGAGTGATCGCCGCAAGCGCTCGGGGGATGAAACCGCGCTGACAGAGGCGCTCATGCTCGCTCGCAACGAGGTGTCGTATTTCCACGGGCGCGTCGAACAAGCCAAGCGCTCCAAGAATACGGAAGCAGCCGTGAATCTTGGCATCAGCACGAAGCGGCTGCTTTCCTTTATGGAAGAAGCCGAAAAGCTCAAGTCCTGATCCGCCGCCCGAGCCGAAGAAAGAACCAATGCCACACTTGAACGATGCCAGCGTTCTGATCGTCTCGGATGATACGGAATTCGCTCGCGCCGTCGTTGGGCACTGGCAGGCCGAACCGCTCGTTCCCGAAATCACGATTGTCACGAGCGACGTCTGGCGGCCGGGAAACGAGCCGAAATACGATCTCGCGATCGTCGGCTCGGTGCGCAGCGGGAGCCTCTCCGCGATTCTCCGTGCCCTCTGCTCATTGCCCAGCACGGCGGCCGTGTATGTCGCCGAAGTAACAGAAGACGTCGCGACGCTGCAGGAAGAATATCCGCAAGTGCTCGTCGTTCCGCGCCAGGATCATTGGGTGCGGACTCTGCTTTTGGTATCGATCGAAGCGCTGCGGCGCGTCGAAGCGGTTGGACGGGCCCAACGCGCGGAACGCCTGGCGCTCGTGAGCCAGCGCCATGCAACTCTTGGCCGCTACATGCTGGAAATGCGCCCGAGCATCAACAATGCGCTCACCTCGGTTCTCGGCAACGCCGATTTGCTGCTGTTCGATCCCGGCCGGGTGTCTGGAGAAAGCCGCGAGCAGATTCACGCCATTCACACAATGGCGCTGCGCCTCAATGAAGTGATGCAGCGATTCTCATCCCTAATGACAGAGATGCAGGCCGGTGAGACGGAATCTCACGCTGAGACGGAGCCGCTATCTCATCCCCTCGCTGGACGGCTGTAGGCCCCGATTCCTCGCTTCTAACCACCCAGAAATAAATGAGTTGCAAATAAGCGGCATCGCCGCGAAAGCAGGCGGCAGGTGGCTGCCGAGTTGCAATTCTATCTCGGGGAAGATTCGAGCGTGGAGGTGCGCCAGTGGTGAAGAAGGTTCTGGTGGTAGACGACTCGCAGGCGGAAATCAGGCTCCTGCAGTCGGTGCTTCAGCAAGGGGGCTTTCACTCGGTTGCGTTGTCCGATCCGACCAAGGTGGAAGAGACGATTGAAGAGGAGCGGCCCAACGTGATTCTGCTCGACGTGGTGATGCCGCAGCGCAATGGCTTTCAGGTCTGCCGCGATCTGAAGAGCCAGGAGCACTACTCGCAGATTCCCGTGATTCTCGTAACTTCAAAGACGGCGCCGAGCGATCGCTATTGGGGCGAGCAGCAGGGCGCGAATGGATATGTCGCGAAGCCGTTTACGCCGGATGAGCTGCTCAATGCCGTGCGGAGATTTGCCTGATGCCACTTGACCCCGAGAACGCGGGGCTGATCGGGTTCGAAGGCGGCGATTTCCTGGAGGGCGAAGCTCCTCCGGAAGAGCGGCGCCCCGAACGCCAATACTGCGTGTTTCGCGCGGGCCGCGAGCGGTTTTGCCTTTCGGTGCTCGAGGTGGAAGAAGTGGTGGACTGGCCGATCGTGACGCGGATTCCGCTGGCGCCTTCGTTTCTGATGGGAGTGTTCAATCTGCGCGGGACGATCGTGCCGCTGATGGACATCGCGTTCACGGAGGGCCGCCGCCCGGGACTTTTGCCGAAGCACGTGGTGGTCGCCGCGATCGAGGGCGACGCGCAGCGCGAGGATCTGCGGCTCGGCATCGCCGCCGACGAAGTGGTGGGAACGTATTCGGCCACGGAAGATGCTTTGCTCGACCAGGCGCCGGCGGAAGTCCCTCACTGCCGCGCGATGTTGCGGCACGACGATCGCCTGGCGCTCGTGATCGACCTGCGGCGTTTGACGGATGTTTTCCCGGTGCCCGTGATATGAACCGGCGCGATTCGAGTTTCGCCGGGAGCAAGTTGATGGGGAGGAAGTCATGAAATCTCGCTTGAGCAGCACAATCTGGCTGCTGGTCTTCTGGGCCGCGATCGCATTTTTCGGGGTCCTCGGGCTGGCCTATCACGCCGGCAAGGAGGCGGGCGGCCTCGCGGTCACCGACCTCGGTTCTTTGCCGGGTAGCGCGAGTGGACCGCTGTTTGCGGCGGTTGGTCTCGCGCTGGCCGGTGCGCTCTCGATCGTCTTCGTGCTGAGCAAGCGCGTGCTCAAGCCCGTGGATGACCTCGCCAAGTTTTCCGAGCGACTGGTGGCAGGCGACTCGCGCGCGCGTGCGGAAGTCGGCGGAGACGACGAGTTTGCGTTCATCGCCGAAAACCTCAACCGCAGCGCCGCAAAGGTTTCGCAGGCTGTGACCAACCAGCAGGCCCAGGAATCGCTGCAGCGAAGCATCACCGATCTTCTCAACACGATCAACCAGGTGGCTCGCGGCGACCTGACGATTCGCGGCAAGGTGACGAACGAC
>Ga0187819_10001892_pt1 | contig 10907 bp, 18 predicted proteins | sample NC_wetland_sal_i_15_FD_132411 | JGI IMG/M metagenome (GOLD analysis project Ga0187819, IMG submission 132411) | Wetland sediment microbial communities from Neuse River Estuary, North Carolina, USA - SO4_4 | ecosystem: Environmental > Aquatic > Freshwater > Wetlands > Sediment | place: USA... | reverse complement strand
TTTTTTGGGGTGCCACCTTGCATTGGTGGCTACAACGTGTCTATTGTGTGGCGCTATGGGTGTCCATCAGAGTGCCGCGCGCATCACGATGCGGGATGTCAATGATCTCAACGAGGCTTCCGAGCAGCTCGCCGCGGCCGCCGACACGATCAAGCGCGTCAATCCGACGTGGGCGCCGGGCGTGATTTCGCTACTCATCCAGGCGAATGACACGATCGTCCGCGTGCAGAACAAGGGCGCCGCGGCCTTTGCTCGATACCTGGAAAAGCATGGAGTCAAAGGCGCCCCAGGAGAGGCCGAGATCTCGCCCCCGCAGGATGATCCCAACGTCGAGCGAAAAATTGACCCTGAGGAGGCGTGACGCATGCCGCGAGCCGATTCTGTCGTGACCACCTGTCCGGTGTGTTTATCGATCGACGAGATCGAAGGGATGTTGCCGGTTGCGATTCAGCGCGCCAACCCGCCCGATACTCGGACCGTGCTGTTCTGCAGGCGCTGTTCCTACGCGATCGCTAAAGCTGTCGCCGCTTCCGGTGAATTTCCACCGATTGAAGGAGTAACCGATGATCCTAATAGCGCTGATCGGGGTGTTCGCGTCCGCGATGATCTTCCTGGTGATGCGGGATCTGGTCCTCTGGTACCTGGGGATCAATCACATAGTGGAGATCCTGGAGTCGATCGACCTGAGCCTGAGCCTGCTTCCGGGAGTCAGGGACGAACGGACGAAGATGAATAAAATTCCTAAAAGCGCCGCGTGAAAAGGATCAGGTGAAAAATGCAAATCAGTGAGGCGGCAAAGGCGATACACGCGATCAGCGCTGAGCTGGCTAATATCGGAGACGATGAGCTTACGTACTCTGAGATGAAGAGTCTAGTTTCGGCTCTTGTAACACTGTGCTTTATGGTGGAGAGCCTCATACGCCGCGGGAGGACTAAGCAGTGAGGGCGCCGCTGCCTGACGACCACGCACTGATGACGGTCAAGGAGGTCGCCGCGCTGCTCAAGTGCAAGGCGCCGACCGTGTACAAGATGGCCAATGAGGGACGCATCCCCTCGTTCAAGGTCGGCGGCGTTTGGCGCTTCGATCCTGACTCGATTCTCAACTGGATGAGCGCCCAGGAGCGCGCCCACTGTGGGTAGATTGTGCATAACTTCGCGGATTAAACCGCACACCGTTTCTCCCCTGCCGTCCCCCATCCGTGCCACGCTGCTGCGGCGGATGGGAGGCGGCGATGAGGGAGACAGCACAGGCATTCGGCGCCACCTGGTGCGAAGAAGAGAGCGGACGAATTGTCGGGACCACCTGGGGAGGCACGATGTGCTGGTGGCCGCGGCGGCCGTGGGCGATCAAATTTGCCGGCGACGGCTTCGAGGGGGTAATCAGATGCGGCGAATGTCCTGGCTGTCTCGAGTTCGACCGTCGCCGCCTGGCCGACCGCCTCAAGCAAAAGTACTCGAGTACTTTTGGTCCCCTCTTCGTGATTCGAATCTGGACACAGCTCGCCGACCAGGCCGCGCTGTCGCACAAGTTGCATCGCCGGCGCGGGCTCGAGCTCGAGCCTGGCTTCTTTCGCCTCGGCAACAAATCGTTGGCGCTGCTCTCGCGTGAGATGACTAGTATCAAATCGATACTAAAACAGTTGGGGCTCGAGCATCGGATCGAGCGCGTGCGGCTGAACCGCAAACGCCGCGCCTGGCGCGTGATCACCGCCGGCGTGCTGATTGCGCGCGACGTTTATGGCGAGCAGGTCAAGCGCTGGTACGTCCGCGGACTTCCGCCGGCGGAAAAAAATTCCTGGGAGGTCGACAAGCATGCCATACAAAAGCCCTGGCAAAGAGCAACCGGCGCACGTGCCCGCACACTACGAAAGCTCATCCTTGTGCCACCCGCTGTGTGGCGATTGCGCCGTGCTGACCGATCTGCTCTACGCCGTGAGTTCGCTTCCGCCACTTCTCCAGAAGGGGTTGAGCGAGTCATGGGGTTGGTTGCCGACGCCCTGGCATCAAAGTCGCAATCCTTGTTCAACCGCGCGGCCGACAGGCCGCTCCTAGAGGCGTCCGCTGTGCGCGAGTTCTATGCTGCGATGGCAAAACGTAAGGGTGTAGCGAGCGTGAGCGAGCCTCCTCCTAGATCCAACTCTCCCCCTTCTGAGGGGGGAGGTTACGTAAGTTCTGTACATTCTCCTCTCAAGGATCGGCCCGGTGAGACACTGGCGGAGGCGTTGGCGCGTGAGAAACGCGAGCGCAGGGAACGCGAGCGCCGCGCTATGGACGATCAGATCAAGCACTTCCTCGAGCTGGGCAAGCGAGTAGGGAAAAAAGAGTGAACGGAGGTCACGAGCATGATCACACCAGGGCCAATAACAGCGGTCGGGGCGACGGTTGATATCTCGGTGGTCGCACCAGGTACGATCTTCACGCCCGACAATAAGAGCTTTTGGATTCTCACCAACAACAAAAGCATGGTGAACCTATCAAACGGCATACTGCAGCCAGTGCCAGCAACACCCTTGCCGGTGTCGCCGCTGCCTGGCGCAAATCTGGCACTAGGATGAAAAATACAATCGATGCGCCGCACGCGAGTGGCGAGCTGGTCAGGGCGATGGTCGAGATACAGCATTCTCTAGACGAGCTGAGCCGGGATATCGCAATGGTTCGTGGCCATCTCGAGGTGCGCCGGCCGGACGAGAAAGTTGGCGTCCGCATCTTGAGCTGCATGCTCACCGCGGCGGTGCTCCAGGAGCGGCTGATTCAAATGCAGATCATCGCGGTCGGAAATAATGAGTAGGAAGGAAGATCGATGTCGATTGACCTAATCAAGAATTCGGCCGGACGCAAGGTGCGAATTATCAGCGGCACGGTGGAGCAGGTCGAGGATCAGCTCGACGCTCTGGTTCCCCAATATGTGGCCTGGCAATGGCGCTGGGACGTGGTTGAGGGACGCCACCTGCTCTCGGTAGTGATGCTGCTCTCGAGCGACCTGGAGCGCGCGATGAGAATGCAGGCTCTCGCGGCCGGCGTGGGCGGGCCGGGAAGGCCGCAGTAAAATGCCCAAACCGGCGGTTTTTAAGGTCTACGAGGCGGTTTGCCTAACAATCGTAATTTGCAGCTTAGTGGCTATACTAGCTACGTGTGTCGCTAGTGCACTTCGATAGTCACTCGCATAAGTGATGTTATGTCAACTCCGACGCTTCCCTACACGGGTGAGGATGTGTCTGACTGGCTCGACCTGGTGGCTCAGATTTCGAGCGAGATGCCGGAGCGTCGTACCGAAGAGGTCTACCTAATCGCCGCGATACTCTTGATCTCAAAGCGCATCAGGCTCGCGCGACCGGAAGAGTAGGTGATGTTATGTCAACTACGAACCTCTATGAGTTCACCCTAGCCGAGGTCACCGTGATCCGCTTCGCGCTGCTCTATCTGCGGTCTCATGACGCGGAGAGAGCGACCCGCATGAGCGCGGACGAGATCGTGGAACTCGAGAGAAAACTCGTGTGGCATCCCCTCAGCTCGTCTCGACCGGGATCGTGACCGCTGCGGTCTTCGGCGAGATCATCGCGTCGGCCGTCGCGCGAATCACGTTTACGTAGTGAGGAGGAATCCCCAATGCCTGAAGAGCCGCAACAAACGCAGGATCGGTTATCTGGAGTCGCTTCCGTTGGTCACTTAGCGCTGTTACTCGCGACCGCAGCAACGCTGCTTGTGCGGGAAGAAGCTGTAGGCCATATATCCACCGCAGTGAGCCGGACTTCTGTAGGGTCGTCAGATCAACCCAAGCTGCGGCTTGAGTTGAATTTAAGCCTGTCAATAGAAGAGCGGCTAGCAGACCTGCTTGATCTATGTTCCCTACGACAAAATTCTTAATCGCGGCGCGGCGTTCCTCGGCCGCGGTCGCGCGCTCGAGCGCGAGCTCGGCCGCCAGCTCTTTGCGATACGCGGTCGCCGCCATGTGCGCCGTGTCCTGCGCCACCTTGGCGTTTATCCAGTCGGGTTGCAGACCGAGACCTGAGAGGAGGCCCCGATATTGACTCTCTGGAATGAGTTGGATGGTGAACTGTGCGCTGTAGGATCGTTCCAACTCCTTCGCGAAGGATACGCGCTTCTGGAGCTGCGAACGCTGGAGAAGCATGCCATCGCCGTCAGTGTCCTGATTCAGTTGGGCAAGCTGCTGGGTCAAATCACTGTCACTGAGAAGCCCGTTCACATACGCGTTTTCGAGCGCCGCCTTGAGCTCATTGCGCTCTGAGACCGTTGCAAGCCAGGGCGCCGCGGCGAGCAATCGCTTCTGCGAGGCCGGGCGCATCCCCGCGAACGTGAGCTCGTCCGCCAGGTCGCCAGGCGTGAAGAGTCCGCTTTCGAACATGCGGATCATCATTCGCGCCTGCCATCCGCCGTACACCGATTTCTGCGTGGCGTCGGCAAGCTGCGAGGGAATCCCCGTAAACGGGATAATTGTTCCGACGGTCCCCGAGTCGAGGAGGCCGCGTGCGACTAGAGAGAATAACGCCTCGGCGCCGGGAAGCTCCTGGCGAAACTTGGCCTTGGCCTGCATGTCCGCGATCTTCGCGATGCCGTTGCTGACGAGTGGCGCAATCTCCACATCTCGCAGCTCCTCGAATCCGATCGCGCCTGCTATAAGCTCCGCGATAATTGCGAGCGGTTCGCCGCCGGCGATGCCCAGGTAGGACATGATCCAGGAGGCGACAGCGGCAGTGAGCGCTACGGACACCGCCGATTTGATCGGCGTGGAGAGTTCCACTCCGATATTGCCGATCGAGGGCGTTCCTACCGGGGCGAGCTGGCCGATGACGGTCTTAATGAGTGGATCCAAAACCGGCGAGATGATTTTGTCCGTGCTCGATAGGTAGGTCGTGAGTGCGCCGGTTAAGCCGGTCGGTCCTTTCGCCGGCGACGCTGGTGCCCCACCAGGTGGGCCGATATCTGTACCGACGAAATTCTTAACCAGGTTGCGAATCAATTCCCAATCGTGCGTGAACGCCGCCGCCACACCCATCGGCGCGGTTGCGCCCTGGCCGAAGAAACTCACGTAAGCCTGATCGACGTAACCGTCGTTTGCGAGCTGCTTGCCAAGCGCGATCGGCGTATCGATCGTACCGAAGATTGCGTTCAGCGCGTCGACGATGGGTTTGAGGTTGACGCCGGCGCCTTTCGCGAGCTGCTGCGCGATCTGATTGAGCGCGGCGGTGATCGGTGAAAAGTCGATCGGCGCCGGGCCCGGAATTGCTCCGACGGCCGTCACGAGCTGCTGGAGCGCGGCAACCACGCCACTTAGATCGACGCCGCCGGCGCCGGAGATGCCGGCGATCGCTGACGCGACGGAGCCGAGCACCGTCACGACGTTGCTCAGTGCGTTGACCACATTCGTGCAGCAATCAGGATCTTCTGCCGGCGGCTGCGGTATCGCCTGAATCGCGGTGATGAGCGCGGCCGTGTTCGCCTGCATCTGCTGGCAGAGGTCGTCGGTGATCTCGTCGCCTTCGGGATCGGGCTGTCCGCCAATGGGTGGCGGCGGAATAGGTGGCGGCGGCGGTGGCGGCGGTGTCGTGCTGATGAGCGTGCAGAGCTCGGTCTTTGAATCGAGCTGGTAACCTACAGGGCAAGTGCCGTTCTGACCTGGGACGAGCGTCGGCGGCGGCGGCGTCGGTACGATGAATTTGCCGATCTGCAGATGGAACAAGTTGTTGAGGTTGGTGTTCTTCCACACCCACTGTTCGGCTTTTTGCAGCGCGTTGTTGATCGAGAGACCCTTCGCGATCTGCTTCTCATACTGGGTCATCAGCTCGGTCGCCATCGTCTGCGGGCCGTTGAAATTCAAGTTCTGCGCGAGTGGCTGCTTGAGCTCGGGCTCGAGCGGTAGCCCACTCTGCGCGGCCTCGGAAAGTGCATTGACCAGGATTACTTTGGCACGTTCTTCCGCGATGCCCTGGGCAACCAGGTTGGCGACAAACTCTGCCGTCGCCGCGTCGAGAATCTCCCGGCCGGAGCCACCCTCGGAGGTCACGATGTCCCATTCCGCGACCATCCGCTCGAGCATGATGCCGAAGAGCCGCGCGGCGGGGTTCCGCGCGGTCATCAGGCGCGAAGCTTGTTGAATGGTTGCCTGTTCTCGCGGCCGGCCTGAGAAAAGAGAAAGCAGGAGAGAGATCGGATCGGGGATGATGCCGGCAAGCTCGAGGATATCAAGCGCGAACGTAATCACGGCCAGCCAGGGAATGAAGATCACGCCTTCGCTGATCGAGATTTGCGAACCGGCCCATCCAAGGCTGACGATTGGACCTATATTACCTTGTGGAGTTCCGGCCATTAGCTAGTTAGTACCTACTGAGGCAAATTGACCACGGTATAGTAAAAGGTCACCGCCATTGAGCCGCCGAAGCTCATCGCGGGTGCTTCAGCCATGTAATTCGCGACCCGGAAGGAATAGCCAGGCCGGATCACGCAGAGAGGCCCTGGTAGCGCCCATTGGTTCGCCGCCGCGGCCTCTTCCAGGAAGACATAAGGATTTGAAACCAGCGTATCAGTGGGAAACGGCGGCGGTCCAATATAGCCGTTGACGACATCGTACCAGAGCTGCCCGGGCAGCATCCCTTGGCCCGTCACGATCGGCGTGCCCTGAATTGGACCGTTTGCGTGATGCCCCTGGACCTGGAGGCCTTGGTAAATGCCCTCGCCATCCTGGCCCACGATGATCGCATAGACCGCGAGGCAGCGGCCTAGTGAGTCGTCGTTGAAAAGATCAAACTCGGGCGTCTTCGCGTGATTGGACGAGACGTAGAAGCCGCCGACACTGGCGGTTGAAAGCGAGAACCAGTCCGGTGTTGGCCGGATGCGCGTGCCCTTCGGTCGCTGGTATGAGGCCATGCATCAGGTCGAGAGGCCAAACTGATACGAAAAGGAGTTCGGTGATCGAGCGGGCGGAGTGATGGATGCTGCTAGAGAACCGCCAGCGGTCACGCCCCCAACGCTGCTGGTCATCCAGGAGCATACGTCAACACCACCAACCAGCGTTAGTACATTGCCGGCGGTTGTGGCTGCAAAGAGGTATAGGCCTGGCTGAATGGTCTGAAGACCTTGTACTGTCGCAATGGTCTGTCCATAAAGCGTTCCGAGTGCTTGTGCACCTATGTCCGCTACCAGCGTGCCGGCGGCATTATATAGGCCGACGTCGCTGTTGTTGCCCGCATCTACCACACTGATGTTGAAATAGATTTTGCTGAAACTCAGTGGGTACGGTAAATAGAAGCCCATCAGAATAGTTTGGTTCTGGGGTACGGCAAGGTTATAGCCACCTGCACTCACTGAGAAAAAACTGCTTGGCGTAGAGACCACGCTGAGCGGGCTGGCGGCGGTGCCGGCGCCCGTTAGCGTGCCATCGGTCTCAACCTGCTTGATGCGGATTTTATTTGCTGCACTGCCGTTTCCCTGAAGCGTCACGTCGTCGGTATCAACCGTTGCCGGGCCGCCGCCGCTGCCGGGATTCCAGACAAACCAGCCGGGCTTATACTTGCGGTACCAGCGCCGCATCTAAGCTCCTGTGATGCCGTTCTCGACCATGTGCAGCGTCGCGCCGGAGCTCGCACCAATGGCCCAGATGAAACGCTCGACGAGCTCAAGATCGTAGTACCAGGTCGAAAAGAGAAAGCCACCTTGCACGAGAAGTACTCCGGTGGTGATGGTCACGTTCGGGGAAAATCCGATGGCCACGTTGACTGTGCCGGTATTCGAGAGCCAATAGCCCAGGCGCCTGAATTTCTGACTGCCAAGCAGCACGGCCGTCGTTCCGACGGTGTAGTCGGTCTCGACCGGCTCCGTGGTGGCCAGCACGCCGAAGGTCGCGAGGACCATCTCGCGTGCCTGGCGCATGTTCGGCACAACGGCCGCCGGATCGTAGGGCATTTGCGAAACTCCTACTGGCCGGGGATGAGCATGATCGAGATCGCGGTTCCGATCTTCGTAAAGGTGCAGGCCGTCGTCGTGGCGGCGCCGGTGATCTCGATCGCGCCTGTGCCGATGTTCCCATTGCCAAGTGCAAGCACGGAAGCGCCGATCAGCATGATCGGAAGCGTGAGCACGGCCGACATTACCAGCACGCCGGCTGGAATCACCTGAGTCGCGAAGTCCATGCCACTGTGGTAGCGCGCGGCGATCGTGAGCGCGGCGGACGCCGTGCCGCCCATGGTGATACATGCGCATCCCATGATCACCGGGACGTAAGGTTGACCAGGATTCCCGACGAGGGCGTTGGTGGTGGTGATGGCGGTTACTTCCGCGCCGGCGGTCAGCGTGACGTCATTCGCGGGCGCATAAACCGCCGGCAGCGGCCATGGGTTTGCCACCCCCCAAATTGCACCGCGCGGCCATCCGTGGCGGATGTACCGCCAGATTTGAGCTCGGGTGATCACTTGGGCTCGTTCTGAGCGATGGACGCTTTGAGCTCCGCCTCGAGCTTCTCGAGGGTTGGATGATTGCCGGCGCGCGAGACGAGCTCGCGCACCAGGTCGATCAGGATCGAGCCGACAGGACGCGGGCGCGCGGCCGCCTCAGTGGCGAGCTGCGCGTGCTTGGTTGCCTCGTCAAGCGCGGCCTGGGCATCAGCGACGGCCTTTTGGGCCTCTTCAACGGTTGCCATGGCTCATCGCCTCCTTACAGCGTGCCCGTGGTGACCACGTCGCTGATCTTGATCAGGTCAAAGAAAAAGTCCTCTTTCGTGTCCGCGCTGTTGCTCCAGATATGCACGTTCGGGACCGTGTTCTGAAAAAAAGTAAGCCAGATGCCCCATTTCGAGACGCGCCCGGTGAGTGGATTGTAAAAGCGCTGGTTGGGCGGGTCGAGCTGATCCGCGGTCTGCACCGCGACGCCGCCGGGACGCCATAGAGGCTCGACAATCGGCAGCATGCGAAACGCGAGCGCGCCCGCCGACATTACGCGCGCACCGACCAGAGCATAGAAGCCCGCCGGCAGCGGCAGATCGAGTAGCGGCGTCACTTGCGTCCACGCGTTGGCGCCTAGTGTGGTCGTGGCGGTCGCGTGGGCCGTAAAGAATTGCCCATTGCCGTTGATCGTAGGGCCGACAGAGAGCGCCGGCGCCGGCGTCATATTGCCGTCAGTGAAATTTACGAAAACCGCTTCGGTCTCGGCTCCTGCGTTGGTCTGAGAAGCGAAGATGTCAAACTCTTCCGTGGGTCGCAGCGCCTTGGGCTGTTTGGTCAGATCCCAGAAGCGGGCCGGACTTTCGGCCGCGGTCCCGATATTGTTCGGCGCGAAGGTCGGATAGGGCAGCGGCAAAAAAGACGCAGCCTGCGGCCGGATGTTTTCCAGGTGTGCACCAACACCGAAAAGCGAATGCAGATAAGGCAGCATCGCGCTGACCTGCATCCCGTTGACCAGCGGCGCAAGAATGGCATTGGTCGAGTAGTAGGTGACCTGCTGGAAAACGTCGGTCACGCCCGAAGCCAGCGACGATCGAAAGAGTTCCATGTGGAACATGAGGTTTGCCCCCTCTGAGTAGTCAGTAGAAAACTACCGAGTAATCAGATCTTCCCTTTGTAAGCGGCCATCCCGCGCGACCATGCGAGCATACGGGCCTCGTTATTGGCGCCCTTACCTGTGGGCATGGCGTCGACCGACTGGCGGACGGCGGTCTCGGCCGCGGCCAGGGCTTGCGTCTTCGCAGCGTATTTCGCGGCTTTCTGAGTGCCCGAGGCGGCGTAATTGGTGGTGCCGTAGCTGCTGATTCCGGCCGCCATATTGGCGAGGTTCACCGCGGCAAGCTTGCTAGCGTAAGTGCCGGCCGCTTGCGCGCGCTGAACGCCGGTTACCCAGTTCGCCTGATTCTGCGTCGGGTTCGCGTTGAAGAGCGCGCGGGGATTGAGGGTTTTCGTCTGCCACTTTTGGGCGTTGTTCTGAACCCCAGGTCCCCAGTTCGCGGCCATCGTCGCGGGGTTGATGGTGGTCGTCGGCGTGATTGTCGCCATGCTTCGCTTCTCCCTGGTGGAGGCGGGAGCACGGCCCGAGACAAGAAAACCGCGGTCACGATGTCCCTATCTGGGCCGTGACCGCGGCTGCATTCCGTGGTAGAGCTAGCACGTGAGGTCGCATCCGACAATAGCAGAGGAGCTGTATTACTGGTCTCGGTGGGCACACTGGGCAGGCTACGATTCCACGCACGGAACGACCTACGCCAAGGACTGGCAATGGGTTTTCCAATGGCCGCAACGCTGACGATCACGCCCGGTGGCGTCCCGGACGGGCGGCGGCGAAACGTTCAGGCAAGCACGAAGCTGCTGCACGAGTGGGCTTTGATGCAGCCTTGGGATACTCCCCCGGTGTATGAGTTGAGATTAGGGCCGACGCCGTTGAGTGCGGGCGTTGACGTGCTGACCCCCGAGGTCGAAGCGATGCTCCGCGTCTTCAATCGCTACGCCGACCTGGTCGGGGTCACTTCCACGGAGATTTTAGTCGTTGAAGCGAAGATGCTTTTCGACCCTGGCGCGATTTCCCAGCTACAGCATTACGTCGACCTGGTGCACTACACGCCGATCCTGAGGCAGTATCCAGGACGAATGATTGTACCCGTCATCCTGGTTGCCTTCGATGATCCCATCCTGCATCAGAAGGCGAACGCGCAAGGCATCCGTGTGATTGTCTATTCGCCAGCCTGGGCTGCGGACTGGCTGAAGTTGCGCTATTCGGGGCGGAAGATGCTCCAGGTGCAGGGAGGATGATGCCTATGGAGGAAGCCTAATTGCTCGGAAATCCCCCTAATTAAAGAGGCGAGCTTCTCGGCGATGCTCGCCTCTTTTTTTCGCAATTGGGACCGGGTTCCAACCCAACCATCCCTGCTAAAACTAATCAGAATTATTTCGAAGGAATTCCAGCTCGGAAAT
>Ga0187819_10001891_pt1 | contig 10908 bp, 12 predicted proteins | sample NC_wetland_sal_i_15_FD_132411 | JGI IMG/M metagenome (GOLD analysis project Ga0187819, IMG submission 132411) | Wetland sediment microbial communities from Neuse River Estuary, North Carolina, USA - SO4_4 | ecosystem: Environmental > Aquatic > Freshwater > Wetlands > Sediment | place: USA... | reverse complement strand
GCTTTTACCGACCTCGCCTGTGCAAGCGTGTTTGGGCGGCGGGTGTGCTCTGCGCGGTCCTTCCCGATCTTGACGTGATCGGGTTACGGTTTGGTATCCGGAATGTCGATTTGTGGGGGCATCGCGGATTTACGCATTCGTTGGTTTTCGCTGCTCTTCTGGCGAGTGTGGTTGCGAGTATCACGTCCCGACGCGGGGCCTCTGGGATCGGGCGATTTCCCCTGTTCTTGTATTTCTTTCTGGCGGCGGCCAGCCACAGCGTACTCGATGCTATGACAAACGGCGGGCTCGGGGTCGCGTTCTTCTCACCATTCGACGATCGCCGTTTTTTCTTGCCGTGGAGACCGATTCGCGTCTCACCAATGTCGTTCGGACGCTTCTTCAGTCTACAAGGATATCTCATCCTCAAAAATGAACTTCTCTGGATTTGGTTTCCAGCAGGAGTCTTTGCGATGTTGGTGTGGTTGATCCGTCGTAGAGCAAGCGGCTGTGATGGTCGTGAACTGACTAACCATCAATTGTTGCAATCGCAGGCCATTTCACAAGTGAGGACGAGGAAAACGATTTTGACTCGCGGTTGATGAGTGCGATTTGACGCCAAATGTGAATTGCCGATGAGGTTTGGCGACTCGGGATACCTTGTTGAACCAATCGCAGATCGCGCAGCGCACGGCCCCCAAGAGGTGCGATCCCGCGCAGGCTTCTGACCGATCAAACACGAGGGCAGGTTGGCGGTGTAGGCCAGCAGCTGCGAGCGTGAGAATTTCTTCCCGAGCAGATTTGTTGCCCGCTCCCATGGCTACGAGGTGAAACGTAGCCTTGCCCAGGTCGAGGCCGATAGATGCGATGTGCATGGTGATGATCCTCCGCATGTAAAACTGACGACCGTTAGGCTTACTCGGCGGCGGACCATCTCATTAATCGCCTCTTTTCACGAACTGGTATCCGCGCTTCACCGGGGTGGAGTAGAGCAGTGTTTCTTAATACGCGGGTCTGTAGGAACTGGGGAAACGGGCGGCACTCAGAGTCCGCCGCAATGGTCTACTACTCAGCTATCCGGCCCCAATTCCATCCTTTGTACGGGCGGCTGCAACTCCTAACAGGTGTTACGTCGGCACGACCAGCTTAGGCTAAGGTCCGAACCTTAACTCGTAGGTGATTAACATTCGAGACTCGCGTTTGGGCGAGAAAGGATTTGGATGAGGAAGCAAGTCGTGCGCAGAATATTTGCCGCGTTTCTATGTGTGTCTGGATTTGCACAAATCGTGAATATCGTTGGAGAAACCCGGTTGGTGCATCTGCAGCTCCCCTATAAGGCCGTCGGATTGAACTCCACCTCAACCGGAGACCTGGCGCGAGAATGGAAGAATGCCGCCGAATCTGAGGCGGTCGAAGGGCGGGTGAACAGTTGTGCGAGTGCGAGATCGATGCCGTTAGAAGTGGTTGCACGGGAGCGAGACAGGCGGCCTTTTCATGATGTGCCGGTGTGGCGATTGCGGAACAGTCGAGCTTTCTTTTTTGTCTCAGGTATGACGATCGATGCGGACGGAGCGTCGAATGCTTACAGCCCCGACGACACTGGGCTTGATGAGTTGGCGAATGCTGGCACGCCAGCCCATTGGGACGGCATCGCTACTGATCCAGATGGCAATCCGTTGATTCAGCAAGAGGGCGATCCTTCCCCTGGTTACTACGTATCATGCACCTCGCTTTCAGACAAAACCAAGAAGTTCAACGACCAAACTGGATATGTGGATGCATCGAAGATCCCTTATGTAGTGTTGCCAAAAGAAGTAGCGGACCGCGGAGGAGCGCGGTTGGGGGATTTTGCTTTCGTCATGAACCTCCGGAACGGCCGATCTTCCTTTGCTATCTATGCGGATATTGGGACCTTAGGTGAAGGCTCGGTCGCGCTGGCGAATGCGCTGGGCGTCAGGTCCGATGCGCGCACCGGGGGGCAGTCTGACGGAATTCTATATGTATTGTTTACCGGCTCCGGCAATCTGCGGCCGCGAACGATCGATGAGATCATAGGCGAAGGCGAAAGGCTACTGGCGTACCATGCGGACAGAATACGGGATTTATCTTCCTGCATAGAAGGTGACGATCATGCTGTCGCCAGCGGAAGGTTTTGAGGAAAACTCCGAATCCACCAAATTGGATCGGTGCCGAAATGAGGCTAAAGCTGTCTCTGACGGAGCTATCACTGCGACAAGGGAAGGGCGATATCTCCTGGTAGCGCTCATTAATTCTTGGAAATCATGAAGTTCGTGAGATCCCAGGGATTCTGAAACGTTTCGATCTCGATTTGCTTTTTCTTCTTGTCTACCGTCAGTCTGCAAGCTGGCAGCACCGTGCCGGAGCCTTTACCATCCGGCGTGAGGACCAACTCGATGGCGCCGACATTATAGTCGCTTGATCGGGTACTGTTGTACAGTTCGCCGAAGGCAAGATTGCGATCGGTGACGAGACGTAATCGACGCCCCTTCTCCGAGGGCAATTCGATGATGTACTTGATGTCGTTGCCCACCCCCCCACTGCTGAATCTGACGCGGCCTTTGGACTTCATGTCCTCGAGGACATTCACAAGGCCGTCTTGGCCAGAACGCTTGAAAGCGTCAATTAGCGCCTTCCGATCGCCGGAGGTGGAAAACTTTTCGATATAGATATTGATATCGACCATCTTACCCATTTGGGTGCTCGTCCCCTTGGCGGTCGCTTGGATCGTCATGCGTCCTTGAGCCAAAACGGTTGTGCCGATGCCCCCCAACAAAATGAACAAGAAAGCCTTTAGAGCGCTACGAAGAGGCCTGTTTAGGTGTTTCATATACCGTTCTCCGCCTCGGTCATCGTCCCCAACTTGCTTGGCGACCGTACTCACCACAACGCATGTTTGGTCAGTGAGCTTCAATGCCCTCACTTCTTCGAGCCTAAGCGCCTGATCACACCGCTGGAAACTATGAGTTATGACAGGATCTCTATCTTTGTGGGGTGGTGGTGCGGCTCCTACCCAAACACCTAGCGCCGCGCTGCAAAGATTCTTCAACGACTCCCAAGTCTCCCGGTCGGGACACTAAACAAGAATTGCCGGTGGCAAGACTGGTAAAGGTTACAGGGTTCAAACGAAAGTCGTTGCGCGAGTATGCAAACGTGGCGATTCGCAAATCCACGATACCGAAGATCATTTTTCTGGTGATCGCGCTTAGCGCACCGCAAATTCTCCAAGCACAGGGTGATGACTGTGGTGACGAATGCAAGCTGAACACCAACATTGCAATGATCGTCAATGAACCTGTCAGCTCTTCCGCTCAGGTCGTCGGCACAGGCTGGGGCATAGTGGGCGGAGCGGGCTACAACTTCAACAAACGCCATGCAATTATCGGCGAGTTCATGTGGAGTCGGGTCTATCCGGTCGGCGGAGCCCTTCAACCGCTCAAAACAGCCCTGCAATCGAACAATCTTGCTGGAAATACTGACTTTTATGCTCTTACTACTAATTACCGATTCGAATTGCGCCGACAATCAATCGGCACCTATCTCATCGGCGGTGGCGGTTGGTATTTTCGGAATACATGGCTTTCACAGCCGGTTCCGTCTGGCGCCGGAAACATCTGCGCGCCGGTTTGGCGCTGGTTTGGATACACATGTGCTAACGGGACTGTGGATCCCAACCAACCGCCGGTGAGGTCCAGTTCAAACGCTCTGGGCGCGAACGGAGGCATCGGGCTCACGACAAGAGTCGGAGAGGCCCCTTACCGATTTTACGCGGAGGCGCGCTATCATTACGCTCCCACCAAAAACATGAGCGCCCACTTCATAACGATCACCATCGGAATCCGATACTAAACTGGCGATTCAGCGATTCAGCTTCATGGGCGGTCGTCAGGCGTCCTGAGCGGTTTGCCCGGGAAGCGAGCGTCCCCCTGGAAACTCGGCTGCCCTCCGGACAATTTCGCGTTGCGACACCAATCCTAATCGCTACCGACCTTCAGGTGTGTTCTATTCCTTAAATTCCAGGGCTTCGCCTGTCACTCTTAGCAGTATTTTCCGGCCTTTCATAGCCATAGGCTGATCTCCAAGGTGGGTCATACAAGAACGCGAAAATATTGTCGGATATTACCAGAGTTTCGATGGAGGGAATGTGCTCAAGGGCGTGGGGATAATTCTGATCTGCATCTGCGCGCTTGCGAGTTTTGGACAGACATCATCCGCTAAGTGGCAACCGGGTACTATCACAGCCGTCGACGTTCATCAGAATGCTCCCGGCGAGGCCGGTGATGATGCTACTCGTTACGACGTTTCGGTGAAGATCAGAAATGTCGTCTATGTGGTGTTGTACTCACCGCGCAATGGCGACAACAGCGTCGAATATTACCGTGGTTTAGAGATGTTGTTCCTGGTCGGCAGTAACACGCTCTCGTGCAACAGCAAGGCCTCCGGAACAATCAAGATGCCAATCTCACGACGGGAGACCCTCCCAGCTGAGAGCGGAATCGATTGGTCAAAGGCACGTAGTCAGTACTTCAGCATGAAACAGCAACATCTTTCCGAAGCTTTGGGCCTTACCGACGAACAACAAGCCAAGCTCAAACCGTTTATTGAACAGGAAGCCGGGGAGGCTGGCATGATTCTCTGGACACCTGTTGTCCCGGCCAAGGACCGGCTTAAACAATTCGAGAAAATCGTGAGGGCGTCGGATGCAAAGATCAAACCATTCCTGTCGCCCGACCAGCTAAACAAGCTCGCGGAAATCCGCAAACAGCAAAAAGTGGAACTGAAAGAACTCATCGCAGAGTAAAAAGCGGGGCAGACGGTGAGGCAGCAAAAGACCACAAAATGTCGATCTTGGAGATAACAAGCTTAGTTTCGAAACTGTTCGGTCCTCCGGAAGAGGTTGATCTCTGTGCTCGACTTCCGGGACATGCGCATCGTTGGAGGATCTTTGGGAACCATCGCTTCGAAGTGTACCTGCATCACTCCTGTAGCGAAGACCTGGGGGTCGATCTCCTCCCCTATCCTGAAAAACTCATCTCGATTGCTTTTGTGAATTCATACAGGGACAGCTCAGAGGCTGCACCCAACGCTTGTGCGAATCGAGCAACCTGGATGCTTCTGATCGCAAAGTCGTTACGCGGTCACCAAGAGTTACACAAAGTTGAATGTCCTTCCTTGAACCTGCCTTCCACATTTGCAAAGCATTGAGGCTGCGGTGCATCGGTGCATCTCAGAGACCGCCCTGCTAGTTGTGACAGTTGGACATTCCTAATCCCTTCACTACGGTGACGTAACGGCGAAACAGTTTGCTTACCCACAGGTGTTTGGAGGTACGCATGCGCATCGAACATGATCTGCTTGGGGATAAGGCCATTCCCGACGACGTTTATTATGGTGTGCAAACGGCAAGAGCATTGGAAAACTTCCACATCTCAGGAGTTCCGATCTCACAATATCCAGATCTGATCAGAGCTTTAGCCATGGTGAAGTTGGCTGCAGCGCGTGCCAACTACGACTGCCAGCAGTTTGGAGAAGAAATCCTTCACGGCATTGAAGGCGCTTGCCGAGAGCTCATCGACGGGCGACTGCATGAACAATTTCAGGTGGACTTGATCCAGGGCGGAGCCGGTACCTCGACCAATATGGCGGCGAACGAAGTGATCGCCAATCGCGCGCTGGAGTTCATGGGCTTTGCCAAAGGACAGTACCAACGATGCGATCCGCATAACCACATTAACTGTTCGCAATCCACCAATGACGCCTATCCGACCGCCTTGCACATCGCCATCGTCCTGCTCAACAAGAAGCTGATGGCTCAGCTCCGGCAATTGGTGGAGGCATTCCGACGCAAGGGTGACGAGTTTCGCGAAGTCATCAAGATGGGTCGCACCCAGTTACAGGATGCGGTTCCTATGACGCTGGGACAAGAGTTCATGGCTTTTGGCGAGAGCCTGGACAGCGAAGTCGTGGCGCTAGAGCGAGTAGAGGCGATGCTCTACGAAGTCAACATGGGTGGCACAGCTATTGGAACTGGGCTGAATGCACCAGTTGGTTACGCCAACCGTTGCGTAGAACATTTGACGAAGATAGCTGGCAAACCAATCAGGCTAGCGGTGAATCTGGTCGAGGCTACGCAGGACACGCAACCCTTTGTTCTTTTTTCCTCCGTTTTGAAAAGCCTGGCAATCAAGCTATCGAAGATCTGTAATGACTTGCGGCTCCTCTCGTCCGGGCCACGCGCAGGTCTTAACGAAATCAATTTGCCGGCCATGCAGCCCGGGTCAAGCATCATGCCGGGCAAAGTGAATCCCGTGATCCCCGAAGTGGTGAATCAAGTCTGCTTTAAGGTCATCGCAAATGATCTTGCCGTGACCATGGCCGCTGAAGCCGGCCAACTACAGCTCAACGTCATGGAGCCGATTATCGCCTATTGCATTCTCGAGTCGCAGACGATGTTCATGAACGCTGCCGATACGCTGCGGGAACACTGCGTGAATGGTATTACGGCGAATAACAATGTCTGTCGCAGATACGTAGAGCACAGCATTGGGGTGGTCACGGCTCTGAATCCCTTGCTGGGTTACGACGTCGCCACCGAGCTCGCAGCCGAAGCCCTGAAGACTGGCAAAGGCATCGTCCAACTCGTGCGAGAGAAGAAGTTGCTCTCTGAGGAACAAATCGGCAGCGTGCTGGATCCGAGAGTGATGACCGGTGCCGGCGGGCGATAGAGCGGAGCGTCTATGTTTTGGGTCGATCTCCTGGTTGTACTGGTCTGCATTTTTGTTGGCGCCCGCCTGGGGGGAATCGCTCTGGGCACGGTGGCTGGGATCGGCCTGGCGGTTTTAGTGTTTCTCTTCGGCCTTCCACCGGGATCGCCCCCACGCACGGTACTGGGGATGATCCTAGCGGTAATCACTACCGCCGCCACCATGCAAGCAGCGGGTGGTCTGGAGTACCTCATTGTGATTGCTGACCGGATGCTGCGTATATGGCCCGCCGGCATCACTCTTGTGGCTCCCGTCATCGCGTACATCTTCACCTTGGCCGCGGGCACAGGACATATCATTTACGCATTGTTACCGGTTATTGCGGAAGTATCGCGGAAGGCCGGAGTTCGCCCGGAGCGACCGCTATCCATCGCAACCATCGCTTCCCAGCAAGCGATTACAGCATCTCCCATTTCAGCGGCGACGGTGGCGTTACTCGGACTGGTAGCTCCAGCGGGTGTACACCTGCAAAGCATTCTGCTGATTTGTATCCCTTCAACATTCCTGGGAAGTGTGCTAGGTGCGCTTGCAGTCATGTGGAAAGGTCCCGAATTGAAGGACGATCCGATATATAAAGATCGCCTCGCAAAAGGGCTGATTGACGATCCGGCATCAGTCTCAATTCTGGAAGGCAAGAGCCTGATGTGCGCACGGGGTTCTGTCATCACATTCCTGGTAGCGGCGGCACTAGTAGTCGGGCTCGGGCTATTCCCCGCGATGCGCCCAAACTACTCAGTGTCGGTGGCAGGACAGGAAAGTGTCGAACAGGTCGAGATGGCCCCCGCGATCATGATCGTCATGCTTGCGGCAGCCGGGATCAACATGCTGCTGTTCGGTGCGTCTCCTGTCAAAGCCGTCAAAGGCAGCATCATGAACGCCGGCATGGTAGCTCTGATCTCGATCGCGGGCCTGGGATGGCTGGGATCGTCCTTCTTTGAGGGGAACCGATCGTTGATTACTCACAGTATTTCCGGGATTGTTCAGTTGCATCCCTGGGTCTTTGCCGTGGGACTCTTCGCGCTTTCCGTTTTGTTGGCCAGCCAGGCGGCGACAGTGGTCACGCTTATGCCGGTGGGCGTTGCGCTGGGCTTGGGGTCGCCCGTTCTGATTGCAGTTTTTCCAGCCGTGAACGGCTATTTTTTTCTTCCCACCTACGCCACGCAGCTTGCCGCCATCTCGTTTGACCAAACCGGCACCACGCGTATCGGCAAGTACATCCTCAACCACAGCTTCATGATTCCGGGAATGGTAGCTACGGTGTCATCCGTCGCGATCGGGTTTTTGATCGCGAAGATTGTCTTTTGAGCAGGAGGGCACATGTCGACTTCAGGATCGTCGCCGCGGGCATCTCGGGGAGTTATGGCAAGAAGCGAGCGGATCGATGCTGGTCCCGGGCAACCGAAGTCTCTTGCGAGCCTTCGTATATACAAGATCTCAATGACATGGGCTTTTCGAAAGCGTCTGCATACCTTTCTGCGGTCGACCCTATGGGTGGTTCCAGCCTTTTCTACTCTGGCCGCGTTTCTCTCTGTGCCGCTACTAAGACTCCTCGACCGAAGGTTGGGCTTTCAGTTCTTTCGATACTCCCCGGACGGTGCCCGTGCCCTGGCCACCATTGTTTCGACGGCGATGCTCTCTTTCGTCGTTCTGTTCTTTTCCGTGCTGCTGCTGACGGTCCAGATTGCCAGTAGCACGCTTTCCCCTCGAGTCATATCCCGACCTTTTCGTTCTCGCTCTCTCAAAGCATCCCTGGGTTTGTTCGTGTTCACCCTGATTTACAGCATGGCAGTCGTCGCCCGCGGCACGGAAGGGAATGTCGGACAACTGGCAACAGCCATGGTGATCGTACTGACCATCATCAGTATTTGTGTCTTCCTTTATGTGGTTGAGCATGTGAGCAAGAAACTCCGTCCAGTGTCGGTGATGTCTGATATCGCTTCGGAAGGGGCTCGGGTGATCAAGACGGTGTATCCAATAGTGCTCGGGCAGAATTGGGCCCCCGAAAGTCACCCCGATGAGTCTTTCCTGGGTGAGCCCTCGCGAGTAATACCCCACGTGGGAAAGCCTGGGGTCGTTCAGGCTCTTGATGTCGAAACTCTATTCGATCTCGCGATTCAGGCTGAGTGCACGATTGAAGTTGTGCCGCAAGTTGGCGATTCTGTGACCCGCGGTGATCCGGTTTTTCGAGTCTATGGCGGCACAGCCATTGACTCATGGGAACTCTTACAGCACATCGCGCTGGAGCGCGAGCGCACGCTCGAACAGGATCCTGCCTTTGCCTTTCGAATCATCGTCGACATAGCTTCGAAAGCCCTGTCGCCAGCCATCAATGACCCTACGACGGCCGTGCTGGCGATCGATCAGATCCACAACTTGCTCCGGGAGGTCGGCGTTAGGCGACTGGACACCGGATTGGTTCACGACTTAACCGGCCGACTTCGATTGGTTTATCGGACTCCGGACTGGGACGACTTCGTGGGGCTTGCGGTCACGGAAATACGTCAGTTCGGAGCGAACAGCACTCAGGTCGTACGTCGCATGCGCGCTATGTTAGAGAATCTGATTCCATTGCTGCCGCCACATCGGTCTTCTGTGCTGCGTCAGGAACTCGACCTGCTTAAGTCTACGGTTGATCGAGGTTTTGCAGTACCTGCGGATAGAGAGCGGGCGGACCTCCCAGACTTTCAAGGCTTGGGGGGACACAGGAAAATGCACAGCGCGTAAACGCCCATGCAACAAGAAGGAGGATGTGTGCCAATAATCATTTCTGAGACACTGCCCATGTTGGACACAAATCGGTTGCTGGCTGCGCTTCAGCTAGTCGCTACTCCTGCACGTGGTCGCGGCTCACTGTATGGGGGGTCAATATGAGTGCGCGTTCCAGCCTAGATTGCGACACTTTCCAGACTCTCTTGGCGAGCGCGTTCGCCGTCCAGGAGAGTGGAATGAACAGGCAATCTCTTTCTGGCCTAATAGAGGTCCACAAGGCGATTGCGAAAGATGAACTGCCGTTCGAGAAGATTCTCGACCTGATCGCCGACCGCGCGCGAATCGTGGCCGACGCCACCGGGATCGCGATTGGCCTGCTATCGGGAAATCAATTGGTTTACCCGGCTGGCAGTGGAAGCGGCGCAAAGTATGTCGGCCACCATGTGACAGCGGTACTGAGCGCATCAGCTCGCACCGGCCCACGAAAAGAGATTTTGCGTGTCGATAACGCTGAGAATGACGCTAGGATTGAGGCTGCAATTTGCCGCGAGTGTGACGCCAAGGCCCTTCTGATTATTCCGATTTACAACGATCGCTTCATAGCAGGAGTGCTGGAAGTCTTATTTACAAATCCACACAGTTTCGATGATGGAGAGATACGCACCTATCGAATGATGGCCAAGCTAGTCGAGGAGGCGATGGCCCATCACCTTCAGGATAGCCAGAAGGGCAAGCGGGCAACTCACTCTGCCGCGGCTCAGCCTTTTGTTGAACAAACCGCATCTCGAATACAAGGGTCCCGGACTGACGGCGATCCAACTCCCAATCCCTCAGTCGCACGCGTCTGCAGTGCCACTGCAACGGTACCCGGTGCGATATCCACACAATGCTCACCCTCTACGCAAGCGGCATCAAGCAAGTGTCTGCCGAAACGCGCCTCTTTCCGCAATCCTCCTTGGATCTTCGATGCCATTGTCCTAGTGATTATGCTCGGGCTGGCAGCGTGGATTTCACTCCATCAGCACATAGCATCGACGATGGAACGTGTGTCGCTAACGAGAACAGACGCTTCGGGAGAGTACGTACACAAGGGGTCCATCAACAACTTGAGCAATACGCCCAGTAGAACACATCACAACAACGCAGCCAGACCGCGGTTCATGCGGGTTCAGGTTGGGCCGAATGAAGTAGACTATGTTGCGGAAGATGTAACGATACGGCAATTCACGACACCCGTTCCGTTTTCGCACCCACCTTCGGTAGACGAGCGGTTCGATATTGGCGACGATGTAACGGTGCACACTTACAAATACAAGGCAGAGGTCTTACCAGAAAGCAACCGTGTCAAGAGCGACGCAACCCATAGTGCCCCCAGGCACTGAATCGCCACAGCACTCGCAAGCTCACCACCCGTGCAGACGGTAAGTCCTCTACTAGG
>Ga0187819_10001890_pt1 | contig 10908 bp, 10 predicted proteins | sample NC_wetland_sal_i_15_FD_132411 | JGI IMG/M metagenome (GOLD analysis project Ga0187819, IMG submission 132411) | Wetland sediment microbial communities from Neuse River Estuary, North Carolina, USA - SO4_4 | ecosystem: Environmental > Aquatic > Freshwater > Wetlands > Sediment | place: USA... | reverse complement strand
GGCAGCTTTGAAATCTTCCACGCTCTTTACGGTAGACACTCTGGGTATTCCGGCAGCCCGGGCGATGCCTTCCAGGTCCGTACCAGTGCTGGTCGCCGTTGGAAACCCGCCCACCGAAAGCAGGCTTTCATTGTCAAAAACGACGTGGACCAATTTCCGGGGGCGATAGCGCGCCATTGTGCTTAGGCTGCCAAGATTCATTAAGAGCGAGCCATCGCCATCAAAGACGATCACTCTTTGTTCCGGCAGACACAAAGCCAAACCCAACCCCGTTGAAGAGGCCAGCCCCATGGCATGCTGCAGATAAAAGAAATTAGGGCGGTGGCCTAAGGACTGCAGCTCAGCGGCGACTGCCCCCATAATCGTGACGACTAAGCAGTTCTCGAGGTCTGCGTAAATAGTTCGAAGACAATCAAGGCGCAGCATCACTCCTCCCACATCAGGTCGCGCGTCAACAGAAGCGCGACCGGCTGCAAACTACTTTCTGCGAGAGTCTGCGCCTGACGGATGCGCTTCTTGACCGTCTCCACCGCGTCAAGAAAAGAGTAAGGGATGCCCAACGCGCGCAACAGCGGTTCAGTGACGTTGCCACCTTGGGTTTGCCACGGATCACGCTCCCCGAAGGACCCGCGGTAGCTGATCAGCATCAAGAGGGGAATCTTGTACAAATGCGCGAAGGAAACAATGCCGTTAATCGATGCAAGAAACCCGTGGTTCTGCATCAGCATGGCCGACTTGACCCCCGCCAAGTGCGCTCCGGCCGAGATCCCAACTCCTTCCTCCTCCTTTGCTAATCGCACAAGCACCATCTCGGGATCGCCCTCCGCCGAGCGAATGAGATGCACCAGCCAGGTTTCCGGCAGCGCCGACAGCAGTCGAATGTCGCATTCTTTCAAGGCTTCGTATATCAGCTTCGAGTTGCGCAAAGATACTGGCATTGGTTTGATTCACGATTGCTGCGGAGCGCGCGGATGCGATCCGCGTGCCTCTTTGGTGCCGCCGCGAGCGGAGCGAACATATTCTATCCTCAAATGCGTAGAGTGCGCTCTTGACGCGTCCTGCAGCGGGGTATAGGTTGACCGTGCTCGTCGCCCAAGACTTCTACGAAAGATTTTTCAGCTGCCTCGGGAGCAAAAGCTTGCAGGCCAATTCCCAAGACGTTCTCAATCCTGAAATCGCATCCGCATCGAATATAAACTTCCCCATTGAGACAGTTCGCGCTGCATTTCCCGCGCTGACCCGGACTCCGGAATTCATCTTCTTCGACAACGCGGCTGGGGCACAGGTTCCGCAGATCGTGCTGGACGCGGTGAATCACCACCTCCTGGATTGCAATGTGCAGCGCGGCGGACGCTACGCGAAAAGCCGCGAAGTGGATGCGACAGTTTTGCGCGCTCGCCAGAGTGTCGCCGACTTGGTAAACGCGCGCGATCCAAATGAAATCGCGTTTGGCATGAATGCCACCTCGTTCATTCGGTTGGTGAGTTTGGCGATCGGACAAACGCTCGGTAAGCGCAACGAGATTGTCGTAACCGATATGGACCACGAAGCCAACGTCGCCACCTGGCTGGCGTTAGAGCAGTATGGAGCGAGAATCCTTTGGTGGAAGATAAGAGAAGATGGAAATCTGCACGTTGATGACCTCGTCCCACTGCTGACCTCGAAGACGCGCCTTGTGGCCTGCACTCTCGCGTCGAATGCCATCGGCTCGATCGTTGACGTCGCTGCGGCCGCACGAGTGGCACACGCGGTTGGGGCCGAAATCTTCCTCGATTCCGTCCACTATGGCCCTCACGGGCTCATCGACGTGCAAGCCTTCGATTGCGACTACCTGGTTTGTTCCGGCTACAAAATCTTCTCTCCACACATGGGATTTCTTTGGGGACGCCGCGAACTGCTGGAGAAGCTGCCCACCTTTCGCGAGGACTTCATTCCCGACGAGCCTCCTGGAAAAATCGAAGCCGGCACTTTTGTCTACGAAAATGTGGCAGGAATGGATGCTGCGGTGCGCTACCTGGAAACGCTCGGCAGGAGCCCGGCCGGGGGCGAGCCAACACAGAAATCGGATTCGAGGCGGGCCGCCCTGCAACGTGCATTCGCGAGGATTCGCGCTTACGAAGAAGCGCTTTCGACAGAAATGCTTCGCGTACTGAAGGACCGTGGCGCAGTTATCTACGGCGTAGCGGACACAAGCCGGATCCACGAACGAGTGCCAACCCTGTGCTTCAACGTGCCGACCGTCTCTCCCGCAAGAGTCACGGAAGAGTTAGCAGCACGAAATATAGGAGTGCGCGATGGACACATGTATGCGCCGCGGCTCATGAGGCGATTGGGGCTAGCCCAGGAGAGTGGCGCAGTTAGAGCCTCGTTGGTGCACTACAATACGGTCGACGAAGTGCGCCGGTTTGGAAGCGCGATATCTGAGATGACAGGGGATTGATTCGGCCACGCTCCGCGAACAACCATGCTGACCGACAACGATGTTCGCAAGGTGCGTTCCCGCTTCAAGATTTTCCAACGCAAAATCTATCTCAATACTTGCTCCCAGGGGGCGCTGTCCGATGCCGTGCAGGCCGGCCTCGAAGATTACATCTCGACTTGGCACGAGCAAGGGTCGCCGTGGGAGACCTGGGTGGACCGGTACGAGGCAGCGCGAAGGGCCTTCGCACATTTCATTCATGCGAGTCCGGACGAGATTGCCATCGTCACCAGCTCCTCGGCGGGCATCAATGGCATCGCGAGTGCACTGAATTTCCGGGAACGAAGGAAAGTTGTGATGGGCGAGTTCGAGTTTCCCACGATGGGCCATATCTGGCTCGCGCAACGGCCTCGAGGCGCCGACGTGCAATTTGTCAAAGCCGAGGGCAACCGCATACCCGCCCTGCATTACGAGCAGTTGATAGACAGCGATACGCTGATCGTGCCGCTCACGCACGTCTGTTTCAAGAACGGGTTTCGTTCGGAGGTCAACGCGATCACACAAATCGCCCACCATTCCGGTGCTCTGGTGATGCTGGATGATTACCAGGATTGCGGAACCCGCCCGGTTGACGTAAAAGCCATGGACGTGGATTTTTATGTAACCGGAACTCTCAAGTATCTGCTCGGCCCGCCCGGCCTCGCTTTTGTGTACGTGCGCAAAGAACTCATTCCGGCGCTGGTTCCCACAGTCACTGGATGGTTTGGGCAAGCAAATCCGTTCGCCTATGATCCCCGGCATTTCGAACTGTCACCCACCGCGCGAAGATTCGAGTCAGGCTCTCCTTCTGTGCCCAATGTTTATGCGGCCGTCCCAGGATTCGAACTGCTGCAGGAAATCGGGATGCAGAACGTGGAAGGCCACATCAGGAAACTCGCTCAATCGTTGTTGAGCTGCGCGCGCGATTTGGGCATTCGCGCCAAAACCCCCGCCGAGAGCGAAGGGCCGCTGGTGGTGTTGCAGTGCAAAGATTCAAACCTGCTGGTGCGGAAGCTTGCGGAACGCAACATCGTCGCATCAAACCGTCACGACGGCGTGCGCATATCGTTCCATGTGTACAACACGACGGACGACGTAAAGGCAGTCGCGGAAGTCCTCAAAGAGAATGTCGATCTGATGGTGCTGAACCCTGCCGGTGTTGGCAGCTATGACTGATCCGCAACGTGCAGCGGTTGAAGCCACACCTGCCGCGGAGAAGCCTCCGCCGCCAGAAGCGGAAGGTCTTCACCGCCGCTTGGGACAAAGACAACTGACCATGATGGCCATTGGCGGTGCCATCGGTGTCGGACTGTTTTTGGGAAGCAGCGTAACCATTCGCCTGGCAGGACCTGCCGTCATTGTTTCTTATCTGCTGGGAGCAGGCATCGCACTGATCATGTCTTATGCGATCACGGAGATGGCAGTCGTTCAGCCAGTCGCCGGCGCCTTCGGAGTTTACGCCGAGAGGTATCTCAATCCTTGGGCAGGTTTTTCCGTTCGAGCCACTTACGGAGTCGCACAGATCATTGCCATCGGCGCCGAAGTGACGGCCGCTGGCATCTACATTTCCTTTTGGTTTCCGCATGTTCCGCAATGGATTTGGGTAGTGTTGCTCTCGGCCGCCCTCGTGGCTCTCAACGCCATGCAGGTGAACCGCCTCGGTGAGTTTGAGTACTGGTTTGCAATGATCAAAGTAGCCGCCATCGTTGCATTCATCCTTGTGGGGCTATCGTTGATTCTCGGCATTGCTTCCGGGAGAGCGATTGGATTGGCGAATTTGACCCGGCATGGAGGATTTCTCCCTGCAGGATGGAAAGGCGTCTGGCTTTCGCTCACCATCACCGTCACCAGTTACATGGGAGTGGAAATTATCGCCGTCACGGCGGGAGAGGCCGAGCACCCGGAGGTTACGATTCCGCATGCCATGCGAAATATTGTGTGGCGCCTCATTTTGTTCTATGTGCTGGCGATTGCGGTGATGGTGACGATGGTTCCCTGGAACCAGGCCAGCAACGCGTCCACGCTTTCCGGCAGTCCGTTTGTGACTGCATTCGCGGCTGCGCATATACCGTTTGCGGCCGCGATCATGAACTTCGTCGTTCTTACGGCCGCGCTTTCGAGCGTGAATACGAACCTTTATCTTTCCACCCGAATGCTTTTCTCCCTGGGCCGTGGCGGCTACGCTCCCGGTTGGATGGGCAGAGTAAGCCGCAATGGTGTGCCGCATCGCGCGCTGCTGGCTTCAACAGCGGGGATCATCGCGGCCATTCTGCTGGCCATCTTTGCTCCAAAGAATGCTTTCCTCATGCTTTATGGAACCGCCGTCGCCGGGATGCTTTTCGTGTGGCTGGTAATTCTCAACACCCACCTTCATTTTCGCAGAGCCATTACGAGCGAGCGCCTGTTGAGTTTGCCCATGCGTCTGCCGGCGCACCCATTTTTTACAGTCGTCGGAATTTTGTTGCTTCTTGCGATCTCGGCTACAACGTTTTTTGTAGATGGATTGCAATGGTCGGTTCCGGCATTTTCTGTTTTCTTGGCCTTGATCTCGTTCTTATACGTGCGAGGCCGGAAGCAGACGCGGTAGCACGGAGAAAGCATGAACCACCAAGGACACGAAGTATCACGAAGGTTTTTCGTCCTAAGGGTTTCCTTCGTGTACCCTCGTGTCCTTGGTGGTTAAGGCGTTTCGCAAAAAGCCAAGGAGCGCATGAGATGGTCGAAGCCAGCGAGGAGGTCTACTCTTCGCTCCACCACCGATTTAGGGGTGATTTACTGCGCCCTGGCGAAGGCGGCTATGAAGACGCGCGGTCCATTTGGAATGGCATGGTCTCGCGGACTCCAGCTCTTATCGCTCGCTGCGCTGATGTAAGCGATGTGCAACGCGCAATCCGGGCTGCCTCTGACGCCGGAATTGTTACCGCCGTCCGTTGTGGAGGGCACAGCCTCGCGGGTTTCAGCACGTGCGAAGGCGGGCTGGTGATTGACCTTTCGAAGATGCGGGAGGTCAATCTCGATTCTGCCGCGCGCCGAGCCACGATCTCCGGCGGCTGTCTTTTGGGATCGATTGATACGGCAACGCAGAAAGCAGGGCTGGTCTTTCCGTCCGGTGTCGTCTCTCACACGGGGGCTTCGGGACTGATCTTGGGCGGAGGAACCGGATGGCTTACCCGGCGATTCGGATTGTCATGCGATAACGTCGAGGGATTTACTCTCGTAACCGCCGATAGTTCGGTCGTACGCGCGAACTCAAAGGAGAATCCAGATTTGTTTTGGGCCCTGCGTGGAGGCGGTGGCAACTTCGGAGTGGTGACTGAATTCGAATTAAAGCTCCATCCGCTTAGGTCCGTTGTGCGCGCTGAGGGACTGTCTCCAGAACCTGAGATTCGCTCGCTCCTTGAGTGCTGGAGAGACTTCATGGCCGAAGCGCCACTCGATCTGAAGTGGAACATCGACTTGCGGCTTGCCCCGCACAACAAAAGAGTTCCCGCGAACCTCCGTGGCCGGCCGGTTGCCAGCAGTTCGCTGGTCTGGACGGGCGATCCCGAAGCCGCCCGTCCCTATCTGGAACGCGCGCTCTCGTTGTGTAATTCAGATTCTGCGCGCAGCAGAAGTTTGCCATTCTTGAATTTGCAAACCATGGCGGATTCCGAATTCCCGCATGGCCGGCGCTACTACACAAAATCGGGCTATTTCACTTATCTCGATAACAGCACTGTCGATCGATTGCTGGAGGCAGTGGCCACCCTTCCCTCACCGGAAACCCAAATTGAACTTGCCTATCTCGGTGGTGCGGCAGCGCGGATCGGGGCGCAGGAGACCGCGTTCGGCGATCGCAGCGCTCCATTCATCATCAATTTGCTGGCAAGCTGGTCGGAGCCGTCCGCCGACGCGGGCAACGTTTCATGGATTCGCGCACTCTTCAACAAACTACGGCCGGCCATGACACCGGGGGTTTACATCAATTTCATGAGCGGCGATGAGCAGGATCGCGTGCCCGAGGCTTATCACGAGCGCTGGGACCGTATAGTCGCGGTGAAGTCACACTATGATCCAACCAACTTCTTTCGGCTGAACCAGAATATTCCACCACGAAAGTGCAGCAGTTGACGAACTGTCCAGCACAGGTACGGACACCTACGACTACGGCGCCTTCGCAACTTGACCAACTCGGCAGCTCAACGCCGATGCCGCTGGCTGCCAGTCACGAGTCTTGTTTTCGCCTCTGTCCTCCATCTTCGGCTAAAGTATTAGCCGATGAAATTCATTCTCTGCGCCACGTTCTTCCTCTTCACGATGAGTGCTGCCGCCCGAAACGAAGCTGAGTTCGACATCAAGACGGCTCAGCGCTTTGCGAATCTTGCTCTTGCCTGCGTGCACAAAGAGTACCCAAATCACATTAGCCACACGTTGAATAGCGATGCAGATGCTGCCCCGCCACGGAAATTGACGCCTGCGTTTTATGGCTGTTACGACTGGCATTCTTCCGTACACGGGCATTGGCTCCTCGTTCGCTTGGTCAGGACGTTTCCGGACGCCCCGTTTGTTCAGGCGGCTCGCGAAGCACTGCGTCACAGCCTCACCGAAGAAAACATCGCACAGGAGGCCGCGTATCTCCACGGAGAAGGACGCGCGAGTTTTGAGCGCCCGTATGGGCTGGCATGGCTCCTCCAACTGGTTGCGGAGTTACGCGAGTGGGATGATCCGCAAGCCAGAGAGATGGCGGCTAATCTGCATCCGCTTGAGAAAGTGGTACTGGAGCGGCTGAATACCTGGCTGCCGAAACTCTCCAACCCGGTTCGGATCGGTGAACACGATCAGACCGCTTTCGCGCTCGGTCTGATGCTCGATTATGCGCACGGCGATGGCGATCAGAAATTTGCCGAATTGGTTGTGTCCAAAGCCAAGCAGTTCTACCTCAGTGACACGAACTGCCCGTTGACGTATGAGCCGTCGGGCGAGGATTTCTTATCACCATGTCTCGGCGAAGCGGACCTAATGCGCCGTGTGTTGCCGAGCCGGCAGTTTGCACGCTGGCTCCGAACATTCATGCCTCAAATTTCCACGTCGGCCGACCTTAAATGGTTGCAGCCCGTCGTGTCGCCCGATCCAAGCGATCCGAAGCTGGCGCACTTAGATGGGCTCAATCTCAGCCGAGCATGGATGCTGGAGGGAATCGCTGCTGGTTTACCGAAGAACGACAAGCGGCTGCCGTCAATCATCACGACTGCCGAAGCGCACAGGCGGGCTGGTTTGGCTGCTGTGACTGGCGAGCATTACGAAGGCGGTCACTGGCTGGGAAGCTTCGCGGTTTACCTCGTCACGCGGCGAGGCATTCCACCGAAGTAAGCAGGATTATCCTGCGGGTTAGGTTTGCGATGTCATTGCTCGCGGACTGCGACAAGTTCATTAGAGGACTTACGTGGTTCCAACCGCTAACCGACGCAGCTGTCAGGGGGCGGGTGGTATGCGCTCCTTAGCGCCTTCTCATCTTGGTTCACATGCGGGCAAATGCCCGTCGAAGAACGGGCGAGCCTTGCCCGTAGGCGTTATATCGTGTTACGACTTATATCAGCTTCAGGCAGCAATTGCACTCCCGACAGTCCTGCTTGCTCCGCATTTCGACTCGGATGGAGGCCCTGTGCGCTATCGCACCGCTTTGATTCTATCTCTTCTGCTGATCGCTGCGATGGTCGTCGTGCCGGCGATCGCCAATTCCCTCGCTCATCGTTATCTCGAGCAGGGAGACGTCGCCCTCTCGGCCCCCACCAGAATCTTTTTCGGTATCGCTGCCTTCTGTCTTAGCTTCCGATTCCTTTTCGTGCCGCCGATCGTGGGCATGCTCATCTTCATCGCCGCCTTGACCAGCGGATCGCGGCGGGGCAAGTAGAGGCGGTACCGCCCAGTAAACTCAGACAGAACACCCGGACGGCCGGTTGCGATTTATCGCCAGTTGAGGTGATTGCGTACCAGTTTACGCTCGGCTATAGTAGCCGTCGCTCATGGCACTCACATTTACAGATATCACATTGCCGGCTGGGATTCGGCAGATTGCGGGTTTTGATGGCGATCGTTTTTTGAGTTGTGGGCGGAAATTGGTGAGCCGATGGTGGAAGGTGAACTGGGCTGTTTCCAGTCGAGCGAAGGATTCTCGCAGGCCGCTCCGAGTTGCGGAGCTTCTCCCCGCCTGATTTTGCTCCTATTCGGCGGCATCCCTAACAGCCCAGTGATTCTAGAGGGATGCTAATCGATGGGAGTGCGGGCCGAAAGTAACGTAGGTAATGACGTGGGCGAAGCCGAGGCTGACAGAGATTTCGTCAGACGTGTCACCAACTTGCCGAGGCGTACAAGATTGCGCCCGGAATCGGAACCGGGAGAAAGGGAGGAACGACATGGGTAGTCCTATAGACATTTCCGGCAACGGGAAACTTTCGATTGCATCGAACGCGAGCGCACCGCTGCTGGTGGTGTTTGGCGGCATCGTCGTCGGTGGGGTTGCGAGTGGCGTCTACATGTGGAACTACATGAACAGCGTCACCGACCGGTTTCACATCTTCGTTGCGGCCCACCACCACGTGGACGGCACGAAGGCCTATGAATCGCTGATGAGCACGCCGCAGATGCAGAGCGTCACGCCGTCGCAGCAGATCCTCTATTTGTTTTCGGGCGGCTACAGGCCGGGGAAGGGCTTGCTCACCAACAAAGGCCCCGACCTGTTCTCGGCGATCTTTCTGGTCGACATCTGGATGGGAGTGAGCCAGGAATCAGGCTCTACGGTCCCGGACTTCTACAAGGCGCTGGTGAATACGAACGCGGCGAAGATCACCTACGTCCACACTTCATTCGGGGCCAACAACGATGCGGCGCGAGACTACATCGCGAACAAGGTGGGGTCGCAACGATCGACCTTGGTTGAATGGCAGGCGAGCGACGGCAAGAAGGACGGTAAGAAGAACTTCATGAATACGCACATGCGGACGAATACCGTTGCCGTCGGCATGCTGCCATAAGGAGCGCTGGCCGAAACCGCGGATGTGAGCAATCGGAGAAGCTGCTCCGCGCTCGTGCGCGACGAACGCAGTTGAGTGCTGGATGCGGGGATGGGGATGCGGAATCGGAGCTGCGACCGAGTCCACTTCCGATCGAACTGGGGCAAGAATCAGTGGAATCGATCGGGCCCAGCGAGGTTCTCCCGATTGGGGAGATTTTACTATTTGATAACCCCCACCCCCCTCCCCCCGGTCTATTGGAATCATGGATTTAGCGGGAAATCTCGAAAAAATCTATGGGCTGCAACAAGTTACGGGCAAAATCTTGGGAACAAAGGAGTTAGGCCCCGTCTGGATGTCAAAGAACGAAGCACTATTTTTTAGAGTGAGCTGGGGTGGGAGCGAAGTCAAGGAAAGAGTGCAGCGGAACGAGATGAGTTTCCCGTTTCGGAAGTCTTGGCGGCTGGACAGAACTTCCGTCTCGGGCGGTTGACCGTGGTGCCGCAACGAGGCCAACCTTCGGTCGAGAAATTCTCCGGACATCGTCAGCAGGAATGCCCATCCGTCGAAAACCACGACGAATGGGGCAGCCGGGCCCTCAGCGGCTAAAGCCGAATTTCTAACCCGGCCTAATGCGGTGCGACTTTAAGTCGCACCCTTCCCGGTCGGTTTGTTTTCGGGTCGTCGTTATGCGGGGCGGTTGGTTTTCGGGCTGTGCTTATGCGGGACAGTGCGTCGGGTGCAACGAGCGAGCTCGCGTCAACCGGTGTCGACGGCGGGGCGTCAGGTTTATTTTTCCAGTGGTTGTTCCTGCGGGCGGAGAGTTTCTTCACTACGCGCGGTCACGGGCGTTGTTTGAGGTTCTGTGCGCAGGAAGGCGTTGAGCTTGTCGCGACCGCCCCAGGTTTGAAAATGGGTTCGCGAGATGGCGACGATTTCTTTCAGGCGGCGCGGCTTTGCGTTGCCGGAGCCGGGATAGATCAAGTAGGCAACGCCATCGTCGATGCCGCCGTTGCGCGGGCTCGAATGGATGCCTAAGGCTTTGGCCAGGGCGATCGAGCCTTCTCCCATCTTCAGGTCGGATGAGCTTTCGTCGGCGACGATGGCTCCGGCCATTTTGCCGTTGCGAAGATTGATGACCGTGGCAAAGTCTCCAAGTTTGGCGTGGCGCAAACCGATGGGCGGAAGGACGACGTAGGGAATTTTCGCGGCATCGACGAAACGCCGCGGGTCGCGCTCGCTGTGCCGGTCGTCGAAGAGCGAAGTCATGGAGACGTAGTATCCGGGGGCGGGATCTCCCTTGCGCTGGACGATGGGATGGCCGGTGGTTTTGCCGGTGTCGGTGGCCAGAGCCCACCAGTGGCCGGGACGTCCGGCGTGCTCGATGCTGTCGAGTCCCAGACGATTGTTGGGGTGATAGGCACGGAAGGCGCCGTCGGCGTCGACCGCCATGCCGGCCTT
>Ga0187819_10001889_pt1 | contig 10909 bp, 8 predicted proteins | sample NC_wetland_sal_i_15_FD_132411 | JGI IMG/M metagenome (GOLD analysis project Ga0187819, IMG submission 132411) | Wetland sediment microbial communities from Neuse River Estuary, North Carolina, USA - SO4_4 | ecosystem: Environmental > Aquatic > Freshwater > Wetlands > Sediment | place: USA: North... | reverse complement strand
CACGAGCGCTTTGTGCGCAACATGCTGGCGGGCGTGGGCGGCATCGACCTGGTGCTGCTGGTCATAGCCGCCGACGAAGGCATCAAGCCGCAGACGCGCGAACATTTCGATATCTGCCGCCTGCTGGCAATCCGCCGCGGCATCACCGTGCTCACAAAATCCGATGCGGTGGATGCGGAAACGCTCGAAGTTGTGCGGCTGGAAGTGGAAGATTATGTGCGCGGATCTTTTCTCGATACGACTCTCGATCCAGCGCAGTCGCCGGTGGTCGCCGTGAGTTCACTGACGGGCGCCGGCCTCGACGAGTTGAAATCCGCGCTTGCCCGGGTCGCCTCCGAAGTTGCAGCGAAAGATTCGGCGGCGCTGGCTCGCCTTCCCATCGACCGCGTCTTCACCATGAAAGGCTTCGGCACGGTCGTCACCGGTACTCTGGTTGCCGGGACGATCCGCAAAGAAGAAGAGCTGGAACTGTTTCCCGCAGGTAAGCGCGTACGGGTTCGTGGAGTGCAGGTGCATGGCTCGCCGGCGGAAGCCGCCGTTGCGGGCCAACGCACGGCGCTGAATCTCGCTGGCGTCACTACCGAAGAACTGGCGCGCGGCATGACGCTCGCGGCCGCGGATACTTTCCATCCCACGTCGCGAGTCGATGCACTCCTTTCGCTTCTTCCCTCAGCCAAGCCGTTCAAGGACGGCGCGCGCGTGCACTTTCACGCGTACACGACGGAAACGATCGCGGAAGCGCGCCTGTATGGAACGAAACAGTTGAAGCCGGGAGACGAAGCGTATGTACAGCTACGATTCGTGGAACCCATGCTGCTTCTGCCACGGGACCGCTTCATCGTGCGCCAATTTTCACCAGTAATAACCATTGGCGGAGGCGTTGTCCTCGATGCCTCGCCTGCAACGCGCAAGCAACGCGTGGAAGATGCGGTTGCATTTCTCAAAATCATGCGCGATGGTTCTCCGACACAAGTGCTGGCAGCGCGCGTTGCACGGCGGGGAGCCATGGGCCTGCGCCTGGATGACGTTCCCGGAGAAATGAACATCCGGCACGAAGGAGCGACGAAACTGGCTGCACCAGCCGGATTGGTGTGGTGCAATCCCGTGCTGGTCGCGCCGGGTGCATACGCGGTAGCAAAAGCGGACGCACTTCAGTCTCTCAGGAAATTTCACGACGCGAATCCTCTTGTGGCTGGGATGGGCAAAGAGGAGCTTCGCGATCGGGTCAACCTGGGCCCCGAAGTGTTCTACAGCGTGCTGGGAAAGTTAGCGGAAGAAAAGAAACTCGAAGTCGCGGGCGAACTCGTCCACCTGCCCGGCCGCGGCGTGGTCATGAAAGACGAGGAAGCCGAGTCCAAGAAGATCATCGAGCAGGCGTTTGCTTCCGCGGGCTTGAAAGTTCCGTCGCTGAAAGAAGTGTTGGCGGGTCTCAAGGTGGATAGAATCCGCGCGCAGAAGATTGTCACCCTCCTCTTGCGCAACAAAGTTCTGATCAAGATCTCAGAAGAGCTAGTCTTCCACCAGAGTGCGCTCTTGGATCTCCGCCATAGAATCGCCGCGCTCAAAACTAGCACGCCGAAAATTGACGTTGCCCGCTTCAAAGAGATCACGGGAGTCAGCCGCAAGTACGCAATTCCGCTGCTCGAATATCTGGATCGCGAGCGAGTAACGCGGCGAGTCGGAGACGAGCGTGTGATTCTATAAGTACTCGTAGGGACGGACGCATTCGTCCGTCCCAGCCGAGCACAACTCGGCCTCGTTCTCAGAATCAGACTATTAGATCTTTTCCTCTGGAAATTCGACTTCCAACGCCAGCGGACCAGTGACGCGGTTGGTCAAATTCGCCAACCCAATCAGCATGTGCAGGTCAACGATCTGTTCGTCGGAAAAATGTTTCTTGAGTTCGGTGAAATCGGCATCGCTCGCGCCGTCGGGCGTGCGTGTCAGTTTTTCGGCGTAGCGGAGCGCGGCTTGCTCGGGCGCTCCAAATCCAGCATAGTTTCCGTCCTTCAGACCCTTCATCTGGTCAGGCGTAAGTCCGGCGCGTTTAACGCCCTGGATGTGGTGCTGCGAACAGTAATGGCATCCGTTGATCAGCGAGACTCGCAGATACACCGCTTCGTACAGCTTGCGGTCGAGCGAACGCCCGACGCTGGCATAGAACTCCAGAAACTTGCCGAGCATGGCGGGACGGTGCGCCAGCGCCTTCTGGATGCTGCCGGGCTTGCCTTTCAGCTTGCCCTCATAAATCTCCCGAACTTCAGAACTGGCTTGCGCCGGTTCAATCAGACGAATCCGAGCCATGTTTCCTCCCAACGTCTCCTCCGAACGCCCCTCTATAATAAACGGAGAGAATTCGTCTCACACACTTCCAATGCTGACCATTCGTGACGCCACCATCGACGACGCAGCCTTGCTCCGAAGAATGATCGGGGAACTTGCCGACTTTGAGAAGGAACTGGACCAAGTCCTGATAACCGAGACCGACATCGCGCGCAATGGCTTCGGCGCCAATCCTCAGTTTCGTGCCTTGATCGCCGAATGGCATGGACAGCCGGCGGGCTATGCGCTGTTTTTTGATTACTATTCAAGCTGGCACGGTGCGGGATTTTATTTGGAGGATCTTTTTGTCCGTTCCGATTTTCGCGGGCGTGGAATTGGCACAGCGCTTCTGGTACGCGTTGCCCAAACAGCGGAACAGGAAAGCCGCATGTTCATTCGTTGGGAAGTGTTGCATTGGAATCAGCCCGCCATCGAAATGTATAAGGCGCTGGGCGCCGATTTTCTGGACGAGTGGCGAAGTGCCTTTCTGACCGGAGACAGCTTGCGAAAGCTGGCGGAGAAAGACTCGTGAAGCGAGTCCAAATCATCGGCGCGGGCCTCGCAGGATCGGAAGCAGCGTGGCAGTGTGCACGCCGCGGCATTGCTGTCGAACTGTTCGAAATGCGGCCGGCGCGCACGACTCCCGCCCACCAGACGGACCACTTCGCCGAACTGGTCTGCTCGAATTCGCTGAAGTCCGAGAGCGAGAACACCGCGCCCTGGCTGCTGAAAGAAGAGATGCGGCGCGCGGGATCGCTGTTGCTGGAGATCGCGCAGGACACTGCGGTACCGGCCGGACACGCTCTAGCCGTGGACCGGACCGCGTTTTCGCGAAAAGTGACGGAAACGATTTTCCGCGAACCGCTCATCATGATTCGCCGCGAAGAGGTTACGCAGGTCGCGGCCGGCCAGCTCACCGTGGTCGCAACCGGTCCGCTGACGTCGGATGCGCTTTCGCGGGAAATTGTCCGGCTTAGTTCAGACCCTTTGCGGGCGGGGGCGCCCGCGCCACACAACAACCTGTATTTTTACGATTCGATCAGCCCCATAGTCGAGGCCGATTCGATCGATAGGAGCAAGGTGTACCTGGCCGCCCGCTACGACAAAGGGTCGGCCGACTACATCAATTGTCCAATGTCGAAAGACGAGTACGACCGTTTCTACGATGCGCTGCTCGCGGCACAATCGGTGGAGCAGAAGGACTGGGAAAGCCTGAACTACTTCGAAAGCTGTCTGCCCATCGAAGAGATCGCCCGCCGCGGACGCGACACGCTGCGTTTCGGTCCGATGAAGCCGGTCGGGCTCAAGGACCCGCGCACGGGCAGAATCCCGTATGCCGCGGCGCAATTGCGTCAGGAAAATCTGCGCGCCGATTCCTACAATCTAGTCGGCTTCCAGAATCACCTGAAATTTGGCGAGCAAGCGCGTGTGCTGAGTTTGATCCCCGGACTGGAACGCGCGCGCTTTCTGCGCTACGGACAGATTCACCGCAACACGTATATCAACTCGCCGGCGCTGCTGAACCCGACGTTGCAAATGAAGGCGCATCCCTGCGTGCTGTTCGCGGGACAAATCTGCGGCGTCGAAGGCTACGTCGAATCGATTGCAACCGGCCTGATGGCGGGAATGAATGCGGCCGCGCTGGCCACCGGCGGCGAGCCTGTGCCTCCGCCGCGCGCGACGGCGTTGGGCGCGCTCGTCCACTACATCACGCAGGCGGAGAGCAAGAACTTTCAGCCCGCCAATATAACTTTCGATCTTCTGCCCGCGCTCGACCGAAAGGTCCGCGACCGCAAAGAACGCCATCGACTGCAATGCGAGCTCGCCCTGCGGGAGTTCGAGGAGTGGCTACGCCGAAGCGCGCTGCCGGCCGCGCTGCTGGCGTCCTCAGCCCGTAGCGCCCTTCTTCCTCATTGACGCCGCAACTCTCCCCGCGATACCTTGGCGGCGTGGCACGAGGTGATTCATTGCCAGCTTCTGCCGTTGATTGTGTGCAGCCCGCCCTGCAGCATGTCCGGGAACAACTCTTCACTCGTTTCCGCTGGGGGCAATGGTCTCGCCTGGCGCTGGTTGGGATCCTGGCGGCGGAACTGCATGTGGGCGGATGCAATTTCGGAAATTTCGGACAGGTTCTCCAGCATCCGTCAAGAAGTCGCAGCGGGCTCATGCGATCGAGTCTGCCGGCTGGTTTTCCGCGCTTTAATCCCGCGCACATTCCCGAGCACCTGGGCCAGTTCCTAGGATTGATCATCGTGGCAATCTGCGCCCTAGTCGTTTTGGGGATTGTGTTCCTCTACATCAACAGCGTGTTCCGGTTCATCCTGTTCGACTCGGTGCTGCGGCGGGAATGTTCTATTGGCGGCGGATGGAGCAAATGGCGCCGCGCTGGCGGCCGATTCTTCCTGTGGCAGATTGTGTTCCAGATTGCCGTCTGGATGTTTCTGGCGGTTCTGGTTGGCGTGCCGTTGGCGCTGGCCTTTGCCGCAGGCTGGATGACAGACCTGCGGCAACACCTCGCACGGTTGGTGATCGGGGTGATTCTGCTCGTGGGCCTGTTCGTAGTGTTCGCGCTGGCCGCCGCTGTGGTTCAGGTGCTGGCGAAGGATTTTCTGGTGCCGCTGATGGCTCTTGACGACCTCGACTTCGCCGACGGCTGGCACCGTCTGCTGGGGATGATCGGGCGAGAGAAGGGCCGCTACGCGGTCTATCTGCTCCTCAAGCTCGTGCTCGCCATTGCGGCGGGAATCCTGTTCAGCATCCTTGCGATCGTCCCGATCCTGTTCGTCGTGGTCCCGGCTGTGATTGCCATGGTCGCCGGCAGCGCGGCGGGGATGGGATGGAATGTGACGACGATCAGCTTGGCGATTATCTTCGGAACCGTCCTCTTCTTCCTGCTGATTTACCTGGTGGCGCTGGTGTGCGTGCCGGCCACGGTCTTCTTCCCCGCGTACGCGATGTATTTTCTAGCCGCTCGCTATCCAACTCTAGATGCGCTGCTGCATCCCGCACCGGCTCCCGCGCCGCCCGCTCCGGCATTGCCTCCAGTCCCGGAATCCCCGCCGCCCTTCGAACCGCCGCCGCTGCCGCCGTCGGCCGAGCCCATCGGCTAACAAAATCTATGCGGTCATCCGCTGCCGCGGTCCGGGGAGCTCATCGGCGTGCGTAACCCAAACGAATGTCGAGAAACTAAGGGGACCTCACGCTGGAACTACTCTTGCGGGGCGCCAGTCCTGCGCCCCCAGCTAAAGCGCCTTCCGATGATGCACTTAATGATCAGATGGTCGGCCGAGTTGGTCACATCCACGCCCGCGCCAAAGTTAAATTCCCAGTTCGGCGAAAGATTCAGGTCAATCGTAGGGAAAATCTGTTGCGACTGTTGAGAAATAGGATCGAAGTTGGAAACCGGCCCAAGCGCTCCGTAGTATTCGAACCCGCCGGTGATCTTCTTAGTGAAATCAAAACCAACTTTCACGTTGGGAGAAAATTCCCATCCCCGACCCGTGTTCAACCCGTGCAGCGCCCGGTCAAACGCCGGATTGAAAGAAAAGTACCAGCGTCCCAGTTTCTTGTCGATGATGGGACGAAGCTCATAGTTCCAGCTGTCCTCGGCAAACTTCCGCCGCTGATATCCAATTTCCTGCGAGAGGCTCAGGCCCACCGGCAAGTGCCACGACTCGGGAGCCGTAATCCGCGGGCGAATGTGATCGCCGACCCACTCCCAGCCGTCATTCGGTTGAATACTCGAGAACACATAGAACCCGGTTTCGAACCAGTCGGTCCAGCCGTGTGTGATCTCCAAAGTCTCATGCTCGGCGTGATTCGTAGGGGCAACGCCGTTAATCACCCGCTTCGAGCCGTCCACGGTGAAGTTGGAGTGGATCTCCACCATGGTGTCGTTCTTCGGCGTCGCTTCGGAGGAGTAAACCTGGATTTCGTAGTTATCCTGGGCGTGAAGCGGCGTACAGAGCGCTAGTAGATTGAGCGCGGGGAAAATGGATACGAGGGCTGCCCGCAAGAAGTGTTTCACCATGATTTTGCCGACCAATACTTAGATTTGTCATCCTGAGCGAAGCGAAGGACCTCCGCACTCCTCAGCGAAATGCAGATGTTCTTCCCCTTCGACTAGCTCAGGGGTCAGATGACAAATCTTAACTTACATCGCGAATCTTGGAACAGAGCGCCAGCGAACGTGCGCAGCCCGGGAACTCTTCCCCCCTCGCGGGTGTCCAATGATTCAGACACGCGCGTGCCGGTTCTCCATACCACGAGAGGAAGATGCGATGGCATTCTCCACGGCAGGCGGCGGTTCGTCTTCGACTGGCCCAAAAATGAACGTCACTCCCCTGATTGACGTTCTACTGGTGCTCATCATCGTGTTCATGGTGGTCGTAATCGAGCAGCGGTCAACTGGATTGCAGGCGGAGATCCCGCAGCAACCCAGTCCAACCGGTAACCCAATCCCGCCGCCGCTGGCGACGATCGTCATTCAGATCCATCATGCCAAGCCGGGAAGCGAGCATCCGCAGGTGCTGGTGAATGAAGAACCGATGGAATGGGATCGCCTGCGCGAACGCCTGCGGGATATTTTCGCCATTCGCGTGGAGCGGATCGCCTATGTCGAAGCCGATAACGACATCGAGTTCCAGGAGGTGGCGGATGTGATCGCAATAGCCCGGATCGCCGGCGTTGATCGTGTGGGGCTGCTGACTGAGGATGGGCGACATGCGGCGGTAACTGGGTAGAGGTTCCTACGCCAATTGTCCGGGCTAACGCCCAGAAGTGCGTGTATGGGAAGATTCCAGGAAGTGGGACAGGATTCGATATAGTCCGAACAGGGCGAGCGCGACCAGAACGCCCATAAATACCATCAAGTCAGCGAATGCTTCGTTGGGGTTGTGCCGATTTGCGATGAGTCGCGCGGCCAGAACAATGGCGGCCGTCAATGCAATCAGGGAGAGGCGCCTGACCTTCGGCAGGCGTTCCCAACTCGGAAGCACGCGATCCCGAGCCCACAGGTATCCAACCCCGCCCAGCAAGCTCGCTACAAAGCAAAGAATTATGAAACTCCATCCATGGAATCTCTGCATGTTCAAGCTCACAGCTGCAAGAAACGCCGCAAGGATGACCGCAGCCAGCATCAGCCAGCGCCAATCAGGAGATTGACCCACACCTGCCATTTTATCCCTCGCCGGTTGCAATGCAGACCCGTGACCTGGCTGTTTCACTCTCGCGCCCGATTCTTAATCCAAATAGGCGATCCCACAAACCCGAACGCTGCACGAATCTGGTTTTCAAGAAATCGCTGATAAGAAAAGTGCAGCTTCACCGCCCGGTCGGTGAAAAGCACAAAAGTAGGCGGCGCAACTCCCGCCTGCGTCATGTAGAGGATTCTCACGCGCTTGCTAACGGGAACCGAGGCGCGGTCGAAATCAATCGTCCTCAGGAAGCGGTTCATCTCGCCGGTGGTAACGCGCTTGCGCCGCTCGGCGGCGACCTTCTCGATCAGCGGAAGAATCTTCTCCGTCCCCTTGCCGGTATGCGCGGAGAGAAATAGCACGGGAGCATACGCCAGAAATTTGAGTCCGTAGCGCAGGCGCTCTTCGTAGAGCGCCCGGTCTTGCGGACGCTTGGCGTCCTGGATGCGCGCGGTTCGAGACTGGCTGATGGCGCGCTTCTCGCCGCTCGCCACGAGATCCCATTTGTTAACCAGGATAATCACCGAGCGTCCGCTCTCGTGGGCATAGCCTGCGATGTTCGCGTCAAGATCGCTGACGCCCTCGGTGGCGTCCACCATGAAGAGCACGATGTCGGCGTCTTCAATGTTTTTGCGCGCCATGACCACCGAAAGCTTCTCGGCCATCAGATGCGTCTTGCCCTTCCGTCGAATGCCGGCCGTATCGATGAAACGAATCTTGCGCCCTTTGTACTGGATGACTTCGTCGATGGAATCGCGCGTAGTTCCGGCAATGGGCGAAACGATAGCGCGGTCGGTTCCGGTGAGCTGGTTCAGCAGCGTGGATTTGCCAACATTTGGATGACCGATGATTGCCACTCTGATTTCATGCGGCTCCTCGGGAGTCGGTGCGTCTTCCCCTGTGGCTTCATCCGTGACCTCAGTGTCCTCTGTGGTTGCCTTTGGTTTTGCGGGCAGCACGAGGAGTATGGCGTCAAGCAGGTCGTCGATCCCGCGCCCATGCTCAGCCGAAACCGGAAACAGATTCCGCATTCCCAGCGAATGAAATTCACCCAGCAACGATTCCTGCTTGTCCGAATCCATCTTGTTGACGGCAAGAAAGAGCGGCTTGCCGGTGCGCGCCAGCAGTCGAGCCAGTTCGCGATCGGGCCCCGCGATCTCGGTACGCGCATCGACGACCATCACAATGGCCGCCGCTTCTTCGAACGCGACCTTGGCTTGACGAAAGATCTCCGCCGGTAGGAAGTCTTTGTCGTCGGGAAGGATGCCGCCCGTATCCACGACCCGGAACTCGTGGCCGCGCCATTCCACGTCGCCATAGAGACGGTCGCGGGTGATGCCGGGCTCGTCGCCGACGATGGCGCGCCGCGATCCGGTCAGATGGTTGAAGAGCGTGGATTTGCCGACGTTCGGCCGTCCAACGATCGCGACGAGTGGTAGAGGCTTCTTTTTGCTCAAAGGCTTATTTGCTCAAAGGCTGGATGAGTTGCGAGGTCCATCCCGTTATTATAGAGACTCTGTGCCTTCCTCTTCCCATCCCGTGTCCCCTCGCGAAGCTCAGCCTGCGGGATTCTCGCTGTACCAGTTCTTCGCGCCGGGAGGCGTGCTTTCGAAGACGCACCCCGCCTACGAGTTTCGACGCGGGCAGTTGCAGATGGCCCAGGCCGTCGACGAAGCTCTCGAAGAGAAGCGCCACCTGATTGTCGAGGCCGGCACGGGCACCGGAAAAACTCTGGCCTATCTGCTGCCGGTGATCCGCTCGGGCAAACGCGTCATCATCTCGACCGGAACAAAGAATCTGCAGGAGCAGCTCTTCTTCAAAGACGTCCCTGCGCTGGAGCGGGCGTTGTTTCCCGATGGCAATCGAAAGCTCAGCGTCTGCTACATGAAGGGGCGGAACAATTATTTGTGCCGCAAGAAACTCTACGACCTGACCGGCCAGCCGGTGCTCAGCGGACTGGAAGAGATCGAGCACTACCGCGCCATTGCTGCGTGGGGAAAAACCACGCGGTCCGGGGACCGCGCGGAACTCGCGGAACTGCCCGAGGCAAGCGCGGTTTGGCACAAGCTCGACGCGCGGGCCGAAGCTTGCACCGGGCAAAAGTGCAGCGAGTTTGACCGCTGCTTCATCACCGAGATGCGGGGGCGCGCGGCCGAGAGCGACATCATCATCGTCAATCATCATCTGTTTTTCGCCGACCTGTCGATCAAGCTCCAGGCCGAAGACGCGCCTGATGCGGGAGTGCTTCCCGAATGCGGGGCGGTGATCTTCGACGAAGCGCACGAACTGGAAGACATTGCCGGCAACTACTTTGGAATTTCGGTCAGCAACCTGCGCATGGACGAACTGACGCGCGATGTCGAACACCTGTTGCAGCGCGAGAAACTCTACACGCCGCAGATGTCGGGAGCGATTCAGTCGGTGCGCGAGCGTTCGCAACTTTTCTTTTCGCTTTTGCCCGCGCACGATGGGCGGTTTGCCTTTGACTCCCGCCGCGAATTTCTGGAAGAGAACGGCGAGGAATTTCTGGCGCTAAGTCAGTCGCTCGACCGGCTGGGCGCGGAACTGGAGCAACTTCCGCAAAAGCCGGAAGAGGTCTTCACGCTGGTGCGCCGGGCAAGGGAATTGCAGGTGCAGCTTCGCTTCGTGATGGAAAGCGAGGATCCGAATACCGTCTATTGGATCGAGCGGCGCGCTTTCCGTGGAGCGCCGGGCGTCCCCGCCCGGCGGAAGTCATCCGATGAAAGACACGCAGGCGGCCGCACGAATGTCTTTCTGCAAGCGACGCCAATCGAAGTCGGCCAGATTCTGCGCGAGTGCCTTTGGTCAAAGCTGGAAACGTCGGTGCTAACCTCGGCAACGCTGGCCGTCGGCGGCGGTTTCGACTACATACGGCAGCGGCTCGGGCTCGACCACGCGCGTGAACTCATTGTCGCCTCGCACTTCGATTATGAAAGCCAGGCGATTCTTTACGTCCCGCCCGATCTGCCCGATCCGCGCACGCCGGAGTTTGCCGCCGAGGCTGCGGGGCTGGTGCGGCGCCTGCTCCAGATTACGCGCGGGCGCGCCTTCGTGCTCTTCACCAGTTACAAACAGATGAACGAAATCTACGAGCGCCTGCTCGGTTGGTTGGAATATCCCATGCTCAAGCAGGGCGACGCTCCAAAATCGGCGCTGCTCGAGGAGTTCCGGCTCACACCCAACGCGGTGCTGTTTGGGACGTCTTCGTTCTGGCAAGGCGTGGACGTGCAAGGCGAACAGTTGAGCTGCGTGATTATCGATCGCTTGCCGTTTGCAGTGCCCAGCGATCCGGTGGTGGCGGCGCGAGTGAAGGCCATCGACGCGGGCGGGGGCAACGCCTTCTTCGAATACCAGGTGCCGGGCGCAGTCAT
>Ga0187819_10001888_pt1 | contig 10911 bp, 8 predicted proteins | sample NC_wetland_sal_i_15_FD_132411 | JGI IMG/M metagenome (GOLD analysis project Ga0187819, IMG submission 132411) | Wetland sediment microbial communities from Neuse River Estuary, North Carolina, USA - SO4_4 | ecosystem: Environmental > Aquatic > Freshwater > Wetlands > Sediment | place: USA: North... | reverse complement strand
TTCCAATCGCGCCATAACCAAGGCTGGCGGCCACGGCCGCGGCGGAGCCGCCCGACGAGCCTCCCGTGATGTGCGCGGGATTCCACGGGTTGTGAACTTCTCCGTAACGGCTGATCATCGAACTGCCGCCGTAAGCGAATTCGTGCAGATTCTGCTTGCCCAACAGGATTGCGCCAGCATCTTTCAATCGCCGAACCACTTCAGCATCTTCGGCGGGGACCCGGTCGGCGAACAGAGCGCTGGCGGCGGTGGTGCGAATGCCGGCCGTATCGATGAGGTCTTTCAACGCCAGCGGAATTCCATGCAACGGCCCACGCCAACGTCCATGCAAGATTTCAGCCTCGGCGCAGCGCGCTTCTGCCATGGCCGAATCGGCGGTTACGGTGATAAATGCGTTCAGGGTGCAGTTGAGCTTTTCAATCTGCGAAAGGCAGTTCCTCGTCAGCTCGACGGGCGATAGCTCCCGTTTAAGCAACAGCGCTTGAGTTTTCACAATGGACGTCAGCATCATTCTTCTTTGTGACGAGAACTGGATATTGCCTCACGCAATTATCGTCTAACGACATGTTTTGCTTCCCGCAAAAAGTCTATAATCTTTACTCTGCTTCTGGGGAGGGGACAAACTTCACACCATGGCCCAGATGACTGTAACTCCCGTCGCAAACCGAGCGTTTCTCCTCGATGGTAAATGGATGGAGGAAGGCGAACCGATTGAGATTCGAGCGCCCTACGATGGCAGCGTTGTCGGCCGTGTATTTCAGGGGAGGCGAGAACATGCAGAGGCGGCCATCGCGGCCGCAGTCAAAGCCTTCGGCACTACCCGCCGGCTGCCGGCATTTGAGCGGCAACGCGTGCTGCGCCGGGTGGCGGAGAACATTGCTCATCGCAAGGAAGAATTTGCCCACACCATAGCGCAGGAAGCCGGGAAACCGATTAAGGCGGCGCGAAGTGAAGTCGATCGATCTATTTTCACTTTCACCGTAGCCGCGGAGGAGAGTACCCGCATCTACGGTGAGTATCTGCCGCTGGATTGGCAGGAATTCACAGCCGGACGCTGGGGAATCGTGCGCCGTTTCCCCCTGGGACCGATCGCCGGGATCACTCCATTTAATTTCCCACTCAACTTGGTGGCGCACAAAGTGGCCCCCGCGATTGCCAGCGGATGCACCATGGTGCTGAAGCCCGCGCCGGAGACGCCGCTCACGGCATTGTTGATGGCTGAAGCGGTACAGCAGGCGGGTTGGCCTGACGGGGCGCTGAATGTTCTGCCGCTCGCGAATGATGATGCTGGATTACTGGTGACCGACGAGCGCCTCAAGCTGATCAGCTTTACCGGCAGCTCCGCGGTCGGTTGGGACATCAAGCGGCGGGCTGGAAAAAAGAAGGTTGCGCTCGAGCTCGGCGGGAATGCAGGCGTCATCGTTCACAGTGACGCGGATCTGACCTATGCTGCCGAGCGCTGCGTGACTGGAGGTTTTGCTTATGCTGGGCAGTCTTGTATTTCGGTGCAGCGCATCCTGGTGGAACGTTCGGTCATGGAAAGATTCAAGGAGCTTTTCGTGGCCGGAGTCAAGAAACTGAAAACCGGAGATCCACTGGAGGAGTCCACCGATGTTGGTCCGCTGATTCGTGAAAGTGATGCGATCCGAGCCAGCGACTGGATTCAGGAAGCAGTGCGCGGAGGCGCCCGGCTGCTCTGTGGCGGCCAGCGCAAGGGGCCGGTGCTTGAGCCAACTGTTTTGACCGGCACGCGCCCAGAGATGAAAGTGAACTGCCAGGAAATTTTTGCCCCAGTTGTAACCATCGAGGCGTACGACGACTCTTACACTGCATTGAGGCAAATTAACAGCTCTCCTTACGGCTTGCAGGCGGGAATATTTACTCGGGATGCGAAGCTGCTGTTTGACGCGTACGAAGAGCTTGAAGTAGGCGCCTTGATGGCCGGAGATGTGCCGACGTTTCGCATTGATCACATGCCATACGGCGGCATTAAAGACTCGGGATTGGGACGCGAAGGCTTGCGTTCTGCGATTGAGGAGATGACGGAACCAAAGTTGCTGGTAATGAACTTACGGTAATGGGAGGCCGGGCGTCCCGCCCGGCCGTCCTCCATCAGCTGCTAAGAATTGTGAGGGGCAATCACAAGGGGCGTTAACTGCTATAATCACAAGTTTTCGTGCGCGACATCACAGCTAGCTGTGACTGCTGTTCCAAGGAAGCTACATTGAACTGGGGACAAAGTTCATGTCCCTGCTGCACTGAAAGTTCTGATCGATGCAGATTTTTCATCGCAGTACCAACACAATCTCCCGCGCCACCATTTATGGGGCGGCATTTTTAGTCGCCGCGTTGCTGTGGGCGGTACTCGAACTGCAGCGCTCGCCCTACATCACTTACGCCAAAGTCGTGCGCCCGCAGCCCGTGCCTTTCAGCCATCAGCACCACGTCGGTGGATTAGGCATCGACTGCCGTTATTGCCATACCTCAGTTGAGAATTCGAAATTCGCAGGTATTCCTCCAACCAAAACCTGTATTAACTGCCACTCTCAGATTTGGACGGGGGCGGCGTTGCTCGAACCCGTGCGCGAGAGTTTCCGCACTGGCAAGTCCCTGGTCTGGACGCGGGTCGACGATTTGCCCGATTTCGTTTATTTCGACCACAGCATTCACGTCAATAAGGGTGTGGGCTGCAACACCTGCCACGGCCCAGTCGACCGAATGCCGCTGATGTTCAACTACGCCTCCCTACAAATGGAGTGGTGCCTGGACTGCCATCGCGCGCCGGAGAAAAATCTCCGGCCTCGCGACCAGGTATTCAATATGCGTTATGAGCAACCCTCAAGCGAGAAGCCTGTGGAACTGGATGGCAAAATCTATACGGACCAGCTTTCGTTGGGCAGGGATTTGATCCGGAAATACAACCTGCGCACCGTAACCGACATCACGAGTTGTTCAACCTGTCATCGATGACGGTAGAGACGCAGCTAGCTACGTCTGTACCGCAGCGAAGTTCGAATAACAAGATGGAAGACAATAAGCCGCACCGCGAGGACGTTTGTCCGGGCAAGAAGCACAAGCTCGACCTGAAAACGGCTCACGCCCAAATCGCCGCGACCAAAGGGCCGGAGTACTGGCGCAGCCTGGAAGAACTCGCGGGCAGTTCTGAGTTTCAGGAGATGATGCATCGCGAGTTCCCCAAAGGGGCGTCCGAGTGGCTGGACGCAGTTTCTCGCCGGGGCTTCCTGAAGCTGATGGGCGCTTCGCTGGCGCTGGCGGGTATGACTGCCTGCACTAAGCAACCTCTGGAGCCGATTGTTCCGTATGTGCGGCAGCCCGAAGAGGTGATTCCCGGGCGCCCAATGTTCTTCGCTACTGCCTTCACGTTGAGCGGATATGCCAGCCCGATTCTGGTCGAAAGCCATCTCTACCGCCCCACCAAAATTGAAGGCAATGAAAAGCATCCCGCCAGCCTCGGCGGAACGGATATATTCGCGCAAGCCTCAATCCTCGGAATGTATGATCCCGACCGCTCGCAGACGATCGCGCATTTGGGCGATGTGCGCACCTGGGGGAATTTTCTGGAAGCAATTCGCGGACCGCTCAGCGCGCAGAAAGCGGTGCAGGGAGCGGGAATCAGGATTCTCACCCGAACGGTTTCTTCGCCCGCGCTGGCGGATCAGTTGCGCTCGGTGCTAAAGCTGTATCTGCAAGCCAAGTGGCACGTATACGAGCCGGTGAATCGCGACAACGTCCTCGAAGGAGCGAAGATGGCCTTCGGCCAGCCGGTGGAAACGCAGTACCGGCTGGAGAACGCCGACGTGATTGTCTCCCTCGATGCGGATTTCCTGTACGCAGGATTTCCAGGAAGTACGCGCTATATCCGCGACTTCGCCAAGCGCCGAAACCCCGATGCGGGTGAGATGAGTCGACTGTATGTGATCGAGAGCACGCCCACTTCAACCGGTGCGAAGGCCGATCATCGCTTATCGCTTCCATCGGTCAAGGTTGAAGCTTTTGCGAGGGCTCTTGGGTCGGTGCTCGGAATGAATAGCGGCGGCGATGGAGTGCTAGACCGGGACCAGGCAAAGTACGTCGCTGCCATCGCGCGGGAACTACAAAGCCATCGCGGTTCGAGTGCAGTGATTGTTGGCGATCATCAATCTCCGTCAGTTCATGCTTTGGCGCATGCCGTAAATCAGGCGCTCGGAAACATTGGCCGCACCGTGGTCTACACTGATCCCGTCGATGCCAACCCAGTCAACCAGACGGACTCGCTTAAGGATCTCGTTGCTGACATGCGCGCCGGCAAAGTCGACATGCTGTTCATCATGGGCGGGAATCCCGCCTACGATGCGCCAGCCGACCTTAATTTTGCCGATGCGCTCAAAAACACGAATATTCCGATGCGCGTGCATCTCGGCCTTTACCAGGATGAGACCGCCGAACTCTGCCATTGGCATGTGAACGAAGCCCACTATCTTGAATCGTGGGGCGACACTCGCGCGTATGACGGCACCGTCAGCATCGTGCAGCCGCTCATTGCTCCGCTCTACAACGGCAAGAGCGCTTACGAACTGACCGCGCTGCTAGCCGGGCAAGCCGAAGCTACGGGCCACGAAATCGTGCAGGGCTACTGGCAAAAACAGCATCCCGGCGCGGACTTTGACGCGTTCTGGAGAAAATCGCTGCACGACGGATGGCTCGCAGGAACAACATTCACGCCGAAGTCAGTCAACCTGAAATCCGCCGCCTTCCCACCGTCCGCAGTCGGCGATATAAAATCCATCGAGATTAATTTCCGCCGCGATCCTTCCGTATACGATGGCCAATTTTCCAACAACGGCTGGCTGCAGGAACTACCCAAGCCGATGTCCAAGATGACGTGGGACAACCCTGTGCTCGTCGGCCCCGCCATGGCAGCGCGGATGGGGCTGAAGACGGAAGATCTGGTGACACTGGAATTAAATGGCAAGAAGGTGACCGCTCCGATCTGGATACAGGCGGGTCATCCCGATAATTCCATCACCGTGTTCTTGGGTTACGGACGCAGGCGCGCAGGCCGAGCCGGAACCGGCACGGGCTTCGACATGTACCCGCTTCGTTCCAGTGCGACGCCATGGTTCACCACGGGCGTGAGTATCAGCAAGGCCGGAGGAATGTACATTCTTGCTTCAACCCAGGGCTACCAGACCATGGACACCGGCGACGGCGTGACTCGGCCGATCGTGCGCACGCGAAGCCTGGAGGAATATCGCAAGGAGCCGGACTTCGCGCAGGACGATAAGCCTCCGGCTGGGCTGACGTTGTATCCCGGCTACAACTATCGCAGCGAACCTTACGCGTGGGGCATGGCCATCGATCTGAATGCCTGCGTTGGCTGCAATAATTGCATTCTCGCGTGCCAGTCGGAAAACAACATTCCCGTAGTTGGCAAGGAGCAATGCAATAAGGGGCGGCACATGCATTGGATCCGTGTGGACGCTTACTACCAAGGTGACCGCGATAATCCGAAAGCGTACTTTCAGCCGGTTCCTTGCATGCAGTGCGAAAACGCACCTTGCGAATTGGTTTGTCCCGTGGGGGCGACCACGCATAGTAGCGAGGGCCTGAATGACATGGTTTACAACCGATGCGTGGGCACGCGCTACTGTTCCAATAACTGCCCCTACAAAGTGCGGCGCTTCAATTTTCTGCTGTTCCAGGATTGGGAGACCCCGCAGCTCAAGATGATGCGCAACCCCGATGTAACTGTGCGTAGCCGCGGCGTCATGGAAAAGTGCACGTATTGTATTCAGCGCATAACCCAGCATCGAATTGATTCCGAGCGGGAAGATCGCAAAATCCAGGATGGCGAGCTGCAGACGGCATGCCAGCAATCTTGCCCGGCGAACGCGATCGTCTTCGGCAATATCAACGATCCCAACAGCCAGGTGTCGAAGCTGAAAGCCAATGCGCGCAATTACGGGCTGCTGCAGGATCTGAATACCCGGCCGCGTACAACTTACCTGGCGGAAATTCGCAATCCCAACCCCGAATTGGAAGGTCAACGGAGCACGGCCGAGCATGGATGATCCAACTCAAGTTGAAACCGGGCGAGCGCCAGTTATTGGGCCGGGGTACACCTTTGGCACGATTACCGACAAGATCAGCTCCATCGTGCTCACCCGACCGACATCCACTGGTTGGTTGATCGGTTTTGGCATTTCCTTCCTCATCGTGATGGTTCTGTTGTATGCGATTGGCTACCTCTTCCTTCGAGGAGTGGGCATTTGGGGCGTCAACATCCCCGTTGGCTGGGGATTCGCCATCGTGAACTTCGTGTGGTGGATCGGAATCGGCCACGCGGGCACTCTGATTTCGGCGATTCTTCTGCTCTTGCGCCAATCGTGGCGCAACTCGATTAACCGCTTCGCCGAAGCCATGACGCTCTTTGCCGTAGCCTGCGCCGGTTTGTTCCCGCTGCTTCACTTAGGCCGGCCGTGGCTGTTTTACTGGCTTTTTCCTTATCCCAACAGCATGAACTACTGGCCGCAGTTCCGCAGTCCGCTGGTCTGGGACGTGTTTGCGGTCTCGACCTACTTCACCATTTCTTTGGTGTTCTGGTTCATTGGGCTAATTCCCGACCTCGCTACGTTGCGCGACCGCGCTCAGAACCGCATAGCCCAAATCGTGTACGGCATGCTCGCCATGGGCTGGCGCGGTTCCGCTCGACACTGGCATCGCTACGAGACGGCCTATCTGCTGCTGGCCGGACTTGCCACGCCGTTGGTGCTCTCAGTGCACACCGTAGTCAGCTTCGACTTCGCCATCGGCATTGTGCCCGGCTGGCATACCACCATTTTTCCACCCTACTTCGTGGCTGGCGCAATCTATTCCGGCTTCGCCATGGTTCTGGTTCTCGCCATTCCGATCCGCAAATTTTACGGGGTGGAAGATTTCATCACCGAGCGCCACCTGGAGAACTCCGCCATGGTCATGCTCGCGACGGGCCTCATCGTAGCTTACGGGTACGTCATGGAAGGATTCATGAACTGGTACAGCGGGAATGTGTACGAAAACTATAACCTGTGGAACCGGCTACACGGGCCGTATGCGCCTTGGTATTACGCCCTGTTGTTCTGCAATATTGTGCTTCCGCAAGTTTTGTGGATTCGCAAATTTCGTACCCAGCCGCTATGGCTGTTCCTGGTATCTCTCGACGTTCTGCTCGGCATGTGGCTGGAGCGTTTCATCATCGTTGTGGTCAGCCTGCACCGCGACTTCCTGAACTCGTCCTGGGGAATGTATTACCCCACGCGCTGGGACTGGGCGATTTTTATCGGAACGATTGGTATGTTTGCCGCCGCCATGTTCCTGTTCATTCGTATTCTCCCCATGATCTCGATCTTTGAACTGCGCACCTTGCTGCCCGAGGCGGAGGAGGTAAAGTCCGAATGAAACGCGCCCGGATTTATGGCTTAATGGCCGAGTTCGACACCCCCGTCGAGATCGTCAAAGCGGCTCGCGTCACCTACGAAGCAGGCTACAAGAAGATTGATGCCTACACCCCCTTCCCCATCGAAGAACTGGCGGAGGCAATCGGTTTTCACAAGAATGGCGTGCCACTGGTTGTACTGGTCGGAGGATTGCTGGGTTGTTCCGGCGGCTTCCTGCTGCAGTGGTGGATTGCGACCATCAGCTACCCGATCAACGTGGGCGGCCGCCCGTTCAATTCGTGGCCCGCGTTTATTCCCGTAACCTTTGAAATGACCATTCTCTTCGCCGGACTGGCGGCTGTGTTCGGAATGCTGGCGCTGAACGGCCTGCCCATGCCTCATCATCCGGTGTTCAACGTGCCGCGCTTCGCGTTTGCCAGTAAGGATAGATTCTTCCTCATCATCTTTTCGTCTGATCCTAACTATAATGCCGTGCGCACGCGAGCTTTCCTGGAGACCCTCGCACCCCGGTCTATTTCGGAGGTTCCCGACTAAAATCATGCTGAGCCTCCGCAACATTTCGCCGCTAAGAATGGAGGCCGGGCGTCCTCGCCCGGCGCGACCCTTCGGCTTGGCTCAGGGCAGGCTCGCGAAATGCGGGTACTCCATCATCTTGGCCGTGCTGTCTTTGGTCGGATGCCGCTTGGATATGCACGATCAACCCCGCTTCAAGCCGCTGGCCAAGAGCGACTTTTATGCCGACCTGCGGTCGGCTCGCCCTCCGGTGAATGGAACCGTTGCCCGCGAGCAACTGCATGAAGATGCATATTTCTATACCGGTAAAGTTGGAAATAATCCCGGCGACTACATGCCATTCCCTGTGACCACCCACGTGCTGGTTCGCGGCCGTGAGCGCTTTAACATTTACTGCTCACCTTGCCACTCGCGACTCGGCGACGGTAACGGGATGATCGTGCAGCGCGGCTTTCGCGCCCCGCCGTCTTATCACACCGAGCGCTTGCGCAAAGCGCCGCTGGGATATTTCTTCGACGTAATGAGCAACGGATTCGGCGCCATGCCGGAATATGCCGCCCAAGTTCCCCCGCGCGACCGCTGGTGCATCGTGGCGTACATCCGAGCTTTGCAGTTGAGTCAGGACGCGAGCATGAGCGAGGTTCCGCCCGGACAAAAGATACCGTCGCCGCCGCCGGTATTCCGCGGCGACCCCGGTTCCGGCGCAACTTTGCCGGAAGTCCAGTCCTCTTCGCCCGCCGAAAAAGGAGAGCATCCGCAATGAGCACGGCGCGTGTAAACCTGGACCTTACGGCGCCGCCGGTGGTCAAGACCATCCAGCAGCGGTCGCTGATTATCGGCGTAATTTTCGCTGTAATCTCGCTGGCGCTCGCTGTCATTCGTCCGGACGAGTTCTTTCGCGCCTACCTCCTCGGCTACATGGCTTGGCTGGGAGTAACTCTCGGTTCCATGGCGATTCTCATGGTCCGGCATCTGACCGGCGGCGGCTGGGGCATGGTAATCCGCAGAATTCTGGGCGCGGCCATGCGGTGCCTTCCACTGATGGCCGTGTTGTTTGTTCCAATTTTGTTCGGACTTCCCAAACTCTACGTCTGGGCACGGCCCCTCGATTCCATCGCGGACAAACATCTTCGCGAGCACTTGCAGGACATCACGAAAACCTATCTGAATGTCCACGGATTCATCATTCGTGCCGCGATTTACCTGGCCATTTGGAATCTGTTGTCGTTCTTCCTCACCAAGTGGTCGCGGGAGCAGGATAAGCCTCCAGTGCGCGACCACAGCCACCGCTTCAAGGCGGTCAGCGGACCCGGGCTGATTCTTTACGCCTTCAGCATTGGCTTCGCCGCGATCGACTGGATCATGTCCATCGATCCCACCTGGATTTCCACGATTTACGGATTGCTGATCCTGATCGGCGAGTTGCTTTCGGCTATGTGCTTCGCAGTTGTCATAGAACGTATTTTAGTGAACTACAAACCCATGTCCGAGATGTTGAAACCTGATTTCGTGCAAGACCACGGGAAGTGGATGCTCACCTTCGTCATGGTATGGGCCTACTTCGCGTTCTCGCAGTGGGTGATTATCTGGGCGGGAAACTTGCCGGAGGAAATCACCTGGTATATGCGGCGGTTGAGCGACGGCTGGGGGGTCGTCGGGTTGTTCCTGGTTGTGTTTCAGTTTGCTGTGCCTTTCTGCTTCCTGCTTTCCCGCCCGTTTAAACGGGACATACGACGCTTAGTCTGGCTGGCGGTTTGGATCATGCTGATGCGGTACCTGGATCTTTTCTGGATCATCGAACCCAATTTTTCACCAACATTCACTTTGACGCTGGCGGATGTGGTCGTCCCCATTGCCATAGGCGGTATCTGGCTTGCCTACTTCTTCCGCAATCTGAATTCGCTGCCCCTTCTGCCCGCGTATGACCCATCCGCACACGAAGTATTGGAACCAGCACATGACTGAAGACACAAAACACGAACACGCGGAAGAGGGCTTTGAGCGGCAAGACATGTCCGCACAGGCGGTATTTGGGTTTTTGCTCAGCCTGGTCTTGGGCGGCGTCGTGGTTTATTTCATTATTTGGGGCCTGTACCACTTTATGGACGCACGACAGAAAGAGCGCCAGCCTCCGCCGAGTCCGCTGGTACAGCAAGTCGAAAGCGACACGCGCATTGTCTCGCCCGACGAAATCAAGAAGTTTCCTCAACCACGTCTGGAGCGAAACGAGCGAGTTGAGATCAACGATTTTCGCCTGAAGGAAGAACAGACGTTAAATAGCTATGGCTGGGTCGACCAAAAGGCCGGGGTGGTTCGTATTCCGATTGAGCGTGCCATGCAGTTAGTAGCGCAACGCGGATTGCCGACCACGCCGAAGGCTGGAACAGCTCCGTCGTCTGCGGTGAATGTGGCCACTCAGGCCGCGGAACGTTCGGACACCAGCGGCAAATCGGCTCAGCCAAAATCGCAACCGCCGAAGTAATGGAAAGGAGTGTAGCAGTGGGTAGTGCACCAGGATCAAGAATTTGGAGGCTGATCGCGGCAGCAGTTTTGACGCTGGGTGTTCTCACTCTGCCCGCATGGGGCCAGGGAATGACCCAAGGGACGGTGTCGCCGCCCGCGAATGTGCGGCCGCCAGGACTGAAGAATGTTGGCATCGAGCAGCACCTGAACCAACAGATTCCGCCGGACCTCAGCTTTCGCGACGAAACCGGAAAAGCAGTTCAATTAAGAGATTATTTTGGCAAGAAGCCGATGATTCTGAATCTGGTTTATTACCAGTGTCCCATGCTGTGCGGAGAAGTCTTGAGCGGGCTGGAGAGCGCTCTCCGCGTGTTGAAATTTGACGTAGGCAAAGAATTCGACGTTCTCACTGTAAGTTTTGATCCCAAAGAAACGCCGGAAATGGCAGCCGGGAAAAAGGCGGAATACTTGAGGCGCTATGGACGGCCCAGCGCCGTAC
>Ga0187819_10001886_pt1 | contig 10917 bp, 10 predicted proteins | sample NC_wetland_sal_i_15_FD_132411 | JGI IMG/M metagenome (GOLD analysis project Ga0187819, IMG submission 132411) | Wetland sediment microbial communities from Neuse River Estuary, North Carolina, USA - SO4_4 | ecosystem: Environmental > Aquatic > Freshwater > Wetlands > Sediment | place: USA... | reverse complement strand
GTGGTGTGTTAACGGTGGAATCCACTCCTGGGCATGGCGCACGTTTGACGATAGAGGTTCCTCTCGGCTGATATGGCCAAAACTACCAAACAGCAGATTCGCGTCCTGATGGCTGACGATCACGCCATCTTTCGTGAAGGTCTGCGCAAACTGCTCGACGGCGACGATGAAATCACCATTGTGGGCGAGGCTTCCAACGGCAACGATTGCATCAAGATGCTGACTAAGCTGAAGCCCGACATTCTGCTGCTGGATCTACGCATGCCGGACAAGGATGGCCTGGCTGTCCTCGAAGAAGTGAATTTCGACCAGCTTCCCACCCGCGTGGTGGTGCTCACGGCTGCCGAAGATGACCGCGACGTGGTCCGCGCCATGCGCCTCGGCGCGCGCGGCGTGGTGCTGAAGCAGTCCGCCACGGACCTGCTGGTGCGCAGCATTCATAAAGTCCACAGCGGCGAAATCTGGCTCGACAATCACATGACCGCCGAGGTCATGAAGGCGTTTTCCAAGTCCTCCGATGGCGGCCCGCGGCGCGAAAAGCCTCTCCTCAGTGACCGCGAAAAAGAAATCGTCCAGCTAGTGGCGCAGGGCTACCGCAACAAGGAAATTGGCGAAAAGCTCTTCATCAGCGAGCAGACCGTGAAGAACCACCTACACAATATCTTCGATAAACTCGGTGTTTCCGACCGTTTGGAGCTGGCCCTTTACGCCATTCACCACCGGCTCATCGACCAGGCATAGCTGCTTAACTCCTTATCCTGCATAGTTTTAAGCCACTGTCCCGGCATCCTAGTACCCCCGTACCAAATTCGTCCCCCTCGAATCGGGACTCCTGCGCTATTGAGCCCTTCGCCCCCCAAACGTAATCTCGTAAGCGTGAACACTAGCGGTGCAAATCGGGAGGGCCATACCTTGTCAGCCGAGGAACGACGCGCGACACAGCGGTTTCAGATTCGGCTACCTATGATCGTTCGCTGGACCAGCGATTCAGCGATTGGTGAGGCAACCACGGAATCTCGGGATGTGAGCTCGCGCGGGGTCTATTTCTTCCTGCCTAAGGAAGTTTCCAGCGGCTCGCCGGTGGAGATCCTGCTGACCCTGCCCCACGAAATCACGCTCGCCGGGCCCGTGAAGGTTCGCTGCCTCGGCCGCATCAAGCGCGCCGAGATCGACGAACCCGGCCGCATCGGCGTGGTAGCTCAAATCGAACGGTACGAATTTCTGCGCGGCGACGAACACGCCGCGTAGTACGGGTGCGGGCTGTACTTGCAGCCCGCCTGTAAAAGGTCTTGCCCGCCACCTGCGGAGGCGGACAGGGAAAACCGGGGTGCTCCGGCCCCTCAGCTGAGCGCCCCGGTTAATTTTTTGCCTGTGAGCTTTGCCGCAACTTAAAATTCCTACGGGTATCGGGCTATGGCGCCGCCGCGACGTGACTCGCGACCCGTGCCCCGTGGAAGAAAACCGCATGCGACCGAATCACAGCTAGCAATCATCCTTCAATTTCTTTACAGCCCTGCTTTTTTCCTGCTGAAAATTCAATTCTCGCAAATGATTTAACGTAGGAAGCACGGGTCACGGGCCACGAACCACGGGCCACGTTATTCGTAACGCAGCGCTTCCACAGGATCGAGCCTCGCGGCCCTTGACGCGGGATAGATCCCGGACGCCAGACTGACCACGATCGCAAAGGCAATCGCGCCCAACACCAGCCACCAGGGCACAGACCAGATATTCGGCGGATTCATGCCCTGGCGTCGCAGATAAATCATGGTGGCAAACTGGATCGCGCGCCCGATGGCCCAGCCCAGTAACACGCCGAAGACGCCGCCAGCCAACCCCATGACTCCTGCCTCGGCGAAAAATAATTGCCGGACGTCGCGGTCCGCCGCCCCAAGCGCTTTCAGAATTCCGATTTCGCGGCGGCGCTCGAGAATAGCCATGACTAGTGTGTTGATGATTCCGAGTGAAGCGACCGCCAGCGCCAGACTCCCGAAGATTCCCAAAAACATGTCGAAGATCGCGAAAAAAGTGCGCAAATTGCGCGTGACGTCGATCAACGAGAATGCCGCGAATCCCATGTGTGTGACACTCGACTCGATCTGCGCCACAGCCGTCGGACTGCTGGCGCGGATGTTCAGCGCCGCATAGCGCGTGCCCTCGGCCGGACTGGAACGCGACACGTCGCGCAAGTCCCCTTGTTGCACGACCTGCAGCTTTTCGGCCACGGCCAGCGGGAGATAGATGCCCGAATTGTTGAAGCCCACCTGCCCGCCCGATTCCGAAGTCGGAGTCACTCCCACGACCAGAAACTTTTTCTCGCTCGGCACAATCGAAAAGCCCATCGCCTCTTCATCCGGACCAACCGCCTGATTGGGAGCGTCCGTCGGCGCTTGCTGTGAAGGAGGCGGAAGCGCCTGCCGCTGCGCAAATCGCAACGTAATTTCCTGGCCGAGCAGTGACGCCGGCGCCTGCCCTGCGTCAACCAGGCGCTTGGCCAGATCGCCTTGAATAATCGCCTCTTCAGCATTAGGACTGGAAAAGAAATGCCCGTTCAATCCGTCAAGCGTGCCGCTCGATTGCGAGGAAGGCGCCATTCCAGAGACCATTACCAGCTGGCTGACCGGTTCGCGCCGCGCCTCAGCCGTAAATCGAATTTCCGGATTCACTTCCACTACGTTGGGCAGCGCGGCGATTTCCTTGCGCGCCGCGTCATCAAGCGGCCGCGGGGGAGCCAAATCCGCCGCGTCTCGGGGATTGCGTCGACCGCCTCCGGCCTGGCCGAAGGGTGCGCTCTGCCGCGATCGCACCGAAACCGTGTCGAACAATCCGGCGCGCGCAACTGACCGGTCGACCAGCTGTTGCAACCCCACGCCCAGCGAAAGCAGCGCCACGAGCGATGCCACGCCAACGGAAATGCCCAGCGTCGTCAGCGAATTGCGCAGCACGGCTTCGCGCAAATTCCGAGCGGCGAGTTCGGTCAGGTCCCCCAGTTTCATCGCAACCGCTCCTCTCGGGAAATGGCTCCGTCGGACAGGGTCATGATGCGGTCCGCGTATCGTTCCGCGAGCGTCCGCTCATGCGTCACCATGATGACCGTTCTCCCTGGCCCCGATGGCGGCCGGTGGATTTGAGCGATCAAGCTCATGATTTCCTCGCCCGTCTTGCTGTCCAGGTTCCCCGTAGGCTCATCCGCCAGCAGAATCATGGGCTGGTTTACAAGAGCGCGCGCGATGGCCCCGCGTTGCTGTTCGCCGCCCGAAAGCTCGGTCGGGCGGTGCTTGGTTCGCGCGGCCAGGCCGACTCGCTCCAGCGCCTCTCGCACGCGCATGGGACGGTCGCCGCGCGGCACTTCCGCCAGACGCAGAGGCAACTCCACGTTCTCCTCCAATGTCATGCGGGGTAACAGCTGGAAAGACTGAAACACGATGCCAATCGTGCGGTTCCTGTGCGCCGCCAAATCCTCGCTGGACATGGTCGCCAGAGCGCGCCCCAGGGCCAGGATCGATCCGGAGGATGGCCGATCGAGTCCGGCCATCAAATTTAGAAGTGTGGACTTGCCGGATCCGCTGGCCCCGAGCAGGGCCAAAAACTCCCCAGCGCCGACTTGAAGCGAAATCTCATCCACCGCGCGGATCAGCGCCTCCCCCATCTTGTAATGGCGGGAAACTCGCTCGGCGCGGATCGCAAATCCATTCGAACTTGTAGTTGCTTCGGGCACATTCATACTACGCAGGGTAACACGCCAAGATTTCATTCGGGAGAAGCCGCGAGTTTGGGTAAGACCTTTCAGAGGTCTTGCGCTGTGGCGATCCCGTGGCGCATTGCATAGTGGATGAGTTCGGCCAAAGAATGGATGCCGAGCTTGATCATGATCCTGGTTCGATGCGTTTCGACGGTCCTGACGGTGATATGTAACAGCGCAGCGATCTCCTTATTCGACTTTCCCTCGGCTAGGAGGCCGATAATTTCAGTCTCGCGAGGCGTAGTTCCGGTGACGGGCTTATCTCCTGGCGGGTAATGGCTTCTCATCTTGAGAAAAGCCTCCAGCACGATTTCGGATACTTTCGGAGCAAGGAATCGCTTTCCATCGGCAACGGCCTTCACCGCTTTCGTGAGGGAGTCTGTGAGATCGGATTTCAGGAGGTACCCGCTGGCCCCGGCCTCCAGCGCCCGGCGCACCATTTGATCTGAATCGTGCATGGTAAGCACGAGGACTTTCGTATTTGGTACTGCTTGTCGGATCTGACGTACTGCCTCCACCCCGTCCATTTCCGGCATACCGATATCGACCAGGGCCACATCCGGTTTCAGTTCTATCGCCATTTCTACGGCCTCACGGCCATTTGCTGCTTCACCAACGACTTTCCAGCCACGTTGGGACTGAAGAACCGCCCGCGCACCGCGCCGCACCAACGCATGGTCGTCAGCTATCAAAATGCGAAGTCTTTTCATGACTGCCTCCTCCGGGAGGTATCGTCACGCTTACCGTGGTGCCGCGACTACTGGAATCAATATGAAGTCGCCCGCCAATCTGCTTCACTCGCTCCTCCATGCTGGGGATGCCGACTCCGACGGCCAACGGAATTGTTCCATCATGTTTTCGCGTGCCGGCGGGAATTCCACGGCCTGTGTCGCTTATTTGTAGCGTGATAATCCCCGCATCACGGCTCAGCTGGATCCTGGCCGTATGGCTTCCTGAGTGACGCTGAATGTTGACCAGACATTCCTGGACCACACGAAATAAACCAAGCTCCATCTCTTGTGTCAACCTTCCAAAACGTGGCGAAACCTGCAGTTCAACTTCGATTCCGGTTCGCTCGGCAAAGCCAGTTGCAAAATGGCGAATAGCATCCTCCAATCCGGCCTCATCCAGCATCGGCGGGTGCAGTAAGTAGGAGAGAGTCCGAACTTCGCGAATGCAATGATCCGCCAAAGACTGAGACTCCGAAACGAGGCTGCGCAATTTCCGCATCGTGGAGGGGACCGATGCACGGAGTTGGCCAAGGATGGTCGCGAGCGCGACAAGATCCTGGCCCGTGCTGTCGTGGAGATCGCGGGCGATTTTCCGCCGCTCTTCGTCCTGCAGTTGCAGAAGGCGGCCCGAAAGCCGTTTTATTTCTTCTTCCGCTCGTTTGCGGTCGGTGATGTCACGAATGGCGCTGGAAACAAGTATGCCTTCATCGGTTTGGAGCGGACTGAGACTGATTTCGACCGGAAACTCTGTACCGTCTTTACGCCGGCCGTACAGTTCCAAGCCCTCTCCCATGGGCCGAACTCGAGGTTGCGTGAAGAAAAACGTGCGATGCCCGGCGTGCTGGCCGCGGAAGCGCTCCGGCACCAATTTCTCAATCTCTTGTCCCAAGAGCTCTTCCCTTTGATATCCAAACAGTTTTTCAACTTGCGCGTTTACGAGGGCAATCTTCCCGTCCTTGTCTACCACCGCCATGGCGTCCGGAGCGGACTCGAGCAACCCCCGAAACTTCAATTCAGCCCGCTTACGCTCGGTGATATCCGTCGCGAAGACCGCCAGACCCTCGGGGGCAGGGTAACAGCGGATCTCCCACCACTTGTCGAAGCCGGGATAATGGAAATCGAAGGCAACGTGGATGCGTTCGTCCATCGCACGATGAAACTGGCGATCCAATTCCGTACCGAGGACATCGGGAAATAGATTCCATAGAACGCGTCCCAGAGTCTCCTCCCGCGGCCGGCCTGTGGCTCGAACCGCAGCGTCGTTCAGGTATATGTAGCGCCACTGGGGGTCGAAGAGAATGTGGGTATCGGCCACACTGTTCAGGATGGACTCGAAACGCGCCTGCGCCTTGCGAAGCTCCTTCTCAGCCCGCCTCCGCTCGGTAATGTCATGCGCCATCCCCCGAACGATAGGAACGGTTATGCCATCCGTTCTAAGTGTATTGTGGTACTCCCAGATTCTCTGTTCTCCGGTCTTTGTGAGAACGACCATTCTACCTTTCACGAATCCATCTCTCTGGATGGTTAGGAGAGAATCATCAAACTGGCTGCGCGCTTCTGGCAGCAGAAGGTTCCGCAAGGGCGCATTCAGCAGCTCCTCTCGGGAATATCCAAGAAGCTTGGCTGGCAGCTCGTTGAGTGAAAGGATGCACCCCTGTAGATTGTACGTGCAAATCAGATCAGTGGAATGCTCAACCAAATCGCGGTAATGGTCCTCCTTTTCTCGCAATTGAATTTCCATCTCTTTACGAGCAGTGATCTCTTGGGCCGTGCCTAAAAGTGTTTCGACGTTGCCCTCCGAATCTTTCGCAACAAATCCGATACCTCTTAGCCACTTTATGGTGCCGCTCGGGCAGATTATGCGAAATTCCTCGTCAAAGTGATTCGTGCGGTTCAGCGCTTCAAGCCCTACAAACACGCGTTGCCGATCTTCGGGATGTATTAATTCAAGGTAGGAGGTTGGATTCGAATAGAGCGAGTCTAATGGCAGTTCACAGATCTGTTCAAATGCCGGGCTTGCGTACGTAGCTTTTTTCGTGTCAGGATCCATTGTCCAGAATATTTCTTGAATGTTGTCGGCCATTTGTTGAAAGCGCTCCTCCCTTTCCTTCAAGATGGCCTTCTGTATTTTCAGTTGTTCGATGGTTGCCTTCATTTGCTCGGGACTGGGGAGGCTCAATGCCGCGGGCACAATCCGGACGAGGAATATTGCCGTTGGTACTGAGGCTAAAACCGTAACTACCTTGACCCCGCCTGAAAACCAATAAGAAGGAACCCAAAGAGTCCACACATCCATTATGTGAGTCGCACCGCACGCTGCGATGAAACCGCCAAAACAAACGAACATCCATCCAAACGGAATATCCCGCCTTCTTCGAGCAAAGTAGACCAGCGCAACCGGTATCAAAAAATAAGCGAGAGCAATCAACGAGTCGGAGATGGCATGCAGCCATATGAGGGTTGGCTTCCACTGGTAGCAGAATCCATGCGGCATCAAGCCGTTCGAAGACAACCATCCACCAAGCATGCTCATGGTGTTCCTCTTAAAAGGTCTTCTTCTAGGTGCGCAAGGGAGATCCGGGGATGCGAGTTTACCAGCTCAAAAAGTGTTCCCTGGCGAATGAATTCGGCGCGTAGGTTTGCGAAGTGTTGATTGTCATGAAAGTTCAGAGTTTCGCTTTGGTATTGGGAGCCGCTCGGACTCTGCAGTGGAACATGACAATTCACGTTGCCATTCCTCCTACGGGTACGCAAGACTCAGGGACTATTATTGTCGCTTCCTTGTCAGAAAGCGGCGGGAACTCTGGGATGCTCCCCTTACTACACCAGAGCTACCGCGAAGGCAATCAACTGGTTTATGAACCTGAACTCGTGAAACGCATACGTGCTAGTACATATGTATATGATTCGATGCGCTGGGCGGGGGACGAAATGTGAGATACCTCGCGATGACATGAATACTGGCGCTACTTCGGGTCTGTCTGGCGCAGTAGGTGGCTTTTCGCCCGCGTCGTCAGCTTGATTGCAACGAAGGCGGAGGCGCCCACGAATTGCAGACTGTAATGACACACCTTGGGTGGCAACACGTCCGCCAAGGTCGAGCGCCGCGTAGGACGAGAAAATGGCGATGAATATGGAGTGAACGACCAAGCGATAGTCGTAAGAACCAACTAGTGGCACGCCGATCTGGCTCATGACGGCCTTCTTTCAATTGCACGTGGAACGCAGTGGCCGGTTTCCGACGCTGAGAAGGATACAAGTATCTTACCACATGGTATCTCTCAGAGTCCGGCCGCAACAAAATATTTGTCTGAAATATAAGTGTTTCTGTAAGTATTTATACGTACGGACGCTACTCGTCCTCGCAAGCAGCGTGCCAGCTTTTTTCATTAGGCATTTAGCGGTATTGTTTTGAGAGTTGCGTCGTATCAATATTAATTATGTTTTTTCTGTGGGTGCTATGTGGCCAGATTCAGTCCAACTTCGTCTTATTCCTGTCTCAAGGTGTATACTCGGATGAAATAAAAAGCTTCTTGTGGAGTGATTGCAAGCAGGGGAAATTTTTAAGGATTCCTTAATGACAAATAAAGATATATATTCTAAGCGGAATTAGTTGGCACGGTAGGTGACAAGCATGCCAAAGGAATTGAACGTCCCGGAATGGTCGAGCGCAATCCTCGGACTTCGGCAGCGGCTCGGCCTTAGCCAATCCGACTTTGGTTCCCGCCTGCATTACTCCGCAATGGCTGTTTCGCGTTGGGAAACCGGAAAGCAGGAGCCCACCTCCAGATGTTTTATCCAGCTTGGAAATATGGCCGGGCAACCCGAGTGCTGGCTCTTCTGGGCCAGAGCCGGCCTGAGGAGTTCCGACCTCCGTCAAATGTTTCCCGGCCCGCGCAGCACCGCGCGCATGTCGACCTCGGTGGATTTTGAGATCGTGCACGCAGGGAGCGGCGTGAAGAGGAAGAGACCCAAGGGCGCGCCCAAACTGCAAATGGTCGCGGTTCCTCTGCTGGATGTTCACGCCGGCACGATTGGGCAAACGGGCGGCCAATTCGCGGACTTTGACAGCGCTGCGACCGAAGAGATGATCGCAGCTCCCGCCTTTTGGTGCCCCAATCCCGTACAGACCAATTGCCTGCGCGTGCAGGGGACTTCCATGAGCCCGCTCATCAACGACGGGGACATTGTGGCGGTGGACGGTTCACAAACGAATCCGGATGAATTGAACCGCAAAATTGTTGTGGCATGGCATCGGGAGAGCGGCCTTTCTTTGGCGCGATTTATCGCGGCCGATGGCGTGCACCTTTTGGAATCGGAAAATCGCGACTACAGCCCCGTCACGGTTGAAAAAGACAGAAAGTGGCAAATTGTAGGAAAGGTTCTGTGGTGGATCCGAAAGGGACCCTGATAGTTCTCTGTCGCCCGTCATTGCGGCGCGCACGCATCAAGTAAACCAAATCCGAGTTATCCACGGGCTCTAAAGGCTTCCCTGCATTGATGTACTCTGGGAAACGTTCGATCGACCAGCCACAGGTCCGCATCCGATTCGCTGCTCGCAATTACAAAATTCGCTGATTTAACAATTTACTGCAAAGTTGAGATACTATATCCCCTCTTCAGCTTTGGGTCTCTTGGTGCAAGGCTGATGGGGTGTTTCTCCGGCAGGCACGCCGCAATCGACTTGTTGAGGCGCCACGATCTTGCGTGTCGAGAATTTCCGTGAAAAGAGCCAGGCGCTCTACCCAAAGAGCACTTCGATCCGCTAAAAAGAGTTCACCAACACCTCCGAGGGCGGAGCCGTCCAAGCTGGACTCATTCCCCGTCGCCGGGATTGGCGCTTCGGCCGGCGGGCTGGAAGCTTTCAAGGAATTGCTGGCCAATCTGCGCACCGATGCAGGAATGGCGTATGTCCTCATTCCGCACCTCGATCCCGACCATCAAAGCGTCTTAACGGAAATCCTTTCCCGCTTTACGAAAATTCCCGTCGGGGAAGTTACCGACGGAATGCAAGTCGAGCGCGATCGTATTTACGTGATTCCCCGAAACAAGACCATGGGGATTGCTGGCGGCAAATTTATTCTGGTCCAGCGCGAGGCCGCCCAGAGCCCGCACCTCCCGATCGATTATTTTTTTTCTGCCTTGGCGAATGACCGGGGCGATCAGGCCATTGGTGTCATCTTGTCAGGAACCGCTTCGGACGGGACGCAGGGTTGCACAGCGATCAAGGTTGCCGGCGGGATTACCTTTGCGCAGGATGAGAAATCCGCAAAATACCATGACATGCCGGGGAATGCGATCCGGGGCGGAAGCATCGATTTTGTGATGCCCCCTAAGGGCATCGCGCAGGAACTGGCACGGATTGGACGCCGCACCGACGCCGGTCAGACCCCGGCCGAGTCCCTGGATCTGGAGCTAACCGGGCCTGCATCGGATCTGGACGCTCTATTCGCACTGATGCAGAAAGCGACAGGCGTGGACTTCAGGCACTACAAGCAATCCACGTTGCAGCGGCGCATCAAACGGCGCATGGTTCTGCACCACCTGCTGAAACTGAAGGATTATCTCCGCTACATCGAACGCAATCCCACGGAACTGAACGGGTTGTACCAGGATCTTCTGATTCATGTCACCGAATTTTTCCGCGACGAAGGAGCGTTTGATTCCCTCGGCCAAAAGATCTTGCCGAGCCTCATGCAGGATCGCAAACCCGACGGGGGTCCCCTGCGAATCTGGATTCCCGGCTGCTCCACCGGGCAAGAGGTTTACTCCATCGCTATAGTTGTACTCGAATTTTTGTGGTCGCACGGTAAGAGGGGCAAGTCTCACGCTATCGCCAATTTTGCAGTCCAGATTTTTGCCACGGATATCAGCGATTTCGCGTTGGACCGGGCGCGAAGCGGAATCTACGCAGCAAACGAAGTTTCGGGTGTTTCCAAGGACCGGCTCAATCGCTTCTTTGTGCGGCACGACGGTGGATATCAGATCCACAAATCCGTTCGCGAAATGTGCGTCTTCGCAAAACAGAATGTTGTCAGGGACCCGCCATTCTCCAACCTGGACTTGATCAGTTGCCGCAATTTGCTGATTTATTTCGGCCCCATCCTGCAGAAACGCGCCATTCCCACGTTCTATTACGCCTTGAAGCCACGCGGGTATCTGATGCTGGGACCGTCGGAAAGCCTGGGATCTTTCGAGGATCTGTTCACGTTGGTCGAGAAGAAACACAAGATCTACCAAAAGAAACGGTCCAACGCGCGAGTGGTTACACACTTCACCGGGCCGAATTTCATCGTCCCGGAACGGGAGCCGGCCCACACTCCAAATATGCTGGAGACAGGATTTGACGTGGACCGGGAAGTCGAGCGGATACTGGCGCACCGATTTGTTCCCGGGAGCATCGTCGTGAACGACGATATGGAAATCGTGCAATTCCGCGGGAAG
>Ga0187819_10001885_pt1 | contig 10920 bp, 17 predicted proteins | sample NC_wetland_sal_i_15_FD_132411 | JGI IMG/M metagenome (GOLD analysis project Ga0187819, IMG submission 132411) | Wetland sediment microbial communities from Neuse River Estuary, North Carolina, USA - SO4_4 | ecosystem: Environmental > Aquatic > Freshwater > Wetlands > Sediment | place: USA... | reverse complement strand
CAGCCCAAGACTCGGGCGAACCCGGACAATTCCACATGCTTTGGTGGCAGGCGCTGGTATGAATGTCGGCGGAGGTTACATACGAACATATTCCTCTATGAGCCGGGAGGTATTATCGGCTCTCGGGATCACGCATGTGTTGAAGCACAACGACGCATCGGAAAGCGGCTTTACGACCACACCTTCAGCGCGAATCGGGATGCCGCGGGGTAGGCCGCTGCGGTTTGTGCCTTAGACTGTAGATTTTGGCACACCTCAAGGGCCCGATTTTCGTACCTCTAAGTGGTGTATTTGCAGAAACTGTAGGAACGATTCGAAACCGGGATTCTGGAACATCGGCTCTTCGTGAGTGTCCAATTGTTTGATTGCGGCAAAGGGCGTGGTCGAGTACCGCGACGACCGTTGGGGACTCGCGCCCATGCGTCGGGATCGAAGGGGCCGAAAACACACCGGTGGCCAGGTTCCACACCCAGGCCTCTGTCGCAGTCTGGAGTGATGAGATCCGCTCTTCAGTGTGGCCGCTGGAAGCTCCCTTCTGATTGCTCGGACTCCCTCCCATTTACCCACGCACTTCTTCATCGGGACCACTCAACGCCCAAACGTGCGGACTAGTCCGTCGTCCAGAACACCCATTCCCCTCTCCGGACCGCAGAGACTACTCAAGAACGTGGCCGGCAAGAGCGGCTCAGAATCGTAGGTGAAAAGTGCACAGACACGCTGTTAGCGAGTGACAAGTTGTCTGCTCCCCGGGCCGTACGCTGTTCTTAGTTAGTTAGGGGACAACGTTCTCGCGGCAGAGGCGTGGTCAGACGGGCATAGGACGGCAAACATGGACTACAACCGAAACAAGTACTACATAGAGGAAAACGACTTACTAACCGAGGCCGAGAAGATTCAGATGGCCAAGGATCTTCTTGAGCTTGAACGTCGGGGCTTGCTCGAGTACAGCGACGGCCGTTGGGGACTCGTTGCCGGCGTCGAAACCGAAGAGACGTCCGATGGCCCCGTGGCGCACTCCCCTAATAAAGAAGAAGGAAGCAACTGATGTCTGCAGAATCGATATCGGCGCGCGAACTGGCCGCGCTCGTCAAGCCTGTGCGGGCCCTTCTCACGAAGAAGAACAAGGAAGCCGCAGTCATGCTCGTGCGCGAGCGGACGAAATGCGGCCTGGAGGAAAGCAAGGAGTTCGTCAAGCACGTGGAGTCCCGGCCCGCAGCGAGGGCACAGGATGTCGCCGAACTTTGGATAGGCGTCACTTTGGGCGAAGCCGCTGCCGACGAGATGGAGTCCGAGCCGCAGCTGGCAGCAAGGTCCATAGCGCAATCGGTTGAGGCCCGCGAAGCAGTCGATGCCAAGGACATGTCCCTGGCCGAATGGTACGCGCGTTTCATGCAGACCCACAGCTATCGGGAGTGGGAGCAGCTTTCATAGAGAAAATCATCGCCTTGAAAAAAACGGAGGGGCCGTTGGCCGAAAGCGCGATCTCCGATGAGTCGGAGGATCAGTGATGGCCTACTTACTTTTGCCAGGCGAACGCGTCGGCCAGATGGTCTACCCGGGAGCCAAGCGGCGCGCGTTCACGAATGACGAGATCGAGCTGGCGCTCGGCGGCCGCGGGTACACCAAGATTGCCGGCCGCGTGCGGCAGTTCAATGATAGGCCCCACGTCATGCTTGTGGCCGCCGGCGGCGGCGAGATCAACCGAGAGGCCATGCGCTGGGTGAAGTCAGGCGATGAGATCCGCGGGACGGCCCTGATCGTCGCGAAGGACCAACTGCCCGCAAGTAATAAGAAGATCGCCAGGGCCGGCGCCAGTCGCCGCCGCGCGCGGATTGAGAGTGACGAAGAACAAGGCGAGCGCGTCGCAAGTCAGACGAAGGCATCGGGGCGGAAGAGTGCCAGTGACGTTGGCCAGGATTTTGAGGCGCCCGGTACGGCGAACCCAGAATCGCAGGAGCGCCGGGCGCGCCAGGACAGCGCGCTCTCGCTTCGGGCGCCGTTAGGAAGAGTTCTCGACAGGCACCCCCAACTGTAGCTTGGGCTACCGGTCAGGAAGCGCAGAGCAAACTGCGCAGTATTAATAAGGTGCGTCCCGTTAGCGCGGGAGGTTAGTGAAATGGCTTCGGCCACTGGAGCATAGATGATGAATACGTTCGATAACGATGAATTGGACTCGGTTGAAATACCGGCGTCCGCCACAGCCCATAACCCCAAAGCTGCGCAAGCAGCCCCAGCCCCAACGGCACCCGCCGCTGGCCCCGCAGATGATGACATCAGCTTCGACGATGAGGATATCGCAGAAGCGGTCAAAGCAGAAGATTTTCTGCCCACGATCAAAATCAACAAGGGCGAAGTAGCCCGTTTCTCTTTCGTGCCTGAGTTCAAGCTCAAGCATGCGCGCGTTCACTACGTCGAAGGCCAGGGAACTTTCCTCTGCGTCTCGACCAAGGAAGCGAAGCAGGTCTGCTGCCACAAAGGCGGCAACGCGAAAGACCGCTATGTCGGGTTGGTTTACCGCTACGAGAATGTCGATCCTAAGACCGGCAAATTCGTGACTGGTGCGACCAAGCCAGTAGTCAGCGTCCAGGCCGTGCGCCTGTCACGCGCCAACATGCGTGATCTTCTTGACTCATGCGAAGACGGCCAGAGCGTTTACGACCTGGACGTTCGCATGCGCCACGACGAGAGCCGCGCTTTCGGCTACAAGTTTTCCAAGGCGGCGTCAAAGCCGACGTGGAAATCCGTGGCCGCAGAAGTGACGCCCATGCTCGAACCATATAAGGATGGCTCGCGCCTGGCCTCACGCCTCGGCAAGAAGCTGAACGCGGTCGAACTGAACGCGATCCTTCACGCTGGCCAGCAATCGGCAGACTCCAAGCAGTCGATGGAGACGATGCTGAGCACGCTGGAAGAAGAGAACTAAACCGAAGGCCGGTGTTAGCGCACCGGCCTTCCATCACCTATACATTACACGGAGCATAGAGATGCTGTCCGAGACAGACCAACAGTATACCGAGGAAGTGAAACGGTTACTGGACAAATCGAAAGAAATCCTGGGGCCGCTGACTCCCTCGCAAGCCCTCAACGTTTTCCTCGCCCTCTTGGGCATTCACATTTCGCATCAACTCAGCGAAAAAGCCGGTGTAGATTTCCTGCACCGCGGCAACAAGTTCTCCCAAACCTATCCGTTACCGGCGCAAACCGAAGCGGACATCGCGTCGCCTGACGAGAATACAACCCTGGCTCTCGCGGTCGGCCAAGCGTGGGCGACGTTAGAGCCGACTGTTCACAACCGCGCAGTTCAGATCGCACTGTATAGCGTGTGCTCAATGCTGTGGCAAATGATCCACGGCGACGCGTGCGCAAAAAAGTGGAACGAGATGACCGTTCAGTGGGCCAAACACTGGGGCGTTCCCGTCACAGAAGAAGAGGCCCAAGCTGCGGGCATGCCGCTGACTAAGAAAGAGGCTATGGGTGAAGAGCAGAAAGAACAAGAAGCATACGAGACAGTAGCGCACGTTTGGGAAGTGGAAATCCCGGCCTGCGAAATCTGTAAAACTGGGGCCACAACTTGCCCGCAGGTGGTGATCAACTACTACGTCAACTTTGCGCTGGTGGAGGCATTGCGAATTGCTGGCGGCTTTATCACCGAGTCACAAGCGGCGATGTTCACGATGGTTTCCTGGCACATGGACGGCCATCCGATGACAGTAGAAGCTGCTAAGGCGGCACGCGCGGCGCGTGATGCGGAGGCTGCATGAACTTCGCAGAACGAGCAATGCCTTGGCTGGAGAAGGGCTACAGAGTTACGCCCCTCCTGCCCAAGTCCAAGATCGCCTGTAAGCCAAACTTCCCTGACCTGGATGTTACTCGCAAGATGGTCGAAGAGTGGAACGCCGAAAACCCTGACTATAATGTCGGCATTGTCGCAGGCCACGGCCTGTGCATCCTCGATGATGACGACGGCACTCTGGCCGAGAAAATCCTGGCCGATACCGGCATCGACATCCGCCAGATCACTTACGTAGTGCGAACCAGCAAAGGCTACCACTATTATTGGAAGTCAACAGTGGACAGCATCGCTTTGGGCAACGCCAAAAAAGCCGGGAGCTACGATTTCCAGGCTTTCCGAAAATATGTTGTCGGCCCTCACTCGATCCATCCCAGCGGCGCAGTCTATACGCCGGTGGATGAGCACAAGCGCATCGCTGAAATTCCCGAAGAAGTTGTCAAGTGGATCGCGGCCAACATGGACAACAAGCGCACGGTTTCCGTGGCCGGTAAAAAGGACAACGGCTTCCGCAAGGTTGATCCCAGCTTCGAATTCGCCGACCTACTCGATCACTACGACGACAAGCTGGAGATCACGATTGAAGAAGCGCCCTGGTACCACATCGTCTGCCCGTGGAAAGAAGACCACCACACGGACGGCAAAGGCAAGATCGACGAGCGCGCGTGCTCCATTTACTTCGACGGTGACAGCCTGGGCTTCAAAGACCAGGCCACGACGTGCGAAGGATCGAACGCAACCATCGGCGATCTGATTGCGAAGCTGAATGAAGATCACGAACCTTATCCTGGCGTGATTTGGCCGTTGGACGCGCCAGACGGTCTTGTTGAGGAGGAAGCACCGCCGACCTCATACGGCGATGCTTCTGGGGTCGCTCCCCAACAAGGAAAGGCGGAGGCGGACTCTGCACCGGCCCCATCTACTGCGTCTGAGCGCAAGCGCGTAGCCGGAAACATTGAAGACATCCGCAGCATCCCAGGCAAGGACATGCCTGCCTGGAAGAAGAGCCAGAACATCGCCAAGCTGATCCACATATCGCTGAAGCAAACCGGCGTGCTGTACAACGTCGGCAACGTAGCGACTTACGTTGACAATGAGACGCGCGAGATCACTGAAGTTGTGAAAGACGGCGCGAGGTTCGGCGAACTAATGGTCGAGTATGGCATCTTCCCAGGCGACAAATCTATCTCTGCCGAAGGCCTGGGAAAATACCTGAACGTCAAAGCAGTCCGCGCGCCGAAGGCGACGATCTATGCTGGGTCTTATTATGATGCGGCCAACCATGTGCTGTATGTGAACGAATGGGCGGGCAATATCCTACGCATCGACGCAGACGGCAATGTAACGCGAATCCGCAATGGTGACTACGGCCTGCTTTGGGGCGACGGCGAGGCTGTACAGGCCACACCGCTCCATGCTGATCTCGACAATCTACCGACCATGACAGCCCTCTCGCTCGAAGATGAGTCGCTTATCAAGAAGCATATCCTCGACGTGATCAACTATGACGAATCGCTGGGCATGAGCAAGCAACACGCGCAACTGATTCTTATGACAGCGTTGGTTGGTCTGTTCTTCATCGAGCGCATACCCGCATATCCTTATATCTACTTCTTCGGCCCAGGCGGCTCAATGAAAACTTCACTGGCCGTCAAAGTAGGCAAGCTGATTCAAGGGCCATCGTTCCGACCGACTCCAGCCACGACGGACGAAGACCAATTGAAGATCATGGCAATCAACAACCCATTCCTCCTGCTTGACGAAGCCAACAACCTTCGCAAGTTGCAGAATGCGATGAAGGCCATCGCTACCGGCGCGCAGGATGTTCGCCGTGAACTGTACACGACCACGAAACAGCGCATCTCGAATTACCAGGCACGAACGTGGATGACCGCCAACACCGCCGACCAATCGACCGAAACCGTGGCGTCGCGCATGATGATCATTGATGTGGGCGCACGAACCGAGGAGAATCCCTACCGCAGCGACTTCTATGTTGACCGCGCGTTCCTGGTGGATCGCGATGCGATATGGACTGAGCTTATCGCGCGCCTGAGTTCCGCAATGCAGGCCATGAAGTTCGTGGACGAGAAAGGCCGTGGCGACATTCCAGTTTCGCACCGCATGTCGGCGTTCTTTGTATTCGGCTCTGGGCTGGCGAAGCACGAAGGCATCGACGCGGCCAACGACTTCAAGGATGCGATGGACGCTATGGCCCGCCGCCAGACTTCAGCTACGTCGGAATCGAGCGAGATCGTGGGCTTGATCCGCGCGCTGCCAGCAAGCTACAACGGCAAGGTTTTCACGGCCAGCGAACTTGCGGGGATACTGCCTGGCATGGTGCCTGAAGCCAACCAAGAGTTGAAGCGCAAGGCATCACGCCTGGGCTGGGTGAGTTATCAGTTGCAGAACAACGAGCTCACTTTGAAGAAGGAGTTGGGAATGGTCAAAGGCCATAAGATCACAAAGACCAAGAACCGCAACATCACCTATACATTCACCGGCTGCGCTGGTGGAGTGCTGCCGCCGATTGAAGAGGTTATGCCTGAAGCTACGCCGGTGCCGACCGCTACAGCCCCGGCGGATGACATTATGGCGCAGCCACAAGCGACGGCCAAGCCAGACTTCAAACAAAGCCTCGCCTATAAGCAAGCAATGGCAGCGCACAACAAGCGATGCCGCTGCAAGGGCTGTGGCCATTGCGACGACAAAGGCAACGACCTGGTGCAGTGTGGGCGCATGACTAAGACCGACAAAGGTAAGTGCTCGGCTTGCCGCAATGACATCCCAGAATCCATGCTGGATGATGAGGACTAATGAGACAACTTCGGCTTCCGTTCAATCGCAAACCTATCGCACTCATCGCTGAGCGCAAGTCACCCGATGAATTAGTGGCCGAGATTTGCAGACGGAACGGCGTCCCCGTGCCGGTGATAACCGAGGAAGACGAGAGAATCTTCGCTACGATCCCTGGCCTGCGCCCAAAACGACCACGCCAAAAACTGCAGGGGGGTGTACTACCAGGCGACTCCTCGAATTTTGAATCAAACATGGCAAAACGGCAACCTTAGATACCCCCGGAGTAGTAGTAGTAGAGGGTACTTTTCTAACTCTATGGAAATAGGAAAGGAAGGAAAAGAGGAGAAGAAGGGGAAGAGAGAAGAGAGTAGACAGAGTAGAGAGAGTAAGTAGAATGGTTTTCGCATACCCCCTGTACTACTACTACTCCAGCAGGGTGTGAGCTGCCAGTTTTTCCATTGTTAGTTCGAAACTCTCAATGTGGGTAGGTAGTACCCCCTCTCGAATTGTTGCAGCGCCCGCGATATCTTGGAAATAGAACCTATGAGTGCCAAGAAACAACACGTCTGCGTAGTCTGCGGCTCGAAGCTGACGGCCAAGGAAGCCGAGTACTCTTGGAGCCGCTGCTCGATTTGCATTGGCATCCAAGATGCGGCTGAGGCTGAGAGTCCGAATGCTGAGTTGCTCAGCGCGCTGGAATCTGAGAATCCACGGACATTGCCGCCAGCGCCTAGGCCCCCAGCGCCAGCGGGATTCATGTACCTCGACGAGTTCGTTGCGATTTGGCGAACCTGGCCGTCACAACGCCGCCAGGATGCGATCATGGAACTTCAGAAGTATTTCGCTGATCCAGAAAAGTACATGGCCACATTGGAGGGGAAATGAGCCACAATTGGCAAAAAGTATTCGTACGTGCGCCGCGACTGTAGCCGACACCCAACCGCAGAATCGCGCCGGAACTGCAAACTCGTATTCGCGGCGTTCGACCAAACAATCATACCCATTTTCCAGCCATTCGATCGCTAATGCCGTAAATTGCCGGACTTTCCGCCTCCATTCATAGAGCTGCACATTTGGGCGGTTTCGCAAGGCATTTTGGCGGCTACGCTCTTAGAAATTCCAGTCGCACTGCAAAAATGGCACGCTCGCCCCGTTGGGGTCGAGGTCTGACTTTTACAGGAAGCACCTTCGGAGCGAAACGTATGCACGCGAGAAAAGAAGTACGAGACTATTTGGTCGCGACAAAGCTGAGACATTGGCTTGCGGTCGCGAAATGGCCGCTGTTTGACCCTCGGTGCCCGCCTTGGAGAGCCCGAAAGAACTACTGGCATTTGTGGCGGAAGTATCCTGAAATCGCAGCAAGGCTTGGGCTCGGTGAGATGGACGTGTTCGAGCGTTCCTAGCCCTCAGTCCCAATCGAGGAGAACCATGATGAATGAACAGATACCAACTGAGAAGTGGCAGCAAGCACTGGTTGCAGGCTGGAAGGGCTGCGCCTCCGTGCCCATGACCCTGGAACAGGCGCAGCAGGGAGACGTCATCTTGGCGCAATACACGCGCCCAAGGCAAGAGGACAGTCCGCCGCCGAACTTCAGAGACTCGATAGAAATCTTCGTCATGCTCGAGAAGCCCAACGAAAAGTTCCCGAGGGACTGCCGCGCTTTGCGGATTGCCCAGCTCAGCGCCACTGGCCAGCTTCTCAGCTCAGTCTCGTGGGGAACCTCGACCCTGCCCGAGGGTGCGGAGCTTTGGCTGCTCGGCTCCTGTAGCGGCACTCGCGTATCAGATGCGCGCTGGTCAGAGTTATCGCGCAATGAGGACGAAGGACTATGAAGTTGCAACTCGACGACACGTTCAAAAAACGTGCGTGGGTCGCGATGGCCTGGGACGAGAGGTCACGTAAAGCGTGCTGCGAATTCGTCGAACGTGACGACTTCCGAAGATCCAACGTTCTACTTAACTAGTCCCGGGGTCTACTGCATATCCGGCGAGAACCCTGCCGAAGACAGATGTCGTTGGCTTGAAATCAGGGATGGCAGGGGGCAGTGCGCAACTACGATGAGATCGCGCACCTCTTGCCAGAGAGAAAAGGCAAGTACGCGCGGAGTATTGAACAAAATCAACCTCAGGCGGCAGTTTAAGCATGTCTGCACCCGCTGCCGCCAAGCCAAGGATAAATCGGAACTGTGCCCAGTTGGCCAGGCGCTCATCGATGCCGGTCTCAAGGCCATGCAGGATGCGATCGAGGAGAGTAATGAATAGCATGACCATCTGGTTGAGGGAACCGGAATTCGAAGCCGAAGGGCAGCGGCCCTGCGACCTTTGTGGCCGGTACTGGTTCGACGACGATCTGGAAGACGAGGTTTGTATCGAATGCAGAGAGGAGATAGAGGTATGAGCGACACCACATTTCACGAAGCAACTGAGAACGTTGTGGCGCTGCTGGAGAAGTATAACCCGGAGCTTCGCGCCGAGGGGTTCACAGACGAGCAGATCGACGCCGAAATAGCACGGATGCGCCTCGAAGCTCAGCTTGGCGTGCGTTTTAGCGAATAGTCATGGCCGCCTCCAAACTCATCAAAGACCCGCTCGACGACGACCTGGGTCCACGCTGCGTCATGTGCGGCAGTCCCCCCGACAGCGACAGCAGCGGCCATCCATACGGCCTGTGCCTGATATGCCGGATTGAGGACGAGAAGCGCTTCGAGGCGCTGAAAGCCAAGCCCGTGCCAGCAATCAAGAGGGTGGAATTCGAACTCTCACGCCGCCCAGGCTGGCATTATCAGTATGACGGTCGCATCCCAGCGGCCATGCACCGTCCTGCAACTGCGAATGGTGCAAGAAGGGCGGCGTCATGAAATGTTGCCACATTGCGCAGAAAGAGCCTGGCCGTGAATTCGGCATCGCCTGCGACGATTCTGGCAGTTGTGGACTTTAACCGATCACTACGACAAGCAAGATGGCACACACGAAGAGAAAATCGAGAAGTTGAAGAAGAAGTTTCCGAGTATTTAGCGGTATGAGCGATTTCGACAAGCTGCACGAATATCTCGATGGCGTCCAGCACAACCAACGATTTGAGCGTCCGCTGTTGGTGAGCACGGGGGACCAGCATGACCAATATCGCTTTGCTGATAGCGGCAAGTCATTCAACCCTTACCCGAAAGCTGGCTTCTATCTGTGGGGCGACCATCGCAACACGCCGACGAGCGCCATCTTTCGCAAACATGAACCCACGGAGCGTGGAGACATCGTGACGTTCATATCCTCCGATGAGCTTGCGGCGTACCGAGAGGAATGCAGAGACATTGCCTCAAGGCAAATGGTGTTCGATTTCGGAGATGCGCAATGCTGACCTGGTAAGACATTCCATGCTGGGCGGCTGGGCGGCATCCTGCCGTGAATCCTGGCGGCGCCGCGGTGGCCGTCTCTGCGACCGCTGCATCGCCAAGCTGGAGAAAAAGTTCAGCATGTCGATTGACGACGCTTACGACTCAGGCAAGCTGAGCTTCTACAACGACGACCTATGCCTGCCGTGGGTTCAGTACCAGATCACAGGCGACATCGGCAAGATGTGGCTATGCGCCGAAGACTACGATCTGCTTTCCGTCAATCCAGCAGCGTTGCATGATCCAGACCAGCATCGCAGCACGCCTTGAGTATTAGAGTGCATGGAATCCTTTGACGTGACCATCACGCTGACCTACCGCAATGTCGAAGCTAAGGACGGCGCTGAAGCCATAGATGCGTGCAAAGAGACGATGGACTGCGGCTACGACGACATCAAAGCCGAAGCGCATATCCTTTTCCCGATCCGACCAGAAGAGTGATACAACCCTTCCGTCGCCCGAAGCCGCAAAATTTCCAAGCTTGCAATTACGCAACATACCTCTCTGGCTCGATTAGACGATTGTACGAAAGCATCTTGCAAAGCGAGCCGTCCCTGACTCCATGCCCGGCGAAGCAACGCGACGCCCGATCCCCAAATCTTGCCCTGTTTTGCTCACGACTATAGTCACGACCATAATCGCAGATGCTCCTCATAGGACACACGTGACATCTGGGGGCAATGCCGGTGCTGAAATCATACTTGGCTTTGTTCGCAAACAGGGGATCAAGTCGGTACCGCGACCACCGCGGCGTTGCGCTTACTCCGTACGCACACACTCGGCGCGCAACCTACTCGAAACTTGGGCAAAGCAATCGATCTCTGACAGACCGACATCCATGTAAGTCTTCTGTCAAGGAAAAACACACGTGGCCAGGCGCGCTCATGAGAGCGCGCACTTTTCGGTCAAGATCTTCAGCTCGCATCGGTGCCTCTCGGCTGT
>Ga0187819_10001884_pt1 | contig 10920 bp, 9 predicted proteins | sample NC_wetland_sal_i_15_FD_132411 | JGI IMG/M metagenome (GOLD analysis project Ga0187819, IMG submission 132411) | Wetland sediment microbial communities from Neuse River Estuary, North Carolina, USA - SO4_4 | ecosystem: Environmental > Aquatic > Freshwater > Wetlands > Sediment | place: USA: North... | reverse complement strand
GGCGGTCGGTCCGCGCTTCACCCTGCACGACGCCGATTGCGGGCAGATAAAGAGCATCGCCGGCACTTACGCGGCTGAGCCGGAAGCGAACTCGTCGTCGGTGTACAACTTCCTGGTGCGGCCGCGGGGTCCCGAGGCGAGCATCGTCAAGGTGCGCGGCACGTTCAATTCGTCGGTCAAGGTCCCGCTGCATCCCGCCACCGACGTCGATTGCGTATCCAATGGAATCCAGGAATCGGATCTGTTGCGCGAGGTACTGGCCCAGGCGAAGAAGACCCATCGCCCGGTGTTCGCCAGTTCGCAGCGACCGGCCGCGCAATCGTCCGCGTCGGCGACGGTGCGCAATCAATCCCGCGCGGCCTCCTCGATTGATAAACCCGCCACGCAACTCGACATACCGCCAACGATGAGGGGGTTTTCGCTGGGCGGACGTTCCAGTCTGCCCAATCTGCCGGCGCCTCCGCCGAATTGAGTTCAGGACTCGCGCGAGATTAGTGCTAGCCGCCGGGGCGGGCGGGGATTAGCGCTTCGGCAGGGACGATTTGATTGTCGGTCGCGCCGGGAATTTTCCAATACAGGTGCAGGTAGGAGCCGCCGGCGACATTTCGCTCCCCCACCTCGATCTGATGCCGCCCCTCGGTGAGCTGAATATGGCCAGCGTCGTGAGGTTTGTTGGTCAAGCCGGGATCTTTAATCACCTGCATGCCGTCCACCGTGACCCATCCCGAATCATCGACATCGATCGAAAACTCGTAATCGCCGGTCTTAGGCGCGATCAGCTCGCCTCGCCAAATGTCGCATGACGGAAACGGCATCGCGCCCATCTCCTCAATCTTCTCGAAGTCCATCTGCCGATCGACTCGCACAATATGCGGCGGGCTCGCGCCGCATTGCTCGCCCACGTAGTACCTGCCCAGCAAGCCGTGGTCGCCGCGCTGCACGAACGGCTGCATGATTCGTTGACTCATCGAAAGCAGGAACAGCGCCGCAATTCCCGTCGTCGCGGCGATTTGTTTGAGGCGGCGCGACGCGCCAGTGCCCCATAGTCCGAGCGACTCGGACAGATCAAAGGAGCCGAAGATCCAAAACACCGCCAGCGGCCAGAGCTGAAACGGGCCGGGCAGCCCGATGAGTTTGCCGAGGTTGAAGGCGACCGAGTCGCCGACGATCATGCCGCCGCCGAAGAATGCGTCGCGGTTGGTGGCGAAGTCGCCGCGCATGAACTGCTGGAGCGCGAAGTCGCGCACCGGGTTGTCATATTCGTAGGGAAAATGCGGATTGGTCGCCGTCGCCATCAGCATGATCGCGGCCGATAGCGCGCCCATCGCGCCTAGCAGGTAGTCGAATGCGGCGGAGAGAACCGCGAGCGCCAGCACCATGAACGGAACCGAGGCGACAATTTGCCGCGGACCGGTCGCGGTGCCTCCACCCCACGATACGATCGATTGTCCGTACGAGGCGTTGAACAGGAACAGCACGACGAACGAATAGACCGTGACGACAAATTCGGCGCGCCATCGCCTGAGCCGCGCGAAATAGCCGACGCCGACGATCGACAGCAACAGAACCGGGTTGCAGAAGAACAACCCGCGCTGCGGATCGAGCAGCACGTCCCAGAGAATGCGGAGCTTCGGATAGGTCAGGCCGACGAATCCGGCCGCTTGCTCGGGAAATTGGCGATTTTCGGCGGGCGAGAGCTTGAACGCCTGGTAACTGAAGAAGAGCGGATTTCCGAACGCGCCCCAGTTGAACGCGAGCATGACCGCGGCGGTGAACGCGGCGCCGGCCGAGAACGCCACGAGATGCGTCCAATCGCGCAGTTTGAACAGAGCGTAGATGCCGATCGCGGCGGCGACGAGGAATACCGGGTAATCGTTGAGCACGGCCCATCCCGCGAGAAAGCCGGCCGCAAGTGCGCGGCTCGACGATGGGCGCGTGTCGAAGGTCGCCAGCAGGTAAAACGAGGTGAAAACGCATGCGGCCGCGACAGGTTCGCCGGTCAGTTCGGTCGCGTAGGGAAACGCGATCGTCGCAAGGCCGAGGATCAGCGCAGCGCCGGCCGCGCGGCCCTCCGACGCGCCGAGAAATCGCGCAAAGCGAAACATCACGACGCACATTGCCGCGACCAGCAACCCGGTCGTGAACACGGTCGTCAGGTAAGTGACAAACGCCCAGTACAGCGGCTCGTGAGCCGTCTGCATCGGCAGCAGCGCGTAGCGGAAAATCAGCCACGGGATCAACGCCGTGTAGGACGTGCCCGGCGCCTTGACGGAATAGATGTGGCCGTGGAGCGTGACGATGTCGGCGGTGTTGTATCCGCAGAAATCGTTGATCCACAGAACTCCCTTCTCGACCATCGAGCGCATCAGGTCGAAGCGGCACGCGACGCTCTGGTCGGAACCCTGATAGAAGTAGGCGTAGGTGATGAACGGGATGAGGAAGATCGCGGCCTCGATTTGGCGGGTGCGATCCTCGGAAGCGCTCGCGCCAGGATAGTTCGCGGCGGCCTGTGTCATCGTTTGTTCGGGCGCCCGGACATGGCGGCGCGAAATGGATCGAGGATGCGAAAGTCGTCGTCGCCGAATATGCGCCATCCCGCCCATGCGAGTGCCGCCAGCACCGCAAACGTGAACGCGAGCGAGATGGGCGAGCCGATCGGCACGGGCGCTGCCTGCTGCCGAATCGCCAGCAAGTCGAAAGTGGGAGTAGCGTTGGGGGGAGGCGCGGCGATTTGGAGCAGCGTCGCATTTCTGAAAAATGCGCGGCCGGTGTTGAGGCTGCTGAATCCGCCGACCCGCAGCGCCACGTCGATGTCCGCGCCGTGCCCCCCGACCTTGAGGTACAGCTTGACGCGCTGCCAGTCGGTAGTGCCGCGGACGTCGGGGGACATGATGCCGTCTTCCATCACCGAGATCGTCGCGCCGGTTTCCTTGGCGCCGACATTTTCGGTGCGGACATCGACGCTCAGCTCGTACCATCCCGGCGCTACGGTCACCGGTTGCATCCAGCGTCCGTCGTTGGCCTGGAGGTTGTCGACCTCCAGCTGATTCTGCCCGGGCTGGCCGGGAACCGAATGCCAGTGGCAATGGAACGCATCGGGATTGTTAATCCAGGCCTCGGTGCGCCACAAATCGGGCTGATCTTCGGAGCCCTTGGCGAAGTCGCCGTTGAGCAGCAGGTTCTGCGCGGCCGCGGCGCTGCGCGGCGCGAACAAGCCGGCGGCAAGCGTGGCGCAAAGAAAAACTGCGCCGAACAAAATTGCGCGACGGCCACGATACCAATGCCGGCGAGCGATCATATCCAACTGCGCAACCCCGCGGCTTGCAGCCACATCCGCGCGTAGTATCCGCTGCGGCTGATCGGCATGCCGACCCAAATCGGAAAGTAGTACACGAACAGAATCAGCGCGGCGAGCACGAACACGCAGCCAACGTATCGGCCCGCGTACGGAGTCTTGAGCAGAAACACGCCGTACCCGCCGCCTACTACGATGAACGCGAGCCACGCCCAGCCCGGACTCATGCCGAGGAAAAACACCGGCGTCATCGTCAGCATCAGCGCCAGATGCTCCCACGGCTCGGCGCGCTCCTTGAAACATTCGGCGAGCAAGATCGCCAGCGCCAGGTATCCAAAGTAGACCGAGGCCATGTAGTGGTAGAGGAAAAGCGTGCGGCCGATCCAGGCCCAGATCAAGAGATAGCTGAGATAGCCGATGACCAGAAACGAGCGGCTCAGGCTCGGGCGCTCGAGCGCGTTGACGGCGGTAATCGTGATCGCAGTAAGCGCGCCCCACCATAGCAGCGGATTTCCTCCACCCCAGATGGTGGCAACGTCACCCGTCTTGGGGAAGTTCTGCCAGAAGGCGACCGGGCGCAGCATCAGCGGCCAGCTCCACCACGGCGAGGCGTAGGGATGGGTGGCGGACGCGACGCTCCTCTCATACCAGATGACGTCGCTGTAGTACTTGAACAGATCCGCGATGCCGCCCCACCATCCGAGCCAGTAATGCGGGAAAAACACCGCCAAGTAGGCAATGGCGGCGACCGATCCGACGAGCGTCATTGCGCCAACGCCCATCGGTTCGAGAACGCTCGCCAGCGATAGCGTCGGCCGCGGCAGCGGCGTCGTCGATGCCGGGAGGCTGCGCCAGAAAATCTCTGCAAGGCGCAGCGCCAACACTGCGAAAACGATCAGCAGAATATACCCGTATGCCGCACCGCTCAGGAAAAGCAGCAATAAGACGACGATGCAGGTCAGAGCGGCGAAGACGATCCCGGTTCGATCGAAGAGGTCGATTACGACTGGCGTCGGCAGTGCTTTGATTTTTTTCGCCTTGGACTCGATCGGCGGCTTTAACTCGACCGCCGCGGGATTGGGCGCGGTACCGAAACGCTCCTTCGCGAGCACGTAGAGAATAAATCCCGTCACCAGCAGAAAAGTTATAGCCGGGACGTAGAGCTTGCTGGCCAGGCACAAGCCCAGCGCCAGACCGATCCACAGCAGGACGCGCCGGCGCGCACTCGGGTCGGGCGTCTGCGCAAATTTGAAAAACAACAGGTACGCGGCTGCTGCGCAGGTAAGATAGACGATGTCGATTACGGCGATGCGCGAATAGACCAGGAACATGCCGTCGAAAAGGATAATCCCGCCCGCTATCGCACCGGCCAGCCGCGAGCCCGACATCCGGCGCCCGAGAAGGTAGGTGATTCCCACCATTGCGGTGCCAATTGTTGCGTTGCCGACACGCCAACTCCACGGATGATCGCCAAAAATGAGGATTCCCGCGGCGATTACCAGCTTGGCCAGCGGCGGATGAGGATCGAGGAATGACTCGCCATGCAAATAATGGCGTCCTTGCGCGACGAAATGCACCTCGTCGAAAACGATCTCGGCAGGATGCCCAAGGTGCCAGAAGCGCGTGATCGCAGCGACGATCAACAACGCCGAGATGATGATCGTATCGGCCGCGATCCACGCGGGCGCGGCTGCCGGCTCTTCAACGTAGTCCCCGGCAGGCCGGGGCAGGTTGAATCTGTCGAAGAATGCAGCGATGGCGGCGGAGGGCTCGTGTCCGTCCTCGAGGCGCGTTGCGCCGTAGTAAACGGCCAGTGCGAGCGCGCCCACGTTGAGCGCCGAGGTCGCCATCGCCAGCCCATCGCGCGCGTTGAGGAACACCACGGTGTTAAGCGTGTGCAGGATATAGGCCAAATTGATCAGGCCGGTGAGCGAGATAACTGCGAAGACTGCAAGCATCTCGGGCGCTTCCAGAGCCAACGGCACCGCAAGTACGATCGCGGGGTAGAGGTACCGCTCGTGCATCCTCGGCGCAACCATGAAGAATCCAAAAATCGCGATGAACGAGGCGAAGAGCAGGCGCGTGGGCGTGCAGCCGCGCCACAAGATCCACGCAATGAATCCGTAAAGCGGCACCAGCAGGCCCATCCCGAGCGCAAAGTACGATATTCCCGCCAAAGTTCCGGAATCCGCCTGGCGAAGCCCGCCGATCAGCGCCATCAGGTTGAATGCGTTGACCGAAGTCTCGTGATAGTACGCCGCGGTGGAAGTATAGAGCTTGATAATCCAGTTCCATTCATGGCCTATCTGGAACGGCGCGATACCGATAATCGCGACCGCAATCAGCGCGACTCCCGATCTGATCCACGTCGCGAAGTCGGCCTCGAGCATCGTCCAGAAGCCGAGCACCGGAAGGATCATCAATCCCTGCGGCTTGACCAGCACGGCGATCGCGGCGAGTCCCCATGCGATCTCGTATTGCCCACCGAGAATTGTCGCGATGCTGAGCAGCGTCACGAAGGTCAGCACGGAATCGCTCTGACCCCATACGACGGTGTCGAACAGCAGCGGCGGATTCAGTGCGACCATCAGCATCGCGAGAAAAGCCATGGCGGAGCGGCTGCCACGCCGCACGAATGCATACATCAGAAGCGCGAGCGCGAAATCGGCGAGGATCGCGGGACTCTCGACTATGATCCGCAGAACATTTCCCGACGCGTCGACAGCACGCGCGATGAGCCCCGCGACCCACAGCGCGTACAGATAGCCGGGCGGATAATCGAGGAAATATCCTTCCTGATAGGTATGTGCGGGACCAAACGTCACGATTTGGCCCGCCCACGCCTGGTAACTGCCGACGTCGGGGCCGAAGCCGGGAAAGAACGGCATCACCGCGAGCTTGATGGCGGCCAAAATGCCGAGCACGAGCAGGGTCGCCGTCAGCCCGGCGTCGCGATCGTCGATGAGGGGGCGGAGGTATCCGATTAGCGCGTAGGCGACCAGCGCGATCAGAATCGCGCCGGCAATGAACCCCGGCAATTTCCCGGTGGGCGCTTGGGGGGCCGATGCGGCCGCGATCGAAAATACCGCCAGCGCGGCAGCGCCCCAGCGCAAAAATGGCGTCCCCGCAATCCGCCGCCCAGGCCTGTCGCCCGCAACCTTCAACGCTCGATCATCCTGCTATTGCCCACATCGCGCGCCGCTAAGATAGCGGTTATTGCGCCTGCGATGAACAGCCGTGCGAGGACATTAAGCGGCCGGGCAGCAAGCGCTGCCAGCGCACCGGCAAGTTGGCTGGCGACGCCGCTCGCGCGCAGTCTATGATGCGTATTGCGGCGAAGGAGAACGCATCGATGCGACTGATCCATACCGTCTATGAGCCCGCGGGCGACGGACCTCATCCGACGCTGGTCGCGATGCACGGGTTCGGCGCCAGCGCGCTCGATCTGCTGGGACTCGCGCCGTATATCGCCGACGGCCGTTTCATGCTGATTTGTCCGCAGGGTCCGATAAGTGTGCCGATCGGTCCCACGCGCGGCTACGCATGGTTTCCGATTCGGATGGGCGGTTCACCCGATCGCGGCGCGATCGACGACGCCAACAAAATGGTGACCGAGTTCCTCAATGCGGCGGTGCAAAAGTATCCGGTCGATCGAAAGAAACTGGTGGTGCTGGGGTTCAGCCAGGGCGGCATGATGGCGTATCGTCTGGCGCTTAGAAATCCTTCGAAGTTCGCCGCGCTGGTGGCGCTCTCCACCTACCTTCCGCCCGAGTTGAAGGATGAGGTCGGCGATCCCGCCGCTCTGCAAGCGCTGCCGACGCTGGTCCAGCATGGCCGCGCTGACGAGTTGATCGAGATCACGCGAGCGAGGGCGTCGGTGGAATTGCTGCGCGCCCTTAAGGTGCCGCTGACCTATCGCGAGTACGATTGCGGTCACGAGATAACCGCCGAGGGCCTGGGCGCTCTGTCAAGCTTTTTGGCCTCGAAGGTGCTCGAACCGATCGTCAAGGCATAGCGCCATGAGCGAAGACACGGCTTCAGCACAAGCGTTTGCCAGACTGGTCGCACTCGTTGCCGAGCTGCGGAACCGATGCCCGTGGGATCGCGAACAGAAACTCGCCGACACACCGCACCATCTGATCGAGGAGGCGTATGAGGTGGCCGACGCGATCTCCCGCGGCAACTTTGCCGACGTTGCGGAGGAACTCGGCGACCTCACCGCGCAAAGCCTGCTCGCCGGCTTGATTCTTGCCGAACAGTCAACCTTCGACATCGCCTCCGCCCTGCAAAGCGCCGCGGAGAAACTCATTCGGCGGCATCCGCACATTTACGGCGCAGCACGCGCCGATACGGTCGAGCAAGTCCTCGAAAATTGGGATCAGATCAAACAGCAGGAACGCGAGAGCAAGAGCCCCGAAGCCCCGCGCAGTCTCGCGCACGTCGGCCGCGGGCTGCCGGCAACGATGCGCGCGGAGAAACTCGGCGAGTATGCGCGCCGCGCCGGCATGGATTGGGCCGACATTCGCGAACTGCTGGCCAAGGCTCGTGAAGAAATCGAGGAAATCGAGCATGCGCTCGATCGCGGCGACACGGCCGGCGCCACCGAGGAGATCGGCGACCTGATGCTCGCGGTGGCCAACGCGCCCCGCTTCATCGGCCGCGATGCCGAGCAGACGCTGCGTGCCGCCTGCGCCAAGTTCGTCGTGCGATTCGACCAAGTCGCCCGCATCGCCGCATCGCGCGGACTCGATCTCAAGGCGATGACGCCAGCCGAGATCGACAAGCTGTGGAACGAGGCGAAAGCTTCGACGCGCGCTGGCGGCCGATGAATCGAACCGGTGTATTGCCCCGGCCGCCGCGCACTGTTAGATAAGACTGGTTATGCCTCATATCCCAGTTCATCCGTCGGCCGAGAAGCGCCATCGCCAAAGCCTTAAGCGCGCCGAGCGCAACCGCGTCGTCAGGACCCGTGCCCGCACGTTGGCCAAGGCGGCTGCGGAAACTATCGCTTCCGGCAGTGACGAAGCCGCGGCGCGCGAAGCGCTCAAGCAGGCCACCAAGCTTCTGTACAAGGCGATCAGCAGCGGCACGATGCACCGCAATACGGTCCGCCGAAAGGTCGCACGGCTGTCCGCCAGCCTGCATCGCAAGTTCGGCAAGAAGGCGTAGGCGGTCCGCTCGCGGCGGCGGTTTCTACGCGGATGTGCTCATCAGATCGAGGAGCAAGCCGGCGAGCGCTTCTTCGCGTTCCTTGATCGTCCCGTTCTTGAATCCTGCATCCATCGCGCACGCGCGCCAGTAAGCGCGTTCGAGGCGCTCCAAACCGAAGCGCCGCGCTCCTTCGATTGCGCGGCTCGCCATGACGCTTTGCGCCGGCAGCCCCAGCGCCGCGGCGACATCGCCGCCGCTCCTTCGCGCCGCGATCATTGAGGCCGCGATCATCATCCGGCGCATCACCGGTATGATCTCCACCGCCAGGATTTCGAAAACGTCGCGTCCGAGCGCGGTTGCGCGGCCCAACTGCGCCAGCGCTGCCGAGGCTCGGCCGCGCGCGAGGCTTTCGGCGAGCTCGAATGCTTCAGGCATCCGCCGTGCGCCCTCGTCCAAATCGGACGGCTGCACGGCCGCGCCCGGCTCGATGAAGATTGCGACTTTGCCCAGCGCGTTGGCGATGGCGGCCAGGTCTCCGCCGTGACGCGAGATAATCGTGTCGATCGCACCGGCCGACACTCTTAATCCAAGCGACTGCGCGAATGCATGCACGTACTGCTCGATCTGATTGTCGAACGGGCGCATGCAATTTACCAGCAACGCCGACTTTTCGCCGGCGCGCCGTATCTTCGCGGGCGCGTTGTCTTTTTCGTAGAGCAAAATAAGGCTGCCCGGGCCGCCCGCGCTCTCGACCGCTGCCGCCAGCGCTGCCTCCGAGCCGCCGCTCTCCGATGCGCGCGCGTCGCCGGCTTCGGCCTCGGGGCCCGATGTCTCGGCCCGGTCCCGGCGCGAGCGCAGGATTCGGCATGCGATCACCCGCTTGGGCGCGAACAAATCGGGCGAGCGAAGCTCGTTCAGCACGGCGCCGTAGTCGTCGCCCGCGCCGATCTGAAAGCCGCGATGCTTGAATCCCTCGCCCACCAGCGTGCGGACGATTGAATCAAGAACGTATTCGCGGATGAATGCGTGCGGACCGAAGATTATCACCACCGGCGGAATTCGCCGTTGCGTGGTTGTTCCTCGAAGGTACGCCAGCGCAGTTTCAAGCGGCAATGCGGTAGCGCCCCCGCGCGCGGCGTCGGCCTAGAAGCCTTCGGCCATCTCGGTGTACAGGTTCTTGGCGAGTCTCTGCATCATGAGGTCGCGCGCCGTCGCGCTGTCAGATTGCGCAATCTGGAGATCGGTCATCTGCCTGAGATCGCCGCTGCGCAGGTTCTGCTGCAAAAAACCCGGCGTTGTGGTCACGATGCTCGTCGCCACGACCGAAACATGTTGCCTGCCGCCGATGGTGCGCGAGGCCCAGATGATTTTGTCCCGGTGCAGGTCTCTGAGCGTCGCCGAGACTACCAGACTGTCGCGGTAGGTGACCGGCTCGGCGGCTGCGTTGAAGGCTATCGGGGCCTGAGTCAAGAGCCTCACCTCGCCCCCCAGCTGAAGGTCGGCCGCGTCCGGGCTATCGACGACCGTGAGCCTGCGATGCGACGCGATTTCATCTTTGATGTAACGCATCAAGTCGTCGTTGATTCCGGTCACGCGCGTGGCATTGCCGAATCGCGCGACGTAAATCGTCTTGGCGCCCTGCGGCAGCGCGTCGCCGGAACTTGCAAAGTGATAGCCGCATCCCGAGATACACAGGCATGCGGCGACCGCGAAGCCCGGCCACTTACTCGGCCTTGGATAGCGTGATTTCTTCACCTTTCTGCTTGAGCCCCAATCGTCCGGCAATTTCGTCCAGCACTCCGTTGACAAAGCGCCCCGACTCGATGTCGCCGTAACATTTCGCCAGTTCGATCGCTTCGTCGATCGTAACGCGCGCCGGAATGTCCTCCATCCGGAGCAACTCGTAGAGCGCGATCCGCATGATGTTGTGATCGACGCGCGACAAGCGTTTGACCGACCAATGTTCCAGCGCGTCCGCCAGCAGTTTGTCGAGTATCGGCTGCTCGCGCCGCACTCCCTCCATCAATTGGACGGCAAATTTGCGCGCGCTCTCCTCGGCCGGAAAACTTTCGAACAAAGCGCTCAGATCGTCGCTGCTGGCGCCGCCGCAGATATCTATCCGGTACAGCGCCTTGAGCGCGAGCTCGCGCCCCAGATGTCTTAGTCCCATGGCAATTCGACCGCCGCAGGCGGCTTACTCTCTCATGTGCTCAGCTTCAGCTCGGAGAACAGATGGCCGAGTTTTTCTTTTTTGGTTTTCAGGTAGCCGATGTTTCCCGCATGCGGCGTGACCTCGATCGGCACGCGCGAAACGTTTACTCCGTAACGGCGCAGGCTTTCTATCTTGTGCGGATTGTTGGTCAGCAACTGCACCTCGCCGACGCCGAGGTCGCGCAGAATTTGCGCGCCGATTCCATAATCGCGCAAGTCCTCGTCGAAGCCGAGGTGCAAGTTCGCTTCGACCGTGTCCATCC
>Ga0187819_10001883_pt1 | contig 10920 bp, 13 predicted proteins | sample NC_wetland_sal_i_15_FD_132411 | JGI IMG/M metagenome (GOLD analysis project Ga0187819, IMG submission 132411) | Wetland sediment microbial communities from Neuse River Estuary, North Carolina, USA - SO4_4 | ecosystem: Environmental > Aquatic > Freshwater > Wetlands > Sediment | place: USA... | reverse complement strand
CCAGCCGGGCCGAGGCAGCCGCCGCGTCACGATTGGCCGCGGTGACCTCGCCCAGGCCGAGCGCGGCCGCCAGCAGCGCCAGCGGCAGGGCCTCCTCCCGGAAGCCATGGGAGGTCAGCAGCACGACCGCGGCGGCGGCCACGGCAGCGACGAGCCGGTCGGTCACCTGGCGAGGGAACCGGCGGCCCGGCGCCTCGTCCCGCAAAGCCTCCATATCCGACCAGCCTAGGCAACTCCCCCACGGCGCAGAATCAGCCGGCCGGAGGATCTCGTATCACCCGGAAGACGACCCGCCCTGGCGTTCCGGCCAGGAAAGATCAGCCTCGGTCCGGACGACACAGGCCTGGAGCACGGGCAGGCTCGTGGGCATGACCAGCCACTCCGGGCAGGCCGCGCGGGACGGGGCCAGGCGGGCGGTGCTCAGGTGGCTCGTCCACCTGGGGCTGATCGCCACCGTGATCGTGTCCCTGGTGTTCGAGCCGCTGGTGCTGACGATCCACATCGCCGTCGGCCTGGTCTTCGTGGTGCTGGTCGGCATGCACCTCGCTCAGCGGCGGCGGGTATCGGCCAGCCTCCTGTCCCGGCTAGCCCGGATGCGCGCCCTGGCCAGGCCCGCGGGCCGGCTGGCCCTGGCCAACGCGCTGCTGGCGGTGATCACCGCGGGCATGCTGATCTCGGGCTTCTGGGACTGGTTCGCCCGGCATCCGACCAAGATCCGCTGGCACGCGATCACCGGCGTCGTACTGGCTATATTGCTGCTGCTCCACACGGTCCGGCGCTGGTCGCGGCTGCGCCGCTCGAAGGTGCGCTAGCCGCCGAGGCAGGCCGGTATTGGTTGCTTTGCGCGGCGAGGGTAGATGAGGTGGCGAGCACGTGGGCTGAGCTCACAGGGCGAAGGTGCAGCCGTCCCAGTAGGCCTCGACCCGCGGGTGCCGTCGCCCGCGCATCCCGATCTCCAGGACGTCGGGCGTCCGGCCCGCAGGCGCGCGGAACCATACTTCCAGGCCGTCCGAGTGCGCCGGGTGGAAACCAGACAACCCCGGCGGCGGCACCGTGGCCGCGTGCATGTACGCCGGTGTCCCCCAGCAGCACACCCGCGGGTGAGCTGCCCAGACCCACAACTTCCCGCCCCGCCCCCGAACGAACTCCCCCGCCCCAGCGCTCACATCCACCCGCACGGCATCCTCCAGGCCCGCACCAGACCCGACCCGGGTCGCTTGCGACCTGGACTTATCGTGCCATCACCCCGCCAGGCACGCCATGGGCCCACGGCATCATGTCATTGCGGCGGCGTCGCCAGGTCGTGCAGGTAGGCGTACCTGACGGCCTGGGCCCGGTCGCGGGCGCCGGTCTTGGCGAAGATCCGGTTGATGTGCGTCTTGACTGTAGCGTTGCTGAGGTAGAGGCGCTTGGCGATCTCGGTGTTGCTCAGGCCCGACGCGAGCAGCGTGAGCACCTCCGCCTCGCGGGCGGTGAGCCCGTCAGGCGGTTTCTGCCCCAGGCCGGGAACGGGCGGCTCCCCGGCCGCCGGCCGGCTGATGACCGCAGCCACCAGGCGTTCCTGGACGGCGGGATCGAGATGGGTCTGCCCGGCGTGGACCGCGTGGATCGCGGCTTCGATCTGCTCGGCACTGGCGTCCTTGGTCAGGTAGCCCCGTGCTCCGGCCTGCAGCGCCGGCACTATCGCGTCCTCGTCGGCGTAGGTGGTCAGCACCAGCACCCGGACGGTCGGCAGCCGCTGGCGCAGGTCCGCTGTGGCGGCGATCCCGTCGGTGCCCGGCATCCGAAGGTCCATCATGATCACGTCGGGGCGGTGCGCCTCGGCCAGCCGCACCGCCTCGGCCCCGTCGCAGGCCGTGCCCACGACCTCGACATCGTCGATGAGCGCCACCAGCATGCTCAGCCCTTCCCGGACGACCCGTTGGTCGTCGGCGATCAGGACCCGGATCGTCCTGGGTGCCTCCGTCACGCCGGCACCTCCAACTCGACTCGCCACCCGTCAGCGGTCGGCCCGGCCTGGGCGGTACCGCCGGCCCGAGCGGCTCTCTCCCGCATCGCGGTCAGCCCGTGTCCGCCACCCGCGTCGGCGAGGACCGGGCTGGCCTGCGATGCGCGGACGTGGTCTTCGACGCTGACCACGGTGCGGTCAGCCTGGTAGCTCACGGTGACCAGAGTGGTGGCGCCGGGCGCGTAGCGGGAGATATTGGTCAGCGCCTCCTGAGCGCCGCGGAACAGAACCAGGCTGGCCTCGGCCGGCAGGGGCCGGCTCGTCCCGTCGATCCGCAGGGTGGCGTCGAACCCGGTATCGCGACGGAAATCCTGGACCAGGGCTGCCAGCTGATCCAGGGTGGGCAGCCGTTCGCCGCGCAGAGCGCTGACGGCCTGCCGCGCGTCAGCGAGTCCCGCCTTCGTCAGTTCGGCCGACCGCTCGATCGCGGCGCGTAGTCCGTCACTGACCGCTTCCCGGCCGGCCAGCTTGCGGGCACCCTGAAGCTGGATGGCCAGGCCGGACAGCGAGTGCGCGAGCACGTCGTGCAACTCGCCTGCGATGCGGCTTCGCTCGGCCATGGCGGCTGCGGCGGCCTCGCCCTCACGCGCGTCCTGGAGCTGGGCCAGTAGCAGTTCGGTGCGGTCCTGGCTCTCCCGTCCGCGCCGGATGAACTGGCCCGTTACCGCCAGCAGCAGGCACAGCAGCGTCGCAGTGATGGCTGACTGGACGGCCGGATGTGCAGTCAGGCCGACGGCCACGGCGAGCGCGGCCGTAATCGCTCCGGCAACGGCAGCAGCCAGGGCGGGCGGCAGCCTGACCGCCGCGATCCAGACTCCCATGCTCGCCGCTATCTCGACCGGCCCGTTCGGCTGCAAGACGGCCAGTGCCACCCCGCAGCCGCCGACCAGCCCGCTTACGGCAGCCTGCGCGGCCATGCCGCGGCGAGCCCAGGCCACGCTAATCGCGGTCGCGACCGCCGCGGCGTACACGGCCAGCGCGAAGGCCACGCCCAGGCCAGCGCCTCGCAGGCCAGGGGCGGGATGAGTTTGCGCGCTTATCGTCACCACGACCGCGATGAATACCAGGCCGAGCGGCCTCAGCGCCTGCCGCTGAGCGTCGCCGCGTTCGCGGGCGCGAGATCGAGCTTCGGCTACCCGGGCCGAAGCGGGCTCGTCCGGACCAGGCCGCACGGCGCCATGTATAAAGCCCGCCGCGGCCAGCCGTGCCTTCATGGACACAGTGTGGCCCGCGGCGGGCGAAGAAACCAGATCAGGCACGGACGCCTGCCGGAATGCGGGCCTCGGTGACTGCCGAAGCCGGAGTCAGCCGGTGCCCGCGCAGGTAGATAACGATCAGCCGGGTGAGCACATCGGCCAGCGCCATCATGACGAGCGCCGCCACCCAGGCCGCCGAACCGGTGATGTGGTGCGCGATGCTGAAGCGCGCGATCGCCGGGCCCGCGCCATTGCTCGCGGCCACCGCGAAGGCGAGCCGGGCGCCGACGCCGCCGACCCACATGCTGGCCGCCAGAGCGCCCGCACGGCCGAGCGGCCGACCGTCGGCATCCAGACGCAGGTGGGTGGCCAGGCCGCCGACCTGCGTTGATCACGTACATGTTGATGTTCATGCCGCCAGCGTGCCTCCGGGCCGCCGTCTGGAGCGTCGGCCCACGGGTGGGAGTCCGGGTTGACGCTAGCCTCAACCGCTGGGTTGACCGGGAATCGACCCGGACGGCGGGAGGACGGGTGGCCGCACCGGCACGGTGTCCGGGTAGATCAGCCCGGTACCGGTGTTGAGCACGACGACCTGGTCCGACTCGGACAGCCAGCCGGACTCGCGCAGCTGCCGGACGGCGGTGACGCAGGCGGCGCCGTCCGGGCAGATGAAGCTGCCCTCCAGGCGCGCCACCAGGCGCTGGTCGGCGAGCAGGGCCTCGTCCGTCACCGCCACGGCCGTCCCGGCAGTGGCGTAGAGAGCTTGGAGGATAAGGAAATCACCCAGGGCCTTCGGCACCGTGATCCCGAACGCCACGGTCTTCGCGTCCGGCCATGGCTCGCTCGCCGCGGCGCCGGCCTGGAACGCCCGCACGATCGGGGCGCAGCCCGTCGACTGGACCGCGACCAGCCGCGGCAGGTCACCGGACACCCAGCCGAGCTCGAGCAGTTCGCGCAGGGCCTTGTAGATGCCGATGATGCCCACGCCCCCGCCGGTGGGGTACACGATGACGCCGGGCATCCGCCAGCCGAGTTGCTCGGCGATCTCCAGGCCCATCGTCTTCTTGCCCTCGATCCGGTACGGCTCCCTGAGCGTCGAGACGTCCTGATAGCCCGGCCGCCGTCCCACGGCGGCGGCGACCAGCCTCCCGGCATCTGCGATCAGGCCGTCGACCAGGTACAGCTCGGCGCCGGCGGCCGCACACTCGGCACGGGTGATCACCGGGGCGGCGACGGGCATCACGATGAGGCTCCGCATCCCCGCCCTGGCCGCGTACACCGACCAGGCCGCCCCGGCGTTACCGTTGGTCGGCATGGCGATGGCGGAGACCCCGAGCTCGGCGGCCCGGGAGACGCCCACGGCGGCGCCGCGCGCCTTGAACGTGCCGGTCGGGATGAGGCCCTCGTCCTTCATCAGCAGGTTCGGCACGCCGAGCTCCCGGCCCAGTGCCGGCAGGGCGAGCAGGGGCGTCATCCCCTCGCCCAGGCTCACCACGTGACCGGCCTCGCGGACCGGCAGCAGCTCGTGGTAGCGCCACAGGTCCGGCGGCCTGGCCGCGATGTCGCTCCGGGAGACCCGGACTAGGTCTAGGTCGTAGCGGGCCAGCAGCGGAGACCCGCAGGAGCAGGTGCCCTGCACCTGGTCGGCGTCGTGCCGGGCGCCGCAGCGCGGGCAGTCAAGGTGTGACAGGGCGGAGTACGGCACCGGGACGGCCTATACAGGACGTATGTCTGGTATCTGTCGGGACGCGGGAGATCTGCCGCCAGGTCTGGGCGGGGCCGCCGAAGTTCTGATAGTCCCTCGCACCAGTGCACGCGGATTTGATCCCAAACGCGCGGCCGGCGTGGCCGCGGTGGCGTCCATAGCCCGCCATGATGGCGCACCCGACGTGACCGCCGCAACTTGGACGGGTTACTGCTGGCCGCCACCGTCGCCGACCGGAGCCTGGCCCGCCAGGTCCGCGCGTGACGCCACGAGGGATGATCAGGACATGGTGGGAACCGTGACCGCGCTGCGCCGGTATCCGGTCAAGTCGATGCTGGGTGAGGACCTGGACGCGAGCGACGTCAGCCATCTCGGCCTGGCCCGGGACCGGCGCCTGGCCGTGGTCAGCCGACGCACCGGTAAGGTCGCGAGCGCGAAGTACCCCCGGCTGTGGCGGGACCTGCTCACGCTGTCCGCCGAAGCCCTGGACGACGGGGCCCGGATCATCCTTCCCGACGGGAAGACCGTCTGCAGTACCGACGCGGACATCGATGCGTTCTTGTCCGCGCTGCTGAACGAGCCCGTCACGCTGACCGCGACCCCGCCGCCCGGCGCGTCTCTGGACCGGGCGGTGCCTGAGGCCGTGCTCCGCGACGGGATAAAAGCCCAGGTCCCGGCCGAGCTCATCGAGATCGGCGCGGGCGCCCCGCCGGGCACCTTCGTCGACTTCGCGCCGCTCCACCTGCTGACCACCGCGACGCTCGACCGCATCGCCGAGCTCAGCCCGTACCGGCGGGCACACCTGGAGCGCTACCGGCCCAACGTCGTCATCCGCACCGAAGCCGAGGGCTTCGGTGAGAACGACTGGCTCGGCCGGGACCTGCGTGTCGGCGACGACCTGGTCGTGCGCGTGATCGCCCGCACCCCGCGGTGCGCCGTGCCCACCCTGGCCCACGGCGCCCTGCCCCGCGACACCGAGGCCCTGCGGGTGCTGGCCCGGCACAACCGGGTCGCGCCGCTGGCCGGGCTCGATCCTGAGCCGTGCGCCGGCGTCTATGCCGAGGTGCTGCGCCCCGGCCGGATCCGCGTCGGCGACGCCGTCCGCCCGGCCTCCGGCGTCAGGGCGGCGTCTCGGGCTTCAGAGCGCTAGCCGCGGCCCGGCGGATCGTCCCCGCGCCGCCCATCATGGCCCGCCGCCACGGCGCCACGCCCTCGATCTCGGTTTCCAGCGAGAAGCTCAGGAACGTCCTGATCACCACGATCAGCCCGAGCACGTAGACATTCTGGAGGGTGGGCGCGACCGCGACGGTGCGAATCAGGTCGGCGGCGACCAGGACCTCCAGCCCGAGCAGCAGGGTCCCGCCGAATGCCTGGCGCAGGACCAGGTAAGCCGTGGCCGACCACCCGGACCGCCGCGCGGCCATCGCCGCGAGCACGAAGGACCAGATCACGCCGACGACCAGAATGGCGGTTCCCAGGGCCTCGAAACCCTGGGCCACGTGATCCATCAGCTCGTTGAACGTCCCAGCCGACGCCTCGGGTGCGGCCGCAGTGAGGATCACGTGCACCTACCGACGATAGTGCGGTACCGTCGGGAGGAACTCACCCCGCCGGGGTGAACCCCGGCCCCCCTAGCTGTCACTAGCTGTCACTGGCTGTGCAACTCGGCCCAGACGACCTTGCCGGGCCAGCCGGGGACGGTCTGCCAGCTCCAGCGATCGCATTGCGCCGCGACCAGCATCAGGCCGCGCCCGCTCTCGTCGTCGGGCCCGGGGTGCGCGGCCGCGGGTGCGCCCGGGATGCCGTCCCACACCTCGATCAGCAGCCGGATGCGGTCGCTGGCCATCCTCAGGACCACGACCGGCATGCTTGACCCGTCGTAACGGGGCCTGCCGTCTGGGCCCGTCGAGGCCCGGACGGCGTTGGTGACCAGTTCGCTGACGATGAGCTCGGCGGCCTCGGCCAGGTCATCGAGGCCCCATTCGGTCAGTACGGCGCGGGCGTGCAGGCGGGCGCACGGCGTGGCGCCCGGCAGGGCTCCTAGCGGCAGGGATGTCGACAGCGGCCATGAAGCCGACATACCTGGCGGATCCGCAACGGCGTCCGGCCAGGTCACGACGCTGCCCTCGCCCATGGTCCGGGGTGCCCCCCTTTCAGCTTCCAGTGTGCCTGCTGACTGTCTTGCGAGGTGAGAGAATCGTTGGTTACGTCGCTCTTACGATTCTCATAGGGGCGGCAAACAGGCAAAACGACACGCCGACGGCCGGAGAATTGCCCGGGCGGGACTCGTTCCTGGGACGGCATCAGCTGTGGAAGCGGCGGTGCAGTTCGCGGACCTGCTCGTCGAGGCCGGGCACCGGGCCCTGCACCTCCAGGCCGGGAGCAACCTGGCTGGCGGCCAGCGCACGCACTGGCGACGGAGGCACTCCCAGCTCGGCGAGCCACGTTGTCAGCTGCTCAGACGAGCTCACGTACACGATGCGGCCGAGCCCCACCCAGGCGTGCGCGGCCGAGCACATCGGGCAGTGCTCCCCCGAGGTGAAGACGGTGGCAACGGCCCGGTCAGCCGCCGTCATGTTGGCCGCGGCCCAGCGGGCCAGTTCGAACTCAGGATGGCGGGTCGCATCGCCCATGGTGTTCTCGCGGTTGCGGTCCTCCGCCAGGACCCGGCCGTCCGCCGCTACGAGCACCGAGCCGAACGGGAAGTCCCCGGCGTCCACGGCCTCGGCCGCCAGCTCCACGCAGCGGCGCAGGTGCGGCAGGTCCTCCGGGGCGACGCCGCCCGGACCGCCCTGCGCATGCTCGGTATGTGTCACCTCAGCTCCGTTCGGGGATCAATGTCTTTTGATTCTTGCCGGTGCCACCGCTCGGCCACGGTCGCCAGGGCCTGCCACGCCGTTTCCGGATGCGCCGTCTCGTGGTGATCGCCGTTGAACGGGTCAAGCACCACGGTGCCGGCGCCGAGCGAGCGCAACTGCTCGAGATCCCCGGCGATCTGGTCGATCGTGCCATGGCCGGCCAGCCCCAGCAGGGGATGCCGGTAGGGCACGATGAGCACCGTGGTGCCGATCCGGATCCTGCCGGTGACGCCGGCCAGCCAGGACAGCGTGGTGAACGGCTCGAAGAACGGCGCCGGGTACTCCTGCGCGACGTCGGGCGTGACCGCGATGTGGTCGGACATCATCAGCAGGTCGAAGCCGAGGCCCTCCACCGTCAGGGCCCAGCGCCGCAGCACGTCCGGATTGGTGCCTGGGCCGAAGTTCGGCACGTTTACGCCAAGTCGCACCGGCACAACCTATCGAGTGATCATGCTGGCAGCCGGATCGGGGCGGTGTGCTTGAAGATGTGAACAGTTTGAGGCGGCCGGGGGCCGCGGCGGACGACTGCCGAGCCCTTCCCCGGTGTTCCGGCGGCTGTCAGTGCCGACGGCGACAGGGCGTCCTTAACCGGCTAGCTCGCGTTCCAGTGGAGTGCGGAAGCGCGGGGTGACGCGGCCGGGGCCGATCCACTCGCGGAGCCGCTGAGCTTCGGCGGCTATCGCCGCCGAAGCCTCGGCGCCGATATCCTCGAGCAGCCGGACCGCGATCTCGCCGTCCTTGCGCTGGGCCCAGCCGCCGACAATCCGGCCGTCCCACCAGGCCGTGGGGCCGATATTCCCTGACCGGTCGAACAGGGCCGCCGCGTGCTCGCCGACGTACCAGCCCCGTTCGCGCCAGCCCATCGCGGTGGGGTCAAGGGCGGGCAGCACCGCTGCCCACGGGCCCATGTCGTGTACCGGCGCCGGGGCAGGCTCGTCGGCGGCCAGCATGATGCCCGGCGCGCCGTCGAGGTCCACCTCGGTGACCTCTAGCTGGCCGAGCACCTGCTTGACCTGCCCGGCCGTCCAGCCAGTCCACCACTGCAGGTCGGAGACCAGCGCCGGGCCGAACGCCAGCAGCCACCGGCGGGCCAGCTCCGCGCGCGCGCCGGCCGCGGTCAGATCCGCCTGGTCCGGGGCGACGGACCAGGTGAACTGGGTGGAGGTCCAGCCTCCGCGCGGGCGGCCCCGCACGATCAGCCCTTCGGCGGACAGCACGGTGAGCAGCCTGTTCGTCAGGTTCACCGCGCCGCCGTAGGGATTGTCCGCGGCGGCCAGGATCTGCGTGCGCAGCCGCGGCTCGGATGCGGCCAGCTCCGCGCCGGTCGCGGAGCCGCGCGCGGCCAGCGCGCGCACGGTGGCCTCCCCCACCTCCTTGAGCCAGGTCGCCGCGTCCGAGGCGATACCCGCTTCCCGCACGACCTGCGTGAGCTGCCTGCGCAGCCGTTCCGCGATCTGGTCGGTGCAGGCGGCCTGGATCACCGGGACGAGGGCAGCGGGCACCACGAACACGGTCCGGCGCATGCCAAGCATCCGCACCAGCGAGCACTCTTCGTACAGCGCATGCTCGATGGCGGTGTCGCCGGCGGAGGTTCCGGCTGAAGTATCGTCGGGGTCCGTGCGGGCCCAGGCGGAGAGGTAGACCGAGGCGGGGTCGGTGCCGTGCAGGGCGATGATGTCCGCCACCGCCTCAGTCACCGTGCGCGCCCGTTCCGCAAGGTGGTGACGGACCGCTAGCCGCGCCCGCCGCTCGGCCACGCTGACCGCCCGGGTTCCGCTTCCCATGGCGACGACCCTAGTACGGTCGGATGGTGACCAGCTTCCGCCACCCGGGCACCGTCCTGACCGACCGCTTTTTCAGCGTCCCGCTCGACCATCAGCGGCCGGACGGCGAGCAGATCGAGGTGTTCGCGCGGGAGGTCGTCGCCGCCGGCAAGGCTGACGCGGACCTGCCCTGGCTGCTGTTCCTGCAGGGCGGTCCCGGGTTCGGGGCGCAGCGGCCTGAAGGCCGGGAGTCCTGGCTGGACCGCGCGCTCAACGATTTCCGGGTGCTGCTGATGGACCAGCGCGGCACCGGCCGGTCCTGTCCGGCGAACCGGCGGACCCTGGCCCGGCTCGGCCCCGAAAACCCGCAGGCGCAGGCCGACTACCTGACGCATTTCCGCGCCGACAGCATCGTGCTCGACGCCGAACTGATCAGGCGCGAGCTGACCGACGAGCCGTGGAGCGTGCTCGGGCAGAGTTTCGGCGGCATGTGTGCCGTCACCTACCTGTCGTTCGCGCCGCACGGCATCCGGGAGGCGTTCATCACCGGCGGGCTGCCCGGGCTCACCGCGACCGCCGACGACATCTACCGGCGCACCTACCGGACCGTGGCCGCCAAGAACGCCGCGCACTACGAGCGGTACCCGCAGGACGTGGAGCAGGCCGGGCGGGTGGCCGAGTACCTGGCAGAACACGACGTCCGGCGGCCAGACGGCGCGCCGCTTTCCGTGGCGGCTTTCCAGTCGGCCGGAGCCATGCTCGGGCAGAGCGGCGGCAGCCACGCACTGCACTACCTGCTCGAGGACCCGTTCGCCGGGGACGAGCTTTCGGACGCCTTCCTGTACGCCATGATGAACGAGGTCAGCTTCGCCAACGGGCCGCTGTACGCACTGTTGCACGAGGCGGCGTACGCCCAGGGGTTCGCGACCCGGTGGTCCGCACAGCGGATCAGGGCGGAGTTCGAGGAGTTCGACCCCCGGGTTACTGGGTCCAACCCCCTGTACTTCACCGGCGAGATGATCTACCCGTGGATGATCGACGCCGACCCGGTGCTGCGGCCGCTGTGCGAGGCCGCCGACCTGCTTGCCGAGCGCGACGACTGGCCGCCGCTGTACGACCCGGCCCGCCTGGCCGCCAACGAGGTGCCCGTGGCCGCCGCCGTCTACTACGACGACATGTACGTGGACCGCGAGTTCTCGATGCGGACGGCCAGCGCGATCCGCGGCCTGCGCACGTGGGTGACCAGCGAATACGAGCATGACGGCCTGCGGGTGAGTTCCGGGGCCGTCCTGGACCGACTTATCGCCATGGTCCGCGGCCAGATCTGACCGTTTTGTATCGGCGCCGCCGCCTAGCCGTACGGCGTTCTAGAGTGAAATCGTGTACGGCT
>Ga0187819_10001882_pt1 | contig 10921 bp, 10 predicted proteins | sample NC_wetland_sal_i_15_FD_132411 | JGI IMG/M metagenome (GOLD analysis project Ga0187819, IMG submission 132411) | Wetland sediment microbial communities from Neuse River Estuary, North Carolina, USA - SO4_4 | ecosystem: Environmental > Aquatic > Freshwater > Wetlands > Sediment | place: USA... | reverse complement strand
GTCTCCGAAGCCATCGACTTCTGCGAGTACTATGCGCGTGAAATGCAGCGATTGAGCAGCCCGCCGCCGGTGGTTCAGTTGCCCGGTGAAAAAGACGAAATGCGCTATTTGCCGTTAGGTGTGGGCGTGGTGATCCCGCCGTGGAATTTCCCGCTGGCGATTCTGGTGGGCATGACCATTGCCGCGCTGGTGACCGGCAACACCGTGATCATCAAGCCATCGAGTGAAACCCCGACTGTCGCCGCGAAATTCGCGGAGTTGCTGCTCGAGGCTGGTTTCCCGGATCGCTCGTTCTGCTTTTTGCCGGGCAGTGGCTCGGCCATCGGCGATCTCCTCGTCCAGCACCCGAAAACCCGTTTCATCGCGTTCACCGGATCGCGCGACGTCGGGTTGCGGATCAACGAACTGGCTGCCAAACCGCAGGCGGGCCAGCGTTGGATCAAGCGCGTGATCGCCGAAATGGGCGGCAAGGACGCCATCATCGTGGACAGCGATGCCGATTTGGACAAAGCCGTGGATGGCGTCGTGGCCTCGGCTTTCGGCTATCAGGGACAGAAGTGCTCGGCCTGCTCGCGTGCCATCGTCGACGAGCGCGTCTACGACGACTTCCTCGCTCGCCTCAAGAAGAAGGCTGAAACGCTGACCGTTGGTCCGGCTGAAGACCCCGGCAACTTCATGGGGCCGGTAATCAGCGATGCGGCGCGCCGCACCATTCTCCAGTACATCGACGTCGGCTCGAAAGAGGGCAAATCGGTCACCGGCGGCGGCCCGGCGCCGGGCGATGGCTACTTCATCAAGCCCACCATCATCGCCGACGTGAAATCCGATGCGCGCATTTTCCAGGAAGAGATCTTCGGCCCGGTGCTCGCCGTTACCAAGGCGAAAAATTTCGAGCACGCTCTCCAACTCGCCAACGATTCCGAATACGGCCTGACCGGCGCCGTATTTTCGAATACCACCGAGCACCTCCGCCAGGCGCGCGAGCGCTTTTTCGTGGGCAACCTTTACTTAAACCGAAAGTGTACCGGCGCCATGGTGGGCGTGCATCCCTTCGGCGGCTTCAATATGTCTGGGACGGATTCGAAAGGCGGGGGCCCGGATTACCTGCTTTTGTTTCTCCAGGCCAAATCCATAGCCGAACGCGTGGTTTGAGCGAAGGCCTGGCGCGTGAAAACTTCAAACGGTCCCCAGTAGTACGGCTTGCGAAAAGCGCCGCCGGTGCGCATCAGCTTGAGTTTTGCTTGGCGTAGCGCACCCGGTGGGTGAGCGCCCGCGCGCCATTCTTTGTAGAACTCTTCCATCACCAGCGGCGCAGCCGCGTCATCCACGTTCCAGATTCCGGCCACCACGTTGTGCGCGCCCGCTTCCAGAAAAGCCCAGGCGAATCCGATCAGCCCCTCGCCCGAATACGCTTTGGCGCCGGCGCTGCGGCAGGCGGAAATCGTCACCAGGTCCGGCGCCAGTTTCAGATCCGCAACCTCGCGCGCGTACAGCTTGTATCCGCCGGCATGGGGCGAGAGAATAATCGCCGAGTCTAGAGGGCTCTCTTCGTTGGCCGCGGCATGCGCCGCGAAGTGAATCGCCCCAAAAGCGCTCGGATCAGTTTCACGGAAATGTTCCGCGTACGCTTGTGCGCCCGTATAGACCGCCCGGTCGCTTTCGGGAAACCCGGCCGCGATCTCGCGAACCTCCGCCCTCAGGTGCGGAAGCGGCGGAAATTCAGGAACCGCGGGCAGAGGATCACCGAAGATCAGCAGCCGGAGCCGGCTCGCGGCGGCGCCGTTCTGCAAGCTCAGGACGGTGAACGACGGGGTCAGCGCAATCGTGGCCTCCTCAATCCAGTAATGCGGCTTGTCGCCGCCGGCTACCAGCGTCTCGAAATTCAATTCGTGCAGACGTCCATCAGGGACGATAACCACCGCGCCCGCCGAACGCACCAGCGTCTCCACCGGCCCAATCAGAATGCGGTACAGCTCGCGGGCCGCCGTGCTGCCTCCCTCGAGGGGGTCTTCGAGGTTCTGGATGGAGCGCTGATGCTGCTCGACCAGCGCGTCGATCTTGCTCTGGCGAGGCAAAGGAAATTGCGAGACGCCCTTCGCGGTCACCGCCCAGACGTAGGAGCGCTCCGGTGCAAGCCAGTACGACAATACCAACGTCTTCGTTTCCCGCGCCAGTCGCACGGCTTGTTCCGCTCGGAAACGCGCGAGCACAAAAGATTCGCTCTGGAGCTTTTCGGCCATCAAGCGGGCGCGTGAGGATTCCGCCACCTCCAACGCTTTTTCCTTCTGCCCTTGCTCTGAAAGAAAGTCGACGTAAGCCTGATAGACTTCGGCCTGAGACGCCCGGAATGTGATTTTGGATTCGTCGCGGCTCAATGCGAGCCATTCGCGGTCCAGCACCCCCATGGCGGCAGCATATTCATTGCCGGCAGCCGCCAGGTTTTTTTCTGAGCGGTACAGCGCGGCGAGCTCGGAGTGCGCCTCCCACGAAACGTTGGGCTCCTCCGATCGGTCCGCCAGCTCGATGGCCTGGTGAAGCTCATCTTCGGCCTGGGCAGCTTGCCGTCGCGCTGCGGCGATGATCCCGGAATTGAGCCGCGAATACGCCTCGACCTTTCCGCTATCCGCCGTGCCTTTGAGCATCGCGACCGCGAGCCCGCCATACTTCTCAGCATCCTCCCACTTGGATTGATCGAGGTAAACACGGGCGATGTTGTTCAGGTAGGTGGCGGCATATTCGCGGTTCCCGACTCGCTTCGCGATTTCGCTCGCCCGCGAGTAGTTTGCGATGGCTTTGTCATACGCACCCTGGACGTAATAGATGGATCCGATGTTCGCCAGCCATCGGTGGTCGTCATCCGGCACCCCGGCGTCGGCAGCCAGCCGTTCGGCTGTCGAAGTTGACTCGAGCGCACGTTCCGTCTGCCCCAGGCGAAAATAACACCACCCGAGATTCCCCAGGCATTTTTCGCGGCGAACCTTCGCCGGAATTTTCTGTGCAGCCTGGTCCGCTGCTTCGAAGTACGGGATGGCTTCGTCGAAACGGGAATGCCTCAGACGAATATACCCCAGCACGTTCTCCGCGCCCGAGATGACGGAGGCATCGCCCGAACGGCGCGCCAGATCCAGTGCGTGACGAAGAGCGGCGTCAGACTCCTGGAAGTCGGCCAGAGAAACTCCGCGTCGTTGCTCGATCCAGGACAGCAGCGCCGGGTCGCCGCTCTGAGACGCCACGTCGCGGGCTTGCGCGATCAGATTCCAGAACTCGTCCGGCTTTTCAGTCTGCCTCCGCAGTTCGGCAAGATCGAAAAGAAACCGCGCTCTTAACGACGGAATCTGGACATTCGCGCGGCGGGCAGCCTCCAGCACCGGCTCCGCTTCCGCGAGGCGATTCTGAGTCAGAAGGATTTCTGCCTTCAGGAGTTGAAATTTGACCCGCCAATCCGAACCGTGAAGAGAGCCAGTGAGCCGAATCCCTCGGTCCGTCTCCGCGAGAGCCTCCCTCAGTTCCCCGCGGCGCAGCGCCTGATCGCCGGCGCCATATAACGCTTCAGGAGACGCCTTGTGAAAAAAGCGGCAGCCGCTAGAAAGACAGACAGCGGCCAAAAGAGCCGCCACCGTCAGGTAGTGCCGTTTCCGCCAACACCACCGCCGCCGCCGTTGCCAGGGTTCTTCAGCTTCAGCCTGACCAGTTGGATCCACTGTGCCGTCTTCGGCGGAATGTGAATGTCAGGTTTCTGCCACACCCAGTCCGCGAACTCAACGATACCAAACTTGGGAATCGTGATTCTACGCGTGTCTTTAGAAACCCGAATTACGCCGCAACTCGTAGGCTTGCTCTTCCCAGGGGCGGTGGAAATGCCGACGGGTTCTTGAGTGGAACCCTCTCCCAGGAAGTATTTGTCGCGCGCAGCCGCGTCTAACAAGAACGCTTTTGGCAGTTTGATTTCGTACGGCTCGCCGCAGACCTTCAGGTTTGTGATAACCGGCTGAATCGGCAGAATACGCGCGTACTTAGGCTTCTTCGGCTTGCCATACCATTCCGCGCGATACACGGTTTCGATTCCAACCTCCAAGTAATCTGCGGTCACCCGCGGGTTGCCCTTGGAGTCGCTGACTTTGAAGTCCCTTAGACCCGACCTCGCGATCGTTCGGTATACCCCGTCTTCTTGTTTGCACTCGATAAACACCAAAGTGCTGGAAAAGGATATCGGGCCCTCTCTCTTGTCCGCCTCGTTCTGGTACGTGAATGGGACGTGACCCTTATAGACGGCCGAATACTGGTGGCCGAACCCTTCTGTTTTGTCGGTGTACTCGTAGTGAGCGGCTGTCGCCGCGGCATGGAAGATGTACTTGAGCATACTGGGCAGTTTACCGCTGTACGCGAAGACGTGCTCGGGAAATTTCGATCGGATTACCTTGTTGCATGCCGCGCAGCACCAGCGTATACTCGCCGGGCGTGAGAGAAGAGACGGGCACGGCCAGTTCCAACTCGGAATCATTGCCCGCCGGGGCGTTCAAGGATTGACCGTCCCGGACGGCGCCGGCTGCGTCCAAAATCTGATATTCGTAACGATCGAAACGCTGGCCGGGCATCAAGTCAAAGCGCGTCCCGAAAAAGGGGTCGCCGGCGGAAATCTCGAAGGTCTTCACTGTGCCGCGTGATGCTGCGGGAGCGCCGAAAGAGTGGTAAAAATGCGCGCCCATCGGAGCCGTGGCTGGCGCATGATTGCCCAGCCGCCATCCTTGCAGCCCGATTCCCACCACCAACACCAGGTTCAGCGCCGCCGAGGCCACCAGCCCCCACGACAACCGCCACTTCCTCCCTCCACCGGACCGCAGCGCCGCCGCCGCCCGTTCTTCATCCTCTCGAATCACTGCCTTGGTGTTAGCCGCTAGAATCGAAGCGGCTCTCACGTCGTTGGCACACTCCGCGCACCCAAAAAAGTGCTCCTCGAAGCCGGCACGCTCCTCTGGAGAAAACTCGTCCAGAACGTACCGCTCAGCAGCCTGTATTTTTACCGCAGTTTCGTGGTTCATCAACCTCAATCCCTACAGGTATAGTGAGTTAGGCTATGTAAGCGTTTCACCCCGCCGCACCCTTCACGTAGGCCTGCTTGAATCGGGCTTTGGCACGGAACACCAGCACCCGGAGGTAGTCCGGGTCCACTTGAAACCGGCGGCACACCTCCGTCGAGCCCAGTTCCTCCAGAAACACCGCGCGCAATAAGTTGCGGTCGCGGTCGTCGAGTTTGGCCAGAATTTTCCGCACCTGCTTGCAGCGCTCGTTGGTGATCAGGCGGCTGTCCGGATCTGCCTGGGTGGCGTCCACCCGCTCATCAAAATCGCGGTCCGGCGCCTCGTAACGCCCCTCCGACCGGCTCAACTCCACCGTGACGTAGTGGCAAACCCCGCTCACAAACGCACCGAGCTTGCGCGCATCTTCAAGGCCGTCCTTTTCACGAATGGTGCGCAGTACGCGCAAAATCGTCTCTTGCCGGATGTCCTCGATAAGCTGCGGGCTGCGCACGCGGCGGCGTAACTTCAAATGGATCAGTTCGCCGAAATAGCTGGCGAAGTGCTGCTCCACCTGGGAGTCGCCGTTGCGCAATCGCCGAAGATACTCCTCATCAAATGTCTGAAACTGCACCGTCAACCCAGAATAATTGGTCCAATTATAGCCTTGTGGCCCCGTGTTTGTAAGCTGTGGTAAGTTAGCAGGTGCCCCGATGAGAAGGGGACCAAGAAGTCATCAACACAGGGTCAACTCTATTCGACGCGGCACAGGCTTCCACGCCTGTCCAAAAGGGGGCGTCTCCGGGCGCCCCGCTCTTTCACACCTTGTCCTTTGCCGCGTTTCTTGTTACAAGTGAAAGTTAACGTCAATCCGGGGACAAAAATATCCTCAAGTTCTGCGTGCTTGCCAGCGGAAGTTCCGGCAACTCTGCGTTCATCGCCACCGAAAGGACGCGCTTGCTGGTGGATGCGGGCCTCAGTTTCCGCGAACTCTCGAAACGGCTGGCCTCCATCGGCGAACAGCCGGACCGTATCGACGCCATCCTCATCACCCACGAGCACTGCGATCACATCGCCGGCCTGGCGCGCTTTGCCCGGCGCGTTCCCGTCCCAATCTACATCACACGGCTGACCGCACCCATCATCGAATGGGACGGCATGACGCCGCGCCTGGAGCCCTTTCAGGCCGGAGCCCGATTCGCGGTGGGCGACATCGAAATTGACAGCTTCACCATCCCCCACGATGCCGTCGACCCCGTGGGCTTCTCGTTCCGCGCCCAGGGCATCAAGATCGGCTTGGTGACCGACCTCGGATACATTCCGGACTCCATTAAATTCCACCTGCGCGGTTCGCAGGTTCTCATGCTCGAATCCAATCACGATCTCGACATGCTCAAGGTTGGACCTTACCCCTGGGCGGTCAAGCAGCGCGTCATGAGCCGCAACGGCCACCTCTCGAATGATGTGGTGGGCGACTTCGTCAGCCACGAATTCGATTCCGGAATTGCGACTCTGATCCTGGGGCATCTCAGCGAGCACAACAATCATCCTGAAATTGCTAGGATGGTGGCGCGGCAGGCACTCGATCGCCGCGGCCTGGCAACGCAGCTCGTGGTAGCAAGCCAGAAAGAGCCAACGGAGGTTTTCACATTTTGACGCGCCGCGTCGCCGCGTCCCCGCGTCGCCGCGTCGGGCATTTCGCATGATCTCCCGTTACACCCGTCTCGAAATGGGTCGCATTTGGAGCGACCAGAACAAATTCCAGCAATGGCTCGAAGTCGAGCTGGCCGCTAGCGAAGCCCTGGCCGAGCGCGGTGTCGTGCCCGCCGAGGCTGCGCGCCTGCTGCGTGCGCACGCCGGTTTCGACGTCCCGCGCATTCTCGAGATCGAGCGCGAGGTCAAACACGATGTGATTGCGTTCACCACAGCGGTGGCCGAAAAAATGGCTGCTGCCGGACACGCCGAGACGTCGCGCTGGCTGCACTACGGTCTGACCTCCAACGACGTGGTCGACACTGCGCAAGCGCTGCAGATCCGGCAGGCATACGAAATCCTGCTGGCCGATCTCGAATGCCTGCGGCCGGTTCTCAAACGCCGCGCGCTCGAATTTCAGCACGCCGTCCAGATCGGGCGCACCCATGGAGTTCATGCAGAGCCCATCACTTTTGGGCTGAAGATCGCCATCTGGTATGAAGAAGCTGGGCGGAACATCGAAAGGCTGAAAGCCGCAGCGGAAGATATGCGCGTAGGCAAGATCTCCGGCGCGGTGGGGACCTTCGCGCACATCGGGCCGGAGATCGAGGAGGCCATCTGCCAGAAGCTGGGCTTGCGTCCCGCGCCGGTTTCCTCCCAGGTGATCCAGCGCGACCGGCACGCCAACTTTGTCGCCACCCTCGCTGTGCTCACGGCCAGCCTGGAGAAGATCGCGCTCGAAGTGCGCCACCTCCAGCGTACCGAGGTTCGCGAAGCGGAAGAATATTTCTCCGAGGGCCAAAAGGGCAGTTCCGCTATGCCGCATAAGCGAAACCCCGTCACCTGCGAGCAGATCTGCGGCCTGGCTCGCCTGGTACGAGCCAACGCGCAGGCAGCTTTTGAGAATGTCGCACTGTGGCATGAACGCGACATCTCCCATTCCTCGGTCGAGCGCGTGATCCTTCCCGATTCCACCATCCTGGCCGACTATCTCCTCGACAAAACGACGCGGCTTGTCGATCAGCTTCTGGTCTATCCCGAGCGTATGCGCCGCAACCTCGAGATGACGCGCGGGCTGGTCTTTTCCGGCCAGCTCTTGCTCGATCTGGCGGCCGCGGGAATGCTGCGCGAAACTGCTTACCGCGTCGTGCAGCGTCATGCCATGGAAGCCTGGGAGAACGAGTCAGACTTCCGCAAGGCCGTTGAGTCCGATCCCGAGATCGCGCGCGTGCTCACGCCGCAACAGATCGCGGAAAGCTTCTCGCTCGAACGGCAGCTCCGCAATGTTGACAAGATCTTTGCCCGGGTGTTTCATGATCGTCAGTCCTGAAATCGAACGCTACCTGCACGGCCTGTTGCCCCCTCGCGATGCCGTGCTCGCAGAGATGGAAGAAGTGGCCGAACGCCGCGACATCCCCATCATTGGCCCCGCGGTGGCGCGCGTGCTGGCCCAGCTAGTCATGATCAGCGGCGCCAAGCGCATTTTCGAACTCGGCTCGGCGATCGGTTATTCCACCATCTGGCTGGCGCGCGCCGCCGAACCGGGCGCCGAGGTCCATTACACCGACGGCAGCGCCGAAAACGCCCGTGAAGCTCGCGCTTATATGGAACGCGCTGGCGTGGCCTCGCACATCCACGTTCACGTGGGGGATGCGTTAACGGTGCTTTCGCAGACGCCCGGCCAGTTCGACTTTATTTTCAACGATGTGGACAAAGAAGGGTATCCCGCTGTGCTCGAGGCCGTACCATCCCGGCTGAAGCCCGGCGGCCTCTTCGTCACAGATAACACCCTTTGGTATGAACGAGTTCTGAACCCGCAGGAGCCCAGCGACCGCGCCGTAGTCGAGTTCAATCGGAAACTGTACGAATCCGCTCAGTTTTTCACTACCTTGCTGCCCATCCGCGACGGTCTTTCCGTAGCCGTCCGCATCTAACCGATGGCTTCCAAGTATCTTTAAATCACCTCGATGCAACAATTTATGACAAGTGTTGCTTGCGGGTAGGATTTTTCCTGCAAGATTTTGAGGGTACTAATCTCACTAACTTTAGGTAGTGATTAAAAGGCAGCATTCGGTTAAAGTGGATGTGGAAAGGAAACGCATGATGCCAATCGCCGATTCCAGGACGGCGACCTCGCGCGGCCTGGAACTGGCTCGTGTCCTGCTTGTCGAGTCGGATGTGGCTTCACGGTTGACTCTCCAAACCCTACTTCAGGCGTGCGGCTATGTCGTCGACGTAGCAGCCTCAGCCGCCGAAGCCGTGGGCAAGCTGGATGACGGAGTCTACGAGCTGGTTCTGACAGATTCGCACATGGAATCGCCGGACGCCGGACGCGGCGTACTGGCTTACGCGCGCCGCAAAGAATATAAGCCGGCTACTGCGGTGATCCGCAAACAGCGCGATGGCAGTGCGCGCGAGGACCGCAAGAACACGAATCCGCGTATGTTGGTGGAAACCGAAGACGTTACGACGTTATTGACCCAGGTGGCGGATCTCATCAGCCTCCGCGCTACCCGCCGGTCGGAGCGGGCCTTGCGGTCACCTGCGAACAACTAGTCCCAGGTTAAAAACACTCTCCTCCAACTGGTCTAAAGCGCCGCGGAAGAAGTGATCCTCACCTTCAATCCAGATCATCTGTTTCGGGTCCGCGATTTTGGAGAAGAGCGCCTCCATCTCAGGGCGCGGAGCGAACTCATCATGAGTGCTGCTGATGAAGAACTTGGGCACACTGCAGGAGGCCAGATGTCCGGTTTCGCTGCCGCGCGCCGGAAAGCCAACTGCGATTACCCGTACGGCCTCCGCCAGCTCGCATCCCAGCCTCGCGACTACGCGCGCGCCGAATGAAAATCCGGCCAGGGCGTACGGAAGGGCGGGGTAACGCGACCGTAACCACGCCAGCGCCGCCCGAGCGTCGTCCACTTCACCGACGCCGTCCGTGTGGTTGCCTTCACTGCGATTGACCCCGCGAAAATTGAACCGCAGGACCACCGAGCCGCGACGGCGCAGCGCCCGGGCCAGCCGGTAAACGACTTTGTTGTGCATGGTGCCGCCAAAAAGCGGATGCGGATGGCACACCAACACGGCTTCGTCAGGAGCCCGGTCTTCCGGCGCTTCGAGCAGCGCCTCGAGTTTTCCCGCCGGTCCATCCAGCAGGTGCGACTCGATGCGCCGCCCCACTAATTGGTCCTGTAGTTGGTGAACTGCATGTCGATGCCGAAATCGGCGCCGCGCAGCAGGGCGATCACCTGTTGCAGCGCGTCACGGTCGCGGCCGCTGACGCGCACCAGATCGGCCTGGATCGCGGCCTGCACCTTCAGCTTGCTGTCCTTGATCTTCTTCACGATCTCGCGCGCCTTCTCGATGGGAATGCCTTGTTGCAGCGTGATCTCCTGGCGGACGGTGGAGCCCGCGGCCTGGATCACCGGCCCGTAGGTGAGGCCCTTGAGCGGCACTTTGCGCTTGACCAGCTTTTGCTGCAGGATCTCGTTGATGGCCTTCAGCTTGAACTCATCTTTGCTGGCCAGCGCGATCTTGTGCTCTTTTTCGTTGAGTTCGATCTGCGAGTGCGAGTCTTTGAGATCGAAACGGGTGATGATTTCCTTCATGGCCTGCTGGATGGCGTTGGACACCTCCGGCAGCTCGATTTTGGAAACAACGTCGAAGCTATTGTCGGGCATGTATTATGACAGTGTTCGGAAAACGGGCGTACGGACGCGCACCACAGGCTCCTCGGGTGGCGCCGGCGCCGTGGCCGGCTTGGAGTCCGCGCTACGAACAGCGGCCGCGGCGGGCGGAGCGGGTGGTTGCGCTGGAGCCGCCGCCGGTTTGGCGGCCGTCACCGCCTGGGGCGCCGGCGTGCGGGCGTCGGCTTCCAGCGCCACAACTACTTTATCGGTGATGTTCTCAATCATGGTGATCATGGACGCTTCGAGCGCCAGAATCACCGCGGCCCGCACCTGTTCCCGGTCGATCGGCGGCCGCGCGGCGGGTTGGGGAGGCGGCGCAACGGGAGCTGGTTTTGGCTCCACGGTGGCCTTAGGAGTCACCGCAATTTTGGGAGCCGGCGGGCCTTCCGGACTTTCGGCTAGCGGTTGGACGGTGTTTAGCAGAGCGCTGGCTTCGAACGGTTTGCGCACAAATCCGTCACCACCCACGGCCTGCGCGCGGGTTTCATCATACGCGGTTACGGGGCCGGCGGTGAGGACGACGCGCGT
>Ga0187819_10001881_pt1 | contig 10931 bp, 6 predicted proteins | sample NC_wetland_sal_i_15_FD_132411 | JGI IMG/M metagenome (GOLD analysis project Ga0187819, IMG submission 132411) | Wetland sediment microbial communities from Neuse River Estuary, North Carolina, USA - SO4_4 | ecosystem: Environmental > Aquatic > Freshwater > Wetlands > Sediment | place: USA: North... | reverse complement strand
GAATGCCCTTGATGTTTTGCCACCAGAAATAGAGCGTCACCACGATCGCAAAAAAAGCCGCCGTCGCATCGACGTTCAGCACGAGCGAGATGTGCGCGTACCGAAAGATTTCGTTGAGCACGCCACCCAGGTATTGCCCTGCCGCGACGCCGCTGATCGGGCCGGTCAGCACGTAATCGAACATCAACGCCGACACGGAGAATTTCGCCATCGTGCCGCCGAGCGCTTCCTTGACCACGCGGTAGACGCCGCCGCGCACAAACATGCTGCAGCTCTCCACGTAAATCGCGCGCACGCAATACGAAAACAGCATGATGCCGAGGATGAACCACGGCGCTGACTTGCCGATGAAGCCTTCGGCCTCTCCGCCGGCGTAGTACGCCGACGAAGCCAGGTCGTTCAGTACGATCGCCGCCGCGCGCCAGAACGAGATGAACGTCAGCATCGCCGTCGTGGCGACAACGACGCGCGGGATGGTGATTACGCGCGAAGACGCAGTATTCGGGTCCGTGGGTGTCGAGGCCATCAGGTCAGGTATGAACTGCGGGAAGTTATCCTCGCACGTCTGGTTGGTGAAGTCTAGCCCGGCAGGGAGAATCGCAGTCGCAAGTTTTGCTCCGGCACCGCTCGAATTCGAGGTTGCTGGGCCGCAACGAAGCGGCTACGCGGACATCATTCGTGACGCAGCGCGACCATGGGGTCCACGCGCGTCGCTCGCCGCGCAGGAATCCAGCACGCCGCTAGCGCCACAATCGCAAGCACGGGAACCACACTTCCGAATGTCGCCAGATCGTCGGCAGAAACGCCGTACAGAAGTCTTGACATCAGCCGCGTGAGCCACCACGCTCCGGCCAAGCCCGCAACGATTCCGATAACGATTAGCTGCATACTCTCTCGAATCACCATTTGGAGAACGTCTCCTGCCTGCGCGCCGAAAGCGACGCGGATTCCGATCTCCTTGGTTCGCTGGCTGACCGATTGCGATACGACGCTGTACACGCCGAGTGCGGCCATGAACAGCGCAAGAAATGCGTACGTGCCCAGGAGCAGGCCGAGCGCGGCGGGTGCCTTGTTTTGTTCGGATAGGCGGTCGTCCAGCAGGCGCGCGTCGTTCATCGGGAGGTCGTGATCCAAGGCTGCAATCGCGCTGGCGATGGATTCGGAGGCCGCGTGCGTGGCGCCTTGCGCGCGGACCGCTACGGTGACGTCGGGATTCGGCCGCTGCGCATAGGGCAAATAAACGTCGCGCTGCGGTCCGAGCCCGCCGAGGGGGAAACCGTATTGAAGATCGAGCAGGGAATAGCGTTGCCGATGGCGCGCATCCGCGGCGACGCCGACGATGGTTAGGAGCGGAAGCGTCGGATCCGGGCGGCGAAGTTGCCTCCCCACCGCGTTTCCGGTCGGCCAGAATTCGCGCGCGACACTCTCGCTGATGATCGCGACCGGGGCGGCCTCGGCGGAATCAAACTTGGTAAATTCGCGTCCGCTGACGAGCGGAATCCCCAAGTTCACGAGCGCGCTGGGACTGATGCTGTGGCGAAAGGTTTGCACGAAATCCTCGGGACCCGCCGGGTGCTTTTCTCCTGGATACACGCTCATCACCCACGAAGCGTGTCCCAGCATGGCCGGGCCAAAAATGCTGACGGAGTCGATCCCCGGGAGCGCCCGCGCCTTTTCGACCAGCGATTCAGTAAAGCGAATCCGGTCTGGCGGATTGGCATATTTGTCTCCGCGCAAGCCCAAACTAAACGTCAGCAAGTGGTCGGTGCGAAATCCAAGCCCGCTACTCACCAAATTCTTGAAGGATCGCAGCATCAGTCCCGCGCCGATCAAGAGCACGATGGAAAACCCCACCTCGGCAACCACCAGAGCGCGCCTCACGGCGCCCATCCCCGCGGAGGTTCCTGCTCGTCCGCCTTGCGCGAGGACTTCAGAAATTCTTACCCGGCGCATATCCCACGCAGGCAGAAGGACTAGACCGAGCGTTGTGCCCACGCACAACGCGAACGCTCCGAGCAGCACATAGCCGTTCGTGTGCACGGCGACAAATGGATCAATCTTCTCCTGGATCCGCTGCCCCAGAATCGCGGTCGCCCACACAGCCAAGAAAAGTCCCGCGCCGCCACCGGCAAATGCCAGAATCGCGCACTCGACGATGAGCTGCCGCGCCAAGCGCGACAACGAGGCGCCAACCGCCCTTCGCAACGCGATTTCCGGCCGCCGCAGAACCAGGCGCGCGAGCAGGGAATTCGCGATGTTGGCGCAGGCGATTAAAAGAATCAGGCCTGCGCCGCCGATAAGGAGAAACAGAGGGCGATACAGTTGTCCGTTTGCGTACTCGGTTGCGGGTTGAATCCTCAACCGGCGTGCGCGGTGTGTGTTGGGCTGTTCCCGCTCGAGTTGCTCGGAAATGGCCGTCATGTCGTCCTGGCCCTGTCGCACGCTCACACCGAGCTTCAGAAGTCCCAGAGCCCAATAGATCGAATACGCCTGATCACTCTGCGGCGGCTGGCCCAGTAGCGCGTGCGCCATCGTAATCGGCAGATAGACGTCGGGCGGGGGGCCCTCGACTTCCCCCAAGCCGTGAAATTCCGCCGACATCACGCCGATCACGATGTAGGGCGTCCGATTCAATTCAACCACGCGGCCGACGATTCCCGGATCGCCGCCGAATTGCCTCCGCCACGAGCCGAAATTCAGAATCGCGAGCGTGTTCGCGCCTTCTGAGGTGTTGTCGTCAGCGCGAAAGAGCCGCCCGGCAGCCGGCTGCGCGCCCAGAAGATCGAGATAATTAGGCGTCACAAACATCGTCCGCAACTGCACGGGCCGGTCCAATCCGGTCAACGCCACTGTGCCCCAGGATTCGCAGGCCGCCACGTCGTCAAAAGATTGATTCCGCTCGCGTATGGCGATGTAGTCCGGGTAAGCCATATTTCCAAGCCCGCCGGGCCACTCGGCATACATGTGCATGAGCCGCGGCGCTCGCGGATAGGGGAGCGGCCTCAGCACAACGGCTTCGAGCGCGCTGAACAGCGCCGTGTTCGCGCCGATCCCCAGCGCGAGTGTGAGAATCGCGATGACCGTAAACGCCGGGGCCTTGCGCAGCATGCGTATCCCGAAGCGCAAATCCTGCGCGACCGTTTCCAGCCAGCTCACCAAGTCCATTTCACGCGTCCTTTCGCCTTGCAGGGTGAGATTTCCGAATCGACGTCGCGCGTCGTAGCGCGCCTCCTCCGGCGTCATCCCGGCGGAGACGTTGTCGCGCGCGCGCATTTCCACGTGTGAGCGCAACTCCTCATCGAGTTCCCCCGCGAGATGGTCCTGCCGCCAGAGATTTCGCAAGCGCGCCAGCCACGACATCACGCACCTCCGAACCGTACGGAGAGTGGCCGCGCCGCGGCCTCTCCTATAGATAGCTATAGGTAAGACGTGGAAATGGCAAAAACGTCACACCGAGGGTTTCCCCCCACGGAACTCGCGGGCGCAGTCCGCGCAGGGACAAATGGTGCGGAGGTAATCGAAGCTGAAGATGCCCGTCGTGTGGCCGTCGCTGAATTCGATTTGCAGCGCGTAGTTCCCGATGGGCCGCGCCGCGCGCGCTTTCGGCTTGGGCTTGAACATCGGCAGTTCGAAAGCGTTCGGCGCGCCGGACCCATGGTGCGTGAGCTGCGCCTTCTTTTCGCGCTCGTCATTGCACAACGCGCACGGGCACTGATCCCGCAGGTTAGCAAACTCGAAATGGCTTGCATGGCCGTCGCTCCAGAGGATGTCCACGCCGGCGTTCGAACTGACGTGCACTTTGACCTGGGCGGGTTTTTTCCTTTCGTCAATGGGTATGGGCATCGCGGGATGGCCTTAACGCTGCGGACAGCACACGCCCGGAGGGATCGGATTGCCGTGCGGGCACGTGCGCGGGTGTCCGAGAAACGTGCAAATCTTCTGGTCGAGTTCCGGGCTGATCATCCGTTCGAATTTGCAGGCCTGCGCGTGCGCCGACGAACCATCCACTGCGAACGTATCGGTCAGCAAACGTTCGGCCAGCCGGTGGCGCCGGATGATGTCGCGGGCGCGGCGGTTGCCTCTTTCGGTTAAGTGGATTTGCCCGTCCCGCAATTCGACCAGCGCAAGCTCCGCCATGTTGGCCAGCGTCTTCACCGGGTCCCACGAGCCGTCGGCGCGCAATCCGTCCGCTCGCGGCGGCGCGCCTTTCTCGATACGCATCCAGATCTGCTCGAGCGCGCCGTCAATGCCGAGTTCATCCTCCGCGCGGGCTGAAGTGATGCGCGCCAGGCGTCCGTGTTCGAGTTCGATGCGGCGGCCGGCCAGGCGCCCGATGGCGGGCGAGTGCGTGACGGTCAGGATGGTGTGGCCGCTGGAGTGCAATTCGCGCAGCAGGTCCAAGACGATTCTCTCGTTTGCTTCGTCCAGGTTGCCCGTCGGCTCGTCGGCGAGTATGAGTTTCGGGTGATTGATCAGCGCCCGCGCGATGGCCACGCGCTGCTGCTCGCCGCCGGAAAGCTCCGCCGGCAGGTGGCTCAGCCGCTCTCCCAACCCGACGCGCCGCAGCGCCTCGGCCGCTTCATTCTCATCCGTCAGGCTGTGGAAGTATTGGGCTAGCATGACGTTTTCGACCGCGGTCAGATATGGAATCAGGTGAAACTGCTGAAAAATGAAGCCGATCTTCTCCGCGCGATAGCGCGTCAATTCACGCTCGCCGAGCTCCCCGACTTCCAGGCCGTCCACACGCACGCTTCCGCCAGTCGGCTGATCGAGCCCGCCGAGAATGTTGATCAACGTCGTCTTGCCCGAGCCCGAAGGACCCATGATGACGATCCACTCGCCGTCCTCCACGTCGAAGCTCACGCCGTCGAGCGCGTGCACCTCACCGAAGCGTTTTTCCAGCCGCACGGCCTCGACCAGTTTCGCCATCACTCTCCACGCAGAATTTCCGCCGGCCGCACGCGACCGAGCAGCCGCAGCGGCAGCGCTCCGGCCAGCGCCACGCCGAGCATCAGCGCGATGGTGATTGGCAGGACCTCGAGCCGCGGCGAAATTCCCACGCCGAAGACGCGCATGCCGATCCATCGGGCCAGCAGAATGCCCGCCAGATAGCCCAGAGTTCCGCCGGCCACGGCCAGCGCGCCGGCTTCGGTGAGGAACAGCCGCATGATGCGCCGCACCGATCCGCCGAGCGCCTTCATCAATCCGACGTCGCGGCTGCGCTCGAGCGCCAGCGCCGACATCGATGCCAGCACGCCCAGCGTCGTGAGGGCGAGAATCAGCGCCATCGTCCAAAAAATCAAGCCGCGAAATCGTGCCAGCAAAGCTCCTTCCGCTGCAGTAAGTTGCCGCACAGGGCGCACGTCGAATTCCGGTAGCGCGGCGGCCAGACGCGACGCATACGCGGTGATTTCATCGGTGGCGCCGGTGACGCGGAGCTGCACCACGCCGATCTTGCCACGCTCTCCCGCGAGTTCCTGCGCGACGCTGAGATTTGTGAAGATCTGGTTGTCTTCGGAACCACCCGAAGTGAGAATTGCGGCAGCGTTCAGAGTGACAGTTTGCCCGCCAGCGCTCAAATCGAAGCGGCTGCCTGCGGCAATCCCCAAATGTCGCGCGGCGTTCCGGCCGACGTAGCATTGGGTTGCGTCGCTGCGCGACGCGACTGTGTGTCCATCAAGCCTCCACCAGGGATTCATCTGCGTCGCAGCATCGAGCCACGTCCCTGCGACGATTACCTGGTCCGCGCCCTTGCTCGCCGCGACGTACAGATACGGCGCCGCGCCGGCCAGTTGTAGGCCCGAGTTCGCCGCGACGCGCTTCATCACGTCTTCATCGGCGAGTGGCGTCTCACCGGCTCGCGATGGCGGCGCAACAATTAAGTTGGCGACCAGCGTGCGAAACTTGCGCGTCAGCTTCCGGCTTGCGTCGAGATCGATGTTGATCAACGCAGAGCAAATCGCCGCGCCGCTTGAAATCGCCAGCAGCGCCAGAACCAGCCGGCCGCGGCTTGCGCCGAACAGTTGCCAGAGGATTCGCCAGAACATCGCCGCGCGTTTCATCCATTCACTCTCCGCGCAGCACGGGAGCGGGATTGACTCGCGCGGCGCGTCCCAGTGGCAGCAGGCTTCCCAGAATCGCAACCAGGATCGCAAGGGCTAGCACAACTGGAAGCAGGATCAGGCGAGCGGGCGGCGCGATCCCGAAGATTCCGATGCCGAGCGCGTGCGCGAGCAGAAGGCCCAGCGCGTATCCCAGCGCGCCGCCCACCAACGCAAGCAGCAATTGTTCGCCCAGAAAAAATGCGCCCACGGCGCGGCTGCTCGCGCCGAGCGCCTTCATCAATCCGATTTCAGCGCGCCGCTCGAGCACCGTCGTCGCCGAAGTCGCACCGACGGCCAGTGCCGCCGCCAGCAGCGCGGCAAACGTGATGAGCCACATCAAGCTGCTAACTCGCGTGAGGATGCGGCCTTCGTTTTCCGCGACCTGCCGGATGGGTTGCACTTCGATGCCCGGAATTTCCTCCCGCATCTGATATGAGATCGAAGAAATGTACGGCGTGCAGATCCAGCGTTCGGATTCCTCCGGCGACATCGTCTTCGGGTCGCGTTCGGAGAACGCGTCAGCCGGCTTAGTCAGTGCGCTGACCAGCAAGCGGCGGTAGCGGCCCGCGCGGCCCGCCAGGTCCTGCGCGATTTCAAGCGGCGCGAGCACGGCGTCGTCTTCGCGTCCGCCGGTCGAGAGAATTCCGGTGATCGTGAGCGTTTGCTTGCGATTGTCTGTGGCCGCGACAGGCAGGGTCTCTCCGATGTGCAAGCCATCGCGCCGCGCCAGCGCCTGGCCTACAACGCATTCCGCCGCGCCGTCGTTGAACCACCTGCCGACCATCTGCCAGCCCAGGTCCATCGAGGAAATTCCCGTTGTAAATGTGCTTCCGTCGGGCACCGGAACGCCGTGGTGGTACCACGTCCCGATCAAGATTTCGGACGATTTTCCGCCCGCGGCGTTCGGCGAAACAACAGCCGGCGCGGAGCCCAGTTCGACCGGGACATCGAGAAACGGAGCGAAGCCGATGATGTTATTCCGCCAGAAAATTGTTTTGAGCTTGCCCAGATCGGATTCGGAAAGATACGCGCCGGTGTCCACAGGCCGGTAATCCACACCGCCGATTTCCAGCGGGAGTGAATCCGCCGCGGGCGTCACCAGCAAATTCGCGCCGAGCGCGCGAAACTCGCGCGCCAGCCGGTCGCCAATATCCAGCGCCACGTCAAGCGTCGCGGTGGCCACGGCCATACTAAGCGCGAGTGCGGCGGCCGTCAGCGCTTTGCGGCGCGGCTTCCGCTTGAAGGAATCCCCGACGATGCGAAGGAACATGGTTTGCGGCCGCCTTTAATGCGGGACTTCTCCATAGGCGCTCACGAGAGAGGAAATATCAATTTCCAGCGCGCCATTTGCCAGGCGCGCCGGCACGCCCACCGGATTGCATCCCCCGGCCTGGCCGATGGTCGGAATATAGATCGCGGCGCCGCAGTTACGGCAGATCACGTTGGTGCCCTCCTGGCGGTAGCCTGCGGTGCCACAGATCCTGCAGGCGTCCAGAGCGGTGCCCCAGCTTCCATTCGGTTTGCGAATCACGATGAAACGCAGCGTCGTACCGCCGGCGGCCACGCTGAAGATGTGCAAGTTCGAATCGCTGATTTGGTCGAGCGGAATGCGCGCGATCCCCGCGGATGCTTCGACCAGCGCTGCCGGAGGCGGCGCGGCCGAAACGCGCGCGTACACAAACTCCGCGGCCAGGAGCAGAATCACGGCGATGCACGCGAAGGCCGAGGCAAACGTCCAGCGCCTTTGCTTGCGCCGCTCCCACTCTCGTTGCCGGCGCTCGGCATCATTTGCCGCTTGCGGCGCATTCTGCGCGCGCGCCGCGAACCATTCGCGCAGCACCAGCAGCGCGGCCGCGCCGAAGATCACCACGAAGAAGAAAACTTCGTTGCGTACCACCGGGCCGACGTAGGCCATTTCTATCCGGCTCGAAGGCAGCCACATCGCTTCGCTCAGCTCGTGCACGCCCGTCAGCGCCAATTGCACCGCGACGACGATGAGGATCGCACTGGTCGCTGAGAAGAAACGCCCCAGGGGAATCTTGAGCGTGCCTTGGAAGAAGAAGACTCCGACGGCGACCGCCGAGGCGAGTCCCAGCGCGGTGCCGATCCAGACGGCAAGGCCCGCGCTGGAGAGTTCGACGGCGCGAAGAATCAGCGCCAACTCGGCGCCTTCGCGCAGCACCATGAGGAACACAAACGTGGCCACCCCCAATCCCGCGCCGAAGGCGCTGCGTCCGGCGATGCGCTCGACTCGCTCCTCGATGTGCTTACGGATGTGTTGCGCGACGTGATTCATCCAGATGATCATCGTCACGACAAAAATCGCGGCGACCAGGAGCAGCAATCCTTCAAACCCGTCCTCGCTGATCTGCCAGCGATCCAGTGCGATGGCCACGCCGAGGCTCGACGCCGCGGCCGCGGCCACGCCTCCCCACACATACCGCGCCAAAGCCAGGCGCCCCGTGCGGCTCAAATAGACCAGCACGATGCCGACGACGAGTGCTGCTTCGACACCTTCGCGCAAGGCGATCAAAAATGAGGAAAGCAAATGGCCAGTCCTTTGGTACCTTTATGGGGCCTGGAGTGCCGTTTTCCAGTTGCAAACCGTTCGCAACTGGACAAATTAGTCTACTTGCCATCCCTTTCAGCGTCAAGGGCTTTGCCACTTGCAACCCCAGGCCATTACAATGGATGGCGTGAGGTTTCCCTCCGACGCGCGCGCATGCAGACCGGTTTCCCCGGCACGCCTGCTCAATCTGCGCGCGACCTGGATTCTGATCTTCGGTCTTGCGATTGCCCTTTCGCCCCTGGCGCGATCTCAATCCCCCGCGGCAAAGATTCCCAAAACTTCAACTGCACCTTCACCCTTGCAAGCGCCAGGCGGAAAGCCCGTCAACGATTCGCCGCCGCGCCCAGACTCTCATCGCGCGAAAGGGGCCTTTCAGGCTGGCGTCCGCGCCCAAAAGGCGGGTGACTGGCAGTCCGCTTACGATGAGTTCTCCAAGGCCGCTGCTTACGCGCCAGCGACGCAGGAATTCGCTTTTCTTCGCGAACATGCGCGATTCGAATTGGTGCAGTCCCACACCGACGACGCCGAACGGGAAGTGCTCGCCGGCCGGACCGATCAGGCGCGGCAAGAGCTGGAGCGTGCGCTGGAACTCGATCCGGGCTATTCGGTCGCGCGGGAAAGGCTGGCCGGGCTGACCAGCAACGCCCTCAGCGTCGTGCCGCAAACCGGTCCGCGGCCGGCCGGACCGCCCCGCTTGCAGACGCGGCCCGGGAAGTTTGAATTCGACGTTCGCGGGCCGACGCGAACGGCCTACGCCGAGCTGGCGCAGAAATTCGGCGTGACGGCGGCGTTCGACACGGACTTGCCGGACCGTTCGATCCGGTTCCGCACCCCGGCGATCGATTTCAACACGGGCCTCGACGTGCTCGCCCGGCTCACGAAGACTTTTACGCGCATCGTGGACGCGCACACTTTTTTCGTCGCCGAAGACACCTTCGCCAAGCGGCGGGAGTATCAGCAAGAAATTGTGCGGGGTTTCGTCCTGCCGTCATCGGCCACGCCGGACGACATGAACGAGACGGTGCGCGTGGTTCGCGACGTCACCGGGATCACGCACACGCAACTCAATGCCGGCACGCACATCCTCGAGGTCCGGGATACGCCGGAGAATGTCGCGCTGGCGCAGGCCGTGATCGAACAGATTGAACAGCCTCGCGGAGAGATGATGCTTGAGGTGGATTTGCTCGAAGTGGACCGGGACGCCGCGCACCAGCTCGGGATCATCCCGCCCACGTCGGCGCGAACTTTTACGCTGAGCCTCAGCGAAATCCGCCAGCTTCAAGCCGCACAAAACACCGGCACGCTCCTCCAAGTGCTCCAAAGCATATTTGGCTCGGGGAGTGCTTTGGGCGGCTCTTCGTCCAGCCTGTTATCGGCCATCCCGCCCCTGCTCATCTTTGGAGGCGGCAAGACGATTTTTCTAGCCACGCTGCCCAATGCGTCTGCGAATTTTGCGGACACGCTCAGCGTCGTCCATAGCGCTCAACGAATTCTGCTGCGCGCGGAGGACGACAAGGCGGCCACATTCTTCGTCGGCGAGCGCTATCCGATCACCCTCGCCTTGCTTTCCGCAAATCTCACCGTTCCTTCCACGACGTTCTCTCCCGGCCTGATTCCGGGCCTGTTCCCTCGTCAGGATTTTGCCACCGGGAACAGCCCCGTGGCCGTTGCCACGGGCGATTTCACTCAGGACGGCCACCAGGACTTGGTCGTCGCCAATCAAGCCGACGGCACGATTTCCATTTTGCTTGGAAATGGGGACGGCAGCTTCAGGCCGAAAACGGACTTTGCGGTGGGAACCTCGCCTTCCGCTGTCGCCGTGGCCGACTTCAATGGAGACGGCTTGCTCGATGTCGCCGTGGCCAACTCTAGCGACAACGACGTGGCCATTCTCCTTGGCAAAGGAGACGGCACATTCCAGGCGCCGGTGACATATCCAACCGGAAACATGCCCGTGGCCATCGTTACTGGAGATTTCAACGGCGACGGCCATACCGACCTTGCCGTTGTGAACCAAACCGACGGCACCGTCTCCATTCTGCTTGGAAACGGCGACGGGACGTTCGGCGCGAAAAAGGATTTCCCGGTCGGCGCCACGCCGGTGGCCATCACGACCGCCGACTTCAACGCCGATGGCCGAACCGATCTGGCGGTCGCCAATCATGGGGACAACACAATTTCGATTTTGCTCGGCAACGGCGACGGCACGTTCGCGTCGGCGATCGACTACGTCACCGGCAACGCGCCCAACGGAATCG
>Ga0187819_10001879_pt1 | contig 10933 bp, 8 predicted proteins | sample NC_wetland_sal_i_15_FD_132411 | JGI IMG/M metagenome (GOLD analysis project Ga0187819, IMG submission 132411) | Wetland sediment microbial communities from Neuse River Estuary, North Carolina, USA - SO4_4 | ecosystem: Environmental > Aquatic > Freshwater > Wetlands > Sediment | place: USA: North... | reverse complement strand
CAGGTCGTCCCGGGCCGGGTGACCAAGCTGGTGCCGTTCGGCGCGTTCGTCCGGGTCGAGGAGGGCATCGAGGGCCTGGTCCACATCTCCGAACTGGCCGACCGGCACGTGGAGATCCCCGAGCAGGTCGTGCAGGTCGGCGACGAGATCTTCGTCAAGATCATCGACATCGACCTGGACCGGCGCCGGATCAGCCTGTCGCTCAAGCAGGCGAACGAGGGCACCATCGGCGAGGCGGTCGGCGACGACTTCGACCCGACGCTGTACGGCATGCCGGCCTCCTACGACGAGCAGGGCAACTACGAGTACCCGGAGGGCTTCGACCCGGAGACCGGGGAGTGGCTGCCCGGCTATGAGAAGCAGCGCGAGGAGTGGGAGCACCAGTACGCCGAGGCGCGCGCCAGGTTCGAGGCGCACCGCCGGCAGGTGGAGGAGTCCCGCAAGGCCGACGAGGAAGAGGCGGCCGCGGGGGAATCCGACCACTCCGACGAGGCGGGTTCGGCTTCGGCGGGCGGCAACGGCACCGCCCGCAGCGCCCGCGGCGGGCGCGGCGGCGGGTCACGGTCCGGGGCGGGCGGTTCCTCGTCCGCTGCCGGCGCCGTCACGTCAAGCTCGACCCCGGGTCCCGCGGCCACCGGCACGCTGGCCTCGGACGAGGCCCTGGCCGCCCTCCGCGAGAAGCTGTCCGGAGGCCAGAGCTAAGACCCGCGTCCCTAGTACCGACGACGGCGGCTGCACCTCGTGCGGCCGCCGTCGGCGTTTCCCGGCCGGGGCCGGGGTAGCTTCACCGGCCAGGGCCGGACCTGCCTCTTCCGGAGCGGGAACAACCTTTGGGCCGGGGTGTGCGTCTCATAGGCCGGAACCGTTCTACACGCCGCACACCCCCGGCGTCTCACACGCCGACACCCCCGGCGTCCCATGCGCCGACACCCCCGGCGTCCCACACGCCGACACCCCCGGCGTCCCACACGCCGACACCCCCGGGCGGGCTGTTGATGATGATCGAGTCGCCGGATCAGCCGGACTTTGATCAGCGGGGCCTAGACGACTTCACCGCCTTGTACGTGTCGCATTACGAGCAACTGCTGCGGCTGGCTGTGCTGCTGGTCGGCGACGTGCCCGCGGCCGAGGACGTGGTCCAGGAGGCGTTCATCCGGGTCCATCGCACGGTGGACGGCGGGGCGGTGCGCAGCCCGCTCGCCTACCTGCGGCAGACCGTGGTCAACCTGGCCCGGTCCGAGGTGCGCCGCAGGCTGGTCCGGCTGCGGCACGCGCCACGGCCGATGCCCGACGCCGCCAGCGCGGAGGAGGGCGCCTACGCGGCCATATCCCGGCAGGAGGTCATCCGCGCGCTGCGCAGGATCCCCGCCCGGCAGCGTGAGGCCGTGGTCCTGCGCTTCTGGGCTGACCTGCCCGAAGCCGAGATAGCCGAATTGATGGGCGTCAGCACCGGCGCGGTGAAGGGTTACATCTCCCGAGCCATGAGCCGACTCGGGCTTCTCCTTAAGGAATCGTCATGACGCCGCCGCTGAGCCCAGAGCGACTGACGCGCCTGCTCGACGACGCGGTCCGGCCCGTCACCGCGCGGCCCGACGCGCTCGACCGCATCCGGCAGGGCACGCGCCGCCGCCGCACGCCCCGCCGCGCCGGGGTCGTCCTGCTCACCGCCGCCGTGCTCGCGGTCGGCACCGTCACCGCCTTGCTCATCGCCCCCGGTGGCGGCCCCGCCCGGATCAGCGGCCTCGGGCCCTCCCCGGCCCGCTACCAGGCCAGTTCCTACGCCAACTCACAGGCGCAGGCGGGCCCGCCCGCCGCAGGCCAGACGCGCACCAAGACGCTGCCCACCGCCGCGTTCTCCGCGGCCCCCTCCGCGGCCCACCCCGCGCTGCCCTCCACCGGTCTCTCCGTGGTCCCCTCCGCCGCCCAGTCCGCGGCCCCCTCCCACGGCGTATCCGCGGCCCCGTCCGCCGCCCAGTCCGCGGCCCCGTCCGCCGGCGTCTCCGCGGCCCCGTCCATCGCGGTCTCCTCGGCCACGCAGCCCGCGGCGCCCTCAGCCGCCCCGTCTGCGGCCCCCTCCACCGCCGTCTCCGCGGGACCCTCGCCCCCCTCGGCCACCCCGTCGGCGTCGCCCTCGGCCAACCGGCCCGCGGCCGCCGGAATCCCCTCCGTGACTAACTCGGCGGCCTGGGCCATCGACGGGCCCGGGAAGCCCACGTCCACCGTTTCGATCGTGCCCGCCGGCAACGTCAGGACCACCGTCCACTTCCTGCTCGTCGTCCGCACGACCGCCCGCGGCACGCAGACCGTCCCGTTCTCCGCGACCTCGGTGACCGGCATGCCGCCGCTAGGCCCGGTAGTCGTCGGCGCCGCCAATGCCGCCAAGGACGGGCATACCGAGCTCTTCGTGCTGGTCGACGCCGGTTGCTGCACCGAGTTCTGGACCATCTTCCGGCTGGTCAACGGGCACGTTGTGCAGGTCAGACTGGCCGGCGCGCCGGTACGCCTCGCGGTCGGCGGCAGCGTCACCGCCAACGGCGGCTTCAGCTGCTCCGGGCCCAACCTGGTCACCTACACCTACGCCCACCAGGCGGCGAGCGGAACCCGCGAGTCGTTCCTCGCCACCCGTGACACCTACCGCTGGGTCGGTGCCAGCCTGCTCCTCGTGTCGCAACGTCAGACCACGATCCTCGGCGCCCAGAACCCGGAACTCGCTCAGTACAGCGGCGTATCGTGCGGCGCCCTGCCCCAGTACGTCCTCAAACGCTAAGGCAGGGGCCGCGCTCGAGGACCTCGGCGAGACGCCGGGCGGTCGCGGCGAGATTAGCCTGGTCCCCGATCCAGACGTTCCACCCCAGGTGGGTGAAGCCGATGTGTAGCTCGTAGCAGTGGTGACGGGCCGCGGCGTCGAGCAGGGCGCCGGGCTCGACCATTACGCTCGGGGCCCGCAGCAGTCCTGACAATGGATCGGCCGCGGCGATCCCCGGGTGGAACGGCGTCGCCCAGAAGCTGCACCATGCGGCATCGAACAGGAAGTCGCCGCGCACCGAACACTTCCAGGACAGCACCGCTTCGACCCGGCGGGCGTCGGGGCTCACCAGCACGTTTCCGTGCAGGAGATCGCCGTGGACCAGGTCCCGGCGCTCCGGGCAGGCGTCCACCAGGGCCCCTATCCGCCCGGTGGCCGCCGCGGAGAGAGCGGCCAGTTCCCGGTCGTCGGCCAGGGCGGCGCTCCATCCGTGGACCAGCTTCCCGGGATCATCGACCAGGCCAGCCAGCAGGTACTCCCGCCAGCTCCCGGCGGGCGGGCCCCCCTGGTGCCAGACGACCGGGGCATCCGGGCCCGCCGGCACGCGGAACAGGGCGACGAGCAGGCGCGTCAGCGTAGGGGCGATGGCACTGGCCTGTTCTACCGGGGTGTCCTCCAAGAACCGCCCGTGGTGACGCACCGAGATGGCGTAGGCCCGCCCAGATGCCGTAGTACCCACCTCCCTGACCTCCGGCACGGGCAGGTCCGGGCCGGCGAAGGCCATGGCCATCCGGTCGGCCTCATACCAGGCCACCTCCGGCCCGAAGCGGACGACCAGCTCTTGACCGCCCGCCCGGTAAGCCCACGCTGATGACCACGCCCCGCCAGAAAGGGCCTCCAGGTCCTCTGCGGTGCCCGGCCGCCCGCCGAGGAACGCGACGACCTCCTCTCGACTCGGCTGCTCAGCGCTCACCACGCCAGTATCGGCCTACGCCCGCCGAAGCCAGATCGCAGCTCGACCCATGCCGTCGAGCGATGCCCTGGCGGCGGCGGGATTCCGCCGCCATCCTGACCCTCTGACGACCTCCGGCTACGTTCCGTAACGAACAAGCCATTCAGCCACGCAGACCGGCTTGGTGCCGCCCTCGCGCTCGAAGGTCACCGCCAAGGTGGCCTGCAGCCCGCCGGGCACCTCCTCGACCGCGGCGCACGTGACGTCGGCGCGGACGCGGCTGCCGACCGGGAGCGGGGCGGGGAAGCGCACCCGGTTCAGGCCGTAGTTGATAGACACGCGGGCGTCGGCCACCTCGAACACCTCGTACACCAGCATCGGCCCGAGCGAGAGGGTCAAGAAGCCATGCGCGATCGTCCCGCCGAACGGGCCGGCCGCCGCCCGTTCCTGATCGAGGTGAATCCACTGGTGGTCGCCGGTCGCGTCGGCGAACATGCTGACCTGCTCCTGGGTCACCTCGTGCCAGGCGCTGGCCCCCAGCCGTTCGCCGACGTGGTTGCGCAGCTCATCGAGTTTGAGGGAAAGATCGGGCATCAATCCTGCCTCTGCCTAGTGCCAGGGAGCGGACCTGTTCCGGCCCAGTATGCTGCTAGACCGGACGCTTCGGGAAGGGACGGAGGGCTGCGGTGCTGCGGGTCGGGCTGACCGGAGGCATCGGATCCGGCAAGAGCGAGGTATCCCGGCGCCTGGCCGCCCTCGGGGCCGTGATCATCGACGCGGACGTGGCCGCCCGGCAGGTCGTCGCCCCAGGCACCCCGGGCCTGGCGCGCATCGAGGAAACGTTTGGCCCCGGCGTGCTCCGCCCCGACGGCGCCCTGGACCGGGAGCGGCTCGGCGTCATCGTCTTCAGCGATCCTGCGCAGCTAGCCAAGCTGAACGCGATCACCCACCCCCTGATAGGGGAGTGGATGCAAGCCGCCGAGCGCGCCGCCACCGAGACGGCCGACGGTAACCCGATCGTCATCTACGACGCGGCGCTGCTCGCCGAGTCGGGCCGGTGGGCCAGCTACGACCTGGTCATCGTGGTCGACGTCCCGCCCGAGATGCAGGTCGACCGCCTAGTCAGCCAGCGCGGCATGGCACCCGACCAGGCGCGGGCCCGCCTGGCGGCCCAGGCCAGCCGCGAGCAGCGCCTCGCCCTCGCGGACGTGATCATCGACAATTCGGGCTCGCTTGACGACCTGGACCGCCGCGTCGCCGAGGTCTGGGCCGACCTCAAGCGCCGCGCCGCCGCCCGCTGACGCCCTGGCCGGCTCCGGGTCTGCTCAGCCTGGCTCGGTCCCGTGCGCGGGCGACCGGACGGCCGCAAACCCGGTCACCGCGAAGAGGGACCATTCGTCGGGCGGTTCGGCCAGCGCGTAGCTGCCCCGCTCGGCGAAGCTGATGCCTGATCCGGTCACCAGGTCCTTGACCGTCCGCGAGACCAGGATCTCCGCGGGCCGCGCGAGCGCCGCAACCCGAGCCGTGATCTGCACTGTAGGGCCCGCGATGTCCTCGCCGACCAGATCGACCTCACCGGTGTGGATCCCGGCCCGGACCTGGCTCCCTGCCGCCGCCGCGGCGTCGCGCACCGCGGCCGCGCACCGGATCGCCTGTCCGGGCGCATCGAAGGTGGCCAGGATGCCTTCCCCGCTAGCCCTGATCAGACGGCCCCTGTGCCCCCGGACCAGATCCCCGCCCGGCGCGCGGGTCAGGTTATCTCCCCGCGCGCCACCATCCCACCCGCCATCCGACCGCCCGCCATCCGACCACCCGCCATCCGACCGCTCCGAATGGTCGACCACGGTCGTGCGATTACGCACGGTCTTGGCGTGCAGAATCGTGGCCAGGACGCGATCGGGATCGCGGCGGTGTGAGGTGCTGGCGAGAAAGTCGGCGATCTCCGCGTACAGTTCTTCGCTGTTCCCGCTCGCGGCGAACCGCAGCGAGTGGTCGCCCGGCTGCTCGAAATACCGTGCGCCCGCGATGTGCGAGGCCAGGTACCGGCCGTGGCAGGGCGGCGTAATGCGGTCGTCCAGGCGCTGGATCACCAAGGTGGGCACGTGGATCGCGGGCAGCAGGGCGCGGACGTCGATCTCGCGGATCATCCGCAACATGCGCAAGAACGCGCTGGGGTTGATCGCCATCCGCTCGAACCGCCCGAACGCCTCGCGCATCCGGGCCGAGCCCGCCCGGCTCTGCATGTACCATTCGATACTCGCGCCCCGCCCCCAGCGATGGGCCGCGATGTCGCTCAGCGCGGCGTACATCTCCTCCGTGCCCTGCCCGCACGGGTAACCGGGGGCCGGGAACCAGCGGGCCGAGGCGGACCCCAGGATCAGCGCGGTAACCCGCTCGGGGTTGGTGGCCGCGAAGAGCAGGCTCATCGGCGCACCCTCGGAATAGCCGAACAGCACGGCCCGGCGGGACCCGGCTGCGTGCATCACCGCTCGGAGATCTTCCATCCGCTCCTCGAGCGACATGTCGAACGGGGCGCGGTCCGACAGCCCCGTATCGCGTTTGTCGAACAGGATCAGGCGGCCAAGCCTGGCTAGCCTGCGATAGAAGTCCGACGTCTGATGGTCTTCCCATAGCAGCTCGAGGTGGCTCATCAGCCCCGGCACGAAGACGATGTCCCGCTCGCCGTCCCCGATGACCTGGTAGGCGATGTGGATGCCGTCCGCCGTCTGGGCGTACCTGGTCTGGGGGACCACGTCGGGATCGCGGCTCGCCCGAGTACCCGCCGTCCCGTCGGGCGCGGGACTGGGCGCGCCGCCATCCTGGTCCGCCGTAGGCCCTTCGAGCGAGGGATCCTGGCGCAGGATGCGGGCGTGCAGTTCGCGCAGCTCTGGGCCGGGCTCGATCCCAAGCTCGGCGACCAGGGTGTCACGCAGCTCGCGGTACGCACGCAGCGCGTCGGCCTGTCGGCCGGCCCGGTACAGCGCCAGCATCCGCTGGGACCAGAACCGCTCACGGAGGGGATGGGTCGTGGTCAGGCCCTCGAGCTCCGCAATGAGGTCACGGTGCCTGCCGCAGGCCAGCAGCGCCTCGCCGCGCGATTCGAGCGCGGCTAGCCGCTCCTCGTCCAGCCGGCCTGCCTCCGCCCGCAGCGAAGGCGCGGCGTCCAGGTCGGCCAGCGCGGGCCCACGCCACAGGCTCAGGGCCTGATCCAGGTACTGCGCTGCTGCGGCGGCGTCGCCTCCCGCCAGGGCCACGTTCCCCGCGGCGGCGAGCCGCTCGAACCGCCGCGCGTCAACTTCCCCGGGCGTCACCCGCAGCAGGTAGCCCGGCGGCCGCGTGGCCAGCCGGTCGGCCTCGCCAGCCGCCCGGAACACCTTGCGCAGTTCGGACATCCGGACCTGCAGGCTGTCCGCCGCCCGGTCGGCCTCCTGGCCAGGCCAGAGCTCCTCGATCAGCCGTTCGGCAGAAACGACCTGATTGGCGCGCACGAGCAGCATCGCCAGCACCGCCCGGGTGCGCGCGCCCGCCAGCCCCAGTGACTGCCCGCCGGCCGTCACCTCGAGCGGACCGAGCACGCGGAACTCCACCTGGACCTCATCCCACCTAGCAGGGCGCGCCGCGGGTCCGTCCCCCGCGTCGGTAAGTCCACCGTAAGCCCGCGGTAGGCCGCCGGGAACCGGGTCCGGACACCATGAACCGACTACAGCAACCCGAGGAGACGACCATGGCCACCGCCACCGTGCCCGGCACCGGATCCGACCGCGGAACCGCCGAGCCTGCTGCCGCCGACGTGTACGCGCTGGGCAGCAACCCGGCCGAGAGCGCCAGGCTCCAACGCCAGTCCGACGAACTGCGCCCGCAGACCGCCGAACTACTCGCCCGCATCGGCCTGGAACCGGGACAGAGCGCCATCGATCTCGGCTGCGGCCCCAGCGGCATCCTCGAGCTGCTCTCTGCCGCCGTCTCGCCCGGCGGCCGGGTGGTCGGGCTGGACGCCGACCCCGCGCACACCGCGATGGCCAGCCGGTACGTCATGGCGCGCGGGCTGGACAACGTGACGGTGGTGACGGCCGACGCCCGGCACACCGGCCTGCCGCCGGACACCTTCGACCTGGTCCACGCCCGTACGGTGCTGGTCACGATCCCCGAGCCGCAGGAGGTGCTCGCCGAGATGGTGCGGCTGGCCCGGCCGGGCGGCTGGGTCGCTAGCCAGGAACCCGACATCGAAGGTGCGTTCTGCTACCCGCCGCTGCCCGCCTGGGACCGGCTCCGCGAGATCTTCCGCGCCGGCTTCAGCCGGTCCGGCGCCGATCTCCTCATCGGGCGCCGCCTGACCGAGCTGTACCGGCAGGCCGGGCTGGAGGAGGTCGAGGTCGTGGTGTACGCTCCGGTCTACCCGCCGGGCCACTCGCGCCGCACGATCCTGCCCGACCTGGTGCGCAGCCTGCGCCCCATGATCCTGGAGCTGGGCCTGTCCGACGAGCCGGAGCTCGCCGAGCTGGACCGGGCCGTCCGCGAGCACCTCGCCGACGCGCGCACGGTGAGCCTGGCGCACCTGCTCGTCGTAGCGTGGGGCCGCAAGCCGCCCGCCTGAGCCGACCCCGAACCGCCCGCCTGAGCCCATCCGGAATGTCAGACCCCCGGCCTAGAGTTAATTACCTGGAGGTGGGTCGTGCGTCCGGTTACTGATCTGCAGCGTAAGGTCGCGCCGATTCATGTCGTCACGGACATGATCCCGGCGGGCGATCAACCGCAGGCGATCGCCGAGATCGAACAGCGCCTCCAGGACGGGGACACCGACACCGTGCTGCTCGGCGCGACCGGCACCGGCAAGACCGCCACCGTCGCGTGGATCGCCGAGCGCGTGCAGCGGCCGGTGCTGGTCCTGCTGCCGAACAAGACGCTCGCCGCGCAGTTCGCCAACGAGCTCCGCGAAATGCTCCCGGACAACGCGATCGAGTACTTCGTTTCGTACTACGACTACTACCAGCCGGAAGCGTACGTCCCGCAGACCGACACCTACATCGAGAAGGACTCCTCGATCAACTCCGAGGTCGAGCGGCTCAGGCACTCCGCGACCAACTCCCTGCTGACCAGGCGGGACACCATCGTGGTCTCGTCCGTGTCCTGCATCTACGGCCTCGGCACGCCGCAGGAATACGTCGACCGGATGCTCAAGTTGCGCCTCGGCGACACCATCGAGCGGGATCAGCTGCTGCGCAGGCTGGTGGGCATGCAGTACGCCCGCAACGACCTGGCCTTCACCCGCGGGACCTTCCGGGTCCGCGGTGACACCATCGAGATCATCCCGATGTACGAGGAACTGGCCGTCCGCATCGAGATGTTCGGCGACGAGATCGAGCGGCTGATGACGCTGCACCCGCTGACCGGCGAGGTGATCAGCGAGGACGAGGAGCTGTACATCTTCCCCGCCTCGCACTACGTGGCCGGACCCGAGCGCATGGAGCGCGCCATCCGGGGCATCGAGGCCGAGCTGTCCGCCCGGCTCGGTGAGCTTGAGCGCGACGGCAAGCTCCTCGAGGCACAGCGGCTGCGCATGCGGACCACCTATGACGTCGAGATGATGCGGCAGGTCGGCAGCTGCTCCGGCATCGAGAACTACTCGCGGCACATCGACGGCCGCGAGGCGGGCACCCCGCCGAACACGCTGCTCGACTACTTCCCCGAGGACTTCCTCCTGGTGATCGACGAGTCCCACGTGACCGTCCCGCAGATCGGCGCGATGTACGAGGGCGACGTGTCCCGCAAGCGAGTGCTGGTCGAACACGGTTTCCGGCTGCCCAGCGCGATCGACAACCGCCCGCTGACTTTCGATGAGTTCCTCGAAAGGATCGGGCAGACCATCTACCTGTCGGCCACCCCGGGCCCGTACGAGATGCGGCGAGTCGGCGGTGACGTCGTCGAGCAGGTGATCCGGCCGACCGGGCTGATCGACCCCGAGGTCGTCATCAAGCCGACCAAGGGGCAGATCGACGACCTGCTGCACGAGATCAGGCAGCGGGCCGAGCGCGACGAGCGGGTCCTGGTCACCACGCTGACCAAGCGGATGGCCGAGGACCTGACCGACTACCTGCTCGAAAACGGGGTCCGGGCCAGGTACCTGCACAGCGAGGTGGACACGCTGCGCCGGGTGGAACTGCTGCGCGAGCTCCGGATGGGCGAATACGACGTGCTGGTCGGCATCAACCTGCTCCGCGAGGGGCTCGACCTGCCCGAGGTATCGCTGGTCGCCATCCTGGATGCGGACAAGGAAGGCTTCCTGCGCTCGGGCACCTCGCTCATCCAGACCATCGGCCGCGCCGCGCGGAACGTATCCGGCCAGGTTCACATGTACGCCGACACGGTGACGCCATCCATGCAGCGGGCCATCGAGGAGACCAACCGGCGGCGGGAGAAGCAGGTCGCCTACAACGAGGCGCACGGCGTCGACCCGCAGCCGCTGCGCAAGCGGATCGCGGACATCCTGGACACGATCGTCCGCGAGGACGCCGACACCGAGCAGCTGCTGATCGGCGGCGGCGGCCGGCAGCAGTCCCGCGGCAAGGCTCCCGTGCCCGGCCTGTCCTCACGCGCCCGCGCGGTCGCGGCCCAGGCCGCCGGAGCCACCGGACCCGAGACCACCGTCGCGCGCGGCGAGCTCGTCGGCCTGATCACCGAGCTCACCGAGCAGATGCACGCGGCCGCCGCCGAGCTGCAGTTCGAACTCGCGGCCCGGCTCCGCGACGAGATCAGGGACCTCAAGCACGAGCTCCGCGGCATGCAATCAGCCGGCGTCTAATCCCGGGGTGCGTCCGGGCCGCATCATTCTCGGCCGTCCGCGCAGCCGGCCTCGACTTCGATTACGACGAGCGCGAGTCGCGACCCCGAGAAGTCATAAAACTCCTCTCCGCATAAGCGGACTACTCTGGAAACCTAGGGCCGCCCATGGGGATCTGGATGCTGACACCAAACCCCGATCACTCTGGCCACAATCGTACCGATATCCCAACCTGACCTGGCCAGATAGTTTTTCACAGGCCACATTAGTACGGCCAGCCGAACGAAATTCGGGCCAGCCTACCGATTCCCGTACGCATAGCCAAAAGATCTGGGAGGATCCGGGTTCCGGGGAGGATTTGGTGCACTATAGGCCCCCGGATCCTCCCCGAAGCCCGGATCCTCCCACAAAACATAGCCCCGAAAACCTCTTTAATCCTTATTTATCACAGCGGTAT
>Ga0187819_10001877_pt1 | contig 10946 bp, 13 predicted proteins | sample NC_wetland_sal_i_15_FD_132411 | JGI IMG/M metagenome (GOLD analysis project Ga0187819, IMG submission 132411) | Wetland sediment microbial communities from Neuse River Estuary, North Carolina, USA - SO4_4 | ecosystem: Environmental > Aquatic > Freshwater > Wetlands > Sediment | place: USA... | reverse complement strand
GGTGATCGTGGGGTTTTGGCTGATTGCCGCCGAGGGCATGATGTTTGCGCTGATTTTCAAATTTCGCGCGAAGGACGGACGCCCAACGCAATACATCACCGGGGAAGAACCGCATCTGAAGCGGTGGATTTCCATCCCGCACTACCTGATCATCGTGTGCGACATTGTCATTCTCGCCGGCGCGATCACGGTCTGGTATCAAATCAAGCAAGTCATGCCTCCGGCCGATGCGACCGTGCGCGTCATCGGCCAGCAATGGGCTTGGAGCTTCCAGCAGCCGGGGCCTGATGGCGTCCTGGATACAGCCGATGACATTCGCACGGTTGGCGAATTGCACGTGGTGCTGAACACCACGTATCACTTCGAGCTCCTGTCGCGAGACGTTGTTCACAGTTTTGCCGTTCCGGCCTTCCGCCTCAAGCAGGACGCGCTCCCCAGTCGCACCATAACGGGATGGTTTCGCCCCAATCGCGTGGGCACCTACGACATTCAATGCACGCAGATGTGCGGCATCGGCCACGCGCTGATGGCGGGCCGGATTATCGTCGAGACGCAGCAGGACCACGCAGCCTGGTTGCTGCGCAATTCCAATCAGGCCGTGGCCGAACGGGCGGAGCAGCAAGCACCCCCCGCATCCGGCGCCGATGGCCCCACGACGATGGCGGAGGTGCGGCGATGAGCACGGAAGTCCAGCACGCCGAGCCGGGATTTTTTCGGAAATACCTCTGGTCCACCGATCACAAGATCATCGCCATGCAGTATTTGTTCACCGGGATGGCCATGGCCCTGATTGGCGGCTACTTCGCATACGTTTTCCGCATGCAACTGGGCTTTCCCAATCAACATGTTCCCGGGTATGGAATCGTTACCCCGGGCAAGTACAACGCGCTCGTCACCATGCACGGCAGCATCATGATTTTCTGGGTGGCCATGCCCGTGCTCATCGCCGCATTCGGAAATTTCTTGATTCCTCTGATGGTTGGCTGTGACGACATGGCGTTTCCGCGAATCAATCGCCTTTCCTACCAGATTTTTCTGTTGAGCGCCCTGGTGCTTCTCAGCTCGTTCCTGGTAAAGGGCGGCCCGTTTGGCGGCGCCTGGACCGCGTATCCCCCGCTCTCCGCAAGCGGCGCCTACAATTTGACGCCGATTGGCGCCACGCTGTGGCTGCTTGCGGTGGCGCTGGAATTCGTGGCGTTCTTGCTCGGCGGAATCAACTTCACCGTCACCGCGATGAACAGTCGCGCGCCGGGCATGAAAATGTATGACATCCCCATCCTGATCTGGATGATCATCCTGGCCAACATCGTCTTCATGGCTTCCGCGGGACCCTTGATCGCCGGAGCGGTCATGCTGCTGTTCGACCAGACGATGTCCACCGGCTTCTATGATCCGACGCGCGGCGGCGATCCGCTATTGTGGCAGCACTTGTTCTGGTTCTTCGGCCACCCCGAGGTCTATGTCGTATTGCTTCCGGCCATGGGGATCGTGGCGGAGATCATCGCGGTGTTTGCCCGCAAAAAAATATTTGGTTACAAGACGGTCCTCTACACCACGTGGGCCGTCGGGTTCCTGAGCTTCGTCGTATGGGCGCACCATCAGTTTGTGGCCGGGATCGATCCTCGCATGGCCAATATATTTTCGATCACCACACTGATGATTTCCATTCCGGTCACGGAAATGGTGTTCCTGTACATCGCCACCTTGTACGGTGGCTCGATCCATCTGGACACGCCCATGCTCTGGGCCTTGGCGTTCATCGCGGAGTTCATGATCGGCGGTGTGACGGGAATCTTCCTGGGATCCTCCGGCACGGACATTTATTTGCACGACACCTATTTTCTGATCGCCCACTTCCACTATACGTTTGTCCCTATCGCGATCATCGCCGTCTTTGCCGGGCTGACATTCTGGTATCCGAAAATGTTTGGGCGGATGCTCAACGAAACGCTGGGGAAAATTCATTTCTGGGGCACGGTGATTCCGTTCAACGTGATCTTCATCCCGCTGTTCATCACCGGAATCGCCGGCGACCAGCGGCGCATTTACAATTACGCCCAGTTCGCGGAACAGTCGCGGCCCTGGCTGCAGCATCTGCGCACCACTTCCACGATCGCACTGCTGTTCATGCTCGCTTTTCAACTGGTCTTTTTGTTCAACTTCTTCTGGAGCCTCCGCCACGGCAAGACCGCCGGCGCGAATCCGTGGCGGTCCACCACGCTCGAGTGGGCGACGCTCTCTCCGCCTCCGCACGGCAACTTTGCCGAGATGCCGACCGTGTATCGCGGCCCTTATGAATATGGCTTGGCGGGCCGCGCCGATGACTTTTTGCCGCAGAACGTTCCCGATCGGGCCGTCGGAGACTGAGACTCATGAGCGCAAGTGCCAAGCCAATTTCCAATACTCGAAGCGTGACGGGAATTCCGACCGCGCGCCTCATCACCTGGTGGGTGATCGCCTCGGAAATCGTGATCTTCGGAGGCCTGCTCGCCTCCTACATCATGCACCGGATCGCGCATCCAGAATGGGCGGAGTCCGCTTCGCATACGCTGACCTGGGCGGGAGCGTTGAACACGTTTGTGCTTCTCACCTCGAGCTTATTCGCCGTGCTGGCCCACAAAGCGGCCGACGCACACGACGGCCCTAAGGCCGCGAAATTGCTTCGCCTGACCGCGCTCGGCGGGTTGATCTTCCTGTGCATCAAGGGCTACGAATGGACCCTCGATATTCGCGAAGGCTTCGTGCTTTCCTCCGGGGGATTCTGGTCGTTCTATTACACGCTCGCCGGGCTGCACGGGCTGCACGTGCTCGCGGGAATGATCATCCTGCTGATTGTCGCGGCGGACGCGGCGAAAAATCAGGAGTTGCAGCGCGTGGAATGCATCGGGCTGTACTGGCACTTCGTCGACATCGTTTGGATTTTTCTGTTTCCGTTGCTGTATATCGCCCGATGAAGATGAATGATGAAGAACAGCGATGAAGAATTGTGACGAGGAATCATGACCACTGAAGCTCACGTTCAACATCCCAACTACGTCAAAGTCTGGGCTATCCTCGTGGCGTTGCTGATCGTGAGCGTCCTCGGCTCGATGTCCCACATCCGCGAAGTCGTGCTCATCGCCGCCTTCGGAGTCGCGCTGGTCAAGGCGTACATGGTCGCCAAGAATTTCATGCACGTGAACGTTGAAAAGCGCTGGGTGCCTTATCTCTTGATCATGTGCCTTCTCTTCGTGGCGATCCTGTTCGCGGGCGTAGCACCCGACGTGATGAAGCACAGCGGCTTGCACTGGACGAAGAATCCGGCGGATCAGTCGGTGCCCTCCGCTGCGGGCGCGGCAACCAAAAATGAGTAGCCCAACCGCAACGATCGAATCCCGCATGTCTGCGAGCGCTCCAGACGCTGGCAAGCGACTGCCCAACTCCGTTCTGGGCATGATCATTTTTATCGTCACGGAAATCATGTTTTTCTCGGGGCTGATGAGCGCGCACACCATCGCGCGCGCCACGGTGTTGGGCGGCGTATGGCCTCCGGCAGGCCAGCCGCGCCTGCCGGTCGAGCGGACCGCCTTCAACACCGCGATCCTGCTTCTCAGCGGCGTCCTGTTGTTTCTGGCCAGCCGCCGCGCGCGCGACGGCTACGACAAAGCCCTCGCCTATCTGGCGGGCGCCATCGCCACGGGAATCGCCTTCGTGCTGCTGCAAGGAGTGGAATGGGTCGCGCTTCTGCGCGAAGGCCTTACCATGCAGTCCAGCGCCCACGGCGCGTTCTTCTACCTGATCGTCGGCGCGCATGCGCTCCACGCCGTGGTCGCCATCGCCGTCCTGACGGCGATCTACTTCCCGATGCGCCGCGGCACGCTCGCGCCTTCAACTTTCGCGGCGACGCAGCTGTTCTGGTATTTCGTTGTCCTGCTTTGGCCGGTGATTTATCTGCGTGTGTATTTGTGAGGGCTTATGCGTAGACTAAATTTTGCAGCGCGTTTCCTTTTCGCCGCGGCTGGCACATCGTTGATCCCCGCCGCAGCATGGGCCTGCCCCGCCTGCATGGTCGAAGACCCCAAAACTGCCGCAACTTACTTCGGTATGACGGTGGTCATGAGCTCCCTGCCAATCCTGCTCGTCTGCGGCATCGGCTATTGGCTCTGGCGCCGGCATTCGTAGGATAGGCTTCAGCTTGTCTGGTTTTCGTCCAAACAAAAGTCAAAACGAGACAGTCCCGCCATGGTGGGGCTATCCTACAAGACCGACTGAATTTCCTCGTCGATCGAGATGTGCGTCTGCTCGAAGCCGTTAATGTTGTAGGCGGGGCCGGAGACTTGGCTGAAGTGGAAGTAGCGGCTGATGTGGTAGTCATCGTCGAGCGCGCCGAATACTCGCTCGACTTCGCTCTTCTCCATGCCAAAATCCGCGAGCGGCGCAAGGAATGCAAAGCCGCCTGCGACGGCTAGATATTTTTCGACAATTTGGCGCAGCGTCATCTTTTCAAATCCAAACATATGCGCCGGAATCACCATACGGCGCGTTGACATAAAACAGGTTGGCTTCTTCCACCCGCCTGAGAGCTTCGCACAATTTTGCGGCGCCGTGTTTCGCGCAGAAAAGCGCCCCGGGTGAAGTCTCGATCCGCTCGGTTTGGTCGAGATTGGAAACCTCGCGGCGTGAGATCCAGAGCCACGACGCAGGTCTGCCGCAATCGCTGCACTCGCCGCTCAATTTTGCAAGGCGCGCTTCGATCGCGGCGGCCACCTCGGAGCGCAGGCCGGCAGCCGCGAAGTCTTCCCGGCCCACATAAAAATACTGCGTGAAACTTTCGCCGTCCGGCTCAAACGCAACCACGCGGCCGGGCCAGGCCGCCAGTTCCGGTTCCAGGAGGCCGGCCAGGCAATCAAGACAGACCGAGACTTCCGGCCTCGCCGGATCGCGCCGCAACCGGGCTTTGCCCCGCAGATAGAGCGTATCCGGAATGAACGTGGCCATCCAGTGGTGCCCATTTTCGAGATGAACGCATTCTGCTGGCCAGCGCATCAGCCGCGCCAAGAGACTGCGCGATCGCGGACGAATCGAAATTCCCGGATAGGCCTGATCCACGCTGAGTCGCGCCATGTCGCGGCGATGGTACCAGAATCCGGGACAGCGCTCGAAAAAATCCGCTATCATGGTGGAGTGGCGCGGGCTTCAGCCTGTGGGGTTTGGTGCAGCAAGGACGAAACCCCGCAGGCTGAAGCCTGCGCCGCTAGAACACATCCTCTGCGGCAGCGCCTTCGGCTCCATGTCTGGGCGCCCGCGAGATTTGCTAATCATTCAATTCCAATTTGAGGAGGATTCATGCCCATTGCCGTAGGACAGCCCGCTCCCGACTTCACGCTGAAAGACCAGTCGCAAAAGGAAATCAAGCTTTCCGACTTTGCGGGCAAGCGCAACGTCGTCCTGATTTTTTATCCGCTCGATTTCAGCCCCATCTGCACGAACGAGCATGCCTGCTTCGTGAACGATTTGAAGCAGTTTGAATCGCTCGATGCGCAGGTGCTCGGCCTGAGCGTCGATAGCGCCTGGGCGCACAAGGCGTTCGCGGAAAAGATGGGGATCACGTATCCGCTTCTCGCCGATTTTCATCCGAGGGGCGCGGTGGCCGACAAGTTCGGCATCTATCTCGCGGAAAAAGGAATTACCGGCCGGGCCATCGCCATCATCAACAAGGCGGGAAAGATCGCCTGGTTCAAGAATTACGATATCCCGGTCGTGCCGGACATGAAGGAAGTCGCGCAGGCCCTCGCGGCGGTCAAGTAAGAGGGAGAGTTCGGGGCGCGGTTGCCGTCCGGCTGGAGTTTCCGGACACCGCGCCCTCGTTTTTCTATCAAGTCGCTTGTTACTTCTTGGCGGCAGCGTCTTTCGTGAGCTTGCGGATGTAGCCCACCAGTTCCCAGCGTTCCTTGTCCGACAGAGTATCCTTCCAGGAAGGCATCGGCCCGCGCCCGTTGGACATTTTCCAGAACAGCGATCCGTCCGTCTCCGCAGCCATCATCTTCGCGTCCGTGAAGTTGGCCGGCTTCACCTTGATGGTCTTGGCGCCGGGGCCGTCCCCCAAGCCCTTTTCGCCATGGCATAGCACGCAGTTATCCGTGAAGAGTTGCTCCGCGTCCGCCAGTGTTTCCTGAGTGGGCGGAAATGGATTCTTCACCTTCTTCGCGTCATCGGGCGCAACCCACGGCGCCGGCGTCGCCTCCTGCGCTCTTAAGCGTCCAACGGTAAAAATGCATATTCCAAGCACCAGGCAGGCGCCCGCGGCGCGCGCCAGCCACAAAGATGTTCCCTTACCGAATCCATTCATTCCCATGTCTCCGTTTGTATCGAGATTTTGCGAGGCGCCAAAAATTCTGCCACAAGACAGCGCTTATTTCACCTGTTAAACCCCGGGAACCTAAAGCTTTCCGCCAAAGGTGAGCCAGAGGAGCGCCGCGTTGAGGACAATGATGGCCGCAGCCATGAACCAGCCAAAAATCGCCGTGACGGGGCCATTCGTGAATTCGCCCATCTTGGAGCGATCGCCGGTAAATTGAATCAGGGGCACAACCGCAAACGGAAGCTGAAAGCTCAAAATCACCTGGCTAAGGATGAGCAGCGAAGTCGCGCGCCCTTCGCCCATGACGCCGATCACGATCGCCGCCGGAAGAATGGCCATCGAACGCGTAATCAAGCGCCGCACCCAGGGCCGGACGCGCCAATGAAGGAAACCCTCCATGACAATCTGCCCGGCCAGTGTTCCCGTGAGCGTGGAATTTTGCCCGGAACAAAGGAGCGCAGCGGCAAACAGCACGCTCGCGAAACTCACGCCCAGCACGGGCGTCAGCAATTGGTACGCCTGGCTGATGTCCGCCACGTCGTTCATGCCGCGCACGTGAAACGCTGCGGCGCCCAGCACCAGGATGGCCGCGTTAATGAACAGCGAAAATCCCAGGGCAATCGTGGAATCCAGCGTGGCGAAGCGAACCGCCTCGCGCTTTCCCTCCGGGCTCAAATGGAAGGCCCGCGTCTGCACAATGCTGGAATGCAAATATAAATTGTGCGGCATGACAGTGGCGCCCAAAATGCCGATCGCGAGATAAAGCATCTCGCGGTCCTTCAGGATCTGGAACGTGGGAAGAAATCCCCGCGCCGCTTCGATCCACAGAGGCCGCGCAAAGAAAATCTCGTACGCGAAGCACGCGCCGATCGTCATGATCAGGGTGATGACCAGCGTCTCAAGCACCCGGAAACCGCGCCCCTGCAACGCCAAAACGAGCAGCACGTCGAAGCCCGTCAGCAGCACTCCTGCGAGCAGCGGCAACCCAAACAGCAATTTCAGCGCGACCGCGGATCCCAGGACTTCCGCCAGGTCGCAGGCCGCAATCGCAATTTCGCAAAGCACCCAAAGAACGGCCGTCGTGCGGCGCGAATAATGCTCACGGCAGGCCTGCGCGAGATCGCGCCCCGTCGCGATTCCAAGCTTCGCGGAAAGCGCCTGCAGAAAAATGGCCATGAGGCTTGAAATCATCACGGCGCTGAGCAGCGTGTAGCCGTAACGCGAGCCGCCGCCCAAGTCCGTCGCCCAGTTGCCCGGATCCATGTAACCCACGGCCACCAGGTAGCCGGGCCCGGCAAACGCAATCATCTTCCGAAAAAAAGAAGCGCCCGCCAGAATCGGAACGCTGCGGTAGGACTCCGGTAGCGAAGGAGAACTTGCTCGCGAAGAATGACCGGGCTGCGAGGCCAACCCTTGTTCGTCCGGATTGCCCGCGCCCGAAATCGCGTCCGCGGAGGCTGGGGATAGAGGAGGCACGGCCATAGTTAACCTAGATAAATATCTCACATAAACTAGCATTAATACTTTGGTGAGTCAATCCATATGCCGCCAAAGTGTGCTTTAAAATTCACAGGGCTTTCTCTGGCGCCGGCATCTTGCGGCCGTTCTTGCATTTTGTGGTGAGATCTAAGATCGCCGGCGAGACGCCGGCGCCGCAAAACCGGTGAAACCCGGACGCACGTTGCCCCTGCCCGGGCCACGCGGAGTATGGTAGTGTCGGAAAGGAGGGACTCATGGCGCAACCGGGCAGCGAGCAGGTGCAAGTTCAGATCAAGGCGGACGAAAAGGAATTGGTCGGACAATTTTCCAACCTGGTGATGTTTCACCACACGGCCGAGGAATTCACCGTGCATTTCATCTACGTGTTTCCAAATGTGCCGCAGGGCAAGCTGGTATCGAGCGTGATCGTCAGCCCGGGGCACGCCAAGCGCATCCTGCGCGCGCTCGAGGAAAATGTTCGCCGCTACGAAATGCAGTTCGGGCCCATCCGCGAAGTCCCCGAGCCGACCCCCGTCCCCAACGTGGGCTTCGTGCAATAATTCGTGCAAGAAGACGTAGCCTGGCTCTCCCCTGTACGATGGGCCAGTTCCTCTGTCGAAACATTGTCTTCAGTACTTCCCCGGGGCCGCGGCATTGGCATGTAAAATTAGTCCAGGGCCCGTCTATAGCCGGTTTTTGCAAACCGGCCGAGGCGGGGAATTTCGTTTGGAAGTGGAGTCCGCATCAGCAGGTTCCCATGAAAGCCGCTTGCTCGAACTGTGGCGCTCAGCACTCTCTGCCCGACAAACAATTGGTGGGTCTCCCCCGCGTGCAGTTTCAGTGCGCCAAGTGCGGAAAAAGTACGGTTGTCGAAATTGCTCCGAGCCCTGACACAACCCAGGTCCTGACGCCCCTGCCGGGTTTTGCGCGCAGCGCGGGGGCCCCCTGGCTTGCGGGGGCTGGCGGCGCCGAAGCGGATTCCTTGCATTTGCCCGTTGGAAAGGCCATCGCTCTCTCCGTGATCGCCGGACCCTCCCGCGGCCTTGTCTACTCCGTGGAGAAGCCTCGCGTGGTCCTGGGCAGGGCTGACGCCGACATCGTCATCAACGACAAGGAAATTTCGCGCTGGCATTGCTCCATTGAAATCAAGGGCGACGTCATCCGCTTGCGCGATATGGATTCGACCAATGGAACCTATTTCGCCGACGAACGTGTCCGCGTCGCCGAGCTGCACCACCTGTCCGAATTCCGCATCGGCACTTCCGTCATCCTCGTCAGCGTCACTCCCAAGCTCGCCCCCGTACGGTAATCTCCGATGGTGCCCGCGCGGGCCTCGTCCACCGAACCTTGCGCGCGCCACATTTCGTGTTACCGTACACAATTGGGTTTCCGATGCCCGCTCTGACCGCGATTCTCATTTCGTACAACGAGGAACAGGACTTGCCGCGCGCGCTCGCGTCGCTTGCGAGAATTGCGGACGAAATCATTGTCGTGGATTCCGGTTCCACGGACCGAACCTGCGAAATCGCGCGCTCGTTTGGCGCGCGCTTGTACGCGCGCAAACTGGATAATTTCGCCGAGCAAAAGAATTACGCCGCTTCCCTTTCCTCGAACGACTGGATTCTTTGCATCGACTGCGACCAGGAAATAAGCCCCGAGCTGCGCGCCTCGCTGATCGCGTGGAAACAGCAAGCCCCGGAAAAAAACGGCTACGAATTTCTCCAGCTGACGAATTATCTTGGCGGGTGGATTCGCCATTCCGGCTGGTATCCCGAATTTAGATTGCTTCTCTTTCGGCGCGACAAAGGCAAGTTTGTCAGCGCCTTGCATGAGCGCGCTCATGTGGAAGCGCCTCTCGGCCGGTTGGATGGGCATCTCTTGCACTATACGATTCGCACCCTCGCCGAGCACCGAGCGAAACTCGATGCCATGTCGACCATCGCGGCGGAAGACATGTTCGCGCATGGGCGCAAGAGCTGGCGCGCCGCGATGATTCTTGCTTCGCCATGGACGGTCGTGCAACGGCTGGTTTTTCAATTGGGCATTCTGGACGGACGACGCGGCTGGCTGATCGCCTGGCTTTCGGGGAAATACATTTATCTCAAATACCGCAAGCTGGGCCGGCTGCTCGCCGGGGAAAAGCTTGCCCGCCGCTCCTGGCCCAATCCAGGCGAGGCCTGAGCGTGCGCCCGCTCATTGTCGACCTCGGCCGAGAGTATCGCGGCGGGCAGCACCAGGCTTTGCTCCTCCTGCAGGGCTTGCGCGAACGCGGGCACACTCCGGAGTTGCTCGCCGTCCGCGATTCGGAGCTGGCATCGCGCGCAAAGGAAATCGGCGCGCCCGTCCATGTTTCCGGCCCGCGATGGCGCCGCCTCGCGGCCGCCTTGCAAATCCGCAAGCTCGTACGCCAACGCCGAATTGATCTCGTTCATGCAAATGAACCCCACGCGCTGACTTCCGCGTGGGTGGCTCGCGCCCACCGCTTCGTTCCAATCGTTGTTTCGAGAAGAATCGCGCTTCCGCTTTCCAAAAGCCTTTTTTCACTTGCGCGATACCGTTCAGCCGCGCGCGTCGTCGCCGTCTCCCATTTCGTGGAACGGTCCGTGATTCACAGCAGACTCCCATCGGACCGGGTTTCCGTGATTTACGACGGCGTGAAAATCCCTGCGGAGATTTCCGAAGTGCAGCGGGAAGGCGCGCGGGCGCAGCTTGGGATTGCGCGAAGAATTCTCTGCATCGGAAATGTCGCGGCCTTCGTGCCGGAGAAAGGCCACGCGATCCTGCTGGCTGCTTTCGCAAAATTGCGCGGACAGTTCCCTGAATGCGTTTTGCTCCTTCGTGGAGAAGGTCCTGAACTGGCGAGTCTGCAATCCCTCGCGCGCAAGCTTCATGTAGCCGACGCTGTAAAATTCCTGCCGTCATCCATCGATATAGAAATCATTTTCGCGGCCACGGACGTTTTTGCTTTCCCCTCCCACGAAGAACCTCTAGGCAGCGCCCTGCTCGCCGCAATGGCTTACGGCTTACCCGTCGTAGCCATCGCGCGCGGTGGAATTCCAGAAGTAGTGGAAGATGGGAAAGACGGCCTGCTAGTAAAAGATCTCGATCCCGAAACATTTTCAGCCGC
>Ga0187819_10001876_pt1 | contig 10948 bp, 11 predicted proteins | sample NC_wetland_sal_i_15_FD_132411 | JGI IMG/M metagenome (GOLD analysis project Ga0187819, IMG submission 132411) | Wetland sediment microbial communities from Neuse River Estuary, North Carolina, USA - SO4_4 | ecosystem: Environmental > Aquatic > Freshwater > Wetlands > Sediment | place: USA... | reverse complement strand
ACGGAAAGCAGACCTACCAGCGCTATCTCAAGATTTTCGGCAGCGATCGCTGGAAAAAGCTGGCAGCCAAGGGAGCGCAGACACAGCGAGTTTTGTGGGCGAGTACCAGCACCAAGAACCCCAGCTACAGCGACGTGATGTATGTCGAGGAACTGATCGGCGCGGACACGGTGAACACGATTCCGCCGGCGACATTGGATGCCTACCGAGATCACGGACATCCGCGGCCGAGCTTGACCGAGAATGTCGAGGCGGCGAACCAAACCATGGAGAAGGCCGCCAGGCTTGGTATTTCCATGAAAGAAGTTACCGACGAGCTGACCAAAGATGGCGTTCGTCTTTTTGCGGAAGCCTTCGACAAGCTTTTGAAAGCTGTGGAAACGTCAACCCAGTCCAGGTGAGGCAGCACGTGAGCCAGCCCAGTTACAAATTTCCCCAAGCCCCGGCATTTTCATTGCCGGCCTATAAATTGTCCGAAGCGCTCACGTCTCTGGTGGAGCAGAACGTTCAGGACTGGCATTCGGGAGACAAAGTCCGACGGCTGTGGAATCACGATGCCTCCCTTTGGACGGGCACCGACGAAGCCCACTGGTTGGGCTGGCTCGACGTCGTTCAGGAACAGATCGCTCACACTGATGCTCTGTACAGCCTCGCCGATGACGCCAAGAATGGCGGTTTCTCCGATATGCTTCTGCTGGGCATGGGTGGGTCGAGCCTGTGTCCCGAGGTTCTCGAGAAGACGTTTGGCCGCATTGCCGGATTTCCGCAGCTGCACGTGCTCGATTCCACCGACCCGGCTCAGATCAAGGCCTTTGATAAGAGCGTGGATATCGCGAAGACACTGTTTGTGGTTTCCAGTAAGTCGGGATCGACTCTCGAACCGAATATCTTCAAACAGTATTTCTTCGAGCGCGTGCGGCAAACCATCGGTACCGATAAAGCGGGGAGCCGATTCATCGCCATCACAGACCCCGGATCTAAAATGCAGCAAGTCGCGGAAGGCGACAGCTTCCGCCACATCTTGTATGGGCTGCCCAGCATCGGCGGGCGCTATTCGGCGCTGTCGAATTTCGGCATGGGGCCGGCCGCCCTCATGGGCCTTGATGCGGATCATTTTCTTGACCGCACAAGCAAGATGGTCGAAGCCTGCGGTCCGTCAGTCGCGGCGCAGGAGAACCCTGGCGTCCTGCTCGGGATCATCCTGGGTACGGCGGCGAAGCATGGCCGCGATAAGGTCACGATCATTACTTCGCCGGGCATCTCCGATCTGGGCGCATGGTTGGAGCAGTTATTGGCAGAGTCCACCGGAAAACAAGGGCGTGGCATCATTCCAGTGGACCGCGAGGCTTTGGGGCCTTCCGACATCTATGGCAACGACCGCATTTTCGCCTACGTGAGGCTGGACTCGGCGCCCGACGCCCAACAAGATGCCAAGCTCACCGCGCTGGAGCGGGCCGGGCAACCGGTGGTTCGCATGTCCATGGCCGACGTGTACGACCTGGGCCAGGAATTCTTCCGTTGGGAAATTGCCACCGCAGTCGCTGGATCGATCATCGGCATTAATGCGTTCAACCAACCTGACGTGGAAGCCAGCAAGGTGGCCACTCGTGCGCTGACCACAGAATATGAGAAGACAGGCTCCCTTCCTGCGGAAAAGCCGATCCTGGAAGACAGCGGCACCAAGTTGTTCACAGACGCGAGGAATGCAGACGCACTGGCGAAGACGGCAGGCAATGACAAATCGCTGAGAGGGTACTTGCGAGCTCATCTGAATCGTATCGGAGCCGGCGACTACTTCGCCTTGCTCGCCTACATTGAAATGAACGCAGCGCATGAAGCCAGCCTGCAGGAGATGCGCCATGCGGTGCGCAACAAGAAGCGTGTGGCAACTTGCCTGGGATTCGGCCCGCGATTCCTGCATTCCACCGGACAGGCATACAAGGGCGGTCCAAATTCCGGAGTATTTCTGCAGGTCACGTGTGATGACGCTGCCGACCTGCCAGTTCCCGGACAGAAATACACATTCGGAACTGTCAAAGCGGCGCAAGCGCGCGGTGATTTCCAGGTGCTGGCGGAACGTGGGCGCCGGGCACTGCGGGTTCATGTTGGCGGCGACTTGAAATCGGGATTGTCGAAGCTGCAGCAGGCGCTGGGCCAAGCGCTGGGCTGAAATCTCTCCTCGGTAACCGGAGCCCGCCTGAGGACATCGAACACCTGGGGTATCGAAAAGTTTATCTGAGGCGGTAAAAAAACGATTTAATATGTGCAAGGAGTCGGTATGAAGCTGGGAATGGTCGGGTTGGGCCGGATGGGCGCGAACATGACACGCCGGCTGATGCGCGGCGGACATGAGCTCGTAGTCACGGATCTGAGCGCGGACAACGTGAAGCGTATTGCGGAAGAAGGCGCCATTGCCTCCAGTTCACTCGACGACTTCGTCAACAAGCTGGGCAAGCCACGAGTCGCATGGCTGATGGTTCCCGCCGGAGCTCCCACCGAGCAGACCGTCCAGACACTATCGCAACGTATGCAGCCGGGCGATATTCTCATCGATGGCGGCAACTCTTATTTCAAAGACGACATTCGCCGCTCGCGGCAGCTGCGGGATAAAGTAATTCACTACGTGGACGTGGGCACCAGCGGCGGAGTGTGGGGCTTGGAACGTGGGTATTGCATGATGATCGGCGGTCCCAAAGAAGCGGTCCAGCAACTCGATCCGATCTTCAAGACGCTGGCGCCGGGCCGGGGAGACATTCCGCGTACGCCCGGACGGGAGAAGATGCCCGGCACCTCCGAAGACGGATACATCCATTGTGGTCCGTCCGGAGCGGGTCATTTTGTGAAGATGGTGCACAACGGCATCGAGTACGGCCTCATGCAGGCATATGCGGAGGGGTTCGACATTTTCCGGAACGCCAACAGCAAGGAACTGCCGGAAGAGCAGCGTTACGATCTAGCTTTGGCAGACATTGCCAAAGTGTGGCGGCGCGGCAGCGTGGTCAGCTCGTGGCTGCTCGATTTGACGGCCATGGCATTGGCGGAAAATCCAACGCTTTCGGAGTACTCGGGATTTGTGCAGGATTCGGGAGAGGGGCGCTGGACAATTCAGGCCGCGATTGACGAAGCGGTTCCGGTTGATGTTCTCTCGGCCGCTTTGTTTACGCGCTTCCGCTCACGCCAGGAACATACGTTTGCAGAAAAGATTCTCTCCGCCATGCGCCAGAAGTTTGGCGGACACGTTGAGCCGGCAGTCAGCAAGAAAACGGCTTAAGTTCACGGAAGGTGACCCATGCTCGACACCGCGGCAATTCCGATGGCACAAACGCAACCCGTTGGCAGGCCCGGCGATCCCTGCGTCATGGTGATTTTTGGAGCGGCTGGTGATTTGACCCGGCGAAAGCTCTTTCCAGCGCTCTACAATCTGGCGAAACAACAATTATTGTCGCGCGAGTTTGCCGTCGTCGGGATTTCCCACGGCAGTATGTCCACCGATGATTTTCGCAAGTGGGTGGCCGACGACATCAAGCACTACGCTGGCAGCAGCGCCGACGCCGACCTCATCGAGTGGTTCCTGCGCCGAGTCTATTACATCACCGGCGAGTTCGATGACAAGAGCGTTTACGCGCAGTTGAAGCAGACCCTGGAAAAGGTCAACCAGGATCATTCCACCCACGGCAATTACTTTTTTTACATGGCCACGGCGCCGCGTTTTTTTGGCCCAGTTGTGGAGCAATTGGCGGCTGCCGGCCTCATGGAGGAAAACAACCAGCACTGGCGGCGCGTGATCATAGAAAAGCCTTTCGGCCACGATCTGGACTCTGCAAGATCGCTTAATGCGCAACTGCTGAAGGTTGCGAGCGAAAAGCAGATTTACCGCATCGACCACTACCTGGGGAAAGAGACCGTCCAGAACATTCTGGCATTTCGCTTCGCCAACGGTATCTTCGAGCCGATCTGGAATCGCCGCTACATCGATCACGTGCAGATTTCGGTCGCCGAGACCGTGGGCGTGGAACAGCGCGGCAGCTACTACGACACGGCCGGCGCTCTGCGGGACATGGTTCCCAATCACATCATGCAGCTCATCAGCCTTACGGCGATGGAGCCGCCTGTTTCCTTTCGGGCCGACGCCGTGCGGGATGAGCAGAACAAAATCCTGCGCGCGATTCAGCCGCTCAGTTCGGAGGATGTCCTCAGTAAGACGGTGCGTGGCCAATACGGGCCGGGGATGATGGAATCCCAACACGTTCCGGGCTACCGCGAAGAAGAAGATGTGCCGCACGATTCCAGGACGGAAACCTTCGTGGCCATGAAACTGGCAATCGACAACTGGCGCTGGGCGGACGTTCCCTTTTACCTGCGCACCGGGAAACGGCTAGCGGCCCAGAATACTCACATCACAATTCAGTTTCGGCGGGCGCCGTTTGTCCTCTTCCGCGATACACCTGTGGAAAACCTCATGCCCAACCAGCTCGTGCTCCACATCCAGCCGGAGGAAGGAATCTCGCTGCAATTTGCTGCCAAAGTGCCCGGGCCGATTATGCGGCTGGGCGCGGTGGACATGAATTTTGAGTACGCCGATTATTTTGGCACGCAGCCCAGCACCGGCTACGAGCGGCTGCTGCATGATTGCATGATCGGCGATGCGACCCTGTTCCAGCGCGCCGACATGGTGGAGGCCGGGTGGTGTGTGGTGAGCCCGGCTCTCGACGTGTGGAAGGCGCTGCCTCCACGCAATTTCCCGAATTATGCCTCAGGCTCGTGGGGTCCCAAGGAGGCCGATGATCTGCTGGAGCGTGATGGTCGCCGCTGGAGGAACTTCGAAAAATGATCCTGGCTGGGGATATTGGAGGTACGCACGCGCGGCTGGCATTCTTCGAGGCCACGAACGGCCACTTCCGCCTGATTTCCGCCTCAGTGTTTCCCAGCCGCGAATACGCCGGCCTGGATGCCATCGTGGCAAAATTTGTGGAGACTGCCGAGCTCCGTCCTGACGCCGCCTGCTTTGGAATCGCCGGTCCGGTCCGCAATGGGCGGGTGGAAACCTCTAATCTTCCCTGGATTATCGAGTCGAAAAGCCTGGCCGATGAGCTGCGCATCCCGAAGACATTGCTGATTAACGATCTCGAGGCCAACGCCTGGGGCATTGCAACTCTGGCCCCGAAAGATGTGGTTCCGCTGAATCGCGTGAATGGAACCCCGGTAGGCAACCAGGCGGTAATCGCTGCCGGAACCGGTCTGGGCGAGGCGGGAATGTACTGGGACGGGACGCGGCATCATGTTTTTGCCGCCGAGGGCGGGCACGCGGATTTTGCTCCCAACAACGAACTGGAGATCGAACTGCTCCACTATCTGACGGCGCGATACGGGCATGTGAGCTGTGAGCGAGTCATCTCCGGGCCTGGATTAGTCAACATTTTTCAGTTTCTTCGCGACACCAAGCGGGGCACCGCATCGGAATGGCTTACCGAGGAGATGCAGCATGGCGACCCTGCTGCCGCTATTTCCCGTGCAGCCATGGAGGGCAAGTGCGCACTCGCAGAACAAGCGCTGGACGTCTTCATCTCCATCTACGGGGCCGAGGCAGGCAATCTCGCTCTCAAGCTGCTGGCGACGGGAGGAATTTATCTGGGCGGCGGGATCGCCCCCAAGCTGCTTCCCAAGCTAAGAGAACCGCGATTCATGCAGGCTTTTGTGAGCAAAGGGCGGATGCAAAGCCTGATGGAGGCCATACCGGTCAAAGTCATCATCAACGACAATACTGCCCTGATGGGAGCGGCTCGCTGCGCCGCGATCGCCGGCACTCCATAGAAGCTCCCCATGCCCACCCCTGCAGATCTGCGCATAGCTGACACTGCCGCTGAACTTTTCCGCACCGCCGCCCACGAGTTTGTAACATTAGCCTCTCAGGCAGTAAAGGCCAACAGCAGATTCTGCGTCGCCCTGTCCGGCGGTTCCACGCCCAAGAATCTTTACAGCTTGCTGGCAGGCGAGCAAGCCAAGGCCGTTCCCTGGGACAAAAGCTATTTCTTCTTTAGCGATGAAAGGTACGTGCCTCCCGATCACCCCGACAGCAACTACCGCATGGTGAATGAGGCGATGTTCTCGAAGGTTCCGGTGCCACAGGAAAATGTGTTTCGCATTCACTCCGAGAAAGATGCTGCGCTGGCGGCGCGGGAGTACGAGGAAACTTTGCGCAGATTTTTTGACCTGCAGACGAACCAACTGCCTCGTTTCGATCTCGTTTTGCTGGGAGTGGGTCCGGACGGCCACACGGCTTCGCTTTTCCCTGGCAGTGAGGCCCTCAGTGAAACCAAACAACTGGTCGTCGCCAACTGGGTGGAGAAGTTCAAAACCTACCGAATTACTTTTACCTTTCCGGTTCTGAACAACGCAGCTTATGTGATGTTCCTGGCGAGCGGAGCTGATAAGGCTGGCATTCTGCATGAAGTGTTTGAGAATCCGAATGCCAATCTGCCTTCCCAGAAGGTGCGGCCGGAGGACGGCCGACTCGTGTGGCTTGTGGACCGCGGGGCTGCCAGTAGTCTCCGCAAAGCAGGTTGACCACGGGCGTTAACTCACATGGAGGACGGGCGTCCCCGCCCGTCTCACCAGGTTGCGACGGAGAACCAGGTTTCTGGCCATGAGCCTACGGTGGCCGGTGAGGACGCCCGTCCTCCATTGCGACTTGTGAGGTTGTCCGCAGATTGGGAAGAAAAATGGGCGCCGCGAGAACTAACACTAGAACACGGGGACGAGATTGTGTTTCTTCTGGTACATCTTGCGGTCGACGGTGCGCAGCACGTCGGCGAAGTCGCTGCCGGTAACGTAAGGCGCCATACCCCAGGTATAGGAAAGCTCGTAGCGCTTGTTGCTGTTCAAATTCCAGTGCTCCACCGTCCGCAGCAGGCGCTGCATGGCCGCTTCGGTCTCTTCTTCCCGCGTGTCCGGCATCACCACCAAAAATTCGTCTCCGCCATGACGGAAAATCAGATCGCCGCCGCGAAAAGTGGTCTTCAGCAACTTGCCGAATTCCATAAGGAGCAGATTGCCCTCCATGGCTCCGAACTTTGAGTTGAGGTCGCGGAAGCCGTTCAGGTCCATGGTCACGAAGGTAAGCGGGCTCCCGGCGCGATTCGCCCGCGCCACTTCACGCGGAATCAATTCATTCAGGGCACGGCGGTTCAGCAACTGGGTCAAGGGGTCGACCAGCGAAAGGCTCTCCAGGCGCTCATTCAGAACCAGTTCGCTGATGAGAGCCCGCCGGGTGTTGTTCAGGGTGAGTTTCTGTCCGATGAGATAGATATTGAACAGCACAACCAGGCAGATCAGTCCAAAGAACAGTTGTGGCAAGTAAGCGGATTCGACGTGGACGACGCGTTGCGCCCAAATTACGTTGGGAAAAAGTAAGGCCAGCATGCCGGCGGCAAGCACCAGCATGACCAGTATGCCGATCGACCACAACTGCAGGTCACGGCCAGAAAGAGACTGGATCTGACGTTGGATATCCTCCGCCCGCTCCAGCATGGAGGATGCCCCGGCCTGTTCCTCTTTGGTCTGCAGCAACATCTCGTCTCCGGCTCCGAATCGGGACCAATGGGTGACACCAGTGCTGTCAGAATTTTCTACCGGAGCTGTCGCGGAAGGCGAGATCGAACTGGCTAGCGGTATTACCTTGGTAATAAACCGGGAAAAGATTGGGACCAGGTTCCAGGCTCAAGAATAACTGACGTTTACCAATACATTCTGGCCGGCTTCTTTGCGCAGGGTAATCTGCACGCGCTGGCCGACTGGCAGTGCGTTTCGCACATCTCCGTCCAAGACTAAAGTCTGAGACCCCGAGCCTCCGGCGGCGAGGGTGACAATCGACTTGTTGGGTTCACCAACGTTGGCCTCGAAGAACGTGACCTCCTGCACCTTGCCGGTTCTGACCAGGCCTTTGGAAGTGAGCTTGGCCGAGGAGCCTTGTGCTGGCCCTTGGCCGAGGGCACGCCGACGCAACTCAAACAGCGCGGTTGGTCCGAGAATGCCGGACATAGCCAATAGAATCAAGGACATGAAAAGCCCGTCCACAGTGGTCAGTGAACCGTAAACGGCGATCCATGCTACGCCCAATAGAGGAACCGCCGCCAATACCAGCAGTAAGACCAGTACCATAAAGTGTTTCCCGGAAGTGGCCGATAGTAGGCCTGGCTATCGCGCACCAGACTAGCAGAAAACGGAGTGTTTTTGGAGACACATGCGAGGATCAGGCACACCAGCCACGCCAGTTGCCGATTTCCTTGAGTCCTTCGCTGTGGGTCTGTTCGAACAGGCGGACGCGGTGTCGAGAATGCTCGAATTCGTGAATGTCAGCCCACACTTCCGCACGCCAGGCCTCTTCGTGGAGGGCCATTTCTCCGCAGGTGGCGCAGCGGGTATGCAGTTTGCGGTCCGGCGGCGCCGGCTTGACGCTGTTGGGCAACTCGATGAATATGCAGCGGACTTCCTGGATGTCATCATTTGCATCTATCACATGTTCGTAGCGCAAGAGGTAACCAAAGCCCAGCTTGTAGGCTTCGGCCTCAGCTTCGGCGCGAGTGTGAAAGGGTCCATATTCGGCTCGCAACTGCTCGGTCGAGTCACAAGCCATCCAGAAAGTTTCTTTATGTGTCATGGAACAACCTGAGGGCCCGGGAAGAGGCAAACGCAGGCTCCGCCTGAAATGAATTAAGCAATTGAGATGCCGTCGCCTGGCCTCCAAATGCTTGCGGGACAGGGTATTTCAGCGATGAGAAAGAAAGATCGCGCAAGGTTTTGCAGCGTTTGGCCCGGTTTTTGTCTTGCCTTCGGCGGGTGGAAGCAGGCCTGCTACTTTGGTGGCTGGGTGGTTTGAACTAGAATCATTTGGCCCAGGGCCCATGCTGTTGCAGGAGGATCGGGTGACGGTGGTTGGAAAGCGCAAGGAGCCCCGCAAGGACATCAAGGTGCCTGTCCGGATCTTTGGCACCGACAGCTCCGGCCAGATCTTCTCGGAGAAGGCCTTCACGGTGAATGTCAGCCGCGAAGGGGCGGAGTTGAGCGGGGTGCATGCCCAACCCAACGTCGACGAGATCATCGGCCTTACCTACGGCCAGGTCAAGGGGCACTTTCGAGTGCGATGGGTGGGTCCACCTGGAAGTCCGAAGAGCGGGCACATCGGGCTGCTGAATTTGTCGCCGGAAAAAGCTCTGTGGGATTTTCCCTTGCCGGCACCTACTGTCGATACCTCCGTCGGCAGCATGCAGGACCGCAGGAAGCACCCCCGCATGAAGTCGGCAAATTCGGTTGAGATTTACCTCAGCGGCCAGACTGCCCCGATTCGTGCCCAAACTGCAGACATCAGCTTGGGCGGTTGTTTTGTTGAGATGACGAATACTCTGGAGAAAGGGGCCACTCTCAAGCTTGCGCTCTGGGTGCGAGATACCAAGCTGTGGGCTCAGGCCAAGGTCATCACCAGCACCCCAGGCTACGGAATCGGAGTGCAGTTCACTGCCATGTCGGACATGGAGAGACACCAACTCGGGCAGTTCCTGGAGAGCATTACTCGCATCCCAATCTGAAAGCCGGCGGCGCTGCAATTAGTTCGGACGAAAAGGATCGCGTACCGGCAGCGTCACAACCCGGGTCCTTAGTTGTGCTGTTGTGTCGGCCGCTGATTCGCCGGCCAGGCAGCGCTCCACTGCGGCAGAGAGATACAGGTGCTGAACCGGCTTGAGGAGATATGCGTGCGCGCCCAGCGCTATGGCCTGACCAATCTTCTCCGGATCGTCCACACCCGAGCAAATAATCACTTTTAAGTCTGGTCGGAGCTCGCGCAAACATTGCAAGGTCTGGAGGCCATCCATGCCGGGCATTTGCATGTCGAGCAAAACGATTGCAGGATTATAGCCCTCACGCAGCCACCGCAAGGCTTCCTCGCCGTTGTTCGCCACCTCTGTCTGATAAGAATCGAGCTCGAGCAGCGTGCGAAGATAGCGTTGTACCTCGGGGGAATCTTCGACCACCAAGACAGCAGTTTTAGCTCGGTCGAGCCGCGCAGTTAACATAAAGAATATCTGTATATTTCCCGGTGTTAAACGAGTTGAGGAAAACTAATCGCCGCCCCACGGCATACAACCGTCATCGTAGCCAGTTTGCATCGAGTCTTGGGGTGTTTACTTTACTCAGACTCATTCGTCAATCACTTTTGCAGGTCTCCTGGCTCTGATTTTTCAAGCACATGCCTGCCCTCCACAACCTGCTGCCCTGAGATTGGTGCACGTCAGGCGGCCCGCCGCCACCACGGCATCGCCTGTAAGCTCTATAGCACTTTGCGTAACCAGGAAGCTGTAAGTAACGAACCTCAATTCCTTCCCTTTTCTGTGGAAAAGTGAGGGCAAATGGCTCTACGTCCCCAGCACACTGTACACCAGCTTCTTCCCGATTTGTAAATTTTAGCAACAGAGGCCATTCTACCCATTTGGCAGCAATGAGTTGGGCGGACCTGCTGTCGCTGGCCACTGGGCGCCGCCATGGTTGGCAACATAGAGCGCCAGTTCCAGCCGGCTCCAGACGCCCAGCTTGTCAAAGGTGTTGCGCAGATAGTTTTTCACCACCTGCTCCGTGGTGCCAATAATTTGGGCGATCTCGCGATTCGTGAGGCCCTCCCAAACTAAACTTGCCACCTGAGTTTCCTTGCCAGTGAGATGATCACGCGGTTGCACTTTGCCCTCGCTGCTTTTCGAACATTGCGGTCGCCAGCTTGACCCGCTTGCGGCCATCCCGGATGCCCGCCCGCAGGAACAGTGTGCGCAGATGCTGTTTGACCGTGCGGGGGCTGATGCTTAATTCCTCGGCAATTTCCTTGTTGCTGCAGCCTTGCACAAGCAGGTTAAGAACCTGTTCGTCACGCTGCGTGATCTTGATGTCGATGAGATCTGTCATCATT
>Ga0187819_10001875_pt1 | contig 10949 bp, 21 predicted proteins | sample NC_wetland_sal_i_15_FD_132411 | JGI IMG/M metagenome (GOLD analysis project Ga0187819, IMG submission 132411) | Wetland sediment microbial communities from Neuse River Estuary, North Carolina, USA - SO4_4 | ecosystem: Environmental > Aquatic > Freshwater > Wetlands > Sediment | place: USA... | reverse complement strand
GCAAGCTCCTGGACCAGGGCGAGGCGGGGGACAATGTGGGGGTTCTCCTGCGCGGGACGAAGCGCGAGGAGGTGGAGCGGGGCCAGGTGTTGGCCGCACCTGGATCGATCACGCCGCACACGAAGTTCAAGGCGGAGGCCTACATCCTGACCAAGGAGGAGGGCGGGCGGCACACGCCGTTCTTCACCAACTACCGGCCGCAGTTCTACTTCCGCACCACGGACGTGACGGGGTCGGTGAAGCTGCCGGACGGGGTTGAGATGGTGATGCCGGGGGACAACGTGGCGATGGAGGTCGAGCTGATCGCCCCCATCGCGATGGACGAGGGCCTGCGCTTCGCCATCCGCGAGGGCGGGCGCACCGTCGGCGCCGGCGTCGTCGCCAAGATCATCCAGTAGCAAGGAGAGTCGCGGCGCCGGTCCGGCCGTCCGGACCGAGGCCCCTCAGGTACGGGACAATAAGATGGACAGTCAGAATATCCGGATCCGCCTGAAGGCGTTCGATCACCGCGTGCTCGACCAGTCGACGAGCGAGATCGTCAATACGGCGAAGCGCACCGGCGCGCGCGTGCGCGGGCCGATCCCGTTGCCGACGCGGATCGAGAAGTTCACGGTGAACCGCTCGCCGCACGTCGACAAGAAGTCGCGCGAGCAGTTCGAGATCCGCACGCACAAGCGGCTGCTCGACATCGTCGATCCCACGCCGCAGACGGTGGACGCGCTCATGAAGCTCGACCTCGCCGCGGGCGTGGACGTGGAGATCAAGCTCTAAGGGATTTGGTTCGATGCGTACCGGGCTCATCGCGCAGAAGGTCGGCATGACGCGCCTCTTCACCGAGGCCGGCGACCATGTTCCGGTCACCGTGCTGAAGGTGGACGGCTGCCAGGTCGTGGCCCAGCGCACGGTCGAGCGGGACGGCTACACGGCACTCCAGCTCGGCGTCGGCATGGCCAAGGTCAAGAACGTCTCGAAGCCCCAGCGCGGCCACTTCGCCAAGGCGAAGGTGGAGCCCAAGCGCAGGCTCTTCGAGTTCCGGGTCAGCCCGGAGGCGCTCATCGAGGTGGGCTCCGAGCTTACCGTCGAGCACTTCGTGCCGGGCCAGCTCGTCGACGTGAGCGGCACCACCATCGGCAAGGGCTTCGCCGGCGGCATCAAGCGCCATCATTTCAGCGGCTTGCGCGCGAGCCACGGCGTCTCGATCTCGCACCGCAGCCACGGCTCGACCGGCAACCGCCAGGACCCGGGACGGGTGTTCAAGAACAAGAAGATGGCGGGCCACCTGGGCGACCGCCGCCGCACCACCCTCAACCTCAAGGTGGTGGCGACCGACGGCCGGCGCGGCCTTCTCATGATCGAAGGTGCCGTGCCGGGGGCCCCCGGCGGCTATGTGCTCGTGCGCGACGCGGTCAAGCGGCCGGCACCGAAGGACCTGCCTTTCCCGGGCGCGCTGCGCAAGGCCGCCGAGGCGGCAGTGGCAGGCGAGCCCGCGGCCGAGAAGAGCGAGGGCAAGGCGCCATGAAGACGCCCGTCATCGATCTCGACAACAAATCCGTCGGCGAACTCGAGCTCGACGAGGGCGTCTTCGGCCTCGTCCCGCGCAAGGACATTCTCGCCCGCGTGGTCAACTGGCAGCTCGCCAAGCGCCGCAGCGGCACGCACAAGACCAAGGGCATCTCGGAGATCAGCGGCACGACCAAGAAGCCTTACCGTCAGAAGGGCACCGGCAACGCGCGCCAGGGCAGTCTGCGCTCGCCCCAGTTCCGCGGAGGTGCGGTGATCTTCGGCCCGGTCGTGCGCAGCCACGCCTTCGATCTCCAGAAGAAAGTGCGCAAGCTCGGCCTCAAGATGGCGCTTTCCGCCAAGCTCTCCGAGGGCAAGCTCACGGTTCTCGACATGGCGAAGCTCAAGGAGCCGAAGACGCGGCTCCTGGCCGGCAAGTTCGACAAGCTCGGCTGGGGCTCGGTGCTCATCATCGACGGCCCGGAGCTCGACGAGGGCTTTGCCCGCGCCGCCCGCAACATTCCCGGCGTCGACGTGCTGCCGCAGCAGGGGGCCAACGTCTACGACATCCTGCGCCGGGATACGCTCGTGCTCACCAAGGCCGCGGTCGAGAAGCTGCAGGAGAGATTGAGATGAGACAATACTCCGGCAAGGCCACGGTGAGCCGGGAGCGCATGTACGAGCTCGTGCGCGCGCCCCTCATCACCGAGAAGTCGACGCGCGGCTCGGAGCACAATCAGGTGACCTTCCGCGTCCCGCTCGATGCCACCAAGCCCGAGATCAAGGCGGCGATCGAGGGCCTGTTCAAGGTCAAGGTCAAGGCCGTGAACACCATCCGCGTCGCCGGCAAGCTCAAGCGCTTTCGCGGCCGGCCGGGCGTGCGCTCGGACTTCAAGAAAGCGATCGTGTCGCTCGTCGAGGGACAGACGATCGACGTGACGACCGGCATCTAGAGGACGGGAAACTCGCGCAATGGCACTCAAGACCTTCAATCCGGTGACGCCGTCGCAGCGCGGCCTCGTCATGGTCGACCGCTCGGAGCTGTGGAAGGGCAAGCCCGTCAAGCGCCTGACCGAGGGCAAGAGCTCGACCGGCGGGCGCAACAATCACGGCCATATCACGGTGTGGCAGAAGGGCGGCGGGCACAAGCAGCGCTACCGCGTCGTCGATTTCGTGCGGCGCGCCAAGTGGGGTATCTCGGCCACGGTCGAGCGGCTCGAGTACGACCCGAACCGCACGGCCTTCATAGCGCTCATCCGCTACCAGGACGGCGAGCTCAGCTACATCATCGCGCCGCAGCGCCTGAGCGTGGGCGACAGCGTGGTGGCCGGCGAGAAGGAAGACATCAAACCCGGCAACGCCATGCCGCTCGCGAGCATCCCCGTCGGCACCATCGTGCACAATGTGGAGATGAAGATCGGCAAGGGCGGCCAGCTCGCACGCGCGGCCGGAAGCTACGTGCAGCTCGTCGGCCGCGACGCCGGCTATGCGCTCTTGAAGCTCGGCTCGGGCGAGGTGCGCATGGTGCGCGCCGAATGCATGGCCACCATCGGGGCCGTGTCGAACGCCGACCACGCCAACATAAAGATCGGCAAGGCGGGCCGCTCGCGCTGGCTCGGCCGCCGTCCCATCGTGCGCGGCGTGGCGATGAACCCGATCGATCACCCCCACGGCGGCGGCGAGGGCCGCACCAAGGGCGGGCGCCATCCGGTCACCCCCTGGGGCATCAAGACCAAGGGCAAGCGCACGCGCAAGAACAAGGCGACGGGCAAATACATCGTGCGCCGCCGCTATCAGAAGTAAGGGAGCTGGAGCGTGGCTCGATCAGTTTGGAAGGGACCGTTCGTCGACGGCTATCTCTTGAAGAAGGCGGAGAAGTCGCGCGAGTCGGGACGCAAGGAGGTCATCAAGACCTGGGCCCGGCGCTCGACCATCCTGCCGCAGTTCGTCGGCCTGACATTCGGCGTCTACAACGGCCATAAGTTCATTCCCGTGCTGGTGACCGAGAACATGGTCGGCCACAAGTTCGGCGAGTTCGCACCCACCCGCACGTTCTACGGCCATTCCGCGGACCGCAAGGCGAAGAGGGAATAGCATGGGCAAGAAGGCAGGCGAGCGGCGCTTGGCCGACAACGAGGCGATGGCTTTCGCGGGCAGCATTCGCACGAGCCCGCGCAAGCTCAACCTTTTGGCCGAGGCCATCCGCGGCCTCACGGCAGAGAAGGCGCTCGCCGAGCTCACTTTCTCGACCCGGCGCATCGCGGGCGAGGTCAAGAAGGTGCTCGTCGCCGCCATCGCCAATGCCGAGAACAACCACCAGCTCGACGTCGACCGCCTCTACGTCGCCGAGGCGAGCGTGGGCAAGGCCCTCGTCATGAAGCGTTTTCACGCGCGCGCCCGCGGGCGCGGCGCGCGCATCGAGAAGCCGACCAGCAACCTCCGCATCATCGTGCGCGAGCAGAGCGAAGCCAAAGCCGAGGAGACCGCCTGATGGGTCACAAAGTCAATCCGACCGGGCTCCGGCTCGGCATCAACCGGACGTGGGACAGCCGCTGGTTCGCGGATCACGACTACGCCCATCTGCTGCACGAGGACCTGAAGCTGAGGAACTACCTCCACGACCGCCTGGCGCAGGCGGGTGTTGCCCGCGTGGTGATCGAGCGGCCCGCCAAGAAGGCGCGCATCACCATCCATACCGCGCGCCCCGGCGTGGTCATCGGCAAGAAGGGCGCCGACATCGAGAAGCTGCGCCAGGATCTCGCCAAGATGACCGCGAGCGAGGTGCACCTGAACATCGTCGAGATCCGCAAGCCGGAGCTCGAGGCGCGCCTCGTCGCCGAGAACATCGCCCAGCAGCTCGAGCGCCGCGTCGCCTTCCGCCGCGCCATGAAACGCGCGGTGCAATCGGCCATGCGGCTCGGGGCCCAGGGCATCCGTATCCAATGTGGCGGACGCCTCGGGGGGGCCGAGATCGCGCGCGTGGAATGGTACCGGGAGGGCCGCGTGCCGCTTCATACGCTGCGCGCCGACATCGACTATGGCACCGCGACGGCGAAGACCACCTACGGCACCTGCGGCGTCAAGGTGTGGATTTTCAAGGGCGAGATTCTCGCGCACGACCCGATGGCGCAGGACAAGCGCCTCGCCGAGCAGCAGGTCGGGCGCTGAGCGGGGTGAGGACGGACGATGCTACAGCCGAAGCGAACGAAGTACAGAAAGCAGCACAAAGGCCGCGTGCGCGGCCCGGCCTCCGCCGGCACCACGCTCAACTTCGGCGCCTACGGGCTCAAGGCGGTCGCCCCGGCGCGCGTGACCGCGCGCCAGATCGAGGCCGCGCGCCGCGCGATCTCGCGCCACATCAAGCGCGTGGGCCGCGTCTGGATCCGCGTCTTTCCCGACATCCCGGTGAGCAAGAAGCCCGCCGAGGTGCGCATGGGCTCGGGCAAGGGCTCGCCCGAGTTCTGGTGCTGTCGCGTGCATCCGGGCCGCATCCTCTTCGAGATGGATGGCGTGCCGCGCGAGATCGCACTCAAGGCGTTGGGGCTCGCCGCGGCCAAGCTGCCGGTCAGAACCAGGTTCGTGGCGCGTCTTGGCGAGGAGCACTGAGCCATGGCGGAGGCAGAGGACCTGCGGTTGAAGACCGCGGACGAGCTCAAGGAGCAGCTGATCGGCTTGCGCAAGGAGGCCTTCAACCTGCGCTTCCAAAAGGCGAGCGGCCAGCTCGAGAACACGGCGCAGGTGAGGCGCGTGCGGCGCGACATCGCGCGGATCAAGACGATCCTCGGCGAGCGGCAGCGAGCCGCGAAAGACAAGCCGGCGCCGCGGAAGAAGGCGTCTTAGGAGTAGGACGATGCCGAGACGAGTGATGCAAGGGGTGGTGGTGAGCGACGCGGCCGACAAGACGGTCATCGTGCGCGTCGACCGCCGGGTTCAGCACCCGATGTACAAGAAGTACGTGGTGCGCTCGAAGAAGTTCATGGCGCACGACGAGGCCAACCGCTTCAAGGTGGGCGACGTCGTGCGCATCCGCGAGTGCCGGCCGCTCTCCAAGCGCAAGCGTTGGGAAGTGCTGGCGGACGGGAAGCCGTCGGTTGAGGCGTAGCCGCAGGCGAAGGGAAGGGTCGAGACAATGATCCAGATGCAGACGAACCTGGAGGTCGCCGACAATTCGGGCGCGCGCCGGGTCCAGTGCATCAAGGTGCTGGGCGGCTCCAAGCGGAAGTTCGCCTCGGTCGGCGACGTCATCGTCGTTTCGGTCAAGGACGCGATTCCGCGCGGCCGCGTCAAGAAGGGCGACGTGCACCGCGCGGTGATCGTGCGCACGGCGAAGGAGATCCGGCGCGCGGACGGGAGCGCCATCCGCTTCGACCGCAACGCCGCCGTGCTCATCACGCCCCAGAACGAGCCGATCGGGACGCGCATCTTCGGACCGGTGACGCGCGAGCTGCGCGCCAAGAAGTTCACGAAGATCATCTCGCTGGCGCCGGAGGTGCTGTGATGGCGTGGAAGATGAAGAAGGGCGACGAGGTGATCGTCATCACGGGGCGCGACAAGGGAAAGCGCGGCAAGGTGCTCAAGGTTTTGCGCGAGCAGAACCGCGTGCTCGTCCAGGGCATCAACGTGGTCAAGCGCCACACGCGGCCCTCGCCCAAGAGCTCCGGCGGGATCGTCGAGCAGGAGGCGTCGATCCACGTCTCGAACGTGGCGCACCTCGATCCCAAGGACAACAAGCCGACCCGGGTGGGATTCAAGGTCCTCGAGGGCGAGCGCAAGGTGCGCTACGCCAAGCGCTCGGGCGAGATCATCGATAGATAGGCGAGCGCCATGGCTGCAAGGCTGCGAGAGCATTACGAGAAGGTCGTCAAGCCGGAGCTGATGAAGCAGTTCCAGTACCGCAACCTCATGGAGGTCCCCAAGCTCGAGAAGATCGTCATCAACATGGGGGTCGGCGAGGCGATCGGCGACAGCAAGCGGATCAACGTGGCCGCGGAGGAGCTCGCGCGCATCTCGGGCCAGCGCCCGGTGATCACGGCGTCGCGCAAGTCGATCGCGAACTTCAAGCTGCGCCAGGGCCAGAAGATCGGCTGCAAGGTGACGCTCCGGCGCGAGCGCATGTACGAGTTCCTCGATCGTCTGGTGACGATTGCACTCCCGCGCGTGCGCGACTTCCGCGGCCTCTCGGACCGCAGCTTCGACGGCCGCGGCAACTATACCTTCGGGCTCAAGGAGCAGATCGTTTTCCCCGAGATCGACTACGACAAGATCGACCAGATCCGGGGCATGGACATCACGATCGTGACGACGGCGAAGACGAACCAGGAGGCGCTGGCGCTCCTCAAGGGGTTCGACTTGCCGTTCGCAGGCTGACCCTCACGGAGGTCGAAGCATGGCTAAGAAGAGTTCGGTCGAGAAGAACAAGCGGCGCGAGCGGCTGGTGAAGCAATACGCGGCCCGCCGCGACAGGCTCAAGGCAGTCGCGAACGACGAGCAGAAGCCGGCGGAGGAGCGCTTCGCCGCGCGCCTCAAGCTCGCCGAGCTGCCGCGCAACAGCTCGCGGGTGCGCGTGCGCAACCGCTGCGAGTTCTCGGGGCGGCCGCGCGCCTACTATCGCAAGTTCAAGCTGTCGCGTATTGCGCTCAGGGATCTCGCTGCGACGGGGCAGATCCCGGGCATGGTGAAGTCGAGCTGGTAGAGGAGAACGGTTGATGTCGTATGGCGATCCCATTGGGGATATGCTGACCCGCATCCGCAACGGCCAGCGTGCGCGCAAGCCGACCGTCTTAAGTCCGCATTCGCGGCTCAGGACCAGCGTGCTCGATGTGCTGAAGCGGGAAGGCTATATACGCGGCTATGCGGAGCACGAGGAGAAGCCCGGCAGCGTGGCGCTCGAGATCGAGCTCAAGTACCACGAGGGCGAGCCGGTCATCCGGGAGATCCAGCGCGTCTCCAAGCCGGGCCGCCGGGTCTATTCCAAGATCAAGGATCTGCCGCGCGTGCACGGGGGGCTTGGCATCGCCATCCTCTCGACCCCGCGCGGGGTGATGTCGGATGCGGACGCGCGCGCGGCCAACGTAGGCGGCGAAGTGCTCTGCCAGGTGTTCTAGGAGCGGCCATGTCGCGCGTCGGCAAATATCCCGTGGCGGTGCCCGCAGGCGTCGATGTCCAGATCGCCAACGCCCAGCTCACGGCCAAGGGCAAGCTCGGGCAATTGAGCCTCGCCATCCCCGACGACGTCGAGGCGACGCTCGAGGGCGGCAAGGTGTGGGTCAAGGCGCGCGCCGAGGGCAAGCGCGCGCGTATGATGTGGGGCAGCTATCGCAGCCTGATCAACAATATGCTCAACGGGGTCTCGAAGGGCTTCACGGTCAACCTCGAGATCCAAGGGGTGGGCTACCGCGCCGCGGTCGTGGGCAAGAACCTGCAGCTTCAGCTTGGCTACAGCCACGACGTGATCTATCCCATCCCGCAGGGCATCACCATCAAGTGCGAGAAGCCGACGGCGATCTCGATCAGCGGCACCGACCGCCAGCGCGTCGGCCAGGTCGCCGCGGAGATCCGCGCCAAGCGGGGCCCCGAGCCCTACAAGGGCAAGGGCATCCGCTACGAGGGCGAGTATGTCCTGCGCAAGGAAGGCAAGAAGAAGTAGGAGCGAGCCATGAAACCCTTGAGCGATCATAGCGGACGGCGCAAGCGGCGCGTTCGCACCCGGCTCGCGCGCAAGGCGGGCGGCCGGCTGCGCTTGAGCGTGCACCGCTCGAGCAAGAACATCTATGCCCAGGTGATCGACGACACCAAGGGGGTGACGCTCGCCGCGGCCTCGAGCCTCGACAAGGACGTGAAGGAGCAGATCAAGAAGGGATCGGACGTCGAGGCGGCCAAGGCGGTGGGCAAGCTCATCGCGGCGCGGGCGATCGCCCAAGGGGTCAAGCAGGTCGTGTTCGACCGCGGCAGCTATCTCTATCACGGCCGGGTCAAGGCGCTCGCCGAGGCAGCCCGCGAGGGCGGATTGACGTTCTAGTCCCGGCTTCCGCGAGCTCGCGAGCCGCCTTGAGGCGACCCGGGAGCCCGCGAAGTCGGTGGAAACTTGAAGTGTAGTGCCTGCTTGCAGGCTTCGCGCCAAGTGGCGCGAAACTCTCCAAGCGGGCACTGGGAAAAGGGAAAGCGATGGCAAGAAACGTGGCCCAGCGCGAGGGGCGCGAAGAGAGCGAGCTGGTCGAGAAGCTGGTCAGCATCAACCGCGTCGCCAAGGTGGTGAAGGGCGGCCGGCGCTTCGGCTTCGCCGCCCTCGTGGTGGTCGGCGACGGCAAGGGCCGCGTCGGCCACGGTGCGGGCAAGGCGCGCGAGGTGCCGGAGGCGATCCGCAAGGCGACCGAACAGGCCAAGCGCTCGCTCGTGCGCGTGCCGCTGCGCGAGGGACGCACGCTGCATCACGACGTGATCGGCCGCTACGGGGCCGGACGCGTGGTGGTGCGCTCGGCAGCGCCCGGCACCGGCATCATCGCCGGCGGCCCGATGCGCGCGATCTTCGAGTGCCTCGGCGTGCAGGACGTCGTCGCCAAGTCGGTCGGCTCGACCAACCCGCACAACATGATCAAGGCGACCTTCATGGCGCTTGCCAATATCATGGCGCCGCGGCTGGTCGCCGCCAAGCGCGGCAAGAAGGTGAGCGAGGTCATCGGCCGGCGCACGAGCGGGGCCGAGGCGGCAGCGAAGGAGTAGGCGATGGCGGAGAAGAAAAAGACCGTCAAGCTGACGCAGATCGGCAGCCCGATCGGGCGCCGGGACTACCAGCGTGCCACGCTTATCGGCCTCGGCCTCAACAAGATGCATCGCACGGTCGAGCTCGAGGACACCGCGGCGGTGCGCGGCATGATCGACCGGGTGCGCCACCTCCTCCGTGTCGAGGGCGAGGGGCCGCACTCCAAGCATTGAAGCGGTGCCGGCCGAGGCCGGCGCAAAGACGCCTGAAGGCAGGACAAGTCCATGAAATTGAACCAGCTTTCCGACAATCCCGGGGCCCATAAGACGAGCAAGCGGGTGGGGCGCGGGATCGGCTCCGGCAAGGGCAAGACGGCGGCCCGCGGCGGCAAGGGCCAGACCGCGCGTAGCGGGGTGTCCCTACTCGGCTTCGAGGGCGGCCAGATGCCGCTTTACCGGCGCCTGCCCAAGCGCGGCTTCTACCAGCCCTTTGCCAAGCGCTACAGCATCGTCAATCTCGGCCGGCTGCAACAGGCGATCGAGGCGGGCAAGCTCGATGCCGCGAAGCCGGTCGACGCGGCGGCACTCCAGGCCGCCGGCATCATCAAGTCCGCGCGAGACGGCGTGCGGCTCCTTGCAAAGGGCGAGCTCAAGGCCAAGATAACCCTCGAGGTCGCCGGCGCCTCCAAGACCGCGATCGCGGCGGTCGAGAAGGCCGGCGGCAAGGTGATCGTCGCTCAGCCTAAGTCGGAAGCCGAGGCCGGGAAGGCCGGAGCGTCCGCGGGGGCTTGACCCCCGGCAGCACTCCGGGAGCAAAACATGGCTTCTGCCGCTGAACAACTTGCTGCCAGCATCAACTTCGGCGCCTTTGCCAAGGCGACGGAGCTGAAGAAGCGCATCTGGTTCACGCTCGGCGCGCTCATCGTCTACCGCCTCGGCACCTACATCCCGGTGCCGGGCATCGATCCGGCCGTGCTGGGCGACGTGTTCAACACCAACTCGCGCGGCCTGCTCGGCATGTTCGACATGTTCTCGGGCGGGGCCTTGAGCCGCATGAGCATGTTCGCGCTCAACGTGATGCCGTACATCTCCTCCTCCATCATCATGCAGCTCTTGACCTCGATCTCGCCCACGCTCGAGCAGCTCAAGAAGGAAGGCGAGCAGGGCCGCAAGAAGATCAACCAATACACCCGCTACGGCACGGTGATCCTCGCCGCCTTTCAGGCCTACGGCCTGGCCATCGGGCTCGAGGGCATGACCGGCAGCCATGGGCCCGCGGTGCTCGAGCCCGGCCTCTACTTCCGTCTCACCACCGTGCTCTCGCTCACCGGCGGCACGCTTTTCCTCATGTGGCTCGGCGAGCAGGTGACGGCGCGGGGGGTGGGCAACGGCGTCTCGCTCATCATCTTCTCGGGCATCGTCGCGCGGCTGCCGACGGCGATCGCCAACACGCTCGAGCTCGGCCGCACGGGGGCGATCTCGAGCGTCGTCATCGTGGCGGTCCTCGTCATGGCGGTGGCGGTGGTCGGCGCCATCGTGTTCATGGAGCGCGCGCAGCGGCGCATCATCGTGCAGTATCCCAAGCGCCAGATGGGCAGCCGCGTCTTCGGCGGCGACAGCTCGCATCTCCCCTTGAAGCTCAACGCCTCGGGCGTGATCCCGCCGATCTTCGCGAGCTCGCTCCTGCTCCTGCCGGTTACGATCGCGGGCTTCTCGGGCGCCCAAGGCCCCGAATGGCTCGCCGAGATCTC
>Ga0187819_10001874_pt1 | contig 10951 bp, 7 predicted proteins | sample NC_wetland_sal_i_15_FD_132411 | JGI IMG/M metagenome (GOLD analysis project Ga0187819, IMG submission 132411) | Wetland sediment microbial communities from Neuse River Estuary, North Carolina, USA - SO4_4 | ecosystem: Environmental > Aquatic > Freshwater > Wetlands > Sediment | place: USA: North... | reverse complement strand
GCCAACTCCCCTGTCTGCTACTCTGTCTTGTTCGTGGGTAAGAGGCGGAGTCCTCGGGATCGGGTCCGTGGTTTGTCCTGTGTGCAAAGCGCACGGCTGCCGGAGATCGCGCCGCCGGAGCATCGCCGACTACGCACTGAGCATGGTGGGCGTGCTCCCCTGGCGCTGCTCCACGTGTGAAGTGCGCTTCCGGGCACACCACATCCCCTTTGGCCTGATCATGCGGGCCCATTGCCCGCGATGCGGCAACGTGCGACTGGAAAAAATCTCCAGCGATCACGTGCACGAAGGTGCGATGTTGCCGCTGAAGCGTATGTTGGGACTCCCCGCCTATCGCTGCGAACCCTGCCGGATGAAGTTCCATTCCGTGCGGCCGCGCTACCGCACCGCGCGTGCGCGCTGACGGCTCTGGGCGCGACGCACCACCGTCGTTTCGCTGGATTCGCTCCGCGGTCGCAGCTCTTCCGTCTATGGCACGATCGGCAAAATCACCGCCGAAGGATGCGCCTTGTCGTGATAAATCGCGTTGGTGGCCTTCACCATCCGCGTCCCGCGGGCCTGTTCCTCGCCGGTGTTCAAGTTCCGGTCGAACCGCGGAAAATTGCTGCTGGAAATTTCCAGCCGCAGTTTGTGCCCGGCAAGAAACACGTTGCTCGTGGCCCACAGATCCACGGTGATGTGATACGTCTCTCCCGGATTCGCCAGCTCCGCCTTCTCCTGCGAGTTCCGGTAGCGCAGCCGCAAGATCCCGCTCGTCAGATTCTGCGCAAATCCACTGGGCCAAACATCCACCAGCATTCCCGTGAAATCCGTGTCCACCGCCGAGCTGCTCACATACAAATCCAGTGAAACCGGCCCGGTCACTTCGGTGTCCTTGGCAAAGGCGGGCGTCGTGTACACCAGCACGTCGCTGCGCGCTTCCGCGGGCCGCTGATCCTGCGGGCCGATTCCGGTGGGCAGCGCTTCGCAGCACAGCGGCCCGCCAATCGTGGGCACGGCGTCGGCCGGATCGTAGACATATTGATCGTGTTTCTCATCTCCCGGCGCGGTGCCGCTGAGCGTGCCGTCGCCGCTCAATCCGTTGGCCGCGCCCGCGGAGTGCAGGTAATACCGCGTGTTCTTTGCGCGGGCCAGCGGCCAGTCGTCCTCCTCGCGCCACTCATTTCTCCCCATCACAAAAATCTTCACCGGCTTCTCTTTCTCGACGCCGTTCGATTCCCCCTTGAGCAGCCAGTCGTACCAGCGCAACATCACCTCACTCGAATCGAACGGAGCCTTCTCCCCAAAATCCACCGCGCCGATTTGCCGGGCTTGCGACCAGCCCGCATGCCCGCCCACGTACACCTCGAGGCGCTGCCCGCGCTTCGCTGCATCCGTTCCTGCTTCCGTCTTCAACCGCTCATAATTCTTCAGCGTGCCGCCGAGAAATATGTCGTACCAGGCGCCCAGGCTGAACACGGGCACCTGAATCTGCCCGTAGTGATCTTCAATGGACCACTGTTTCCAGTAGGCGTCGAAATCCGGATGCGCCAGCCAGTCTGTGAAGTAACTCGCCACGCCCGCTGCGGAAGGAGATTCGATTACCGGATACGCGTTGAGCGGCAGCACTTTCGTCCCCGCCAGCGCGTCGTCGCTCTTTTCCACGCGCCGGCGCATGGTGTTCATGGCCAGCTCGGTGGTCCAGGATTCGTCGAACCACTGTTCGAACGCGCCGCCCTGGTAGGTCCACCCGTCGTGATAGTTCGAGGCCGTCACGTTGGGACAAATTCCCGCCAGGTGCGGCGGAGCAGCGATCGCCGTCAAGAACTGCGTCGCGCCCACGTACGATCCGCCGAACATTCCCACTTTCCCATTCGAATAGGGCAGCGCCGCCGCCCATTCCACCGTGTCGTAGCCATCCTGCGACTCATACTTGAACGGATACCAATCCCCTTCCGATGCGAATCGCCCGCGCACGTCCTGCGCGATCACCACGTATCCCCGCGCCGCCGCGCGCACGCCAAACACCATCGTCCCCGTCTTGTCATACGGCGTGCGCGTGAGCAGTACGGGAAATTTCCCCTCCGCCTTGGGCCGGTAGATGTCCGCGCGCAGCGTCACGCCGTCGCGCATGGTCACCGCGACATTGCGCTCGGCCGCCAGCTCGTATTTTTCGTCCGCCGCCGCTCCCGCCGGCGGAAAAAGAAAAGCGCAGATCGCGAGCAACGCAGAAATCCGTGCGATCCGCTCCCACGCGCTCCCAGTTTTTCGCCTCATTCGCGTCTCCCCGCCAATCTCCCGCGCATTCTTTGGCAAGTGGCGCGAGCCTAGGCCGCCATCCCGCGCCTGTCAAGGCGGCGACGCCCTGAGCCCGGCTTGACGCTACTTCCTCGGAACGATATAAAAGAAGTTTCCCGCTCCGTAAGCGCACCGGCTGTGCGCCGCGGCGGTATCGTCTAGGGGTTAGGACGCCAGATTCTCAATCTGGAAACCCGGGTTCGATTCCCGGTACCGCTACCAATTTGAGCCCCCAGGTCGAGGAGCGGTCGGGCTCCCCGCCCGGGACGGAACTTCGAGAGTACCGATCCTGCTGCCGCATACTCGAAGGAAAGGGAATTGTGAATCACGCAGGTTTGCTGCATTCCGCGCTGGTGGCCTTGCTCCGCAATAAGCTGCGCAGCCTGCTGACTGTTTTGGGCATCACCATTGGCATCGCCGCTGTGATTTGCGTGGTGGCCATCGGCAAAGCGGGACAGGCGCGCGTCGAGCAGCACCTGAACAACCTGGGTGACAATTTTGTTTGGATCGAGGCGGGAGGACGCGCAGTGAACGGCGTGCGCACCGGCACGCACGACACTAAAACGCTGGTGGCCGCCGATGCCGTGGCCATCAAGAATCAGGTCTCCCTGATTAAAAGCGTTTCCCCCAATGTAGATGACCCGATTCAGGTGATTTACGGCGACCAGAACTGGCACACTTCTTACCGGGGCGTCTCTCCGGAATACTTCGACATCAAGCGCTGGTACGTGGACCAGGGCGCTGTTTTTTCCCAGGACGACGTGGACCGGGCCGCGGACGTTTGCGTGCTCGGGCGCACGGTGCGCGACCAGTTGTTCGGCGTCGAGGATCCGGTGGGAAAAGTAATCCGTGCGGGCTCGCTGCCGTGCAAAGTGGTGGCCACGCTGCGGCCAAAAGGGCTTTCCCTTTCCGGGCAGGATCAGGACGACACCATCATCCTGCCCTTCACCACGGCGCAGAAGAAGATCAAAGGCATCACCTGGCTGGACGACATCCTCTGCTCCGCCGTCTCCGCAGACGCCGTGAAAATCGCCGGGCAGGAAGCGGCTGCCGTGTTGCGCGACCGGCACCATCTGCGCCCGGAAGAAGAGGATGATTTCAACATCCGCAACCCCGAAGACATCATCCAGGCGCAGCTCGATGCCAGCAAGACGCTCACCGTCCTGCTCATCGCCATCGCCTCGGTCTCCCTGCTCGTCGGCGGAATCGAGATCATGAACGTGATGCTGGTTTCCGTCACCGAGCGCACCCGCGAGATCGGAGTCCGCGTGGCCGTGGGTGCCACGGAAGAAGCCATCCAGCTTCAGTTCCTGGGAGAGTCCGTGGTGCTCAGCCTGGTGGGGGGAGCCGCGGGCGTGGTTGCCGGGATTCTCGGCTCCTATCTGGTGGGGCAGACGCTGCGCTGGCCCATGGAGATTTCTCTGGATGCCGTGGCCGTGGCCGCTGCTTTCTCTGTGGCCGTGGGCGTGTTCTTCGGTTATTACCCCGCGCGCAAGGCCTCGCTGCTGGACCCCATCGAGGCGCTGCGCTATGAGTGAGGCGGCGCAAGCCGGGAGTTGTACGCCGTAACATGAAAAGCAAAGGCAGATGGCTGCTGCTGGTAGGAGTCCTGGCCGCTGCCGCGGTCCTGGTGGCCTTTGGTCTGAACCGCGCCACGCCCGTGCAGCACTTCACCGCCAAGGTCGAGCGCGGCGACATCCACGACGTTGTGGAAGCTACGGGAACCATCAACGCGGTGATCACCGTGCAAGTGGGTTCACAGGTTTCCGGCAGCATCGCCAAACTCCATGCCGATTTCAATTCCCGGGTGCACAAAGGCGAAGTCATCGCGGAGATTGATCCGGCGCTGTTTGAAGGAGCACTGCTCCAGGCCGCCGCCGACCTGGAAAACTCCAAGGCCAACCTGATCGCCGCGCGCGCCAACGTGGAGAAGGCCAAAGCCGGCCTGGTGCAGACCAAGGCGGACTACCTCCGCGCCGTCCAGCTCTCCAAAGACGGGGTGATGAGCCAGCAACAACTGGATCTGGCCAAGTCCAACTATGACTCCGCGGTAGCCTCGGTAGGCGGCGCGGAGGCCAACGTGGTCCAGGCCGTAGCGCAGGTGAGTCAGAAAGAAGCTGCGGTTCAGGTGGCCAAGACCAACCTCGATTACACCGTGATCCGTTCCCCGATTGACGGCACCGTGGTGGCGCGCAACGTGGACGTGGGACAAACCGTGGCCGCCTCCCTGCAAGCGCCCACGATTTTCACCATCGCTCAGGACCTCTCCAAGATGTGGGTGTACGCCAAGACGGATGAATCCGACGTGGGCAACATCCACCCGGGCACGCCCTGCACCTTCAAGGTGGATGCGTTTCCCAAGGACATTTTTCACGGAGTGGTCAGCCAGGTGCGCATGAACGCGACGATGGTGCAGAGTGTGGTCACCTACGACACCATCATCGAATTCTCGAATCCCGAGCTGAAGCTGTTTCCAGGAATGACCGCCTATGTGACCATTCCCGTAGCGGCGGTGAAGGATGTGGTGAAGCTCCCGAACACGGCGCTGCGTTACAAGCCTCCCATGGCCGCGGAAGACATCCTTGCGGTTTACAAACAGTATGGGATCGAGGCCGCGCCCGAGAAACAGAGCGCGTCCGAACCGGCCGGCGCGCCGGGCGCTGGCGCGCAGCCGGCCGGCGCGCAGAATCCGCCGCACAAGCCGGCGGCGGACACCGCGGTGGTGTGGAAGCTGCGCGCCGATAACTCTCTGGAGCCGGTTAAAGTGTCGCTGGGAATTACGGACCACGCCTACACGGAAGTTGCCGGCGTGCTGACAGGGCAGTTGCAGCAGGGCGACGAGCTGGTCATTCGATCCATCGCTCCCAAACCCATCGTCCCTGCTGGGATTCGCCGTTAGCGGCGTTTGCGCGAAACACCATACCCATTGCCTCTATGAACTCCATCGCGGCCGCCAACCACCACGAAGCTCCAGCCGGCGCTCCCGCCCCGGACGCGGTGATCCGCGTGGAAGACCTCCACAAATATTACGACCTGGGCGAATCGCGCGTGCACGCGCTGCGCGGCGTGGGCGTCTCCATCGAGCCGGGGGAATTCGCGGCCATTATGGGCGCCAGCGGCAGCGGAAAATCCACGTTCATGAACATCCTGGGCTGCCTGGACCGCCCCAGCTCCGGACGCTACCTGCTCGAGGGATTCGACGTTTCGCGGTACGACAAGCGGGCCCTGGCCGGCATCCGCAACCTCAAGATCGGCTTCGTTTTTCAGGGATTCAACCTGCTGGCGCGGACCACCGCGCTCGAAAACGTCGAGCTGCCCACCTTGTACACCAAACTGCCGAACGCGGAGCGCCAGGAGCGCTCCATCGAGGCCCTGCGCATGATGGGTCTGGAAGACCGCGCGCACCATTATCCGTCGCAGATGTCCGGAGGGCAGCAGCAGCGCGTGGCCATTGCCCGCGCGCTGGTCAACGGCCCGTCCATTCTGCTGGCCGACGAGCCCACGGGCAACCTGGACAGCCGCACCTCCGTCGAGATCATGGCAATCCTGCAAAACCTCAACGACCGCGGCCTGACCATCGTCCTGGTCACTCACGAGCACGAGATCGCCCAGTTCGCCAAGCGCGTGCTCATCTTCCGCGACGGCCGAATCCGCAAGGACGACCCGGTGCTGCATCGTCCCGCCGCCGCCGATGTACTGGCTACCCTCCCGACTCTGGAAGATTAGTCCCGGGTTCTTGGGGCGCGCGCGCCGGTTCAAGAAAATGATGATCCCCACGGGTCAGGACGATACTCTTCACCTCGTGCGCCGCGGCGGTATCGTCTAGGGGTTAGGACGCCAGATTCTCAATCTGGAAACCCGGGTTCGATTCCCGGTACCGCTACCACTCTTCCGTCCGGCTTCTGCGGCACGCCTGCCCGCCATGGCCGGATGGAGCCGCGAGATTCCCGGTTTGCTTTCCATTCGCTTGGCGCGCGCCGGGACAGGCGCTATTCCAGCGTGAAGGCGATGTACATCAGCTTTTGGTCCCGCTGGATTTGCAATGCCACTGCAGAGCCGGGCGGAAGCGCGTTCAATGCGCTTCGTAAGCGCTCCAGCGTCGTCATGGGCTCGCCATTCAGCGTCCGGATGATGTCCCCCGCATTGAGCGGCACCTCGACGCCGGCCCCGGTCGCGCGCGCCGCAACGATGATCCCAAATGGATCGCGCAGCCCGGTCGCCATGGCCGCAACTTTCTTATCGATTTCCACACCCAGGATGCCCAGTGCAGGCACGATGTTTTTGTCTGCGTTCGCCAAGGCCGTGATTTGGTCCATTTCGCGGGGCGGTTCCATCACCGGCACGTCGAACGCCAGCACAAGAGTTCCGCGCATCAGATCGACGTGCACTTTTTCGCCAGGCTCGCGGAACATCAAATGAGCAGCGACATAGGGAAGATTCACCGCCTCTTTGCCATCGATGGCCAGCAACACGTCTCCAATGCGCATCCCCGCACCCTCCGCAGGTCCGCCCGGCGACACGTCGGAGACGATTACTCCGTACTTTCTCGACAGCTTCAGCGCGTTCGCCAGGATGGGCGTGATGGTTTGCACGCCGATGCCAATTTCCGTGCGGTGCAGGCGGCCGTACATCCGCAACTGCTTGTAAACCACGTTGACGATTCTCGAAGGAATCGCGAAGCCTAATCCCTCGTTGCCGCCGGACTGCGAAAGAATGAACGTGTTTACGCCCACGACTTCGCCATTCACATTCACCAGCGGGCCGCCGGAGTTGCCGGGATTGATCGGCGCGTCCGTCTGGATGTAGACCAGCGGCGAATCTGGGCTCGTTTGCCGCGCTACGGCGGACACCACACCATGGGTCACCGTGTCCTGCAGGCCTTCCGGGCTGCCGAAAGCAAACACTGTTTCCCCCTGCCGCAAGTTGCGGTAGCTGGCGAGAGGCAGCGCCGGCAAATTCTTCGCTTCCACCTTGAGAAGCGCGAGGTCAATCTCGCGCGTCACCCCGATAATTCGCGCGGGGACAATGTTGGTGCGCGAAGACAGCGCCGCATCCGGCGCAACGTCCGGATTGGCCAGGGGCAAAAACACCTGGACTCGTTGTGCGGCGTTCACCACATGGGCATTCGTAATGATGTATCCGTCCGAATCGATGATGAATCCCGAGCCGATGGCGCTCTGCCGTCCGACGAGCGCTCCGGCGCTCCCGCGGTCGGCCTCTTCGAGTGGACCATAGCCGGTCACCAGAATTTGCACCACGCTCGGCGAAACCCGCTTGATCAAGGCATCGACGGATTCATTGAGACGGCTCAATTCATCCGCGGGCTGCTGCTGTGCACGAGCGCTGGTGCCGGAGAGAAGGGACACAAAAAGAGCGAGCCACAGGAAACCAACCCCGATCCCCTGCCGCCCGGAAACACGCCAGTGTCGCGATCGAAGTTCACGCATGGAGTGAATCTCCTGGAAATGTCCCTCTATGATGAGGATGCGCCTCGCGCCCCAAAGAGTGCAACAAATACCTAGGAAAACACCGATTCGAAGCGAAGCCGAAGGAACCAGCGAGACGCTCGCTCATTGGTGCGAAAGCCCGATTGGAAGTCCAACGCAAGAATTCTCATCAGGCCGCGACCGAGCGCGGCGTGTCGAGGATTTCGCGCACCTTGGTGGCCAGATCGCGGAGCGAAAATGGCTTCTGGATGAAGCCGTCCACCAGCTCCCGGGTAGTTTGCGTAAACGTTTGCGACTCGGGATAGGCGGACATGAGCAGCACCCGCAATTGCGGCTCGCGGGCCGCCAGCTTCTCCACCAGTTCGCGGCCGTTCATCTTCGGCATCAGGACGTCCGTCAGCAGGAGATGAATTCTGCGCCCGTGCTCCGCGGCCACTTCCAGCGCCTCGACTCCATCCTTGGCCTGCAAGACGACATACCCGAGGCTCTGCAGCAGCCCAACGGCCAGCCCGCGGATGCTGTCCTGGTCCTCGGCCACCAGGATCGTTTCCGTGCCGCGCAACCTCTTCTTGCCGGCATCGTCCGTCCGGGCCGCGGCTGCGGATTCCTCCACCTGCGGCAAATACACCTTGAAGGTGGTGCCCCGGCCCACTTCGCTGTACACCCAAATCCAGCCCTGGCTCTGCTTCACGATTCCGTGGACCGTGGCCAGGCCCAGCCCGGTTCCCTGGCCCTGCGGCTTGGTGGTGAAAAAGGGCTCGAAGATGCGCGCTCGCGTCTCCGCGTCCATTCCCATCCCCGTATCGCTCACCGCCAGCATCACGTACTTTCCCGGCTGCACGCCCAGATGCGTCTGGGCATAATCCTCGTCAAATTCGATGGCCGTGGTTTCGATAATCAGTTCCCCGCCCTTGGGCATGGCGTCCCGGGCGTTCACCGCCAGGTTCAGCACCACCTGCTCGATTTGCGTCTGATCCGCGCGGACGCATCCCAGCGGCGTCCCGAGCGTGAGCGTCACTTCGATATCGGAGCGCAGCACGCGGGGAAGCATCATCCCCATGGCCCCGACGACTTCGTTGAGATCGAGCACCCGCGGCTGCAATTTTTGTTTCCGGCTAAAAGCCAATAATTGCCGCGTCAGGCCGGCTGCCTGCTGGGCGGCCTTCTGGATCTGTCCCAGATGCTCGTAGGCCGGCTGGTAGGGGCTCACGCGGTCCAGCAGCAGCTCGCAATTTCCGTTGATGATCGTGAGCAGGTTATTGAAGTCGTGGGCCACGCCCCCGGCCACATGTCCGATGGCCTCCATTTTTTGCGCCTGTGCCAACTGCGCCTGCAGGTTCCTCTTTTCCGTGATGTCGCGGATGATGGCGGAGACGCCGGTGAGCCTTCCCGCCGCGTCACTCATCGGAGAAGCGGTGAAGGCAATCTCGATTCGCTTGCCGTCCTTGCGGATGCGCGACGTTTCGAATTGATCCACTTTTTGCTTCGCTTGAATCTTTTCCAGGATTTCCCGGGTTTCGTCCTGCTGGTCCGGCGCCGCGAGCATCTCCACCGAAGCTCCGATGGCTTCCTCCGCCGGATAGCCGAACACGCGCTCGGCCGCGGCGTTCCAGCTCTGGATGATCCCATCGAGAGAGACGCTGATAATGGCGTCCTGGGACGACTCGACGATTTCGGCCAGCCGGTGCACGGCTTCCTCGTCCCGTTTTCGGGCCGTGATGTCCAGGAACGCTGCAACCGCCCCGATGGGTTGCCCGTCATGGAAGATGGGGTAGGACCAATATTCGACGGGCAAACTGCTGCCGTCCTTCCTCCAGTAAACGTCGTCGTCCACGTGAACCGCCAGGCCCTGCCGGTTGGCTTGGAATCCGGGACATTCTTCCACCGGAAACGGTGTGCCGTCCGGATGCGTGTGATGCACCAGAGCGTGCACCTTCTTCCCCAGGATTTCCGACGAGTCTTCGAAACCGAGCAGACGCACCGCCGCCGGATTGCAGAACGTGCAGCGGCCCTCCATGTCGGCTCCCAAGATTCCTTCCCCCGTGGATTCCAGCAGCAGGCGGTAGCGCTCCTCGGACCAAGCCAATCTCTCCGCCGTCTCCCGGTTCTGCTCCGCGGTCTCCAGGAGTTGCTGGTAAAGCTGATTGCGCCGGCGTCCAATAAAGTAGGCCAGTAGCGCGGCCACCAGGGTGCCGAACGCAATCGTGTAAACGTGGGATTCCCACCGCGTCGGCGCGTGAGCCGAAGGCATCCGCAGAAAAATAAATTCTTTCATGGATTCAAACACCAGAAAACACAGGAAAGTGACCGCAGCCGTCGTGGCCACCTGAAGGGTGAGGGAAGTGCGCTGGCCTTTGGCGCGTTGCACAGCCATGCTGCGCCTCGCAGGACCGCCCGACGTGTGACGCTGAAGCTGAGGCGCTAGTGTACAGCAGCCAGGCCGCCCGGCCAATCGCTCCTGTGGCCCGGTAGTGGGTCAGTTTGCCCAGTGGCACAGACACTCTTGTGTTCAGTCTCATGACATGCTTTACGCGGCGTTATCAAGACATCCCTTACACTCGCCCCAGCTGGTGACGAGGGCGAGAGGTGAAGAGCCCTCGGGAGAGGGCCAGGATGGCTTGGGGAACCGTGGACGTCGACGAGCAGCGGATGCGATTTGTGGTCTCTGCCAGCCGGGGAGAGAAGCCGATGCGGCAACTCTGTAAGCGGCGGCGGGCCGGGTGCCCAACCGGTTCCATTCCACGAACGGCCAAGGCCCCCGCCGTCTGTCATCCCGAACCCGCTCTTGCGGGTGAGGGACCTGCTTGTTCCCAATCCTCACTCGGCCCGTCGCCAAAATTCCCATTGACTTCCTATATACCACATGATATATAGAACAAGGGGTACTGGACATGGACCGCGCCGGAGGATTCCGAGGGACGAAGCACGAACATCCTCTAACTCCCGCGAATTCTTGCGGTTGCGAACCACGTCCGCGATTGCACGAAAATCCGGCTTCGCAACCCATTTATTTTCAACCGTTTGAAAGCTCCCTTTCTTCCGCAAACCCGTTTCACCGCTGCTCCAACTCATTTGTTTCCAAGCGTTTGTGCAAGTCCCCTTCTGCAAGCCCTGTGTTTTCATGCCTTTGTGCAATTAAGGGGGGAGGGGGGTACCCCCGTCAGGATTACTCGACTGGCATCTCCGCGGAGGTGTGGAATCGCCAAACGAACGGTGGGGACGGAATT
>Ga0187819_10001872_pt1 | contig 10960 bp, 10 predicted proteins | sample NC_wetland_sal_i_15_FD_132411 | JGI IMG/M metagenome (GOLD analysis project Ga0187819, IMG submission 132411) | Wetland sediment microbial communities from Neuse River Estuary, North Carolina, USA - SO4_4 | ecosystem: Environmental > Aquatic > Freshwater > Wetlands > Sediment | place: USA... | reverse complement strand
TGAGCGTTTTGTCGAGCGCGGCGAGCGCCTGCGGATGCGTGCCCGGCCGCACGGTGGCGATCATAACGTCATAGTGCTCGGCCAAAGCAGCCTCCACTGTTTTTGTTGAGCTTCGCATTCACCCTCTCCCCGGTGGGGAGAGGGTTGGGGTGAGGGGGTATTGAGTTTCAGGTTCTTGCACCGATCCCCCTCACCCGCGTCTATGGCGCGACCTCTCCCCAATGGGGAGAGGTGACAGTTCTGTCCGCGCGCAATGAGAATGGCAGTCTCCGCAAATTGGTTTCTCGTTGTTTTGCCGCTGGCACGCGCGATTGACTGGCCGCGCCGGTCTACCTACCGTGGCCGCAAGAGATTAGGGAACGCGCCCGCGGCCGACAACGGTTTGCTCCTGAAGGGGCAGTGGAACAGTAATTCCGTCATCCTGAGGCGGCCGCGAAGCGGCCCTCGAAGGATGAACGGCCGCAGTGCTGACGCCGTCGCCCTTCGAGGCTCGCGGAGCTTGTCATCGGGCCGGCCACTTCGGGCCGGACCCGTTGGCTCGCACCTCAGGGTGACGGCTTCAGCTGAATGCAGGAGGACAAGATGACAAAATCATCGCGGTTGTTTGCCACGTTATCCATCGCAGCGATCGCATTTGGCGCCAGCGCAGCGCTTGCCGCCGAGAACGTAAAAATTGGCGTGCTGATGCCGCTCACCGGCAATGCCGCGGCGGCGGGGCAAGCCTCCAAGGCGGCGATCGAGGTTGCGGCCGACATCGTCAACAATGCGCATCCGGAATTGAGCAATCTGCCGCTCGCCACGGGGGTGGGCTTGCCGCATCTGGGCGGGGCGAAGCTCGACGTCGTTTTCGTCGATCATCAGGGCAATCCTTCGCTGGCCCAGCAATTGGCGACGCGGCTGATCACTGAGGACAAGGTCAATGCGCTGATGGGTGCCTATCAATCCTCCTGCACCTTCACGGCAACACCCGTCGCCGAGCGTTACGGTATTCCTTTCATGGTCGGCGACTCGGCCGCGCTGAACATCACCACGCGCGGATTCAAATATGTGTTCCGCGCCACGCCGATCGCGACCGATTACGCCCGCACTTATATGCGATTCTTCGCCGACATGAAGAAGGAGGGCAGGACTATTAATTCGATCGCGATCGTCAATGAAAATACCGACTACGGTACGTCGGTCGGCGATGCGATCGAGGCCGAAGCCAAGAAGAACAATGTCCCGGTTGCGATCCGCGTTCCCTACAGCGCCAGTTCAACCGATGTCACCGCGCAGGTCCTGCAGCTGAAAGACAAGAGGCCGGATGTCGTCATCTTCATCAGCTATACGGCGGATTCGATCCTCTACATTAAAACGATGAAGAACCTGGACTACCGGCCGCCGATGGTGCTCGGCGACGACAGCGGATTTTCCGACCCGTCGTTTGTTCCGGCGATCAGCGATATCGCCCAGGGCCTGATGAATCGGAGCGCCTGGGACATCGGCAAGCCCGGTTCGACCAGCTACAAGATCAACGAAATGTACAAGGCCAAGACCGGCCGCGACCTCGACGACACGTCCGGGCGCAACATGCAGGGCTTCCTGGCGCTCGCCGAGGCGATCGATCGCGCCGGCTCCGCCGATGCGGAGAAAATCCGCGACGCGCTCGTCAAGACCGATCTCAAGCCGGACCAGCTCATGATGGGCTATCAAGGCATCAAATTCGACGAGACCGGGCAGAATATCCTGGCGGCGACTTATCTGATCCAACTGCACGGCGCTCATTACGAGCTGGTCTGGCCGGAGAAGGCCGCAACCAGCGAGTTACAATGGCCAATGGGCGCCTGGGGGCATTGAGCGATGGTCCTACTAGCCGCGTCATTGCGAGCGAAGCGAAGCAATCCAGAACAGCGGATATCAAAGCCTGGATTGCTTCGTCGGCCCTTGGGCTCCTCGCAATGACGACCGTGATTTATTCCGCTCCGTAACTCGATTAGGTTCGGCGTGAATTACGCTGGACATCAATAGGTACGATGCGTCGCGCGGGGAGCGAATGGTCTTTCTGCAAGTCATCGTCGGCGGGCTTTTGCTCGGCGCCATCTACGCGCTGTTTTCCTCGGGGCTGACGCTGATCTGGGGCATGATGAATTTCATCAATTTTGCCCACGGCGAATTCGTGATGCTCGGCATGTATGTCGCGTTTCTCGTCGTCGTCTGGATCGGCGGCGGCCCCGCGATCTTTACGCTGGCGGCGGCGTTCGCGCTCTTGGTGCTCGGCATCGCTATTTATTTGTCGCTCATTCGTCACGTGATCCGCGGCCCGATGCTGGCGCAGATTCTCTCTACCTTCGGTCTGGCTTTGCTTCTTCGTTACACCGCTTTCTATATTTTCTCCGCCAATTTCGTCTCGCTGCCGCAGACCTGGCTCGCCGGCACTATCAACTTCGGCGGCATTTACCTGCCGGTGGCGCAGCTGGTCGGCGGCGTGCTGGCCATTGTCCTGACGCTCGCGCTGCACGTTTTGCTCACCCGCACGGTGCTGGGCTCAAGGCTTCTTGCCGTGGCCGAAGATCGCGCCGCCGCGATGCTGATGGGCATCCGTCCGGATCGCATGCAGATGCTGGCGTGGGGATTATCCGCCGGCGCGGCTGGGATCGCCGGCGCGCTGATGGCGACCGCTTATCCCTGGTCGCCGTCGGTCGGCGAGACTTTCGGCCTGATTGCTTTCGTCGTGGTCGCGCTCGGCGGTTTCGGCAGCGTGCTCGGCTCGCTCTATGCGGGCCTCATTATCGGATTGATCCAGGCCATTTCCGCGTTTTGGCTTGGCGCGATCTATAAGGACATCGTCGTCTACGGGCTGTTCGTCGCGCTGCTCTGGTTCCGGCCGCAAGGATTGATGGGGAAGGCGTGAACAAAATTCTGTCCCCGCGCCTGGCCATTGTTCTGCTCGCGGCAGCGTTGCTCGCGTATCCGCTGGTGCTGTCCGGTGCGTTCTATCGCGATATCGGCGTAACGTTCCTGTTAGCCGCCATTTCAGCTTCGGCGTGGAACATTGTTGGCGGCTATGCCGGCCAGGTTTCCGTCGGTCACAGTATGTTCTTCGGGCTCGGCGCCTATACGCCGCTGTTGTTCTACACGCTGTGGGGTTGGCCGCCGATGGCAGGCATTCCTGCCGCGATTGCGCTTTCGATCGGGCTTTCGCTCTTCATCGGCATGCCGACGTTCCGGCTGACCGGACACTATTTCAGCATGGCAACCATCGCGGTCGCCGAGTTGATCCGGATTTTCACCGGCACCTGGGATTTCGTCGGCGCCGCGATCGGATTGCAGGGTCCGGCGATTGCGCGCGGCTGGTGGGATCTCACCTTCCGCAGCGAACTGCCTTACTATTATCTGTTCCTGGTCGTGTTGGCGCTTTTGCTCGCGGTCACGAGCTTCATCGAGCGCCGCCGTTTTGGCTTTTATCTGCGCGCCATCAAAGCCAGCGAGCGCGCCGCGCGCAGTCTCGGCGTTCCGGTGCGGCGCACCAAGATGCAGGCGCTGGCGCTCTCGGCTGCATTCACCTCGGTCGCCGGCTCGCTTTATGTGATCAAGACCGGCTTCATCGATCCCGACAGCGCTTTCGGCATCCTCATCTCGGTGCAGATGGTGATCATCGCCGCGCTCGGCGGCGCCGGAACGCTGTTCGGGCCGCTGGTCGGCGCGCTGATCCTCATCCCGCTGCAGAGCGCGACCAACACCTGGTTCGGCGGCGGCGGCTCGGGTCTGACCTATATCCTCTACGGCGGCATCATCGTGCTGATTGCTCGGTTCGAGCCGGGCGGCCTGTTCGATTTGTGGCAGCGGATAGTGTCCCGATTCCGAAGTTCGAAAGCAGTTGGGGCGCCCTCATACGAACTTTGGAATCGATAGGGACACTAGCAAGCATATGATTGGAGGGCCGCTTTTGAACCGGAAGTTCGCATCAGAGGTGCCGCAAATTTGTGCGAACTTCGGGTTCGCGGCACTCATGCCGGGGCTACGCGACACTTTGCGGAAGCGGCTCCATGCCTGACGGCAGCAAACTTTTAGACGCGACCAATGTGTCGAAAAACTTCGGCGAATTCCGCGCGGTCGCCGGCGCTGATCTGGCCGTCAATGCGGGCGATATCATCGGACTGATCGGCCCGAACGGCGCCGGCAAGTCGACCTTTTTCAATTGCCTCGCCGGCGAGACCGTGCCGAGCGGCGGGCGGATCATGTTCGACGGCAAGGATCTCACGCGCGCGTCGCCAGAAGCGCATGCGCGCGCCGGCATCGGCCGCACCTTTCAGGTGCCGACCACATTTGCCGACATGAGCGTCATCCACAATGTGATGGTTGGCGCCTTCCTGCGCCATCCGCATCGCAACGATGCGCGCGACAAGGCGCGCGCCGTCCTTGAACTCACCGGTCTGCGGCCTGACCAGCCGGCGCGCTCGCTCGGCACGCCCGGCCGCAAGCGCTTGGAAATCGCTCGCGCGCTCGCGACCGAGCCGCGGCTGTTGCTGCTCGACGAATCGCTCGCTGGACTGACCCCGACCGAATTGCAGGAGGCGATTGCGCTGGTGCGCCGTATTCACCAAGGCGGTGTCACCATTGTCCTCGTCGAGCACATCATGGAAGTGATCATGACGCTGACCCGGCATGTCCTGGTTTTCAATCAGGGTCACGTCATCGCCAGCGGTACGCCCGACTCGGTGGTGCGCGAACCGGCCGTGATCGAAGCCTATCTCGGCCGCAGCCATCGGCCGCCGCCTGCGGCAGAGACTTAACGAAATGCCGAGCAGGCTGGTGATGATGCGTCATTGCGAGCGAAGCGAAGCAATCCAGGTCTTGCCCGGTGCGACACTGGATTACTTCGTCGCGGAGCTTGTCATCGGGCCGGCCACTTCGGGCCGGACCCGTTGGCTCCTCGCAATGACGATCCCGATTTAACTATCTGGCGCAAATATGCCCGAGCTCACCGTCGAACATCTTGAAGTGCGTTATGGCGATCTCATCGGCGTTGCCGATGTTTCGCTGCGCGTCACCCGCGGTCAGATCGTTGCCCTGCTCGGCTCCAACGGCGCCGGCAAGACGACGACGCTCAACGCCGTTGCCGGGCTGGTGCGCGCCTCACGCGGGCGGATTGTCTGGCAAGACGAAGAAATATCAGGCCAGGCCGCCTACGCGATCGTGAGCAAAGGATTGGCGCTGTCACCGGAAGGCTGGCGGCTGTTCGTCGGCCAGAGCGTGGAACAGAATTTGCGGCTTGGCGCCACCGCGCTGCGCGACCGCGCCCGCATCGATGCGCTGTTCGAACGCGTTTATACGCTGTTTCCGCGGCTTGCCGAACGCCGCCGGCAGTCAGCCGGCACGCTCTCGGGCGGCGAGCGGCAAATGCTGGCGCTCGGCCGCGCGCTAATGAGCGAGCCGCAATTGCTGATGCTCGACGAGCCGAGCCTCGGGCTGGCGCCGGCCGTGGTCGAGGCGTTGTACGACACGCTCAAGGCGCTGCACCGCGACGGGCTTACGCTACTCCTCGCCGAACAATCGATTCCGCTGGCGCTGGGCATTGCGGACTATGGCTACGTGCTGCAGACCGGCCGCGTCGCGCTGGAAGGTCCGGCCGCGCGATTGCAGGGCGACGCGCAGGTTCAGGAGATTTATCTCGGTGTGAGCGCGCGCGTGACGCCGGTTGGACAATGACGACGTTAATTCGCGCTACCGCCCGCGCTCCCACAGCGCTTCGAGGCGCCGCCGGAACGCCTTGGGCTTTTCGGCGAACAGGCGATGGGCGATGCGCGAGGCGCGCTGCGCCAGGGCGGTGGAGCGCTCGGTGCAGGCCGGCGTGAGCCGCGAACGCCAATGCGCCAGCGGCTGATGCGGCGCGGTGAGCCCCCGGAGCACTTCGAGATCCTGGCAGCGGCCGAGCCGTTCGCGCAGGCGCTCGGCCTCTTCGGTCCACATCCGGCCGAAGCGCGGCCAGAGCGGCTCGACCAATTCCATCTGGTAGCGCAGCTCGACGACGCGCTGGCGCAGCGCGTGTAGATCGACCGCGTCGGCCGCCGCCCAGTCGGCGGGAATGCGCCGCCGCGCGCTACGATAGCTGCCGGCGAGCTGGGCCGCGATGGCGGAAAAGTCGAACGGATCGAGCGGCCATGTTTCGATCGTGGCAGATGCCGCATCGAGCCAGGCGAGAATGGTCTCACGCAGCGCCGGCGTGAGCACGGCCTGCTCCTCATTGCCGCGCAGCACCTCGATGCGGCCGCGCACCGTCGCATTGGACCGAGTTGACAGCAGCAAAATGCCTTTGTCGCCTAGCCCGTCGAAGGCATTGAGCGCGGCGGCGCCGTCGCGGGCATGAGCGAGCGAGCGGGCATGGTCGCGCGCCTCGCGCCGCCAGCGGTCGGCATCCGGAATGAACGGTTCCAAAAGCCGCATCAGCGCGCGCCACTGCTTCATGGCGCGCCGGAAATCGTGCACCGCCGTCTGGTTCGTGCGTTCCGGATCGGTCAGCGCCACCCGCGCTTTGGCCAGAATGTCGCCGGCGATGGCGCGCAAAGCCGGGCCGATTGCCGCATCGGGCTGCAATGCGGGCTTTTCGTCGGACGCTGGTTCTGCGGGGCCGTGCATGGCAGGAGGAAGGTTGAGGCCTACCCCCATAATAAGACGAAATATGTGGGTTGCGCACTTCCCTTCTTGGGGGGCGCTTGCTACATGATCGCCAGGAAAATCAGGCATTTGCCGCGGGGTGGAGCAGCCCGGTAGCTCGTCAGGCTCATAACCTGAAGGTCGTAGGTTCAAATCCTACCCCCGCAACCACCGACAGCACAACGCGCGCGGCCTCACCGGAGGCGGCGCGCTTTGTCTTTGTGGCGGCCGTGCCTATGGGCGCATCCGCTGTGATCAGCCGCGCGATGTCGCCGTGGAGCTCGACGCGGAGCGTGCCGGCCTTCGTCGGCGTGACCACCACCCGTTCCATCATCGAGCGCAGGATCTCGATGGCTTCCGGCCGAATGGCTTCGTCCTGTAGCGCGATCTCAAGTGTCTCCACCTTGCGGCGATAGATCTCCGCCCCGGCGGGAAGACGAACGACCTCGCCTGCGGCTTGGGCCGGAACCGCCGCGAGCTGCCCCTTGAGGCCCGCCAGTTCGGCCTCGAGCTGATCGAGGCGCTTCAGCAGTGCGGGGTTCGAGCGCCCCTCGGCTACGACAGTGACAATGTTCGCAATCTGTCGCTCGCAGGCCTGCAACCGCGCGCGCAACTCTCTTGTCGTCCCCGCCGCTTGGCGCTGCGCTACCTTGAGCTCGCGTTCAAATTCCTCGACGAAGGCGGCAACCAGCGAAGGCTCTAAAAGCTTCTCCTTGAGCCCGGCCAAGACGCGCGCTTCGATGGCCTTTCCGTCGATCCAGCCGGCATCGGCCTGACTACCGTCGAGCCGGCAACTGCTTAGGGCGAATTATCAACCATGAATGTCGCTAACTCCGCTTTCCCTTTGATCGTTTCTTCGACTAAGCGACCGCTTGCGCCTTCCGACTTGGCGATATTCGCCGCGATCCCTCGCGCCTCATATTTGCTGAGCAACTTGGCCGCCGAATCGCCGGTCGAAATGGACATAGCGAGCCGCGCCGAGTGCCTAAACAAATTGTTAACCCGAATTCCTGATTTCTGGCTTCGCAGCCATGTTTATCCGAACTAAAAATATTGTTTTGGTTTAGAAAGGAGACAAGCTGGCAGCCGAGAGGAGAAACTGATGTCTGTCCGAACATCTGCGGCAACCGCTGAAAAATCGCTTCCTGTCGAGTCCACTGTTGAGGCAGAAATCAACAGTTTGATAGAAGGACAAATTCCGAAACGCATTCAGGTAGAACAACAGACTCCGAAGCGCATCCAGATTGAGGATGATGCCGAGAGAAGCAGATCCTTTATCGCGCGCATCACCTCAAATTCGATAGACGAAGTCGGGGAGTTGGCCTCCGACCTAACGTCCGCGCTCCAGAACCTCCAGGAATTCCTGAAGTCCGAAGGCGAGCGAGTGCAGCGTGAGATCGTGGATTATGCGCATCTGAATCGAACCGCGTTGGCCGCAATCAAGACTATAATAGAGACCACCCGCGCGCCTTCGAATGGAAAAGATAGTGAGGAGATCTAGCTGAGAAACCGCTTAATCCGCCGCGCCTCGCTTTTGCTGAGAAGCTTGGCTGCGGAGCGCCGGCCCGGCTCGTCCTCGAAATAGAACATAGGCCAGTTTTCTGCCTGGCGCTGTCCGTCACGACAAAGGCCGCACGGGAGAGCGTGCTTTGGCGCGTTCAAGACACGCCGGGAGGTCGCCCATATTGGCCGGTGGGAGGTGGGCCGTATGGGGGCGTCCCGGGAGATGCCCCGTAGGGGTACGCGGCCGGGAGGTGAGCCGTATTGCGGCGCGGGGGGAGGTAGCGCGTATTGCTGGATACCGTGACCTGATCCGTAGCCGGGACCAGCAGGGGGCGGCGCGTCGTAGGCAGTCCCCGGAGCCGCACAATCTCGCGCACAAGATGAAACGAGACTCGCAACCATTCCGACAAATACGCAAGTGATGGGCGGCAGAAACCTGTTCATGGCATTACGCCCCGTAGGTAAGGATCGCTGCTCCCATACCAGCGTATCCCTAACAGGAGACTTTCTTAGAAGTGCGAAACTGAGACGGAGCCTCGCTCACCAAATTAAACATTCATTCTTAGTTAATGGGCGTAACAATCGTTCCGTCACGATAAAGCAGGCGTCCAATTCCCTCGACAGTCCAAGGGCGGTGGTAAGCGGCGTTCGGTTTCTGCGACAGGCAACTTCTGAACCCTTGATGTACGCGCGCGATGAAAAGTTTTGCATAAGTTCGGATTTCGACCGAGCCCAGCATACCTAGCTAAAAGCCCGCGCGTCTCATCAGCGGGTGTCTATCGACTGATTCCCGAAGTACCCGGCAGTTTTTTCACACTGTCGGAGATAATCGTAGTCAGTTGCATTACCTGCTGGCACAGTTCCGCGTGTTTCGTAATGTCGCGTTGAATGCGATCACCATCGCTCTGCAGCTTTCTGCGGAGCGTTTGAAGCTCAGCGATGAGACTATCAATTTCGTCCATCGATGTTTTTGATACCCGGCGCAGCAAATTGCCGAGGCTCTCGGTTGATACTTCGCCATCGTCACCCTCGGTTTGCTGAAAGGTAGAGCCGGCCCGCGCCAGCTTGTGAATGTGTGCCCCGGCTTCGAGTTGCGATGACTTGTCCTCGGCGGACCCAAGCGGCTCAGCAATGGCCATAATTGTCCCCTACAAACTATGTCGCTCCGCGAGCGATCCATCACACCGAATATTCGCATGAAAACGCAACTGTCTTCGCGGCTCTGCCCAGCCACCGTGGCTGTGGATAATTACGGGGACAAGGAGTTCGTTTCGGCATAAAAGCGTCGGTCTCTCGACAGTCCCAAGGCAGCGGGGAGCTGCGTGTGCCAGCATTGCTGCTGTCTTAAGGCACCAATTGAACGATTAAAGCAGTTGCCATGATCCCGATTAGGAAACAGGCAAGGGCAACGATCACTATTTCACGCATTGAATAATCCGCGGTCGCGGCGCGGGGCTCAGTCCGGCTTTGGGCGATCAGATACGGCTTTGCGAAAGCCCTTCGGCTCTTTCGCAAATTGATAGCTGTGGGCGAGCCGCAGCCAACGACGCTGCATTTCCAGAAAGTTCTCACGTGAGTTTGGCTTGCTTGCCTCTTCGGCTTTACGCGCACACTCCTCCGCATGACGGAGGCATAGCCGGATTTCGTCGCTCAGATTTTCGAGCATCACGTTATTCGGGCATTCCCCAGTGATGAAGAGGCCGCCTCACACACGAGACGGCCTGCCAGATTTCCTAATGCAATGGTCCCCGCACCCCTTCATCCCTCACCACGGGGGTAGCAAACCCTTACTGCGAATTGTGTACGCGCAAGGGCGAAGGCGATAAGGCCGAACGAATAATCTGGACCGTTGCAATTTGGTATCTAACTCGGACCTTTTTGATTAGCGGCTCCAATTTTTCCTCAATCTCGCGTCCGCATCTCAGTCTGGCTCGCGCCAAGCGGCTGCCGGTATCACGCCTTTGAGCGCGTCGTCGCGCAGTCGTGCAGGATCACGTTCACCTTCCATGGCGAGCCGCAAGACACACCGCGCCAACTCGTTCGGCTTCACTGTCGTGTTGCCAATCGATTTGAGCGTACAGCTTCATCGAACGCCGTCTCCAAATCGAGCGTGAGGATCGAAGGAGTTGTTGTGGAACCCGAGCATGGCGCCACCCCCGTGACCGGGGCTCGGAAGACAGCAATCTAATTAAGTCAGCATCTCCGGCATTCATATGAGTCAATCTGGCCATTGGGCGGGCGCTGTGGCGGCAAACCCGTGGAAGATATACTGAGCTTCGCTATCGAACGCCCTGAGCGGTACGGCGAGCCATTATCTGAAATTGATGGCACTACGCCCTGCTTGCTCGCTTTCGCGTCGCTTGCGCCAGTAATTCCGCAAACCACGACCCTGCCCGGGACCAAACTCATAAGCCGTTATGCTCTCCAAAGCAGCGCACAAGTAGCTGGTCCCGCAACACCTGCAACGAACCATCTCTGCGCGCACGCGCGCACGCTAGGGCCTCGGGACGCAGCCGAACGAAAGTCGAGGCGCACATCGCTGCTGCCGCCCCCCATAAATTCTGAATTCGGCTCGCTCATTTCATGATCGACGGCCGACACCTTCCCGGTAATAGATGCCGTAAGATTGCCAAGCCACGATCGCTGCAACACCAATGCAAATGGCGACCAGATAACGGGCGAACCCTCGCGAGCTTCGCCCTTTCATCTCGCTTTCTATTGCTGCGAGACGATAATAAATTGCCTTTCGCTGCGAGGTCTCCTGGTCGAGGTGATGATTGATCGCCAAAAGCAGGTCATCTAATTCCTCCACAGGTTTCCGGGG
>Ga0187819_10001871_pt1 | contig 10960 bp, 10 predicted proteins | sample NC_wetland_sal_i_15_FD_132411 | JGI IMG/M metagenome (GOLD analysis project Ga0187819, IMG submission 132411) | Wetland sediment microbial communities from Neuse River Estuary, North Carolina, USA - SO4_4 | ecosystem: Environmental > Aquatic > Freshwater > Wetlands > Sediment | place: USA... | reverse complement strand
GCGCCGATCCGGATGGCGCATCAGGACCAGGTCGCGCGGAACCAGCCGTTCGTGTCCGGCGGAATCGATCACGGCGAGATGGCGTTCCTGTTCCCGGGTGACCAGAGCAGCCTTAAGCCGGCCTTGATCTAGGTACTCGACGATGGTTCCGGCGTATTTGATCGGCGATGGCATGTCACAATTCATTTTGACGAGCGCCGTGGCCTAAGACTATATGGAAGGGCGAACAATCGCTGGAAAATGGATCGAGCAAGCGGCTTGAGCAAGAGAATTCAGATCGACCTGCCCGACGAGCTCTTTGGGCAGCTTACGCGGGTCGCGCAGGCGCTGGGGATTTCGAACCCCGAGGAGGCCGCGACGATCGGGCTGGCAGAGTGGATCTCGCGCCGCAAGTCAGAGTTGGACGACCGGGATGCGAACGAAAAGTACGTTGTCAACGAGGCACTTGATGAACTTCTCGAAAAGAAAAAGTAGCTTTTTTTCACTCTTGACCACCGCGCTCAGTGTCGCCGCCCTGACGATCGCCGCGTTGCCGAGCGTGACCAACTCGCTGGCGAGCGCGGAGAGCAAGGGCCCGGACGTGGAAGTACCGTTCGAGATCACGCCGCTGAAGGCGCCCGGCCTCGTCGCGCCGTACTTCCTGCAAGATAACCACGGCGTCATGGTGGTGTCCGACCAGGCGGGGGGAGTCTTCTCGGTCACGTTCGGCGGCAAGGTGAAGGAGCTGGCGGGCAAGTCGAAGATCAAGAACCCGGCCGGAGTTGCGATCGGTCCGGCGGGGTTCGGATCGTACGCCGGCGATGTTTTCGTGCTCGCCGCGCCCGGCGATATCAAGGCGCCGTGCGAGGTCGAGCGAATCGACAAGTCTGGCGCGGTCAGCACGTTCGCCAAACTGCCCAACGCGGGCGCGGCGCCGACCGAATGCCGCGATCTGGAATTCGGCGCGGACGGGACGCCATTCGCGGGTAAGCTCTACGCGGCGACTACCGGCAACGCGACAATTTATTCGATCGACTCGTCGGGCAAAGCGAGCGCATTTGGCACCTATAACGAAGGGGTCGTATTCGAGTTGACCACGATCAGATTCGCACCGGCGTCTGATTCGAAGGCGCCAAACCTGATGCTGGTCGGGATGCGCCCGAAGGGGGCTGCGGCATCGAAGATCGGCCGCATCAGTATCGTCGGCGCCGACGGCAAGATGAAAGATGTTTACCTGGTCGGATTTATCCGTCCGGGGGGCTTCGGGTGGTCGCCGTCAAGCTTCGGCTCATACGGTAACGAGTTGATGGTGGCCGACACGGGCAAGTTCGGATCCGAGAACAACTACCAGCGCGACGGCGTGGTCTATCGAGTGGAAAAAGGGATCGCTCGGGAATTTGCCGGCGGTCTGGTCGATCCGACGGACATGAAGTTCATCGGGAGCAAGGCGGTCATTTGCGATCCTGCCGAGAAGGGCAAAGCGCAGCAGGGCGCAATCGTGATCATCTCGTCGCTGCTGTAGCGCCGGGGCTATCAGTGCCAGGGTTCGCGGACGACTTCGGTGTCGCCGGTCTCGCGATCGACCAGCAGCATCTCGACCTGGTTGTATTGTCCCTTGGGGAAGAAAACGTAGCCGCTCACCGTGAAGTTCTTGCGCACTTCCTCGGGTTTGAGCGCGACCGCCTCGATCTGCTGCCTGGCCTGCTGGTCGGCTCTCGTTTGGCCTTTTTCGGCGCCGCGGATAATGCCCATTCCGCCGCCGAAGGCGCTGCCGATTAGTGCGCCAGCGCCCGGAGTTCCGAAGCCCCAGCCGCCAGCTCTACCTGCCGCGCCGGCGACGGCTCCCGCCGCCGCCCCCACTGCGGCGCCCCCGACGCCGCTGACTGCGGCGCTTTGTATGGCTCCTTCCAGCTCCTTGGCGCTGCCGGCCTGCCGCGCCGCCTCGCCCGGTGGGAGAGGAGCGACTCGCTCGCCGGCGTCGTTGAGGGCGAACACCTGGCTCGGCACGACCGCGCGCGGCGCGTCGGTGCCGTTGGCGATCGACACGTAAACCGGGGTTACCTGGCCGACGGTAGGCGCGGCCGCGATGCTTACGGCCAACTGGCCTTGTTGCGGAGTCGCGACGACGTTAGGCGTATGCGCGATTGGCGGTGGAGCGACGGCGCATCCGGAAATTGCGATCGCTACCGCCAGTCCGCCGGCTCGGAGCCCGATCGCAAGGCTTCGATTCATCCCGGACGCGGTCCGATTTCTCATGACCATCACGAATGACTCTCATTTCAATCTACGGACCGATGCAAGTGCACAGGGTCACCCCGCTATAGACGCAGCGCATGGGGCGGAGGTTTCACTGGAGCAATTGTGCGGCTGCCTAGCGGCCGTGGTGACCACCCCCGCTACCGTGGCCACCATAACCATGGCCTCCGCCGCCAAGGTGGCCGCCGCCACCAATAGGTCTGGGCGCGAATCCGCTAACCCAGATTAGGGGTGGAGGAAAAAACACACCGTTCAAGGCATTCAATGAGGCAACTTCCTGATCCCCCGATTCGGCGACATACTCCTCGGTGTCACTTTGCTGCCTCAGCGCGATCTGGTAGCGGTCGAATTCTTTCTGGTGTCCCTCATACACGCATGCGCAGATATCAGGGTCGTAGTACCAGTAGACCATGCCCGACTGGGCCTTGTAGCTGCGAATTTCGTCCGGCGGGAGGTTTTCCACCAGCCCGCCTTGCTCGGAAGTTTCGACTTTGATCGTGGTGAAGCCCGCCTCGGAGAGCATCGCCTCGGTATTTTTGACGGCCTCAGGCTTCGAGGCTTGGTAGTGATGATAGGCGGCGCAACCTTGCACGATTAGTGCCGAAAGAACCGCAGCAATCAACCGTTTTTGCTGCAAGAAGCCCCTCCGTCGTCGATCCGGTCGGCGACCCGCCCGTGAGCATCCACGGCGTGCCGCAACGTCGAGCATATATCCATTGTGCGCCAGACAGAAATAACAATTGCGCGGCCGCTCCGAATCGCGGCGCGTGCGGCGTGCGCGGGCAATTCCGATGCGCCGTCTTCGCGCGCGGGTGTCTTTATGATTTAACGATTCTGTTCGCTTACTGGCCGGGGTGGCGAAATGGCATACGCAGAGGACTTAAAATCCTCTGGAGCGAAAGCTCCGTGCGGGTTCGAGTCCCGCCCCCGGCACTCAACACTTCCCCCCGCAGACGGCCTATCCCATCGACGACTGGCGTCGCACCGGTCTCGACCGCGACACACAGGAGCTATAATATACCCCCTACGGCATTAAGGGGGCGGAGTATTATATGGCTCATACGATCCGAGAGAAGGCGAAGCTGCTGGCCAGGGTGCGAAGAGTTCGCGGCCAGATCGAAGCTGCCGAGCGAGCGCTGGTGGAAGAAAAGGGCTGCGCCCACGTGCTCCATCTTGTGGTCGCGGCGCGTGGCGCGATGAACAGCCTGGCGGCTCAGATTATCGAAGACCACATTCGCGAGCACGTTGTCGATCCCGCCCGCGAACGCAATTCCGCCCGAGGGCGGGGTGCAGAGGAGCTGATCGACGTCGTTCAGTCATACCTGAAGTAGGAACGCTCCTATGGATCAGCCTGCAGGAGTCCGAAGGCCCGACCTGGCCGATCGCGCCCGTGATGGTGAGACCGTCAGCGTTGCCGAAGAGCATGACACCGGCCATTCCTTCGACCGGGTCGAAGTACTTCGGATCGCTCTCGTCGCACTTGCCGCGGCGCTCGTGTGGTTCCGCGTATGGGAGCCATTCCCACGGATCAGCCTGATCGGTGTCGTCGGCGTCCTGATCGGCGGCTGGCCGATCTTTAAGCTGGCGGCCGAGAATGCCGCCGCCCGCCGGATGACGATGGAACTGTCCATGAGCATCGCGATCGTTGCGGCGGTTGCCATCTCCCAGTTCTCAACCGCGCTCATCATCACGCTCTTCGTTCTGGTAGCCGAGGTGCTTGAGGAAATGACCGTCTCGCGCGGCAGGCGCGCAATCCGCGACTTGCTGGATTTCCTGCCACGTTCGGTCACGGTTCGGGGCGCAGGCGGCGTACGCGAAGCTTCCACTGACGAGCTGCAAGTGGGCGATTCCGTGCTCGTCAATCCCGGCGGCCTGGTACCGGTGGACGGCATCGTGATCGGAGGCCATTCCTTTGTGGATCAAGCCCTTATTACGGGTGAGTCAATGCCGGTCAAGAAGCTTCCCAACTCGCCTGTCTACGCCGGAACGATCAACCAATCGGGCGCGCTAGAGATCCGAGTCGAGCGGATCGGGCGCGACACCAGCTACGGCAGAATCATCGAGGTGGTCGAGAACGCCGAGCGTTCGCGCGCGCCGGTGCAACAGTTGGCGGATCGCCTGGCCGGCTATCTGGTCTATTTCGCGCTCGGGGCCGCATTGATCACGTTCATCATCACGCGCGACGCGCGGTCGACGATTGCTGTGATAATCGTCGCCGGCGCCTGCGGAATCGCCGCCGGTACGCCATTGGCGATCTTGGGAGCCATCGGCCGCGCGGCGCGCCTTGGCGCGGTCATCAAAGGCGGGCTTTATCTGGAGACCCTGGGCAGAGTTGATACTGTCGTCTTGGACAAGACCGGGACACTTACCTTTGGCCGCGCCGAAGTGCAGGCGGTCATCCCGGCCGCGGGCGTCTCCGAAGTCGAGCTGCTGGACGCCGCGGCATCGGCGGAAATGCGATCCGAGCATCCCCTGGGTAAAGCGATCGTCAACTTCGCCTTGACAAGAAATCGTTCCCCAAAAGAACCCGAGCGATTCGACTACACGCCGGGCCGAGGCGTCACGGCTGTAGTGAACGGCGCCAGGATCCTCGCCGGTAATCGGGGGCTTTTGACCGACCATGCGATAGAAGTTCCACGCGACTTTGCGTTCGGTGCCAACGCATCCCCAGAGATTTTCGTGGCGCGCGACGGACGCCTTCTGGGTGCGATTGTAATCGCCGACAGTGTACGGCCGGAGGCACGGCGCGCTGTCGAGGCGCTGAATCGGATGGGTATCAGGAGCATTTTGTTGACCGGGGATGCGAGATCTGTCGCCGAAGGGGTTGCCCGTGGACTTGGGATCGGTGAAGTCGAAGCCGCTCTGTTGCCTGAGATGAAACTCGCGCGCATCAAGCGGCTCGTGGCGGACGGCCGCATTGTCGCGATGGTGGGTGACGGCATCAATGACGCTCCCGCACTGGCCCAGGCGAGCGTGGGCGTTGCGATGGGTTCGGGCACCGATGTTGCCCGGGAAAGCGCCGACGTCGTCCTGCTCGGCAACGACTTGGTGAAGTTTGCTGAAACGCTGGAGATTGCGCGATGGACTCGCAGAATCATTTGGTGGAATTTCGCCGGCACAATCGGAGTGGATGCGGTCGGAATCGCCCTCGCCGCCGCGGGCATGTTAGGCCCGGCGCTGGCCGCGTTCATTCACGTCAGTTCCGAATTGGCCTTCATCCTCAATTCGGTTCGATTGCTGCCGCGCGGCGAGCGAATCAGCACGAACCCCGGCACGGGGCGGAATCCTCAGGAAAAAGTTTTCGCCAAAGCCGCCTAGCCGCTATCGCCGCCCGCAAGTTTGGTTGGGGAACATAACGCGTCGTCCGGTGCAGGTTCGAAGGCGCAAAAAAACGGAGGCGGCCATGAGGGCCGCCTCCGCTCTAGCTATCTCCGAACTAAGCGAAAATGCCGGCTACGGCGTGCTCTTCGCCGGCTTCTCTTTGTTAAACGTCAACGTCATCTGCACAACTCCTGCCGCGACGTTCAAGCCGTTCTGTCCTTCGATCGAGACCGGCTGCAACGCGATCGAGCTGTTGAAGCCTCCGACCAGCACGTTGGCGCCCGCGCCGACTCCGACCGCTGCGCTCGCAGTCGCTCCGCCGTAATGACCGGCGAGTGCACCCTGTCCGAGGTTGGTCGTCGGGGCGAGAACTGCCCACAGAATTACGCCCGACTGCAGGTATCCGATATCGGCGCCGAACTTCGTGATCGAACCGGTGTAATACTCGGTGTATCCTGGCTGTAGGGCATACGCGCAGTTTAGCTTGCGTGACGAGCCGAAAATAAACCCCCATCCGGACGCTACGTGACAAGTCAAGTATCCTGCCCGAACGGTAGCTCCTCCCCCTGCGGGCGCGGGCGCGGCTGCAGGTGCTGCGCCTTGGGCCCGTGCCGATGATGCACCCGTGGCCAATGCCACTGCCAACCCTAACGCGATTACCATCCCTCGTGCTCTCGAGTTCATTTTTTTCCTCCGTTTATGCTGAAGCTTTCCGTTCCGGTTGGCCGGACCCCGTGGAAAATTCCTTGCGTTGGTCACCCAGTCGGCATGCACGCTCGCATATTTGCTTGTCTAAATGCAACACAATACGGACCCCTCTGAACATGGTCTTCAACTTGACTATGCTCTCCTAATGCAGCACCATCCTGCGGTCTTTGCCGAAGCCAAGACCTCAGGAGAACCAACTGATGAGCCTCAAGACTATTGTCGCAAACTTCGCTGCAGTTTCGCTGATAGTGTGCATGCTCGGGCTTGGCGGTCCGGCCTCAGCGCAGAATGCACCGGCCTCACAGAAGCAGCTCGACCTCGCCGCCGCCCGCGCAGAGCGCAAGGCAACGGTCGGCGCCAACATGAATCTGACTGCGGATGAAGCCGCCAGGTTCTGGCCGGTTTACGACGCCTACGAAGCGAAGATGGACCGCATCGAAGACCGCCACGTCAAGGAGCTCAAGGAATTCGCGGCCAAGTACAGTAATCTCACCGACGCCGACGCGACTAAGAAGCTCGACGAGGTAATCGCCATCGCGGAGGCCCGGCTCGACGTGCAGAAGGAATTCGTGCCGAAGTTCCGTGCCGTTGTATCGCCGGTGAAGGTGACGCGCTTCTATCAAATCGACAACAAAATCCAGGCGCTGATCCAGTGCGACATCGCGCAGTTGGTGCCGCTGGCGCGATCGCCGTCCGAGGCTGGTCAATAGTTGCCCGCGCGCAACCCGCTCGCCCACGCAGGTGTCGGCCGGGCATTCGCCGCTCTGTGCGGGCGAACTTACTTCTTGTTCACGCGTTCGATTGCTGCAAGGATCAGCCGGCCGGCCTCGTCGCGATTCACCCATCCGCCGACCTTTACCCATTTGCCCTTCTCGAGATCCTTGTAATGGCGGAAGAAGTGATCGATCTGGTCGAGCATGATCGGCGGCAGGTCGGTGTAGTTCTCGATTTCGTCGAAGTAGGGGTTTAATTCGTCGACCGGCACCGCGAGAATTTTCTCGTCGATGCCATGCTCGTCTTCCATCAGCAGCGCGCCCACCGCACGGCATCTGATTACCGCTCCGGGCGCGACCGGCACCTGCGACAGCGCGAGCACGTCGCACGGGTCGCCGTCCTCCGACAGCGTATTCGGGATAAACCCGTAGTTGCCTGGATAGTACATCGCGGTGTGCAGAAAACGATTCACGAACAGCGCGCCGGAGTCCTTGTCGAGCTCGTACTTAACAGGAACTCCGCCCTGCGGAATTTCCACCAGCACGTTGATGTCATCGGGCGGGTTGCGGCCGGGCGGAATTTTCGAGACATCCATGCGGCTATCGGGAAGGCGAAGGGCCGGTCACCCGCACGCTTGGAGTGTCGACTTCGATACTGTGCGATTGTCCCGTCGTCTTGTCGGGGACGATCGTGTGAATATTGCCGCTAATCAGCGTCACGCGGCTCGGGATCGTCTGTCCGTTAAGCGTAGTGCTGTCCTCGATCGCGATGCTGGTGCCGCTGCCAAGAGCTATCGAGCTGCCGTCGCCAAACCCCAACGTCGCGGAGCTGTCGGGCTGCGTGGTCACCTTGTCATGCAGCTTGAGCGGTGTTCCTTGTCGCGCATCGATCGTGGCGCCGCCGCGCTCAATCTGCGCCTTTCCTGTGATCTGGCTTACCGAGCCGACGGAGTCGTCGGCGCGCGCCCACCGGCTCGTATTGGCCAGTCCGAGCATCACGCCCGCGAGCATGAATACGATCAATACGATCGATCGATTGGTGATTCGCCGCCTCTCTCTGCCTGGTTCGATTTTCCTCATATGGATTCCCGGGGGTTACTTCCTTCGCAAGGAATTGAGGTTACGGTAGCATCGCAGCGATTCAAATGCTCGCAGCTCGTGATAACCAGCTATCTGGATCGCCCGCTTATCCGCGCGCGAACCGGCGAAGATTCGCCTTCGGAAGGTTGTTCCGACCCGGTGGGTTCGGCGATTCGCGTGGCTGTGGGTTCAGGCTCGTGCGATGGCGCAATCTGGCGCCCCTCTCGCCATGCATGATAACGCGCGAGGAACGCTTCCATGTAAGTGTAGAACACCGGCGTGATGTAGAGAGTTAGGAATTGCGAAAAGAACAGTCCGCCGACTACCGCCACGCCGAGCGGACGGCGCGACGAGCCGCCTGCCCCGAGTCCGATCGCGATCGGCAGAGTTCCCATCAGCGCCGCCATCGTGGTCATCATGATCGGCCGGAAGCGGATGATGCAGCCCTCGAAGATCGCGTCGGCCGGCGACTTTCCTTCCGTGCGCTGCGCGTCGAGAGCGAAGTCGATCATCATAATCGCATTTTTCTTGACCAGACCGACCAGCATGATGACGCCGACGAACGCGAACAAGTCCAGCTCCATTCCGAAAAGCCACAGTGTCAGCAGCGCGCCAAGGCCTGCCGACGGCAGCCCGGACAGAATCGTGATCGGATGGATGAAGCTTTCGTAGAGCACGCCGAGCACCAGGTAGATGACCAGGATGGTCATCACCAGCAATATCCCCAGTCCGCCTAGCGACGATTCGAATGCCTGCGCGGTGCCCTGGAAGCTGGTCGTGATGCTGTCGGGCAGAGTCGCCGCGGCAAGATGGTCGACCTCGGCCAGCGCCTTGCCGAGCGAAACTCCCGGCGCGACGTCGAACGATATCGTCGCCGAGGGCAGCTGCCCGGAATGATTGACCTGCAACGGCCCCAGCGAGCGCGTGAACTTCACCAGCGTGTCCAGCGGCACCAGCGCGCCGCTCGACGAGCGCACGTAGAGCAGCGACAGGGTGCCCGGGTCGGCCTGGTATTGCGGCTCGACCTCCAGGATCACCCAGTACTCGTTGTTGGGCGCGTAGATGGTGGAGATCTGGCGCGAACCGTAGGCGTCGTAGAGTGCGTCCTCGATTGCGTTTGCTGAAACGCCGAGCGAGTGCGCCTTGTCGCGATCGATGTCGACGCTGACCTGCGGATTTTCCACCTGCAGGTCGCTGTTGACGCCGCGCAGGTCGGGCAATTGCCGCAGTTTCGACTCCAGCATCGGCGCATACTTGTAGAGCGTCGCGGTATTCTGGCTCTGCAAGGTCATCTGATACATGCTGCGCGTGAATTGCGCGCCAATCCGGATCGGCGGCGGATTCTGCAGGAACACGCGCAGTCCGGGCACGCTGTTCAATACCGGCCGCCACTTCGTAATCAACTGATCGACGCTGAGCCGGCGCTGCGAACTCGGCTTCAGATGCAGAAATATGATCCCCGAATTGGTCGCGCCGCCCGGTCCGCCCGCTCCGACCCCGACGAAGTAAGTCAGGATGTTCGGGTCGCCTTTGATCAGGCTGGCGGCGGCGAGCTGATGTTCGACCATCGAATCGTAGGAAATTCCCTGCGCGGCGAGCGTGAAAACAATCAACTGGTCGGCGTCTTCGGAGGGCAGGAAGCCTTTGGGAATCGCGTAGAACATGTACATGGTCGCGATCAGCAGCAACCCGGAAAAGTACATCGTCGCGCCGCGATGACGCATCACCCACGCCAGGCTGCGCTGGTAGGCGTCGAGCATCCGATCGAAGTAGCGTTCGGTCACCGCGTAAAATTTGCCATGGCGCTCGCTGCCCGGCGGGCGCAGAAAGCGCGAGCACAGCATCGGCGTCAAAGTCAGAGAGACGAAGCCCGATACCAGAATCGCCGCTCCGATCGTGACTGCGAACTCGTGCAGCAGCCGCCCGAGAATCCCGCCCATGAACAGCACCGGGATAAAGACCGCGGCCAGCGAGAAGGTCATCGACAGGATCGTGAAGCCGATTTCCCTGGCGCCATCGAGCGACGCGCTCAGCACGTCCTTGCCCATCTCCATGTGGCGCACGATGTTCTCGAGCATCACGATGGCGTCGTCCACCACGAATCCTACCGCCAGCACGATCGCCATCAGCGACAGGTTGTCGAGCGAGTAGTCCAGCGTCCACATGACGGCGAAAGTGCCGATGATCGACATCGGCAGCGCAAGACTCGGGATTACCGTCGCCGACAGGTTGCGCAGGAACAGGAAGATCACCATTACCACCAGGAAGATGGTGAGCAGCAGCGTGAATTGCACGTCGTTGACCGAGGCGCGGATCGTCTCGGAGCGATCGCCGAGCTTGATGATATGCAGCGCGGCCGGAACTTCCGACTGGAACGCGGGGATCAGCCGCATCACGTTGTCCACCACCTCGACGGTGTTGGTGCCCGGCTGACGCTGGACCGCGAGCACCACCGCCGGTTCGCCGTTGGCCCAGCTCGCGGTCTTGTTGTTCTGCACGCTGTCGAGCGCGACTCCGACATCCTCCAGCCGCACCGGGGAACCGTTTTGATACGCGACGATCAAAGAGCGGTACCCGGCCGCATTGGTCAACTGACCCTTGGTGTCGACGGTGAATGCCTGGTGCGACCCGTAGAGCGTGCCGGTCGGCAGATCGACGTTCGCCGCCTGAACCGCAGCCGAGACTTCATCGATGCCGATGCCGCGCGTGGCGAGCGCCTTGGGATCGAGCTGAATCCGCACGGCGTATTTTTGCGAGCCGTAAACCTGCACCTGCGCGACGCCGCTGACCATCGAGATGCGCTCGGCAAGGTACGTCTCGGCGTACTCATCCACCTGCGAAATTGGCATCGTGCTCGAGCTGAGGCCCAGATAAAGGACTGGCTGGTCTGCTGGATTAACTTT
>Ga0187819_10001869_pt1 | contig 10961 bp, 13 predicted proteins | sample NC_wetland_sal_i_15_FD_132411 | JGI IMG/M metagenome (GOLD analysis project Ga0187819, IMG submission 132411) | Wetland sediment microbial communities from Neuse River Estuary, North Carolina, USA - SO4_4 | ecosystem: Environmental > Aquatic > Freshwater > Wetlands > Sediment | place: USA... | reverse complement strand
GGCTGCGGCTCGAAGCGCGACCAGTCGATGCTGCGGGCGTCCAGGCGCGGCGGCGTGCCGGTCTTCAGGCGGCATCCGCGCAGGCCGAGGCGCTTGAGCGCCTCGCCCAGGAGCACCGAGGGCGGCTCGCCGGAGCGGCCGGCAGGATAGGTCTGCTCGCCGCAGTGGATCAGCCCGTTGAGAAACGTTCCGGTAGTGATGACCACGGCTTCGGCGCGGACAGTGCGGCCGTCGCGGAGCGTTATACCGACGCAGCGCCGGCGGGGCTGCTGGTCGTTGGTCGTTGGTCGTTCGTCGTTGGAAAAACCAGCGTCCTGCTTCCCGCCTCCTGCTTCCTCAATGATGAGGTCCGCCACTTCCGCCTGCTTAATCCGCAGATTGGGTTGCGACTCCAGCACCTGGCGCATGTGGATCTTGTACTGCTGCTTGTCGCACTGGGCGCGGGGTGACCAGACGGCCGGTCCGCGCGAGGTGTTGAGCAGGCGGAATTGGATGCCGACGTGGTCGGTGACCTCACCCTGGATGCCGCCCAGGGCGTCCACTTCGCGGACCAGGTGTCCCTTGGCGATGCCTCCCACGGCAGGATTGCACGACATCTGCGCGATCAGGTCGAGGTTCAGCGTGTAGAGGGCGGTGCGCAAGCCCATGCGCGCGGCGGCCATGGCGGCCTCGCAACCGGCGTGACCGGCGCCGATGACGACAACGTCGTAGGTTTCACTAAACTGCATAGATCAAGATTCTACCTAGCGCCCACATCCTTGTTCCTATTCTACAATCGCGGATGGAGAGACGCAGCATGCGCGTCCCGGCTCATCGTGCACCTTTCTCGGCAATCTCTTCGGGTCAAGGTGCGAACGTAACCGAGGCTGGTTATCTTGGTTCTGGTTGCCCCAGGGCTAGTGCAATAGTATGATTCGCAGCCCCTCGGAGGCGACCATGTGGCTGGCAGGTTGGGCGGTGCGGGTGTTGCTGCTGATCACCGCGCCCATCTTTTACCTGTGCCGCGCTGTCGCCGCATCAATGTCCAGCCTCGACGATTGGTCGTGGCGCGCCATCCACGCGGGGGAGATGAGGAAACCGCCGCAGTCCGAGACCGCCCAGAAGCAGCCGCAGCGCAGCGCCAAGAGAATCCTTCCCTAAGAGCCCATCATCAGGGCCGTGCCCACCCACAGCACCACGCTCATGATAGCGCCGGTGGTCGCCCCGAAGATGCGCACCGGGACCCAGAAGGAAGCCACGATCACGGCGGCGCCGGCCAGCAGCCGCAGCAGCACCCGGGTGAGTCGCGGCACGCTGCGGCGCTCCCAACCCCACCAGGCGAAGAAGCGGAAGTTGCAGCCATGGCAGCGATAAGGCCGGATCGTGAGAAGGCCGAGTAGTTTTTCCCAGACCCGGCGATGGCGGCTGCGCCGCACATGGTGGCTACTGCATTTCGGGCAGCGGCGAGCCCGCAGGAAGATCCTCAAGACATCCCCCTGCTCGGCCCCGGCAAGACATTCTTCATGGAGTGTTGCCGAAATTATTGCCACACTCCGGATCAAAAGCAAAGTGAATCTAACCGAGCCAGCGCCTACATGGTCAGCACTGTCGCCATAACTTCAATGCCGTCCCACAGGTTCTGCATGCGGATGTTCTGGTTGAAGGTGTGCTGGTTGTCGCCGTGGTTGGAGCCGCGAGGCGGCGTTAGAATGAGATCGTGCTCAACCTGGGCAAGGCGATCATCGTTCTGGGAGCGATCCTGATCGCGGTCGGACTGCTGATCGTGCTGCTCGGGCGGACCGGGCTCCCCATCGGCCGTCTGCCCGGCGACATCATGCATCGGCGCCGCAACTTCGCCTTCTACTTTCCCCTGACCACCTCGATCCTGCTCAGCATCGTACTTTCCCTGGTTCTCTACTTCTTGAGCCGCATGCACAGGTAGTAGGACGTTCGTTACTGGTTTCTGCGGGATGTAAATCCTCAGGCAACGACCCAAGCCGGGGTAGAATCCAAATTAAATCGGCCATCGGATGCGGAGGCCCCTCGTGCTCAAGCTGGGAAGTTTTACTGCAGTTCTTATCCTGCTGCTCGCAGTACCTTGCTTTTCGCAGATTTCTTCTTCGCAAACTTCGAAGGGCGGCGGCGACGCCACCGCGGCTCCGCCTGCCGACCCGTCGGCGGCTTCCCTGCCCAGCGCTCCTCCGGTTCAGGACACTACTCAGGGCCAGGGCAAGCAGTCCAAGCGCATTCTGGGCGTGATCCCCAACTACCGGGCGGTGAGCGCGGACGCCAAGCTGCCGCCGCTTTCGGTCAAGGGAAAGTTTGTCCTCGGCACCCAGGACAGCTTCGATTACTCGTCCTTGCTGGTGGCCGGGGTCATGGCCGGCATGGGCCAGGCCAGGAATGCCTATCCCGAATTCCACCAGGGCGGTGCCGGTTTCGGCCGCTATTACTGGCATTCCTTTGCCGATCAGGCCGTGGGCAACTACTTCACCGAGTCCATCGTGCCCGCGCTGACCCGCGAAGACCCGCGCTACTACACCCGCTTCCACGGCGGCTTCTTCCCGCGGACGGGATACGCCATCAGCCGTCTGTTCATCACCCGCACCGATTCTGGCGGCCAGACCTTCAACTTCTCCGAAATCGTGGGCAACGGCGCCGGCGCGGGAATCTCCGACCTCTACTACCCGCAGCGCGAGCGCACCTGGACCAAGACCGGACAAAAATGGGGAGACCAGATTGCTCTCGACGGCCTGTTCAACTTCCTCAAGGAGTTCTGGCCGGACATCCGCCACGACGTTCTCCGGCAAAAATGATTCCCGCCCGCCCGGCATGCTCGCTCCGGCGCGCCACCATCGCCGATGCCGATGGAATTCTCGGCTGCCTGCACGCGGCGTTCGAGCCCTACCGCGGCCGTTACACGGCTGACGCTTTCCGCGACACGGTGCTGACGCCCGTGACCGTCCAGTTGCGCTTGGCCACGATGGCGGTTTTCGTGGCGGTGACGCCCGCCGGCGAGATTGTCGGCACCATTGGCTGCGGCGTCGTCAGCCCGCAAGAAGGCCACATCCGCGGGATGGCCGTCCTGCCGGGATGGCAGGGAGCCGGGCTGGCCGCACAGTTGCTCCAGGCGGCGGAATCCGAGCTGCGCGCCCAGGGCTGCCGGCGCGTCACCCTCGGCACCACCCAGCCTCTGGAGCGCGCCATGCGTTTCTATGAGAAGAACGGCTACCAGCGCTCCGGCAAAGTCAGCGACTTCTTCGGCATGCCGCTCGTCGAGTACGTGAAGCCGGTGCTGACCTAGCTGTTGGTGAGACCCGATCCCTGCAACCCTCGCCGAATCAGCGCCCTGCAGAGGAGCAACCTTGCGCCGAGCAATGTTCGTCTTACAGAGGGTGGGTGTGACTCTGGCGAGGAGGAACGCCGCCGCTGAGCAGCGAATCCAACGGACTTCACGCAGCGGGCTTACTGCTTGGGTGAGGGGGGATTCTTTTGCTCTGAGCGCGCCCATGCCACCGGCCCGCAATTCTTACTGCCGCCCGAACATTCTTTCCACCCAGTGATGGCACGTCCTTGCCGGAGTCCCTCTCAATGCAAGGGCTTGCAAAATCTGGCAAGCGTATTGCTTTACTTCCACCCGAGTAAAGGGGGTAAACCATGAAAAGAGCACTCCGGGCCATGCGTCCATTAGTGTGGGCAATGTTTCTGATTCCCACTTTGTTTCTAGCCCTCGCCGCGTACGCCGAAAACCAGGTTATGGGAGAAATTGAGTTTGAAGGAAACTCCCAAATCGCGAAGACCTCCGGGGTCTGGATTGACGGAGAGTACGTCGGCTATTTGAACGAGCTCAAGGGATCGAAGAAGGTCCTGCTGCTGCCCGGCGACCACGAAATTGTGGTACGCCAGGCCGGCTACAAGGACTTCACGGAAGACGTTGTTGTCCAGCCCGGCGAGAAGCAGGTCGTTGCCGTAAGCATGCAGAGAGCGCCCGCATGGCAGTATCCAGATACGAGGGCCGAGGTCAAGATCGAGATCAACCCGTCCCGAGCCGCGGTTTTCGTGGACGATGCTTTCGTGGGGCATGTGGGTGAATTCAAAGGCGGGGGCCGAGCCATGCTGGTCGCCCCCGGAGCGCATCAGATCAGGGTGGCCCTGCCCGGCTACCAGACTTTTGAGACGGATATCAATCCGCTGGCTAATCAGAAGGTTGAAATCAAGACTGATTTGGTCAAAAACGGCGCTCCTCTGGCGGAGCCTCTGCTGAACTCGGAAACAAATCAGGGAGCATCGGCGTTTGTCGCGCGAGAGAAGTAGGAAAGTTAGAGTGTCTGACGGATTCCGGGAGGGCGCGGAAGACCAGCCGGCCTTTCACCGCCTTCCTGGGCCGCCTTCTCGAAATCCTCGTCTGCGGTTAGAGCAATTCTGTATTCGGTGAGTCTGTGTCGCAACTCGCCGAGCGTGGTGGAAGTGGAGCAGGAGCCCCTTTTAGCGCGCGAAGCGCGCGGTAGAACGTAACCCACAGCGTAAGCTGTGGGGTCAAGGTGGAACAAGAGCACAGCCCACGAAGCGGGCGAAAGAGTTGCGACCCAGACTCTTTACCCCCAGGGCCTAAAGGCCCGCCTTCTGGGCCACGTTTTCCGCCACCGGCTGCACTTCTTCTGAATCTGCCCCCAGCAGTCGCGATTCAACATCACACGGACCTATCGGTTCCGCACGCCGGCAACCGACTGCTGAGTGCTTGCCTGGAACAAGGTAGAATCTCAGGCTTCCGAGGAGCCCCATGCCTGACCAGAACAGCAACGGGTCCAGCGACCACGTTTTCGGTTTCCACACCCGGGCGTTGCACGCGGGACAGCGTCCGGATTCCACCACCGGCTCACGCGCCGTGCCCATCTACCAGACCACGTCCTACGTCTTCGACGACACCGAGCACGCCGCGGCGCTGTTCAACCTGCAGCGTTTCGGCAACATCTACACCCGCATTATGAACCCCACCACTGCCGTCTTCGAGGAGCGCATGGCCGCGCTCGAGCGCGGAGTGGGAGCGCTGGCGGTGGGCAGCGGCCAGGCGGCGCAGTTCATCGCCATCAGCAGCCTGCTGCAGCAGGGCGACGAGATGGTCGCCGCCAGCACCCTGTACGGCGGAACCTACACGCAATTCGACGTGAGCTTTCGGCGGCTGGGCATCAATACCGTCTTCGTCGATCCCGACAGCCCAGAGAATTTCCGCCGCGCCATGACGCCGCGCACGCGCCTGCTCTATGCCGAAACCATCGCCAACCCCCGCATGAACGTGCTCGACATTGCGACCGTGGCCGCGATCGCCCATCAGGCCGGGATCCCGCTGGTTATCGACAACACTTTCGCCTCGCCCTACCTGTGCCGGCCCATCGAGCACGGCGCCGACATCGTGCTGCACTCGGCGACAAAATTCATCGGCGGGCACGGCACCTCGATTGGCGGCGTGATCGTCGATAGCGGACGCTTCCCCTGGGACCAGGGCGCGTTTCCCCAGCTCCTCGAGCCCAGCAAGGGCTACCACGGTATTCGCTTCTACGAGACCTTCGGCGATTTCGCCTTCATCATGAAGGCGCGCGTGGAGGGCCTGCGCGACTTCGGGCCGGCGCTGAGCCCGTTCAATTCCTTCCTGTTTCTGCAGGGGCTGGAGACGCTGGGCTTGCGCATGGAGCGCCACACCGAAAACGCGCTGGCGGCGGCGCGATTCCTGGCCGAGCACCCGGCAGTCGCGTGGGTGAAGCATCCCGGCTTGGAATCGAGTCCGTATCACAAGCTGGCCGAGCGCTACCTGCCGCTGGGCTGCGGGGCGATCTTTACGTTCGGCATCCGCGGAGGCATGGAGGCCGGGCGCAGATTCATCGAATCGCTGCAGATGTTCTCGCATCTCGCCAACGTTGGCGACGCGAAAAGTCTGGTGATCCATCCCGCTTCCACCACCCACCAGCAGCTCACGGCCGAAGAAAAGATCGCCTGCGGCGTGACCGACGACATGATCCGGCTCTCGATCGGCCTGGAGGACATCGAGGACATCATCTGGGACCTCGACCAGGCGTTGCACGCTTCGCAGAGTGCCGGCGCAATTCTTGACACCCGGGTTGGCTAAGAGCAGAATCGCTCACTGTTTCACCGGCTCCTAATCTCACCTTAAGGAGTCCCCATGAAAAACGCTAAACTGATTGCTTTGGCGACCGTCGGCATCTGTCTGCTGCTTGTAGTCCAGGCTTGGAGCCAAGGCGGGAGCGCGCAGGGCGCAACGGGCGCCAAGCTGGTCGGCACCTGGACGCTCGTCTCGGAGACGGCCCATCAGGGCGACAAGACGACGCAGCCACTAGGCCCCAATCCGCTGGGCATGATGATGTTCGATCACGGTGGACGCTTCATGATGCTCATCGCGCGTCCGGGTATCCCCAAGTTCGCAGCCGGCAAGCGGGACGCCGGAACGCCGGAGGAGAACCATGCGGTGCTCGCCGGCTTACTCGCATTCTTCGGCACCTATTCAGTTAACGACGCCGACCAGGTGCTCATCCTGCATCCTGAGGCCAGCACTTTTCCCAACTGGATCGGGGCCGATCAGAAGCGCTTCCTCAAGCTCGCCGGCGATCAACAGATATGGACTAATCGGACGCCGGCGATCGGGGCTCAAGTTGTTGAAGTGGTATGGAAACGCGCCCCGTAAGCAATGCTCGGGATCACATGAAAGCCGCCGAAGTATGCCGCTTTGCCCCGGCTGACGGCGTCGCCGGCAATTCGCCGGTGAACCGCAGCCGCTTCGCCACTACCGCCCTCGACCGCCTGCGGATTCTGGAGCGCTATAAGCGGATCGCGATGGTCGGCCTGTCGGCGAATCCGTTCCGCCCCAGCCACTTCGCGGCCATCTATCTCACCTCTGAAGGCTACGACGTGATTCCCGTGAATCCGCACGAGAAGCAGATCCTGGGCAAGCTCTGTTATGCCACGTTGCGCGACATCCCCGGGCCGATTGAAGTGGTCGATATCTTCCGCGCGCCTTCCGCCGTGCCGGCCATCGTGGAAGATTCCATTGCCCTGGGAGCCAAGGTGATCTGGATGCAGCTCGGGGTGATCCACGAAGCTGCCGCGGAGCGGGCGCGTCAGGCCGGCCTGGAAGTGGTGATGGACCGCTGCATGAAGATCGAGCACGCGCGGTTCTTTGGCGGGCTCAGCACCATCGGGCTGAATACGGGCGTGATCTCGGCGCAGCGTCGGCGACCGAGGCCCTAGTGCGTTTCCTGGCTCGGCGGCTTAGACTCCGGTGACGGCGGCTTGGTTTCCTGGGCCGGTGGCTTGGTCTCCGGCTTATCATCGGAAAAGCCGCTCTTGAACGACCTGATCCCCTCGCCCAGGCCCTTGCCGATATCTCCCAGTCTTTTCGGACCGAACACGAGCAGGGCAATCAAGAAGATCACCAGCAGGTGCATCGGCTGAAACAATCCCTCGAACATACCAACCTCCGCAAGATATTGTAGCCCACATTCCCTTCTTGAACTTTGTGTAGGTGCCCCACGCCAGTATTCATGCGGTTGTGACGGTAAAGGAGACTGTCTGGTGGGCAAGTTGCGACGCGCTCCAGACGAAAATCATCTCACCGCATCGCGAACGGGCCGAGATGAGCGTACACTGATCGCCGGCCTTGAAGTCAAAGGAGGTTCGTTCTTGCAGTTCTCATCATGCTGCCTGACACCGGGGCTGAGTGTAGCCGCGCGGAGAATGGGTCAGGCTCTACGAACCAACCTCAGATCTTAAACACGAAAGGAATGGATCCCCCATGCCACAAACTCTGTTGGGAAGAAAAATCGAGCACATCGTCAAGAGAGTGTTGCCCAGTTTCCTCACCTGCATCGTCATGGTCCTGTTGATTCTGCCCGCCTGGGGCGCCAACGAGGAAAAGGACGAAGACACATTCAAGAAAGCCGCTGCCGTGCTGGAGGAGATGCTCAACGGCAACAATGTCCCGCCCGACTTGCTGGCCAAAGCTAATTGCGTGATGGTTTTGCCCAACGTGAAGAAGTTCGGCATCGGCATTGGCGGAAGTGGCGGCCGGGGTCCGATGACTTGCCGCTCCGGCGAGCATTTCCGAGGCAAATGGTCAGCGCCCGCCATGTTCAGCGTTAGCGGCGTCAGTGCCGGTCTGCAGGTGGGCGGCTCGTCGAGCGATTTCGTCCTCCTGATCATGTCGGAGAAGGGGCTGAACGCCATCCTGAAGGGCAAGACCAAGCTGGGAAGTGACGCCACTGCGGCGGCGGGTCCGAGTGGAGCCACCGCGGGCTCCGTGGGCGAAGCCGACGTATTGACCTACGGGAAGGCCAAGGGGTTGTTTGCCGGCGTGTCCTTGGGAAGCGCCACGCTGGAACCGGACCATGACGCCAACAAGCGCCTCTATGGCAAAGCGATGAGCGCACGTGAAATCGTGCTCGGGAAAGATGTTCCGACACCGCCTGGGGGAGAGCCCCTGGTCTCGTTGCTCGACAGCAAGGCCGCAAAGCGCAAGTGAGGACGTCAAGCAGGATGCAGGAGGCAGGGGTAATATTTCCTGCGTCCTGCGTCCTGCCTACGTCACCCTGAATCGGCCAGCCTTATAATCCTTCCACCGTGAATCCCGTCCTGAGCCACGTCGAAGCCCGCGTCCTGGGCGCGTTGATCGAAAAAGACATCACCACTCCCGACTACTATCCGCTGTCGCTGAACGCGCTCATCAACGCCTGCAACCAGAAATCGAATCGCGATCCGGTGATGAACCTTGGCGAGAACGCGGTGAGGGACGCCTTACTCTCCCTGAGTGAAAAGGGACTGGCGGGGCGCGTCAGCAGCGCCGACAGCCGTGTGCCAAAGTACGAGCACCGGCTGCAGGAGGCGTTCAACCTCCCGCGCGCCGAGACGGCCGTGCTGTGCGTGCTGCTGCTGCGCGGACCGCAGACGCCCGGCGAACTGCGTGGCCGTACCGAGCGTATGCATCGTTTCGAGGAATTATCCGACGTGCACTCGGCGTTGCAGCGCCTGATCCAGCGCGATTCGCCGTTGGTCCAGATGCTTCCCCGGCAACCCGGCACCAAGGAGACGCGCTACGTTCACCTGCTCTCCGGCGAGATGGAGATTGCCGAGCTGCCGGCGCAGGAGCCAGGTGTCGCCTCCGCAGATGGCGACCGGATCGCCCTGTTGGAGACCGAACTCGGCGGCCTCAAGGCCGAGCTGGCAGAATTGAAAAAGGATTTCCGGGAGTTCCAGAAGCGGTTCGAATAAAATCGCGTCGTGATATCTCCTACAAGCCTCGTAGAACTTTTGCACCTGGCCCCCGGGAACCAGACGGCTATCATTGTCCCGGAACTCAACCTGCGCATCACCTACGATTCGCTGAGGCAGCAGGTAATGGCAATGGCCGATGCGCTGGCTGCGGCCGGCATCCGCCACGGGAACCGCGTCGCCATCGTCCAGCCCAATGGTTTGCCGGCGATCGTCTGCTTCCTGGCGGCGGCGACCGCCGGCACTGCCGCCCCGCTCAATCCCACCTATCCCTACGAAGAGTTTTATTTTTTCCTGCAGGATACCTCGGCGCACCTTCTGCTGTGCCCGCATATGGGCGCCGAGCAGGCGCGCGCCGCCGCCATCGACCGCGGCATCCGGGTGATGAGCGTGGTAATGGACCCGCAGGGCACAGTGCACATTGTGCAACAGCGCTCCGGCACTCCGGCAACGCTGCCGACGGCCGATGACGTGGCGCTGATCCTCCACACCAGCGGCAGCACCGGACGGCCCAAGCGCGTACCCCTGCGGCAGTCGAACCTGGCAATCTCGGCCTGCAACGTAGCCAACACCTACTCGCTCTCTCGCGACGATGTGTCGCTGTGCATCATGCCGCTGTTCCACATTCACGGCCTTGTGGCGTCGACGCTGGCACCGCTGTTTTCCGGCGGCACGGTCGTAGTGCCCACCAAGTTCAACCCGCTGACCTTCTGGCGAACCGTGCACGACCATCACGTCACCTGGTATTCGGCCGTGCCCACCATGCACCAGCTTCTGCTGGCGCGCGCCCACGGCCACAAGCACCATGCCGGGACTCTGCGCTTTATCCGGTCCGCCAGCGCGCCACTGGCGCCGGAGGTCATCCACAAGATGGAAGAGATCTTCAGCGTCCCCTTTGTCGAAGCCTACGGGATGACGGAGGCTTCGCATCAGATGTCGTCGAATCCACTGCCGCCGAAGCATCGTAAGCCCGGCTCGGTGGGCCCGGCGAGCGGAATTCAAATCAGCATCATGGACGCGAAGGGCAATCACCTGCCCTCCGGACGCCGCGGCGAGGTGGTGATCAAGGGCCCGAGCGTCTTCGATGGCTACGAGAATAATCCTGAGGCCAACGCCGCCTCATTCGTGGAGCATTGGTTTCGCACCGGCGATCAGGGAGTACTCGACGCAGATAACTACCTTCACCTTACCGGCCGCATAAAAGACCTGATCATTCGCGGAGGCGAGAACGTCGCGCCCCGCGAGGTGGATGAAGTGTTGCTGGCCCACGCCGCCGTCGCCGAAGCCGTCACCTTCGGCATGCCGCATCCCACGCTGGGCGAGGAAGTCGCAGCCGCCGTGGTTCTGCACGAGCCCGGAGCGGCCCACGAATCTGACTTGCTCAAGCACTGCCGCGAGCGCCTGGCCGAATATAAGTGTCCGAAGAAAGTGTTCATCGTGCAGAGCATTCCGCTTACTTCAACGGGAAAGGTCCGACGCAAGCAGGTGGCATCTTCCATTCTGGACGGCCAGCTGTGAAATTTCTGATCGTCGGCGCCGGCGCTATCGGGGCCTACATCGGGGCGCGCATGGCGCGCGCCGGCCTGGACGTCACACTGTTTGCCCGCGGCCCGCACCTGCGGGCGATGCAGCAGCACGGCGTGCGCGTCAAAAGCGCCGACGGTGACTTCGAGGCTCGTCCCCGCATTGCCGGCGCCCTCGCGGACGTG
>Ga0187819_10001868_pt1 | contig 10962 bp, 11 predicted proteins | sample NC_wetland_sal_i_15_FD_132411 | JGI IMG/M metagenome (GOLD analysis project Ga0187819, IMG submission 132411) | Wetland sediment microbial communities from Neuse River Estuary, North Carolina, USA - SO4_4 | ecosystem: Environmental > Aquatic > Freshwater > Wetlands > Sediment | place: USA... | reverse complement strand
TATGACGCCGAACTCGCATCTCCGAACAACGATCCGCTGCGAGAGCAGATCCGCAAGGCTGTGGAAAGCGCGCACGCGCCGGTCATCGCAGAGCTGAAGAAGTTCTTTGCCGACCACCGCCAGAAAGACGAGACCGCCGAGCTGAGCCAATACATCTCTTACGCGCTCTCCGTAACCGGTCCACCGGATTTTGCATTCAAGTACCGGGATGTGGAGATCCCGCCCGACGTGCGGTCGCTCGAGGGGCTGGGACCCCTGTTGGCGCGTTTTTCCCGTGAGGCCAATGTTGACGAATTGTGGAAGAACGCACAGCCGGCGTTCGAGCGGGAGCTCGAGATCTATCATCGGCCCGTCTCCCGTGCGATCCTGGAAGTCAATGCCTATCTGCGCAATCCCACGGCCGGTTACCTGGGACGCAGCTTTCAGATTTACCTGGATCTGTTGGGCGCGCCGAACCAGGTGCAGACGCGAAGCTACGCCAATGAATATTTCGTGGTGGTAACCCCGTCAGCCGAGCCGCGCATTGCCGACATCCGCCACGCTTATCTTCACTATCTGCTGGATCCGCAGGCCACCAAGTACGGCATGGAAATCCTGAAAAAGAAATCCCTGGAGGATTACGCGCTGGGCGCGCCGGCGCTTGACCCGGTGTTCAAATCGGATTTTCTTCTGCTCACCACGGAATCGCTGATTAAGGCCGTGGAAGCCCGGTTGCCGGGAAAAGCCGAGAGCGTGGAGGAGTCGCTCCGCGAGGGCTACATCCTGACGCCGTTCTTCGCCGAGCAACTCACGATTTATGAGAAGCAGCCCGAGGCGATGCGGCTGTTCTTCCCGGAGATGATCAAAGCCATCGATCCGGTGAAGGAGGACCGGCGGCTGGCGAACGTGCAGTTTGCCAGTGCTCCTCGCGTTCGTGCCGCCAAGGTGGAGCGCCCCATGGCGCCGCCGCAAAGTCCGGCGGACAAGGCGCTCGAGGAGGCGGAGCGCCTTTACAGCAACAAGGATTACGAACACGCAAAACAAGGTTATCTTCGTGTGCTGGAGCTGAGCAGCGAAAAATCCGTGCACGCAAAGGCGTATTATGGGCTTGCCCGCATTGCCGTTCTGCAAAATGATCCCGAGTTGGGAGAGCGGCTTTTTCAAAAGGTTCTCGATTCCGGGCCCGACCCCTGGGTGAAGGCGTGGACACACGTTTATCTGGGCCGGCTTTCGGACATTGCGGGCGACCGCGACACGGCCGCAAAGCATTATCAGACCGCTCTGGCGGTGGACGGAGCTTCAGCGGCGGCGCGTCACGCCGCGGAACAGGGTATTCAAGAGTCTTTTAAGAAGCAGCAAAATTGAAGGAGTCTTTCATGAAAAGAGTTTGGACGATCTCCACATTGGCGCTCGCCCTGGCGGCGCCCGTGCTGTGGGCGCAGCAGAAGCCGCCGGCGCCGAAGTCGCAAGGCGAAACCGAAGCCTTGCGCGCCATGTTCGGAGCGCAGGATCCCGACGCGCGAATCAAGGCGTGCGAGAATCTGCTGACGAAATACGCCGACACCGAGTTCAAGGCGCTGGCGCTCTATTTCGAAGCAACGGCATACGAGGAGAAGAACGATTACGAGAAGATGGTGGTCTTCGCGGAGCGATCCGTTCAGGCGGACCCCAAGGAGTACCCCGCTTTGCTGATGCTTGCCAAGGGCATCGCGCAGCGGACCCGCGAGTTCGATCTGGACCGTGAAGAGAAACTCACCAAGGTAGAGAAATACGCAAAGGACGGCATGGAGCTGGCGAAAGCAGCGCCGAAGCCCAATCCGCAGCTCACCGACCAGCAATGGGATCAAGCCAAGAACGAGTACCTGGCGCAGGGACACGAAGCGCTCGGCTATGCCGCCATGGCGCGTAAGAACTCCGACGTCGCAATCGCTGAGCTGAAACAGGCGCTCGAACTGGCTCCCGACCCGGTCACCATGGTGCGCCTCGCCGCCGCCTATGACCAGGCCAAGAAACCCGACGACGCTATCCTGCTGCTGGAAAAAGTGATGGCAATGCCGGATCTCCACCCCAGCATCCGCCAGTTCGCGCAAGCGGAACGGGTCCGCGCCCTGCAACTGAAATCGGCTGGCGCGCCGCCCGCTTCAGCGACCGCTACTCCACAGGTGGAAATCAAGAAGCAGTAGCAGGTTCGTTCGCCCCATGCGCCCCGATCTGAAATCGCTCGAAGCGGCGATCGGGCATTCATTTCAAGACCGCGAACTGCTGGAACGCGCGCTGACTCACAGCTCTCATGTGCACGAACGGGGAGTCTCCGGTGGAGTCGGGCAGAGGGACAACGAGCAGCTCGAATTCCTGGGGGATTCGATCCTCGGGTTTCTCATCAGCGAGGCGCTGATGACCCGCCTGCCCGCCTATTCCGAAGGGCGCCTATCCAAGCTCAAGGCCCGAATTGTGAGCGCGGCGCATCTCTACGGTGTCGCCGAGAGGCTCGAACTAGGCCAGTATCTGCATCTTGGGCGCGGCGAAGAGATGAGCGGCGGCCGTTCTAAACGCACGCTGCTGGTGAATGCGCTGGAGGCCCTCATTGCCGCTCTATATCTGGATGCGGGGATCGAGACGGCGCGCGAGTTTGTAACCGGGCACGTGGTTGGGGAACCGTCGCTCGACTGGGCACTCTCGGCCAACGACCTGACCGGCACCTTCACGGATCATAAAAGCGCCTTGCAGGAACTGGCGCTGGCGCGCAAGCTGCCTTTGCCGCGGTACGTGATTCTGAAAGAGGACGGTCCCGAGCACTCCAAAACCTTCACCGTTGAAGTTCGCGTTGGCAAAGACTTAACCGCCCGAGCAGAAGGCTATTCGAAAAAGAATGCCGCGCAGAACGCCGCCCGCCTGGTGTTCGAGCGGCTGGTGGCCGAAAGGAAGCCGGAAGCGTCACTCTAAGAGCAGTCTCGTAAGGAATGCCTTTTCCCTTCCGGCGCAATTCAGAGACAAGACCGTCCCAGAAGTCCTCCCAAACAGCCCCGTGTTTTTTCAGGTCGATGAGAACACCGACCTAGCGGCCCCTCTCATCCGCCACATACCGGATTCCAGTCATGGCTTCATTGTCCTTCAGTCCGACTAGGAAGCCGCGCACGCTGTTCCCTTCAGCAGATCGCACCAGCGTCCAAACACCGTCTCCGCCAGCTTCGCGCTGCGGGCGGCGTGCTGGTGCGGATCGATGGGCTGCGTTACCTCGCGCGCCTCACCGCAAGCTTCGTCGTCGCGGCACCATCCGGCAATCATGGCCGGCGTCACCTCGAGATGAAACTGTAGTCCGTAGATGCGAGGGCTGATGCGGAACGCCTGATTGACGCAGGCATCAGACGAAGCGAGCAGTTCCGCGCCCGGCGGCAGGTCGAACGTCTCTCCGTGCCAGTGAAAGATCATTTCAGGCTCGCGCAGACCAGCGAAAAGCGGGTCGTTCGCAGCGGCGGGTGCGAAGCTCACAGGCGCCCATCCGATTTCCTTCACCAGGTTTGGGTACACACGCGCACCCAGAGCTTTCGCGATCAACTGCGCGCCGAGGCAAACCCCCAGCACCATCTGGCCGCGATTCGCCGCATCCCGAATGTACTCAATCTCGCGCTGCAGGTAGGGATGATCATCGTTCGCCGACATCGGCCCTCCCATGAAGATCAGAGCGCCGGCTTCGCTCGCGCGGCACTCCCCACTTGGGCCGGCGTAGAGATCGGCGTAATCGCACGCAACACCGCCGGAAGCCAGCGCAGGAGCAATCAAGCCCAGATCGTCAACCGGGGTGTGCCGAAAGGCAAGAACGCGCGCTTGCAATTTAGTCGATAGCGGTTCGCTGCGCAACCTGGAAATGGCTCAAGGACTGCGCGTAACGCGTGACGCCCTGATACAGCGCCTCGGCCAGGCGCTGGCGGTGTTCGGGCCGCTTCAGAAGCTGTTCTTCCCTGCTGCTGCTGAGGAAGCCTATCTCGGCAAGAATCGAAGGCATGGAAGCGCCAATCAGTACGACGAACGGCGCTTTCTTGATGCCGCGGTCCTTGGCGGCCGGGTTATACCGCGTCTCGAAGGTTTGCAGCGATCCTTGCACTTTGGTAGCAAATTCCTTGGATTCCTCGATCTTCTCGTGCAAGGTGATGCTCTGAATGAGTTCTTTCAACTCAAAAACAGACTTGTCCGAGCTGGCGTTCTCCCGGGCCGCCACATCCAGCGCTTCCGCCGAGCGCGTGAAGTTCAGATAGTAGACTTCAATTCCGCCAATTTTCGGGTGCGGGGAGGAATTGGCATGAATCGAGAGGAACAGGTCGGCTTTCTTCTGATTGGCGATTTCCGTGCGCGTTTGCAGAGGGATGAAGGTGTCATCCGTCCGCGTGTAGATGACCTCGCTCCCCATGCGCTCCTCGATGAGCTTGCCCAGCCGCTTGGCGACATCGAGAACGACGTCCTTTTCCATCAGACCGTGCCGGCCGACGGTGCCTTCATCGGCGCCGCCATGACCCGGATCGATGACCACGCGATGGATTTTCAAACCGAGAGCGCGTATCAATGACCGTTCGCCATCGCTCGACACGCGCGCCGGTTTCGGCACCACGGGCGGAGCGAGCGTGCGGGAGGACAGCCTGACGGTGTCATCCGGCTGGCTTATCGAAGAAGATGTGGGGGCCGGTGGCACGGACGGCGGCGGTGCGGGCAGGATGACCACCGATGTGGTTACTGTCTTGGCGGCCATGCGCGCCACCTGCGGTCTGATGACATCGGGCTTGAGTGTGGGTGGCGCCGAGATGGCGGGCGGCGGTGCAACCGCTGGCTGCGGCGGCTCTCGCATTGGCTCGGGTTCACGCCGTTCTGGCGCTGCCTCACGGCTAACCGGCGCAGGCGTGCGTTCGGACGGGCGCACACCCCTTGCTTGCAGAGCCGAGCCTGCTGGACGAAGCTCGATAATCATGCGGCTGGGATTATCCAACCGCGATACCGCGAACTCGGCGGGCGATTCCAAGTCGAGCACCACCCGCGTGACGCCAGGCACCGTCTCGGCGACGCGAATGCGTTTGAGCAGCTTGTCGCCGACCTCGGCTGAGAACAAACGATGGCCGTCAATGAGTGGACGCGCGCCACTGATGTCAAAAAAGATTCGGTCGGGGTTTTGCGCGCGGTCGGCGTGATAGTGAACTTCGCCGGTAATCTCAATGGCCACCCGCGTTGTGTCCGACAAAGACCAGAAGCGCACGGCAGTGACTTCGGGCGGCGAAGAAGTCCGCGCTTCCGCAGTTAGCGTGGTTACCGCCAGAAGCCCTATCGCACCCGTGAGCCGACGTCGCATGGATTATTGAGTCTTGTAATACAGCCTTCCCATCGCATCCACGAAGGCGCCGATGGGGTTGAACTCTCGCACGGGCTGGGCCGCGGTCTCCGACTGGCGCTGTTTTTTCGCTTCCTTGGTTTCATCCAGGGCCTTGCCTACGCGGTAGACATAATCTCGCGTCTCGCGAAATGGCGGCACGCCGTGGTATCGCTCCACCGTACCCTCGCCGGCGTTGTATGCGGCGAGCGCCAGGCGGTTTTCACCCTTGTAAAGGTCCAAGAGATATTTCAGATAACGGACCCCGCCCTCGACGTTCTGTGCCGGATTAAAAACGTCGGTCACACTGAAACGACGCGCAGTGGACGGAACCAGTTGCATCAATCCGAGAGCGCCTTTGCTAGAAACCGCGAAGGGATTGTAATTGCTCTCCACCCGAATCATGGAATGCACCAGATCGGAATCCACATCGTGCCGCCCGGCAATTTGATCCACCAGCGTGGCTAGCTCCGGAGGCGCGGATTCCACAGACGGTGGCAACTCGATCTGCGGAGCGGGTTTTTCTGGAAGCGCTCGCGCCGGACGGGCCACGCTGCGCACCAATCGGCCCGTGCGTGCGTCGGCGCGCACCACCACTAGGACGGGAACCGGATTATTCGCAGTCGCAGCGGATAAAAAAGGAGCGCTGGCTATGATCACCGAAGATAGTATAAAACATTTTCGCATTTTTATGTTTTATTTCTCTGCCACACAACTTACGCACCTTCGAATTCTATAATGTTATCATTTTCTCCATGAAATGCGCCGGGTTTGTGCTGGCTGGAGGCAGGAGTTCCCGCATGGGCTCCGACAAAGCCCTGCTTCCGTTCCAGGGCCGCACACTGGTCGAACATGTTGCCGCGCAAGTACATCAAGCCGCGGGCAACGCGACTTTGGTCGGAGATCCGGCCAAGTTTAGTTACTTTAGTTATCCCGTCATTGGTGATATTTATCCCGGTTGCGGACCCCTTTCCGGCATTCACGCCGCTCTCGCAAGTTCGCGCGCGGACTGGAACCTCATCGTCGCCTGCGACATGCCCGAGCTCACCGCCGAGCTCCTGGCACGCATCCTCCAGCGCGCCCAAAGCGGAGAGGCCCATGCCGTGATCCCTGTCGGCCCCTCCGGTCTGCCCGAGCCCTTGTGCGGCGCTTACAACCGCGGCGCGTTGGACCGGATTACGCAAGCGCTCGAGCGCGGGGTTCGCAAAGTCATGGACGGCCTGGAGGGCCTGGAAATCGACCTTTGGCGCGTCCCGGATTCCCGTCCATTCCATAACCTCAATACCCTCGCGGAGTGGACCGGTTATCGCCATGGTTGACGAGTACCCGCACTACATAGAATTCCGCCATGTTTATAAGACGTTCGACAAGCCGGTTTTAGTCGACAGCAATTTTTGGGTGGATCCCGGCCAGACCGTGGCCATCATCGGCCGCAGCGGCGTGGGGAAGTCCGTCACACTGGCTCATATCATGGGGTTTCTCAAACCCGATAGCGGCCGCGTGATCGTGGCGCATGAGGACATCACGGATTTCTTGGAACCGGAACTCCGCCGCATTCGAAAGAAAGTAACCATGGTGTTTCAGTCCGGCGCCTTATTTGACTCCCTGACGGTTGCCGAAAACGTTCTTTTTTCGCTCGAGTTACGCGAAGATTACGACGAAGCGAACAAGGAGGAAGTAGTGAACGGACTGCTCAAAATGGTGGATATTTACGAAGCCCGTGATTCCTATCCCGCGGACCTCTCCACCGGCTACAAGCGTGCGGTGGCGATCGCCCGCGCGCTCGCGGCGCAGCCTGAGTGCATTCTCTACGACGAGCCCACCACCATGGTCGACCCCATCATGTCGGATCACCTGGCGGATCTCATGCTGCGGCTGAAGCGGCAGCTACGCCTGACATCCGTGGTGGTGACCCATGACCTGGAATTAATGAATCACGTAGCCGATCGCGTGGTGTTTCTCCATCAGGGGCAGGTCATTTTCTTTGGTCCGGTGTTGGACCTGGAGAAATCGGACCATCCGCACATCCAGGAGTTTCTGGCTCTCGATCGCGTGGAACCGGTTTGAGCTTAATGCCCTTCCGCGCCCAGCCCGATGAAGAACACGCCCACGAGAATCAGTAGCAGCCCCAGCGTCTTGGCGTGCGTCACCGGCTCCTTGAAGAACAGGCGCGACCAGAACAGGGTCCACACATTGGCCAGCGAAACCATGGGGTACAGAACCGATACCTCGCCGCGCTTCAAGCCCAGCAAGTAAAACACCGAGGAGCCGAGAAAGAGGCCCACGCCCGCTCCCAACCGCAGGTTCAGGATCAGGTAGCGCAGGCCGTGACGCAGCTTCTGAGCGCCGGACTTTAAGAACACCGCGCCGAACGATCCCATGAAGGATGCCGCCAGAACCAGCAGCATCGATGAAACCGGCGTGTTCAAGATTTGCCGCCCTTGCCCATCACCGCCACGCCAATCACCACCACTGCGACCCCGGCCAGCTTGAAAAGGTTCATCGTCTCGTGAAAAAACACAACCGAAAGAACCGTGACCCAGACATAAGTGAGGGCAATGATCGGATAGAGGATCGAAAGCTCGCCGTCACGCAAAGCGAAAACCAGCAGCACCGTGTTGAGGCCATAAAGGAAATAGCCGCCGAGCAACGGCAGGCTGGTGATGTAACCGATTAAGCCGGTTTGGGCCGGATGGCCGAGGCCGATTTTCATCAGCATCTGTGCCGCGGCGCCCAGCAGGGTGCAGCAGAAGACCAGGGCCATGGACTGCGTTCGGGTGAATGGCCGGTGATAAACAGGGAGCGTAGTTGCCGGTGTCACGCATCATCAGAATAGCAGAGGTGCGTGCGCTTTTGTCCCGATTTTCTGCTCGATTCTACGCGAACGCTGCACGCTTTTCGTTACAATAGTTTTATCGTGAGCCAGCAGAAAACCAGCGTAGCCGAGGAGGCCGCCGAACAAACCAAGAAACCGCACAAAGCCGATATTCCCCGCGGAGTGATCGCCGAATGGACCGTCACCATCATCCTGCTCCTGTTCGGCACCACCACGCTGGTGCAGGCGTTCGTGATCCCCACGGGATCCATGGAAGACACCCTGCTGATCGGTGATCATCTCCTGGTAGACAAGCTGGCTTACGCGCCGCCGGGACGTTTCACCAGCCATCTGCTGCCGTATGAAGACGTGCGCCGCGGCGACATCATCGTGTTCCGCTACCCCATGGACATCCGGCAAACCTTCGTCAAGCGTGTCATCGGAGTCCCCGGCGACCACATTCATCTGGTGAATAAGCGCGTGTACCTGAACGGCCACCCGCTCGATGAGCCGTACAAGTACAACAAGACGGAATATATCGATTCCTATCGCGACAATTTTCCCAGCGAGCCGAACGTGACTCTCTACCCGCCGGCGCTGGAGATGCTGCAAAACGATGTGCAGAACCATGAGGTAGTTGTTCCCCCGGACCACTACTTCGCCATGGGAGATAATCGCGACTCCTCGCTGGACAGCCGCTACTGGGGTTTCGTGCCGCGCGAGAATATCATCGGCAAGCCACTGATCATCTACTGGTCGTATAACGCTACCACCGAAGCGCTCTCCAATCCCGCCATCGGCATCGACCATCTGGTGGATCTGGTGGAGCATTTCTTCACCAAGACCCGGTGGCGGCGAACCTTCCGCCTGATATACGGCTACCCCATCCAATAACTATGCCGAATTCTTACGGCCTGATTCTGGCCGGGGGGCGCGGCACGCGCTTCTGGCCGCGAAGCCGGCGCCGCCATGCCAAACAAGTGCTCACCATTGTTGGGGAGCGCTCGTTGATTCAGTCTACGGTAGAGCGGCTTCGGCCCCTGATCCCGCCGGAACGGCTTTGGATCCTCACCAGCCCTCTGCTGCGCGACGAAATCGTGCGCCAATTGCCCGAGATTCCGCAGCGCCAGATTCTGGCTGAGCCCGCGCAGCGCAATACCGCGCCAGCCATCGGTCTCGCGGCGCATATCCTCCATTCGCTGGATCGCGATGCCGTGATGGGCGTGTTTCCCTCGGATCACGTGATCGCCAAACCCCGGCGCTATTTGCAGCTCGCGCGCGCCGCGTTCCGTGCCGCCATGCAGGGAAAGATCGCCGTGCTGGGGATTGAACCGCGTTGGGCCGAGACCGGCTACGGTTATATTGAATTTCCGCCAGGCACGCGCGCCGGCTCGCTCCAGCCCGTGCCCGTCTTGCGATTCCGCGAGAAGCCGGATGCCCGCACAGCCGCAAAGTACGTCGCGGCCAAGCGCTTCTATTGGAACGCCGGAATGTTTTTCTGGCGGGCCGGCGTGCTGCTCGAGGCGCTACGCCGTCACCTGCCCAAGACCGCGACGCTTCTGGCTTCCCTGCCCGCGTTTGCCTCGCGTGGCTTCGGCGCCAGGCTGAACGAAACCTTCCCGCGGTGCGAAAACATCTCCATCGACTACGCCGTTTTGGAGCGCGCCCGAAACGTGGTGGGGCTCGCCTGCGACGATATCGGCTGGAACGATGTAGGAAGCTGGAACGCAGTTTACGAATTACTGCCCCGGGATCGCGACGGCAACGCGGCGCGGTCGCTGATCGTTTCTGCCGGCAGCAGCGGAAATTACATCGACGCCGGGAACAAGCTGGTGGCCTTGCTGGGGGCCAACAACCTCATCGTCGTCGACACGCCCGATGCCCTGCTCGTGGCCGATCGCGATCGCGCCCAGCAGGTGGGTGACATCGTCAAGCTGCTGGAGCAGAACCGCCGCGACGATTTATTGTGACGGCTGGGCGGCAAAAATGCCATCCAGGATCGCGATGGCGGCGTCCACTTCCTTTTCCGTCACGATATACGGCGGCAGAAAACGCAGCACGGTGTCGTGCGTGCAATTAATCAGCAAACCGCGCGCTTGGGCGTCGAGCACCATCTGCTTGCCCGGCACCGTCATCTCCACGCCGATCATCAGACCGCTGCCCCGCACCTCCCGGATAAACGGGTACTTGTGCCCCAGTTCTCTCAAGCGTGCGCGGAAGTAATCGCCCACCCGGCGGATCGACGGCAGGAGTTCATCCATAATCTCGAAGAACTCCAGCGCCACCCGGCAGGCCAGCGCGCTTCCACCGAACGTGGAGCCATGCATCCCAGGGCCGATCGCTGCGGCTGCTCTTTCGTTGGCGACAATCACTCCCAGCGGCAGTCCGCACGCCAAAGGTTTCGCAGCAACCAACACGTCCGGCAGCACTACCGGGTTCGCGAGCTGGTAGCCAAACCACGTGCCCGGACGGCCGACCCCACACTGGATTTCGTCGAAGATCAGAAGTGCGTTGTAGCGGTCCGCCAGCTCGCGCGCCTTTCGCCCATACTCAGCGGAAATCGGGTAAATGCCGCCCTCGCCCTGAATCCACTCGATCACTATCGCTGCTGTTTGTTCGCTGAAGGCGCGTTCGAGCGCGGCGATGTCGTTTTGCGGAAGAAATTTCACGCCCGCAAGCAACGGCTCAAAATCGTGGCGATACTTCGGCTGTCCCGTGATGGACAGCGCACCCAAGGTTCTTCCGTGAAACGAATTCTCAATCGAAAGAAGCTCGATTTTGCCTGCGCCGGTCTTATTGCCATGCGCGCGCGCCATCT
>Ga0187819_10001867_pt1 | contig 10962 bp, 9 predicted proteins | sample NC_wetland_sal_i_15_FD_132411 | JGI IMG/M metagenome (GOLD analysis project Ga0187819, IMG submission 132411) | Wetland sediment microbial communities from Neuse River Estuary, North Carolina, USA - SO4_4 | ecosystem: Environmental > Aquatic > Freshwater > Wetlands > Sediment | place: USA: North... | reverse complement strand
CGGAGGATACGATAGTCCGATTCACATATTTGCCAACGCTCCGCGCACTACTGGCGTTGAACCACAGCCAGCCGTCAAAGGCTGTCGAACTGCTTCAAACCCCAATTCCTTATGAACGCGGGAGCCCGACCACAGGCGGTTCTGAATTGCTTTTGGGCGCTTTTAGTCTCTACCCCGCCTATGTCCGTGGCCTAGCCTATCTGGCCGCACATCACGGCGCTGAGGCCACTGTGGAATTCCAGAAGATTCTCGATCACCGCGGGATCGTGGTCACCGATCCCATCGGCGCATTGGCGCACCTGCAATTGGGCAGGGCTTACGCACTGTCGGGTGATAAGACCAAAGCGAAATCCGCCTATCAGGATTTCCTTACGCTCTGGAAAGATGCGGACGCGGACATCCCCATTCTGAAGCAGGCCAAAGCGGAGTACGCCAACCTGCAGTAATTCCGACGCTCAATCCTTGTTGCGACAATTCGTTCAGAATCTCATCGCAGCGTCCCCCACGCTTTGTGGGATTTTTGAAGCCCCAGTGACGATTGCCACCGATTCTCCGCGTTGACGGTCAAACCGGCACTGATCCACCCTGGGCGAAGGAACGAAGACCGGTCGCCTGAGAATTTGCTGATCAAATGGCGAGGTCAGGCTGGCTAGGGATGTAATTCTGCCAGCCGTGTGTTTGCTCCAACACTTACGGAAGAAACGGGCGGCATAGAACTGTTTTGCATTGCCAACAAACGCGGTCAGAATCGTGACCGCTCCCCACGAGACCATGATCCGCGCAATCCATTTGCGGGCGCTCCAGCGCTCGACGACGATGGCTCCTGGGATTTCAAACAAGACGTAGCTGATGTAGAACATACCGACGCCGAGTCCATAGACGCGGTCGCTGAAGCCCAGGTCAGCGCTCATTCGCAGATTTGCGAACGCGAAGGAGGTCACAGATCAGGCTCGTAAAATTTGCATCGTTGCCTTCCTTATATTTCTCCCACAGATAGATGCGCAAGCCGTCCCGCATCACGTCCCTCAGAGTCGTGCATGAATCCTTATGTACGGCGAACGCGGACGCAACGAACGCAACCATAAGAAAGAGTATTGTGCACAAGGTTTCCGAACGCATTCGTATCTTCTCCGTGAATGTCGGCCGCACAGGAAATCGTTAAGCGGTTCCGCCTACTTGCCGATCACGACCACGCCGCTCCACCACAACCGGGCCACCTTGTGCGAACGCAATGCCCGCTAACGATACTGTCAGCAGAACGAACCAGAGTTGGCGGGCGGGCAACCTCCAGGCGAAACAACTCAACCTTAACCGACGACCACCGCTTCTCCACCGAACCATCAGAGTCTTCATTTCTCCCTTCCTGTCAGCATCGCTTCTCGTCAGGGGAAGACGATCCTCTTCTTTGCGGCCTGGACAGACCTCCAAGAGTCACGCATCAGGAGAAACACGACCCTATCCGGAGATCAAGCAAGCCATGCGTGTTCTTGGGAACTCAACATTCAACGAGCCCTTTGACGTCGTGGCCTTGACGCCGAGGTCAACGGGGTACAGCACCGTAGGATCGGGCATCGTCCAAGGCACGTCCGTCTTCGCCGGACCATCGATTCTCCAGATTGCAAGTAGAGTCCGGCTCTGCGACCGCATTCCTAAAGCGACCGGCTTCTGCGAGTCGGTCACATCCGGAAGTCCCAGCGGATAGAAGGGGAGCGCGTCGGGAATACTCTTGCGAAGGAGATCCTTGTAGATTCGGATGCCTTCTGCCACCTGGGCCCGAGCTTGCGGTGAAAGTGAGTCGAGATGTCCACTCTGATGAATGCGGCACATCATCGCTGTAACCATGTTGAAGCTGGCTTGATCAGCGTCGGAATTCGTCAGGGGATACGACCAGACTGCAAGTTGCTCGGGCAAGACGGCTGCTGACGCGCCCACCAGAATCGCAGGCAGCTTTAGATAATCCTCCTGATCCGTCATGGACTGTATCTGAAGGCGACTGAGCATCGCGTAGTCCATACGTCCGCCGCCGCTGCCGCAGTTCTCAATGACCAAGTTGGGGTAGCGGCTGAGAATGTTATCGAGCCATGCGAGGTGGGCACGATTGTGCTCAAGTAAGCCCTGCCCGAAGCTGTCAGCCGAGAGTTCGGTTCCTTGCAGCGAATCGACGTTGTAATCCATCTTGATGTAGCCGACGCCGTAATCATTTACGAGTCTCGCAATCACCTGCTCGAGATAAGTACGCACTTCCGGGTTTCGGAAGTCCAGTAGATATCTCGAATTCTTCAGCACTCTCTTGCCGTGACGCACAAAAAACCAGTTGTCAGGCTTCTCGGCGAGGAGCGACTTTGCTCCAGCCACTTCCGGCTCGAGCCACAATCCTGGAATCATTCCATTTCGCTTGATCTGATCGAGCACGAATTTAAGTCCGCGCGGCCATCGACTCGAAGATGGTTGCCACGAGCCTATAGTTGGGCTCCAGTCCTCTTTGATATCCGCGTACCATCCCGCATCGATTACAAAGTATTCGCAACCAGCCTTTGCGGCGGCGGCAATGAGAGGTAATTCCTTTTCCTCTGTCGGGTCACCCCAGAGGCAATTCATGTAGTCGTTGAAAATCACCGGACATCGCGAATTGTTCACGCGCGGTTTCTCGCAGGCGAAACGCCGATACCGGGTCAACGCCCCGACCGCCTCCGCGAACCCACCCTGCACACATCCAACCGCGACGGGAACGGTTTCATAGGTTTCTCCAGGTTTCAAACTCTTCCACGCTGCAGAGTGTAAATCGTCGGGGCCACTGAGATAGGCGTAGACGTCGTCGGCGTTATTATCGTGCGCAGAGACGTTGGAGAGTTCCCAATACCACGATCCGTTGTGTTCAATCTGCCAGAACCAGGTGAGCCCCAGCGGTATGTTCTCGAACATGGCCATGGGTAAATACCGCTCGGTCGACCAACTGCCGACGCTTCCTGCTTGTGCTTCCGACCAGCTTGTCCGCTCGTTTTCGACGAAGCCCATCTCCGATGGCCGGAGCGTATGCCACTGACCTTCCGCCATCCAACTATTCAAAGCAACGTGGATGCGGAGTTCACGTTCATAATTCTGTGGATCAGCAAGTCCGTGGAGCATCGCCGAACTTAAGAACTCGATCCCAACCGGGGACTCTCCGCGGTTGGTGACGCGTGAATAGCGGCGAACGACGGGAACACCGTTAAAGGCCTCATAGACAGATTCCACGGTTAGCTGCAAGGGAGGGTCTGTGTGGATGCAGATCAGGCGCTTGCCTCGGCGTGTCGACTCCTCTCGCCTTTGCGCAAACAGCAACCGCGCACCGGGCTGCCCGACGCCGGATTTCATGCCCTGATCAGGGGAGTTTTCGCCGCTGCATTGCAGCGCAACTTCGACGCCGGAGGAATTGTCGGCTGCGGTTCCCGAAACCCCTACGGGAACCAGACGCTTTTGGCGCAATCTTCCCGCGATTAAGTCGAAAGAGAAAATAAGATCATTCGTTTTCCACGCAAAGGGCTCGGGAACATTTGATGCAGGCAAGGAACGAGAGATGCGCGGCAAAAGAGCGCCAAAGGCCACGACTCCACTGGACGCGAGAAAGGTTCTACGATCCATGCAGATGACCCTCGTCAGTTAACATTTTGGAAGGCGTCAGTATCGTTAACTGTAACGAATCGACAGCAGGATAACAGATGCTTCCAGGATTCTGCTGTCCCTGAAAAAACTTCCTACCACACGGCTGTGGTCAGGAAATAAGGAGGCAAGGATGGCAAGGGCAATTTCAGATTGAGTGTTGATCGGACAGCGTAGCACGGGCGCCTGACCTCGAAGATGAAGGTTTGGCAGCGCGACGCTGAGTCGACCGGCGTACAACGAGCTCTGGCTGTAGGACCACGCTTTCGGCCCTTAGCGGTGTTTTCGAGCTGAGAATCCTGAGGGTAATGGACGCAGCTTGCTCTCCAATCTGTCGGCTATGCTGGTCGATGCTGGAGAGTGGAACGCGCAGAGAATCGTCATAGTGAAGATTGCCGCAACCAATCACCGCGATGTCGTCGGGAATGCGTAAGCCGTGATCGAGAGCATAATTCATGGCGCCCATCGCGAGCGGATCGTTGAAGCAGAACACCCCGTCGGGTCTTGGCTTAAGGCTCAAGAGTTGGTTCATCGCCTCAGCGCCGCGTTGTTTCGCTCCCACATCCCCCTTGCGTTCGGTGATGATGTGATCGTCAATTACTTTCAATCCGGCCTGCGCCAGTGCTCGCTTGTATCCTTCCATGCGGCGGATGCTAGGACTGGTTTCGGGCCCACGAATATGGGCTATTCTCTTGCATCCGATATCGATCAAGTGCCTAGTAGCCAGCATGCCGACGGCTTCATCGTCCACCCCGACAAAGTTCGCGGAGAGGCCGGGCAGGCTTCGGTCGATTAAGACATACGGCGTTTTCTGATTTTCGATTCGGAAGAAGAGGTCCACGGTCGGCCGACACGTGGCAATGACCAAGGCGTCGAGACGCCGGGCCAGCAGTTGACTGATCTCCTGTTCCTCAAGATCCGGATCTTCCTCAGAGGACGAAACAATCAGATAGTAGCCGCTTTTTCTCAAGACCTCGGAAATCGACTTGGCAATTTCGGCAAAGAAGGGATGCAGCAGATCCGGGACAACCAGCCCGATGAGATAGCTGCGTCCCGTGACCAGACTGCGAGCCGCCAGATTGGGGCGATAATCCAGCTCTTTGACGCGGGCGAGAACGCGTTCGCGGGTTTCATCGCCGACATCGGGATGATTACGCAGGACTTTTGAGATCGTAACGACGGATACGCCAAGATCCCTGGCGATGTCTTTCATCCGTGTGCTCATATAGAAGGCAGTATACCTAAGGACCAATGAGCTAGCCGTGCAGATTGTTGACATCGATTACTTTACCGATTATTGTGTCTAGTTTGCCGTGCCATCGGAGCAGCTTCGGATCGCTGATCAACAATTAAGTAGAAACCCCTGGAAAGGGACTTGGCAATATGAACCAGACTGACCTGATCGTCATCACGGGCGCCGGTGGTTTTATTGCCGGCAACCTTGTTCTCTATTTCAAAAAGAAAGGCTTTACCAACATTCGTGCGGTGGACAAGAAACCGCTATACGACTGGTACTTGCGCGTTCCTGGAGTCGAGCATATCTGTCTCGACGTGAGTAACGAGGCCAATTGCGGCCGGGTCTGCGAAGGGGCCAAAGAAGTTTACAATCTCGCCGCGGACATGGGCGGTATGGGCTTCATCGAACGCTTTCGCGTCGAGTGTCTGCGCTCGGTGCTAATCAACACGCATATGACTGAGGCGGCATACAGGGCGGGTGCGGACCGGTATTTCTTCTCGAGTTCGGCATGCGCCTATAACACGTCGCTGCAGAGCGACCCCAACGTTCGCGCCTTGAAGGAAGCAGACGCTTATCCGGCGCTGGCAGAACGTGGTTATGGGTGGGAGAAGTTGTTTTCCGAAATGGTGAGTCAGGAATACTGGCATGAGCGGGGGATGAAGACGTTTGTGGCGCGCTTCCACAATGTCTATGGGCCGCATGGCACGTGGGACGGCGGCCGCGAAAAAGCCCCGGCAGCGATTTGCCGCAAGATGATCGAGGCGATCGACAAGAACGACTTCCAAATCACGGTCTGGGGTGACGGCAAGCAGACCCGCAGCTTCATGTACGTTGACGACTGCGTGCAAGGCATTGACAAGATCATGCATTGCGATGATCTGATCGCGACACCGATTAACCTTGGTTCGAGCGAACTCGTGTCCATCGATACCTTGGTCAGCAAGGTTGAGAAGATTGCAGACAGGAAATTGAAGCGCAGCTACGATCTTAATGCTCCGCGAGGCGTTGCCGGCCGCAATTCGGACAATACCTTCATCAAGAAAGTCCTCGGCTGGGAACCTGACACGCCACTGGATAAAGGGCTTGAGACAACTTACGGATGGATCAAAGACCAATACGAGCGCCGCAAGGCCGGCGAGCACGTCGGCATCGGCTGACAAACATGAAGAGTCGCTCCTGGTTCAATAAGGCGTTCGGTTGCATTCCCAACCGGCTCCAGCTTGCGGGCGGTTGGATTGATCAGCCGTTTGTCTCGCAGCTGAATCCTCATCCGCCCGGGGCCATGGTGGTAGTTCAGATCGAATCGAATTTCCGGCCGATGGATCGCTCAGGACTCGCCAGCGGGACGCGAGCAGTGGCGCATCGTTTATGGAAAGGAAAGCCGCCCAGGCGTCCGCTCGACGGACTCGTGCGCGAGCTGTACGAAGCGGAGAACAAAGACAAGGCGGAGCCAAGCGGTTCGCAGGACATGATCGGCCTGATTTATCCCGGTGTGAACCGGCTGGACTACGATTATGAGGCGAACGGCGGTGTCTTTCCGACGCACATTGACTCCCTCACATCTGCGAGGCATGCTCGCTGGCTGGAGAAGGTGCTCTACCTCCTTCCCATCGAACCGCGGCCGCTGGGCTACAATCCGCTTGGCGTAAAGCAACTGGAACCCAAATGGGTGGCGCGCCTCGGGCGCAGCGGAGTGGACTGCTTCGACGCGATCAAGAAGATGGACGCCGATGCGCTCGGTAGGTCGTTCAACGAAACGATGCGATGTTGGGAAAAGCTGTTGCCGCACGTCACCGCTCACCCATTGATCAAGATTGATCTGAAGGCAATTCTGCGGATTTATCAACGCGAGTTTCCTGGCGCAATGTTCTCCGGCTGTGGCGGAGGGTATCTGATTGTCGTTTCCGAAAAGCCCGTTCCAGGGGGATTCCAGGTCAACGTTCGCACCACGGACAATAACCGCCCTTGATCCGGTCGCCAGCACAAGTCGTGGCCAGTGGGGGGTTTGACGATATCACGTCGCGTGATGTTCGCTTTCTCGAGGAAGCCGCGAAACTCGGTGAACTCACGGTGTTGCTTTGGCCAGATGCAGTCGTGGAACAAGTCACGGGCGGTCCGCCGAAGTTCCCCCTCGCAGAAAGAAGCTACTTTCTTAATGCCATGCGTTATGTCAGCAAGGTGGCAACAGCAGATTCGTTTGCCGACTACGATTCTCTGCCGGGAACTTTGTGCGTCGATGTTTGGGCCGACTACAGTCCGACGACAAGTCGTGCGCGTGAGGTGTATGCGGAAGAGAACAAGATCGTCTACCGCTGTTTTTCGTGCGAGAGCCTCAAGGAGTTTCCGGACGTGCCGCCCAGACCGTACGCATCAGGGAGAAGAAAAGTGGTTGTCACAGGCTGTTTCGATTGGCTTCACTCCGGCCATGTGCGCTTCTTCGAAGAAGTGAGCACCTATGGGGACCTTTACGTCATCGTCGGCCACGACGCGAACATCCGACTGCTCAAGGGCGCAGGACATCCGCTGTTGCCGCAAGAAGAACGCCGTTATGTGGTCGGCTCGATCAAGTACGTAACGGAATCGCTGATTTCCAGCGGCGATGGGTGGCTGGATGCCGATCCGGAAATCCGCCGGTTGAAGCCTGATATATACGCTGTGAACGAAGATGGTGATGTTGGCGGCAAGCGGGACTACTGCGCAGCGCTCGGGATCGAGTATCTCGTCCTCAAGCGGATTCCGGCGCCGGGCTTGCCCAAGCGGACCAGCACCGACCTACGTGGTTTTTAAATTCGCTTCAAGGCCTTGTCATGATTAAGACTGGAATATTGAACCCTCAGATCAACTCTCTGATCAGCCGCGTGCGCCACACCAACACGTTGATCGTTGCCGATCGCGGCTTTCCATTTTGGCCGGAAATTGAGACGGTGGATATTTCGCTCGTCGATGATGTGCCGACCGTAGTGCAGGTTCTCCAAGCGCTTCACTCTAATTTCGTGATCGGCAGAGCATGGATGGCGCGGGAGTTCATCAAGTCCAACACCCCTAGGACGCGTTCGGCTTTTGCCGGAGCCCTGCACGGAATTGAAGTGAAGTATGAACCTCATGTGCAGTTCAAACGGCGGGTGCCGCTCGCCATCGGCTTAATCCGCACCGGCGACACCATCCAGTACGCGAACATCATTTTGGAGAGCGCGTAGGAATCCTACGGGTGGCATGATCCGGATGTGCTGGTTGGATACATTGTTCTGATCCGAAGGGGAACTGCATTTTCCAAACGAAAGTCAACACGATGAACACTTCCACGAACCCAGTCGGTCCAGCCAGGACGCAAGGCGGAATGTTCCGCACCGCCGATGGCAGGAACTTTGCCGTTCCCTTTGTTCTGATCACCTCCCTCTTCTTGCTGTGGGGCTTCTGCAACGGGATGATTGACATCCTGAACAAGCACTTCCAGGACACACTGCGGATTAACAAAGAACAATCCGGCCTGGTGCAGGCGGCCAACTATCTTGCCTACTTCCTGATGGCCATTCCGGCTGGTTTGATCGCCAAGAGGTTCGGCTATAAGGGCGGCATTCTTGTCGGTTTGACGTTGATTGCCAGCGGAGCTTTCTGGTTCATTCCCGCCGTCCACATCGGCACCTATTGGGCGTTTCTCCTCGGCTTGTTTGTCATCGCAGCGGGAATGACGTGCCTGGAAACCATTGCCAATCCTTACGCGACGGTACTCGGGCCGCCCGAAAGCGGGCCAACTCGCATCAACATCGCCCAGACGACTAATGGCCTGGGCTGGATTCTGGGGCCGATCGTCGGTGGGTATTTTGTTTTTTCGGGAACTGACGGAGCGGGCGCCAATGCTGGTCTTACCACTCCCTATGTCGGCATTGGCGTATTTGTGGTTTTGCTACTGGTCGTTTTTGCTGTCTCAAACGTGCCGGACTTACACGCCGAAGATGAGAGCCGCAGAGCTGCGTCCGGGAACAACCGGCTCAACCCTACGGGTGGGCAACAGGCCGGGATCGCCATCGTTTTGGCGGCGGTCTGCGGGTTGCTGTACTTCTTTATCGCCCCGATCCTCCAGTTGGTGTGGACCCTTCTGCGCATGAACCAGGCATTGTTCCAGCCTGTGAAATACGGGCTGCTTGTGGTGGCCTATGTGTCCGCTTTTCTGGTGGTCTCCAGAAATTGGGACTTGTTCCGGCGTAAACACTTTACCCTGGGCGTGGCCACGCAGTTTCTCTATGTGGCGGCGCAAACCGGAATCTTCAGTTTCTTCGTCAACTATGTTCTGGAGAATGATCCGGGGGTGACTCGCCTGCAAGCCTCGCGGTGGCTGGGCGCCGTGGGGTTCGTCCTGTTCATGGTCGGGCGTCTGTGCGGTAGCGCAGTGATCAGCCAGTTCAAACCGGAGCATGTGCTCACGGCCTATTCCCTAATGAACGTGGTGCTGATCGCAATCACCATGGGCGGCGGCAAAACGGGAATGTACGCGATGTTTGCTTCATTTTTCTTTATGTCAGTAGGATTCCCGACCATCTTTGCCCTCGGCATCCGCGGGCTGGGCGAGCATACCAAGTTCGGCTCATCGCTGATTGTGATGTCCATCGTCGGGGGCGCAATTACGCCGCCCTTCATGGGCCACATTGCTGACCAGCATTCCATGCGCATCGGATTCGTAGTGCCGCTTATCTGCTTTGTGTTTGTGGCTCTCTACGGCTCCATGTGGGCACGGCTCAGCAGACAGGACACAACTGCTGGCGCCGTTGCCTCGTAGGTTCACGCCGTCAGATCGATTTCGACGGCAAAGTCTCGGAGGGAGGAAAAGACGCAATGTCTCACCATTCTCGTTTTCTAGCACAGTTCATTCGTGGACTCGCCGCCGTTGTACTTGGACTATTCGCATTTTCCAGCGTGTGCGCGCAGGACGCCACGGCCCCGACGGCATCGGAGGATCCGGCAATCATTGATCAGGCGTGGCAAAAAGCCAGCAGCAAATATGACTCGGCACGCGCTGCCCTGCTGAACGACGTCGACAGTGCCATTGTCCAGGGGCCCTTCCGGGCGGACTGGGAGTCGCTGCAGAAGTTTGAAGCGCCCGATTGGTACCGGGACGCGAAGTTCGGCATCTTCATTCACTGGGGAGTTTATTCCGTCCCAGCCTTCGGCAGCGAATGGTATCCACGACTGATGTACCAGACCGGAACTCCTGAGTTCAAACATCACATCGCCACCTATGGCCCGCAGGACAAGTTTGGCTACAAGGACTTCGTCCCCAAGTTCAAAGCGGAGCGCTATGATCCGGCCGCATGGGCTGAGTTGTTCAAGAAAGCGGGCGCGAAGTACGTTGTGCCGGTGGCCGAGCACCATGATGGCTTTGCCATGTATGACAGCGGCGTGAGCGACTGGACCGCTGCCAAAATGGGGCCGCATCGCGATCTTATTGGGGATTTGGCCAAGGCGGTACGGGCAGCGGGGTTGCATTTCGGCGTGTCCTCGCATCGCGTGGAGCATAATTTCTTCCTTGGCGTTGGCCGCACCTTCTCGTCCGACATCAACGATCCGGCATATGCCGCCTTCTATGGCCCTGCGCACAACTGGCTGAACAACAAGTGGGGAACTCCGCTCGACGGAGACTTCACCTATGTTTCACAAGCGTGGGCCAATGATTGGCTGGCGCGGAGCACGGAGCTGGTCGAGAAATATCATCCCGATATCGTGTACTTCGACTGGTGGATCGGGCAGGCCTCGATCCGTGCGAATCTCACCCGCTTTGCGGCTTTCTACTACAACAGTTCGCTCAAATACGGAGATCACGTCGGAGTGATCAACTACAAGGACTACGCCATGAACGAGCATTCGGGCGTACTCGATCTGGAGCGCGGTCAGCTCGGAGATATCCGCCCTCTCTATTGGCAGACCGATACCTCCATCAGCAACAAGTCCTGGGGATACATTCAGGATGACACTTTCAAATCGCCCCAATTTGTGATTCACCAGCTCATCGATATCGTGAGCAAGAACGGCAATCTGCTGTTAAATATCGGGCCCCGCTCCGACGGGACAATCCCGGATGAGGTACAGCGGGT